>JAABUQ010001208.1_pt1 | contig 56855 bp, 44 predicted proteins | sample 5560001 | NCBI WGS metagenome assembly JAABUQ01 (sample SAMN10711888, study PRJNA513371) | rock metagenome | isolation source: Antarctica rocks | place: Antarctica: Victoria Land, Finger Mt nord | collected 2015-12-18
AGAAGGCGATCATGGACTACCTGGCCGCTCATAACGAGAACCCCAAGCCGTTCGTCTGGACCGCCAACGCGGATCTGATCCTGGAACGAGTCAAGAAGGTTTGCGAGCGAACTTCTAACTCAGGACAATAGGTCATCGCCAGGGAAGTGTATGTCAACAGCATGGCCAGGATCTGATAGGCCAGCCCGCCCAGGCCCCGGCTCCCCTTGCGGACGGCCTTGCCGACCAGGAAGCCGACGAAGATGGCGACGAAGGCGATGTCCCAGTTGGGCGAGAGGCGGCGGAACGCCACGTAGGCGATCGTCCCCAGGACCGCGGCGCCGGTCCCATAGGCGGCGGCCCGGAGCCACCGGGCCAGGCCCGAGCCCCCCCGGAGGTTGGCCTCGATCCCGACCCGGCACGGCTCGCAGAACACGGTCCCATTGATCTCGTAGTACGCCTCGGCGATCGGCCGCTGACAGGCCGCGCAGGACACGACGGCGGCGGGGCCCGCCCCTTCGGCGAACTCGGCGCGGTCGAACTGGAGCCCATCGGACTCCGGGGGCGTCGCTTCGATCCCGGTCGACATCGTGGCTATTTCCTCCGGACTCCGGCGTCCGCGTTCACCCGTTCGGGGCGTCCTCAACCGGGGTTCCACGATAGCAGACCGCCCGGGTCGCCCGCAAATGGGCACTCAATGGGGGTGGGGATGGTCGTGGGCGTGGGGATGGGCGTGCTCGATCGGGCCGGCGGAGGCGAGGACGAGGCGGCCGGTCTCGACCCCTTTGGTGCCGATCAGGCCGTCGGCCAGCTCGCGGATGATCTTGGTGGTGCCCCGGAGCAGGATCACTTCGAGGCAGCGGCGGGCGTCGAGGTGGACGTGGGTGGTCGTCACCACCCGGTCGAGGTGGAGGTGCTGCAACTCGGTCAACTGCTCGGCGACCCGGCCGGCGTGGTGGTCGTAGATCAGCGACACCACGCCCATCGACTCGCCGTCGTCGGAGGCGACCGCGTCCTCGATCAGCGCGGCCCGCATCAGGCCCCGGACGGCCTCGCTCCGATTCGGGTAGCGGTGTTCCTCGCGGTAGCGATCGAACTTGTCGAGCAGTTCGCCGCCGATCGCCACGCTGAACCGGACCAGGGGCTCCTTCACGGCGGTGACTCTCCTGGGGGCCCGGGCGGAGCGACGGGCGATGGTCGCCCGTCCCTCCCATCCTAGTAGAAACGACCGGCGAAGGCCCGGCCGGTCAGCCAACCCCCGGGACGTCGACCCACGCCCCATCCCGCTTCGAGCTGGCGACGGCGGCCTCCAGGAAGGCCATCCCGGCGACGCCGTCGACGATCCCGGGGTGCTCGAACGGGGCGGGGACCGTCTCGCCGAGCCGGGCCCGGAGGGCGAGCTGGAGCGACAGGTGGAGGTTGGCCAGGGCCTCGTGGAACCCCTCGGGATGGCCGGACGGGACCCGGATGTAGGGCTTGATCGATCCGGGGAAGTAGCCGTATTCGGCCCCGAGGCGATAGAGCCGGACCGGCTGGCCGCCCTCATAGTGCTTGAGGACGTTGTGGTCGGTGATCGACCATTCGAGCGTCCCCATGGTGCCGACGACCCGGAAACCGTTGTCGTTCTGGGCGCCGATGGTGACCTGCGAGGCGGCGATGGTGGCGATCCCGCCGTTGTCCAGCTCGGCCAGGACGGTGAAATCGTCGTCGAGGGAGCGCCCCTCGACGAAGGTGGTGAGCCGCGCCTGGACCCGGGCGGCGGAGGCGCCGCCGACGAACCGGACGAATTCGTAGGCGTGGGTGCCGATGTCGCCGCCGCACCCCGAGGCGCCCGCCTTGGCCGGGTCGACCCGCCACGCGGCCTGCTTCTGGCCCGAGGCTTCGAGGCTGGTGGCGAGCCAGCCTTGTGGGTACCACGCTTCCACCTTGCGGACCGAGCCGAGGGCGCCGTCTTGGACCAGGGTCCGGGCCAGCATCACCATCGGGAACCCGGTGTACGTGTAGGCCACCCCGAACGGGACCTTGCCGGCCCGGGCGACCTGGAGGAGCCGCTTCGCCTCGTCGAAGGTGGTGGTGAGCGGCTTTTCGCACATCACGCCGATCCCGCCTTGCGCGGCGGCCTCGGCCGGGCCGAAGTGGGCGTCGTTGGGGGTGACGATGGTGACGTAGTCGATCCGCTCCGACGCCGGGAGCGCGGCCTCGGCCTTCATCATCGCTCGCCAGTCGCCGTAACCCCGGGCGAAGAACAACTCGCGGGCCGACTCGATCGACTCCTCGGGCTGGCTCCGGAGGGCCCCCGCGGTCAACTCGGCCGCGTTGTCGATCAGGATCGCCCGCCGGTGCGGGGCCCCGAAGAAGTTCGCCGGCCCGCCCCCGCCGACCATCCCCACCCGCAACTTCCGTCGACTCATCGGATCGAACTCCACCCGGTCGGATCGCTCTTGGGCAGGACGCCACTATAGCCCGACCGGAGATGCTCGCAAGCCCCCGACGGATTATTAAACGGCAAGGCGACAGGAGCGCCCGGAATGAGGAGCGTGGCGGTGGGGGGAGTCCGAGACGCCCGGACGGCCCGCGGACGCGGGCCGCCCGGGCGGCCCCGGGACGACTTCAGTCGAGCCAGGCCAGGCGCGTCATCCCCCCGAAATTCGGGCGGCGGCCCTTGACCCAGGGAAACGGATGGGCGGCATCGAGACCATCGATGGTCCCGACCGGCTCGATGGCGAGTTGCGAGCGGGCTCGCCGCCAGGCCGGGTCGGCCCCTTGCGAGGCGGCCGGGGGATCGCGAGGTTCGAGGCCGGCCCCGAACTGTTCGTCGGCGATCAGGGGGCGGATCACCTCGGCGACCTTCCCGTCGGAGAACGCCCGCTGAATCGACCCGCCCCCGAGGGCGTTGGCGATGGCGGCCATGATCATCCCCTGGTCGAGCGCCAGCTCGCAGTCGGCGACGCGCCGGGTCCGGACGTCGACCGAGTCGAGGAACCCGTGGGGGCCATAAGCATGATACTTGCTGGCCAGGACTTCGATGTTGGCCATCGCCTCGCGGGGGGCGAAGGCCAAGGCCAGGAACGAGGCGTGCGGCGTCATGACGGCCTCGTTGGCCCCCTCGACGCCACGGCCGTCCACGCTCAGGGAGGCGACCCCGTAGACCCGGTAGCCGCCGCCGGGGATGCTCGCCGGCGAGGCCCCCCAGGCCGGCAGACGCGCATCCTGGAGGGCGCTTTCGATCGACGCCCGGACGTAGAGCGGGTGGTTCACGCCCCAGGAGCGGGGCGACCATTCGGCCTCGGGCAGGAACAACGTCACCATCAGGGCCTCGAACATCGAGCCGTCCCAGCTCGGGACGACCCGCATCCCCCGGTAGGTGTTGAACCCCTCGTCGACCGGCACCCCTCGATAAGACCGGACCTCGCCGTGGCACGTGGGGGACCGGGGTTCGCCGGCGGGGGCCTTGGACCTCGACAGGCGGAAATAATGGTCGGGGGGCAGGTGGCCGCGGGCGATCCCGACGTAGCTGGCGATCCGGGCCTCGGTGTTCAGCATCCCGTAGTGGTACGAGGCATACGTATTGTCGTCGGAATAGAACCCGCCGCGGAGCAAGCCGGGATGAAGTCCAGGGTTGGTGGGATCGTACGAGTCATAGAAGAATCCGAAATTCATCGGCGCGAGGAGTTCGTCGGCCAGGACGCGAAAGACGGGGCGGGTGTTGCGGACCATCATCAAGGCGGCGGCGAGCCAGCCGTTGTCGACGGTCGAGAGGAACGGGCGGACCGGGCCCCCGCCGGGCCAGGTCTTCAGGGTCGAGCCGTCGCGGGGGTCGTACCAGTTGTAGAAGAAGCCATGCGACCGTTCGAGCTTGACCATCGCCGCCAGGGTCCGGCCCAGGCGGTCGGCCGCCTCGGCCCGGCCGATGATCTGCAAGTCCTCGGCCGCCATCGTGCTCCAAAGGTACGCGGCGATGTCCGAGGGGGAGGTGAAACCGGCGGTCACCCAGCCTTCGCCGTTCTTGGAGAGCGAATCGGCCGGCAAGCCGCTGGGCAACGCCATCGCGTCGAGCGACCGCCAGGTGTCGCGGGCATAGCTGCCCAGGACCACGCGGTCGTCCGGCCTCAGGTCCGCGGCGGTCGCCCCGGGCATTTCTGGACAGGTCAGGAGCACGAGCAAGGCCGAGAGTCGACGCCATTTCATGGTCTGGTCCTCCCCACGCCTTCGCCTCGGTGCGCGAGGGGGCCGGCGACGGCTCGCCCGACGGTCGGGACCGTCGAGGGGGCCGCTCGCCCGAGCACCTCGCGCCCTCCGGCTATGTTGAGGCGACGCGCGAGCCTCGATCGCGCGACCCCCTTGTTCCTCGATACGAGCGGGAGAAAGGGCGAGTTCGGATTCGCCCGGGCGGACGGCGTCGATCGACGCCGTCCGCCCGATCCCCCCAGTTGGCCCGGGATTGGCCTCGGAGATTTGTCTGGTGAGGCACGACGACCACGACCCCTCGTCGCCGCCGCGTCTCCGGTCGGATGATCGCTGTCTAAGAACGAGTTCGGCTTCCGGGACCGAGTCTCGTCAAGAAAAGATGAAGGCCCTGTCGAATTGTTGACCACAATTCGACCCCGGGCAAGGTCAGATGATGCGAATTTCGACGGTGGACGCCGTGAAGGCCTCACGGGTATCCTCCTTCCACCTCGATGGGTTGGCTCGTAGGTGCTTTGCCCGACGCACGTAAATAAATGGGAAACATTCGTGCCGCTGGCCGACTTATTTGGGTAAAATGGGTAACTTGGATCGTAAAATGCCCGAGACCACTCATGCATGCCGTTACGCGGTCGTTTTGATCAACGTGACGATCTGATGAATAAGCAGCACCAAGGCGACGGTTGAAGTCGATTTATCGCACCATCGACTCGAACAGGGGATTTCGATTGATGAGCCGAGTGACGAAGCGGGTGGCCGGGTTCCTGGCATTCTGGGCGATCGCGGAGGTCGGCGCCGGCGCGGCCCGCGGCCAGGGGATCGAATACATCAAGGCCCATTACACCAAGCGGGAATTCAAGATCCCGATGCGGGACGGCGTGAAGCTGTTCACGTCGGTGTACTTGCCCAAGGACGAGTCGAAGTCGTACCCGATCTTGCTGAACCGGACGCCTTACAGCGTCCAGCCTTACGGGGTCGACAAGTCGAGGCCCGACCTCGGCCCTTCCCCCGCGTTCGGGACGGCCGGTTACCTCTTCGTCTACCAGGACGTCCGGGGGCGGTGGATGTCCGAGGGGGATTTCGTCAACATGAGGCCGATCCGCCCTCCCGGCGAGAGGGACGGCGTCGACGAGTCGACCGACACCTTCGACACGATCGACTGGCTTGTCAAGAACCTGCCGAGGAACAACGGCCGGGTCGGGCAGTCGGGGATCTCGTATCCCGGCTTCTACACAGCAAGCGGCCTGGTCGATTCCCACCCGGCGCTGAAGGCGGCGTCGCCCCAGGCGCCGGTGACCGATTGGTTCGTCGGCGACGATTTCCACCACAACGGCGCCCTGTTCCTCCCGCACGCCTTCAACTTCCTGGCCGACTTCGGCCGCCCCCGGCCCTATCCGACCCGGACGGCCGTCACCCCGTTCGAGCACGGGACGCCCGACGGCTACGACTTCTTCCTCAAGATGGGCCCGCTGTCCAACGCCGACGAGCGGCACCTCAAGGGCGACGTCGCCTTCTGGAACGAGATGATGCGGCACGGGACCTACGACGATTATTGGAAGGCCCGGAACCTCCGCCAGCACCTCAAGAAGGTCAAGCCCGCCGTCATGACCGTGGGCGGTTGGTTCGACGCCGAGAACCTCTTCGGCGCCCTCGAATGCTACAAATCCATCGAGGCGAGCAGCCCCGGGGCGACGAACATCCTCGTCATGGGCCCCTGGTATCATGGCCAGTGGGGCGGCCGACGCGACCCGGGCGACCACCTCGGCCTGGTCCGGTTCGACGCCAAGACGGCCGACTTCTACCGCGAATCGATCGAGCTGCCCTTCTTCGAGCACCACCTCAAGGGCGGGCCCGACCCCAGGCTCCCCGAAGTCCACGCCTTCGAGACCGGCACCAATCAATGGCGACGGCATGACGCCTGGCCGCCCAAGGACGTCAAGCCGATGTCGATGGGCCTGCGGGCCGGCGGGGTCCTCGCGCTCGGGGCCCCGGCCGAGGCGACGGTCGACGGCTTCGACGAGTACGTCAGCGACCCGGCCAAGCCGGTCCCCTACATCGCCGGCACCGCCATCGGGATGACCCGCGAGTACATGACCGACGACCAGCGGTTCGCCGCCCGCCGCCCCGACGTCGTCGTCTACCAGACCGAACCGCTGGAAGCCGACGTCACCCTGGCCGGCCCGGTCGTCCCCGACCTCCGCGTCTCGACCTCGGGCACCGACTCCGACTGGGTCGTCAAGCTGGTCGACGTCTACCCCGACGATTTCACCGACCTCGATCCCAAGCTCACCGAACCCAAGCTGGGCGGCTACCAGCAGCTCGTCCGGGCCGAGGTGATGCGCGGCAAGTTCCGCGACAGCCACGAGAATCCCCGGCCCTTCGAGCCGGGACGGCCGACCAAGGTCCGGTTCGCGCTCAACGACGTCTACCACACCTTCCGGACCGGCCACCGGATCATGATCCAGGTGCAAAGTTCCTGGTTCCCGCTGGTCGACCGCAACCCCCAGACGTTCGTCGACATCTACCAGGCCAAGCCGGCCGACTTCCGGAAGGCGACCCAGCGGGTTTATTTCTCGTCCAAGGTCGACGTCCTGGTCGAGCCATGACCGGCGAGCCGACCTTCCGCCGGGTCGCGACCAACGGCGTGACCCTGAACGTGGCCGAGGCGGGGCCGGAAGCCGGGCCGCTCGTGGTCCTGCTCCACGGCTTCCCCGAGTCCTGGCACGCCTGGCGGCGCCAGATCCCCGCCCTGGTCGCGGCCGGCTTCCGGGTGCTCGCCCCCGACCAGCGGGGCTATGCCCTGAGCGACAAGCCGCCCGGGGTCGCGGACTATGCCCTCGACGCCCTGGCGGCCGACGTCGTCGGCCTGGTCGACGCCATGGGCCGCGACCGGGCGTCGGTGATCGGCCACGATTGGGGGGGCATCGTCGCCTGGCACGCGATCGGCCGGCACCCCGGCCGGTTCGATCGGGCCGTCATCCTCAACGCCCCGCATCCCGACGCCATGTTCCGGGAACTGAAGTCGAACCCCGCCCAGCTCCTGAAAAGCTGGTATGCCCTGGCCTTCCAGATCCCGGGCCTCCCCGAGCGGTTGCTCCGCCGCCGCGATTTTCGGTCCCTGGCCGACGGGCTCGTCCGGTCGAGCCGGCCGGGCACCTTCACGACCGAGGACCTGGCCCGCTACCGACGGGCCTGGGCGGAGCCGGGTGCCTTGCGGTCGATGATCCATTGGTATCGCGCGGGCTTCCGGCACCGATCGACGCCGCCGGCCGACCCGGTGATCCCGGTGCCGACCCTGATCCTCTGGGGCGTCAAGGACGCCTTCATCGGCCCCGGCGTGGCGCGATCGAGCTTCGCCCTCTGCCGGGACGCCCGCCTGGAATGGTTCCCCGAGGCGACCCATTGGCTCCACCTGGAGGAGCCCGAGGCCGTCAATCGGCTGATCCTCGGCTTCCTCGGGACCCCCGGCGAACTACCGAATTGAGCCGAATCCAGCCTATATCGAAAGTGGGCCGGGGCATTTGACGATTTTCCCACTACAATCGTCGCCGGGCGTGCAACACTTTCGACATCACCGGACTCCGACAAGCTCGCGGGTCGACCGCCCCGTCTCCGGGCGCCGCCCCGAAGGACCCATTCATGGCGCGGATCTGCCTGATCAATCCTCGGTTCCCGACCTCGTTCTGGGGGCTCAACCACGGGCTCCCGATCCTGGGCAAGAAGGCGAACATGCCGGTCCTGGCCCTGCCGGTCCTCGCCGGCCTGACGCCGCCGGGGCACGAGGTCGTCCTGATCGACGAGAACATCGAGGAGATCGACTTCGACGCCCTGAAGACGTTCGACATCGTCGGCCTGACCGGGATGACCGTCCAGCGCGACCGGATGACCGAGATCCTCACCGAGCTGCGCTCGCGGGGGATCTTCGCGATCGTGGGCGGTCCCTGGGTCACGGTGTCCGAGAACTGGTTCGACGGCCTGGCCGACGTGATCTTCGTCGGCGAGGCCGAGGAAACCTGGCCCCGGTTCCTCGACGAGTGGCGGCAAGGGCTCCACCAGTACCGCTACGAGCAGGCCGACAAGACCGACATGGCCAAGGTCCCGATGCCCCGCTACGACCTGGTCAAGTTCCACGAGTACACGATGGGCTGCGTCCAGACCTCGCGCGGTTGCCCGTTCCAGTGCGAGTTCTGCGACATTATCGTGATCTTCGGCCGCCGCCCCCGGATCAAGACCCCCGAGATGGTCGTCGCCGAGATCGACGCCCAGCACAAGCTGGGGGTCCGGGTGATCTTCCTGGTCGACGACAACTTCATCGGCAACAAGAAGGTCGCCAAGGTGATCCTCCGGGCGATCGTCGATTGGCAGCACGCCCACGGCTTCCCGCTCTCGTTCTTCACCGAGGCGTCGCTCGACCTGGCCGAGGACGATGAGCTGATCGCCCTGATGACCGAGGCCGGGATGGTCGCCGTCTTCATCGGGATCGAGAGCCCCGACGAGGAGGCCCTCCGCGAGACCAAGAAGTTCCAGAACATGCGCGGCGGGATCTTGGAACGGGTCCACAAGGTCCAGGCCGCCGGCCTGGAAGTGTACGCCGGGATGATCGTCGGGTTCGACCAGGACGACGAGACCGTCTTCGACCGCCAGTACGAGTTCCTCAAGAAGGCCCGGGTCGTCGGGGCGATGGCCGGGATGCTCTCGGCGATCCCCAAGACCCCGCTCTACGAGCGCCTCGAGGCCGCCGGCCGGCTCGACAACGCGGCGGCCGACGACCCCAACATCGCCACCAACATCATCCCCCTGAACATGTCCCGCGAAGCCCTCCGCGACGGCTGGCTCGACCTGATGGTCCGCCTCTACGACGCCGAGAATTACTTCGAGCGGTTCGACGCCCTGTTCATCGAAGGGCGGCTCCCCCTGGCCACCGCCAAGATGGACTGGCTCCGCGAGCATCGGTTCCCCACTTATCTCAAGCTCCAATCGCTGACGATCCTGGCCGCCCTCGGGATGCTCGCCCGGATCTGGGCCGACCCCCGGACCCGGGTCGACCGCCCGGTCTATGCCAAATATCTCCGGAAGCTGATCGCCGCCCGCCGCCCGCCCCGCTACCTGTTCCAGTTCGCCTTCAAATGCGTGATGCACACCCACTTCGCCACCATGACCCGCCAGATGGTCCGGGGCGAGTCGCGCCTTGTGAACACATGATCAGTAGACGTGCCGACGGATGCCTGGGTTCGCCCCCGGGTAGCCGTTGGCGAGGCCCCGATCAAATGGGTTCGTTTCGTCGGGGAAGTTCGCCCAGTCGATCTTACCCCTCGGGACTTCGGCGCGGTTGACGTAAGCGCGTACAAACCAAGCCCGTCGGCAAGATGATCGTTTTTCTCGGGCTCGGATGATCCTCCTTTTTTCCAGAAACCAGATGTCTCATTCGACCCTCCGAGGATTGCCAGCCCCGTCGCGACGGCTTGACCGGATCGGGATGACCGATCCCCGATCGGGGCGGAGCGGCCTGGGCGGGTCGACGTCGGGGAGGTCGCCGGGGCCAACCCCAGAATTCGTGGGTACACCCTGGAGCGGTCCGCTCGCGGGTGTCGTGCCGCTCCGACCTTGCGACGGCACCGGATCGGTGGGATGATCGAGGCCGGCGCCCGGAGGCCTGGCGCCGGCCCTGTCGCCCCACCCCTCCTCCGGCGGTCGATCCATGACGCAACCCGGGCTCGTCCCCGCGTACCGCTTCCCCGACGGCTTCGCCTGGGGGGTCGCGGCGGCGTCGGCGCAGATCGAGGGGGCCGCGGGCGAAGGCGGCAAGGGCGAGTCGATCTGGGACCGCTTCGCCGCGTCCCCGGGCCATGTCCGGAACGGGGACACGCCGGCCGTCGCCTGCGACCATTACCACCGGTCCGAGGCCGACGCCGACCTGATCCGCGACCTCGGCGTCGAGCACTATCGGCTCTCGGTCGCCTGGCCCCGCGTCATCCCCGACGGCTCGGGGGCGATCAACCCGGTCGGCCTCGACTTCTACGATCGCCTGATCGACGCCCTGCTCGCGCGGGGGATCACCCCCTGGGTCACGCTGTTCCACTGGGACCTGCCCCAGGCCCTCGAAGACCAGGGGGGATGGACCGCCCGGGGCACGGTCGACGCCTTCCGCGGGTATGCCGAGGCCGTCGTCGGCCGGCTGGGCGACCGGGTGGGCCGCTGGTTCACGGTCAACGAGATCCCCTGCTTCATCGGCAACGGCTACGGGAACGGCTCGTTCGCCCCGGGGCGCCGCGAGCCGGCCCGGGTCCTGAACCAGGCGTATCACCACGCGATCCTGGCTCATGGGCATGCCGTGGCCGTCGTCCGCGAGCGGGGCCGGGCGGGGTCGGTGGTCGGCCTGGTCCAGAACCACTTGCCGGCCCCCCCGATCCCGATCGCCGAGACCGAGGCCGACATCGCCGCCGCCCGGCTCGATTACGAGCGGACCAACGGCCCGCTCATGGGGCCGGTCTTCCGGGGCGAGTACCCCGCCAGGTTCCTCGAAGGGGCCGACGCGCCGGTCGTCCAGCCCGGCGACCTGGACCTGATCGCCCGGCCGACGGATTTCCTCGGGCTCAACCTGTACTCGGGCGACTTCGTCCGCGCCGGTGGGGACGGGCGGCCCGAGCGGCTCCCGTTCCCTCGCCAGTATCCCCGCGGCGACCTCCCCTGGATCAACGCGACGCCCGAGGTCATGTACTGGGGCATCCGGCTGGCGGCCGAGGTTTTCGGCGTCAAGACCTTCTATATGACCGAGAACGGCGCGGCGTTCGACGACTCGGTGACGCCCGGCGGCGAGATCCTCGACCTCGACCGCCGCGAATATCTCCGGAATCACCTGATCTCGGTCCACCGGGCCCTCTCCGAGGGTTTCGACGTCCGGGGCTATTTCCTCTGGTCGCTCCTGGATAACTTCGAATGGGCCGAGGGCTACGCCAAGCGGTTCGGGATCGTCCGGGTCGACTACCCGACCCAGCGGCGGACCCCCAAGTTGAGCGCCCGCTGGTACTCCCAGGTCGTCCGCGAGAACCGGCTCGTCTAGTCGCGAGGATCGATCCCCGATGCGTCTCCATCGCCCGCTCGTCGCCCTGCTCCCGCTCCTGGCCATCGCCGCGACCCCGAGCCGGGGCGACGGCCCCGCCCCTCCCGCCGAGGCCGCCGCCCGGATGACGGTCCCCGACGGGTTCCGCGTCGCCCTGTTCGCGGGCGAGCCCGACGTCCGCCAGCCGATCGCCTTCACGATCGACCCCCGGGGGCGGCTCTGGGTCGCGGAGAACTACTCCTACCCCAACTGGCGGACCAAGCCCGAGGGGCGGGACCGCATCCTGATCCTCGAAGACTCCGACGGCGACGGCCGGTCCGACATCCGGAAAGTCTTCTGGGACAAGGGGGCCAACCTCACCGGCCTGACCTTGGGATTCGGCGGGGCCTGGGCCTGCGAGACTCCCAACCTCGTCTTCATCCCCGACCGCGACGGCGACGACGTGCCCGACGGCGAGCCCGAGGTCGTCCTCGACGGCTGGGACGTCAAGGGCCAGCACAACCTGTTCAACGCCCTCACTTGGGGCCCCGACGGCTGGCTCCACGGCTGCAACGGGATCATGTCCAACTCCCGGGTCGGCCCCCCCGGGACCCCCGACGCCGACCGCGTCCCCCTCAACTGCGGCGTCTGGCGATACCATCCCACGAAGAAGGTCTTCGAGGCCGTCGCCCACGGGACCACCAACCCCTGGGGGCTCGACTTCGACGACCACGGCCAGGCGTTCTTCACCAACTGCGTCCTGCCCCACCTGTTCCGGGTCGTCCCCGGGGCCCACTTCATCCGGATGTACGGCCAGGACATCAACCCGTTCTCCTACGGCCTGATGGGGACGGCCGCCGACCACCTCCACTGGGCCGGCGGGAACTGGACCGACTCCCGAGGGGGCCAGGGGAAGCACGGCGAGGCCGGCGGCGGCCACGCCCACGTCGGCGCGATGGTCTACCTCGGCGACAACTGGCCGAGCCGCTACCGAGACACCGTGTTCACCTGCAACCTCCACGGGAACCGGGTCAACAACGACCGCCTCCGCCGCGAAGGGTCGGGCTACGTCGCCACCCACGAGCCCGACTTCCTCAAGGCCAACGACCCCTGGTTCCGCGGGATGGAGCTGAAGTCCGGCCCCGACGGCGCCGTCTACGTGACCGACTGGTCCGACACCGGCGAATGCCACGAGACCGACGCCGACGGCCCCCACCGCGAGAACGGCCGGATCTACAAGGTCACTCACGGGACGCCCAGGGCCGGACCCGTCGACCTCGCCCGGCTCTCCGACGAGGCCCTGGTCCAACTCCAGGCCCATCCCAACGAGTGGCACGTCCGGACGGCCCGCCTGATCCTCCAGGGGCGAGCCGCGTCCGGGCGGCCGATGGCGGACGTCCACCGGGCGTTGCGAGAACGGATGGGCGCGGAAAGCAACGTCCCGAAACGGCTCCGATTCCTCTGGACGCTCCACGCGACCGGTGGGCTTGGGGAAGGGGAATTGGTCCATCACCTCGATGACGCCGACGAGTGGCTCCGGGCCTGGGCCGTCCGCCTGCTCGCCGAGGGCAAGGCCCCCTCGTCGCCGACCCTCGTCAAATTCGCGGCGATGGCCCGAGGCGACGCTTCGCCCCTGGTCCGGCTCGAACTCGCCTCCGCCCTCCAGCGGATGCCGGTCCCGGCCCGGCGGCCGATCGCCGAAGACCTCGTGGCCCACGGCGGCGACGCCAACGACCCGTCGATCCCCTTGATGCTCTGGTACGGGATCGAGCCGACGGTCCCCCTCGATCGCGCCGGGGCGGTCGACCTCGCCGAGCGGAGCCAGATCCCCCTGATCCGCCAGTACATCGCCCGCCGGATCGTCGCGGCCGACGACCGGGCGGGCGACGGGATCGGGATCGCGGCCGTCGTCGGCCGGCTCGGGGCCTCGGCCGATCCCGGGTTCCAGTCCGAGCTGCTCGAAGGGCTCCGCGAGGCGCTCCGCGGGCGCAAGGCGGTCGTCGTCCCCGAAGGGTGGGCCGCCGCCTACGACCGGCTGGCGAGCAGCGATCGGGCCGAGGTCCGCGACCGGGCCGCCCGGCTGGCCCTCCAGTTCGGCGACCCCCGGGCCGTCGCCGGGCTCGTCGCGGTCATGGGCGACGCCCGGACCCCCGCCGCCGCCCGGGTCGCCGCGCTCCAGGCCCTGGCCGAGAAGCGGACCCCCGACCTCGCCCCGCGCCTCTTGTCGCTCCTCGACCAGCCCGACCTCCGGGGCCCCGCGCTCCGGGCCCTGGCCGCCTACGACGACCCGGCGGCCCCGGCGGCGATCCTCGCCCGCTATCCCGGCTTCGAACCCGGCGATCGGGCCGACGCCGTGGCCACGCTCGCCGCCCGGCCGGCCTCGGCCCGCGCCCTCCTCGAGGCGGTCCGCTCCGGCGTCGTCCCCCGTCGCGAGATCGGGGCGACGACCGCGCGCCAGCTCCTGGCCCTGGGCGACCCGGGGATCGCCCGGACCCTGGAAGACGTCTGGGGCTCGATCCGGCCGACCTCGGCCGCCAAGGCCGGCCTGATGGCGAAGTATCAAGCCCTGCTCGCCCCGGAACGGCTCAAGCGGGCCAACCCCTCGCGCGGCCGGGCCGTGTTCCGCCAGTCGTGCGTCGCCTGCCACAAGCTCTACGACGAGGGCAACGACCTCGGCCCCGAACTGACCGGGTCCGATCGCGCGAATCGGGCTTATATCCTCGAAAACGTGCTCGACCCGAGCGCATCGGTGGGCCGCGACTACCGCCTGACCACGGTGGCGACCCGGGACGGCCGGGTCCTGTCCGGCCTTTACCAGGACCTGGGCCCGAAGACGCTGGCCGTCCGGACGACCAACGAGCGGGTCGTCCTTTCCCGCGAGGACGTCGAGGAGGTCCGGCCGACCGACCAATCGTTCATGCCGGAAGGGCTGTTCGAGAAGCTGACCGACGACGAGGTCCGCGACCTGGTCGCCTACCTCGCCACCAAGGCCCAGGTCCCCGCCCTTGCCCGTTGACGCCGAGGAGGCCGACCCCGTGAAGCTGGGCATCGTGTCGGACATCCACGAGGCGGTCGAATTGCTCGACCGGGCCCTCGCGCGGTTCCGGGCCGAGCGGGTCGCCCGGGTGGTCGTCCTCGGCGACGTGTTCGAGACCGGGGCGAGGCTCGACGCCTGCGTGGGGCTCCTGGCCAGGGTCGGGGCGGTGGGCGTCTTCGGCAACCACGACCACGGGCTGGCGCGGCCCTCGGACTATCACCGGGCCCGCTACTCGGCGGCGGTCCTGGAGTTCATGGGGGCGCTCCGGCCCTCGTTGGAGATCGACGGCTGCCTGTTCGCCCATCGCGAGCCCTGGCTCGACGGCTCCGACGTCGCCCAGATCTGGCACGTCGACGAGGAGCCTTTGACCCCCGACCTGCTCGCCCGGAGCTTCGACGCCGCGCCCCACCGGGCGATCTTCGTGGGCCACTTCCACCGATGGCTCGCCGCCAGCCGCGCCGGCATCCTCCCCTGGACCGGGTCCGACCCATTGATCTTGCCCCGGGAAATCCCGACCCTGGTCGTCGTGAACGCCGTCTGCGAAGGCTTCGCCGCGACCTTCGACACGACGTCCAACGAATTGAGCCCCGTTGATCTTTACAGCCCCGCCGAACGGCCGGCGAGCCGCCCCCTGCCCGCCCTGCTCCCGGACTAGGCCGCCGAGAGCCGGGCGTCGTCGTGGTTGACCCGATTGAGGATCGAATCGCCCATGCGCCGCATCCGGGTTGTTTGCTGGATCGTCCTGGTCGCTCTTTCGCCCGCGGTCGGGGCCGAGTTCCCGAGCTTCCGGGGGCAGGTGATCGACCCCAGGGTCGGCGAGGTTTGTTACGCCGTGGCGGCGGCCGACGTCAACGGCGACGGCAAGCTCGACGTCGTCGCGGTGGCCAGCGACGCCGTCGTCTGGTACGAGAATCCCACCTGGGCCCGGCACGACGCGATCCGGGGGGTGACCGACCGCGACAACGTCTGCCTCCAGCCCCTCGACGTCGACGGCGACGGCCGGGTCGACTTCGCCCTCGGCGCCGCCTGGCGGCCGACCGACACCAAGGCTGGCGGGACGCTCCAGCTCCTGACCCGGACCGGGGCCGCCGACGGGGCCTGGCGGGTGGTCCCCCTCGGCTCCGAGCCGACGCTCCACCGGGTCCGCTGGGGCGACGTCTTGGGCTCGGGCCGGCCCCAGCTCGTCGTCGCGCCGCTCCAGGGGCGCGACACCAAAGGGCCCGACTGGGGCCAGGGGGCGGGCGCCCGGATCACCGTCCGCTCGATCCCCGAGGACCCGTTCGCCGCCCCCTGGCCGGTCGAGGTGGCCGACGACACCCTCCACGCGGTCCACAACCTCCAGGTCGTCGACCTCGACGGCGACGGCCGCCAGGACATCCTGGCGGCGGCCTGGGAAGGCGTCTTCGTCCTCCGGCGGGGCGAAGGCGGGCGGTGGTCGCGGGCCCGGCTCGGGTCCGGGAATCAGGACACCCGGCCGAACCGGGGGTCGAGCGAGGTCAAGCTCGGCCGGCTCCGCGACGGGTCGCGGTACATCGCCACGATCGAGCCCTGGCACGGGTCCCAGGTGGTGGTTTATACCCCGCCGAAGCCCGGCGGGGACCTCTGGGACCGCCAGGTCGTCGACGAGCCCGTCCGCTGGGGCCACGCCGTCTGGTCCGCCGACCTCGACGGCGACGGCGACGACGAGATCGTCGTCGGCCAGCGCGACCCCAACGTCGACCCGGCCCGGACGCCGAAGGGCCCGGGCGTGCTGGTGTACGACCCGAGGCCCGGCCCGGGGCCGATCGCCTTCGATCGCCGGGTGGTCGACGACGGCGGCGTCGCGACCGAGGATCTCGTCGTCGCCGACCTCGACGGCGACGGCCGCCCCGACATCGTCGCCGGCGGCCGGGCGACGCGCAACGTCAAAATTTACTGGAACCTCGGGCCGAAATGAGCCCCCCGGGCCGCCCCTTGGCCGCGGCGGCCGGGCGTCTATAATCGGGAAATGCCGGCGACGGCGAGACGGGGTCCCCCACCGCGAAGGAAGCGAACCGGATCATGGGCAAATTCGCCTGGCTCAACTTGATGACCCGCCCGCTCCGGACCGCGCTGGCCCTGGTCGGGCTGTCGGTGCCGATCCTCGGGGTCCTCGGCCTGTTCAGCGTCTCCGACGGCTTGCGGAACCTCGTCGGCAACACCCTCGACCAGATCAAGGGGGTGATGGTCCTCCGCGAGAACATGCCGACGCCGGTCCTCAGCCACCTCCCGGCGAATCTCGGCGAGAAGCTCCGCGCCATCCCGGGCGTCCGCGCCGTCGCCGCCGAGGTTTGGGGCCTCCCGCCGACCATCGAGGATGTCAGCTTGATCCCACGGAGCGCGCTGGACCTCCTCAAGAAGACCAAGGAACAGCACATCCAGAGTCTCCTAGACGCCACCCTCATCCAGGGCCAGGACATCCCCGCCCACCGCCATCTCAAGAGCGCCGTCTACCCCAGCGCCCTCAAGGAAGGCCGCTTCCTCAAGGCCGAGGACCAGGGGACGCGCAACATCGTCATCAGCCGGAAGATCGCCAAGGAGCACCCGGACGCCTCGGGCCGGCCCAAGAAGGTCGGGGACACGCTCAAGATCGGTCCCGACCCATTCACGATCATTGGGATCTACGAGACGGGCTCGATGCTCCTGGACCCGATCATCGTCATGGACATCGAGACCGCGAGGAAAGTTGTCGGCGAGGTCCCCGACAAGGTTTCGACCTACTATGTCGAGGCGACCGACCCTGGCCGGGTCGACGAGATGGCCAAGCGGATCGAGGATACGATCCTCGATCCCCAGGTCGACGCCCGGAGCATGTCCGAATTCGCGGCCAACTTCGGGACGGTCATGACCCAGCTCGACACCTTTCTCCTGATGACCGTCAGCCTGGCCCTGCTGGTCGGGGTGATCGGGATCATCAACACCATGCTGATGAGCACGACCGAACGGTTCGTCGAGTTCGGCGTCCTCCGGACCAACGGCTGGTCCCGGGCCAACGTCCTGTCGCTGGTGACGCTCGAAAGCGCCTACCTCGGCCTGCTGGCCGGGGCGCTCGGCTGCCTGATGGCCCTGGGGTTGACCGCCGTCGCCAACCAGTTCCTCACGGGCGGCCTCCACCTCGAATTCAGCCCCCGCCTGGTCGCCATCGGCATCGCCCTGTCCGTCGTCATGGGGACCCTTGGCGGCTTCTACCCCGCCTGGAAAGCTTCCCGACTGGTGCCGATGGACGCCATCCGGCTGGGTTCGCACTGATCGCGTGTCGGGTCCGCCCTCTTCGGCGAAGCGAAAGGTCCAGCGATGATCGACGTGTCCGACGTCCACAAGTCGTTCCAGAGCGGGGATCAATGGGTGGAGATCCTCCACGGGGTCTCGTGCCAGATCCCCAGGGGCCGGTTCGCGTTCATCGTCGGGCCGTCGGGGTCGGGCAAGAGCACGCTGTTGTACCTGATGGGGGCCCTCGATCGGCCGAGTTCGGGGCGGATCACCATCGAGGGACGCGACCTGACGGGCATGGACGAGGTCGAGCAGAATGCCTATCGCCGCGACCGGGTCGGCTTCATCTTCCAGTCGTTCAACCTGATCAAGAACCTGTCGGCCGTCCAGAACGTGGTGGTCCCGTTCCTCCCCGTCGGGGTCACCAAGGAGCACCGCGACCGCGCGGTCGAGCTGCTCACGACGGTCGGCCTGGGCGGGCGGCTCCACCATCGCCCGTACCAACTCTCGGGCGGCGAGCAGCAGAGGGTCGCGATCGCCCGGGCCTTGATCAAGGACCCGGTGGTCGTCCTGGCCGACGAGCCGACCGGCGAGCTCGACCGCAAGACCGGCGACGAGATCTACAAGATCCTCCGCCGCCTCCAGGCCGATCGGCAGACCACGCTGGTCGTCGTCACCCACGACCGCCGGTTCATCCGGCCCGATGACCTCGTCCTCGAGATCGAAGACGGCCAGCTCCGCGCCACCGAGGGCGTCGAGCCCGAGGACGACCTCACCGAGGCCGAAGTTCGCTGACCCTCACCAGGCGAAGTTGTCGTCGATCGGCCGGGGCGGGGGCTTGGGCTCGAGCACGCCGGGCGTCGGGTTGGACACGAAGGGTCGCGAGACCCGCCAAGCTTCGACGACGGCCGAGCGTCCACCCGACGGATTCCGACGGCAACATTGGTCCCTCCGACCGATCCCACCCACGTCTGGAACGTCAACAGGTCTGGATGCAAACGCGGTGCCCGGGCTCGTCTCGTCGGGGATTCGGCGCGATCTTCCGCGTCAATAAGAAACGGCCGGCCCCATCGATGATGGGGCCGGCCGGTCGGTGAAGTTCGTCGCGGGCCTGGTCTCAGGATTCCGAGGGGGGCGCCGGGGGCTCGGCGGGAGCCTCGGGCGGCGAGGACGGGGCCGGGCCGCCCGGTTCGGGTTCGCCCTCGACCTTGGCGGTCCAGAGCTGCTTGAGCTGGCCGAACGACCGGAGCGGGACGCTGCCGGTCAGGGCGTCTTTCGAGAGCGGGGGCGGCGGCGGGGCGGGCTTGGCCGGCTTCGGGGGCAGGGCCGGGACTTCGGGGCGCGGCTCGAACCGGGTAGGGCCGCCTCGCTGGCCGCCGGGTCCGCCGCCGAAGCGCTGGCCGCCGGGTCCGCCGCGATTGGGGCCGCCGCGATTGGGGCCGCCCCCGCCGGCGGGCCGGAAGTTGCTTTCGCGCCCCTGGGGACGGTCGGGTCGCGGGGGCGGCCCCTGGCCCGGGCCCCCGGGACCGGCCCCGGCCCCGACCGGGGTGCCGACGGGGGGCGAGGTGAGGTTGGACGGCGTCCCCTGGTCGCGCCTCGGCCCGCGGGCCGGCCCGGCGGGGCGACGCTCGCCCCCCCGGTTTTCCTGCTGGCCTTCCCCCTGGGGGCGGCGACCGCCCCCGCCGCCGCCGCCGGGGGCTCGCTCGGCCCGGGGGCGTTCGGTGCCCGGCTTGACCATCGTGAGCGAGACCCGCTTGCGGTCGCCGTCGACGCCCATGACCCAGACGGTCACGACGTCGCCGACGCTCACGACGTCGTGCGGGCTCTTGATGTAGCGGTTGGCGAGCTGGCTGATGTGGACCAGGCCGGAATCCTTCAGGCCGATGTCCACGAAGGCCCCGAAGTCGACCACGTTGAGGACCGTGCCCTTCAACTCCATCCCGCCGACGAGGTCGTCGAGCTTGAGGACGCCCTTCTTGAAGATCGGCTTGGGGAGGTCGTCGCGAGGGTCGCGGTCGGGGCGGGCCAGGGCCTCGAAGATGTCGCGGAGCGTCGGCTCGCCGACTTCGAGTTCCTTGGCGAGGGCGGGGACGTCGGCCTCGTCGAGCTTGGCGTGCAGGTCGGGCAGGCGGTCGCGGTCGCGGACGATCTCGCGGGCCAGGCCGAAGTTGCTCAGGAGCTTCTCGGCGACGGGGTAGGCTTCGGGGTGGACCCAGGTCCGGTCGAGCGGGTCGTCGCCGCCGGCGATCTTGAGGAAGCCGGCCGCCTGGGTGAAGGTGGCCGGCCCGACCCCCTCGACCTCCATCAACTGGGCCCGGCTGGTGTACGGGCCTTGCTGGGCCCGCCGCTCGACCACCCGGCGGGCGGTGAGCTGGTTCAGGCCGGAGACGTGCCGGAGGAGCGGGACGCTCGCGGTGTTGAGGTCGACCCCGACGAAGTTGACGCAACTGGCGATCACCCCTTCGAGCGACTCCTTGAGCTGCTTGGGGTTCACGTCGTGCTGGTACAGGCCGACGCCGATGTTCTGGGGCTCGATCTTGACCAGCTCGGCCAGGGGGTCCTGGAGCCGGCGGCCGATCGAGATCGTGCCCCGGACCTTGTCGTCGAAGTCGGGGAACTCCTCGCGGCCGACCGGGCTGACCGAATAGACGCTGGCCCCGGCCTCGTTCACGATCACGTAGGCGAGCTGCGCGAGCTGGGCGTCGGCCGGGTGCGGCCGGGGCGGGGGCGGCGGCATCTTCGGCTTGGGGGGCCGGGGCGGCTGGTCGCCCCGATTCTGCCGCGACCCGCCCGGCTTGGGCCCGCGGGGCGACGGGCCATCGGGGCGAGCCGGGGCGTCTCCGGCGGTCGGGGCCTCGCCGGGAACGGCCTCGCCGGGAGCGGCCTCGGTCGGGGCGGCCTCGGTCGCCATCGCTCCGCCCTCGGAGGTCGCGATCGGCTCCCCCCCGGCGGGCTCGGGGTGATGCTCGCCCGCGTGGGCGGTGGGGGCGTCGACTTCGAACTTGGCCTGGGGCTCGGCGGTCGGCGGGGTCTCGGGGAGGTGGGCGGGATTGGCGGTCGCCGGGGAATGTTCGAGCTGGTCGGCCCGAGACGCTCCCTGGTCGGAAGCCGGGATCTCGGAGGCGGCGGAGGATGGGGGCGGCGGGGCTTCGGGCTCGTCGCCCTCGGGCGAGCCGCCGGAGATGGGCGGGAGCGACTCGACGGGCTCGTGGGCCGTCTCCGCGTGGGGGCCGGCGTCGCCGTTGGAGGGGGGCGGGGCGGGCTCGTCCGCCGCGACGGGCTCGACCAGAGCCACGGGACCGACCGCGGCGACGGGCTCGGGGGCCGGGCCGGCCGGCGCGGCCTCGGGCGTCGGCTCGACCGCGACGGGGTGCGCGGCGGCCTTGACGCCGGCCGGTTCGCCGTCGTGGCCTTCGGTCGGCGGCGCCTCGGTCGCGGGGGTTTCGGCCGGGGCGGGGGCCTCGGCCTGGGGGTTGTCGTGGAAGTGGGTCCCTTCCGAGATGATCTCGGCGATCAACTCCTCGGTCTCGCGGCAGGCCGTGCCGTTGCCGATGGCGACGACGCCCACCTGATGCTTGCCGACGAGGTCCTTGAGGAACATCTTGGCTTCGTGGCGGCGGTTCTGGGGCGGATGCGGGTGGATCACGCCGTGGTCGAGCAGCTCGCCGTTGGTCCCGAGGACCGCGACCTTGCAGCCGTTCCGGAACCCGGGGTCGATCGCCATGACGACCTGCTTGGGGATCGGCGGCTGGAGCAGGAGGCTCCGGAGGTTCCGGGCGAACACCTCGACGGCGTGGCGCTCGGCCATCTCGGTGAGGTCGCGGCGGATCTCGCGCTCCATGCTCGGCATGAGCAGGCGGTCCAGGGCGTCCATCGCCGATCGGCGGAAGAAGTCGGCCTGGGGGTGCTGGTCGAGCGGGAGCTGCGAGAAGGTCGCGGATTCCAGGTCGGGCCGGGACACTTCGAGCTTGACCTTGAGCGGGCCTTCCTTGTCCCCCCGGTTGATGGCCAGGACCCGGTGGGGCGGGATCTGGGCGATCGGCTCGGAGTACTCGAAGTAGTCGCGGTATTCGAGCCCTTCCCCTTCGGGGATCTCGGCCTTGGACGTGACGACCTTGCCGGTCTTCCAGACGACCCGGCGGACGGCGTCGCGGACGACGGCGAGTTCGTTGATCGCCTCGGCGAGGATGTGGCCGACGCCTTCGAGGACCTTTTCGTTCGAGTCCAGCTCCTTCGCCGGGTCGACGAATTCCCCGGCGGCGGCCTGGAGGTCGGTCAGGGTGTCGTCGTGGTTCCAGATCCGGAGGGCCAGGGGCTCCAGGCCCTTGTCGCGGGCGTCGGACGCCTTGGTCTTCTTCTTGGGCTTGAACGGCAGATAAAGGTCTTCGAGCCGCTTGGAGTTGTCGGCGGCCCGGATGGCGGCGGCCAGCTCGTCGCCGAGCTTGCCTTGCGCCTCGATCGCCTTGAGGATCGTTTCCTTGCGCTCGGCCAGCTCGCGGAGCCGGCCGACCCGGAGTTGGATCTCGCGGATCGCCACCTCGTTCAGGTTCCCGGTGCGCTCTTTCCGATACCGGGTGATGAACGGCACCGTGTTGCCCTCGTCGAGCAACTGGACGACGCTCTCCACTTGAACGCGCCGGATCTGGAGGTCCTGCGCGATCCGGCCCAGGTCGACCTGAATCGGATTGTCCATGGCAAGGGTACCTGATTGAGAGAACGGCGACGACACGACGGGGTCCGCCACCTCGATGGGGGTCGCGGAACAAGCGCGCGGACCAACCCAGTCCGACGAAAATCCTCGAACCGATCGGCCACTTTAGGGCATGCGATTGGGCCTGTCAAGCATCCACGCGGCGTCTGGTCCACCGGAACCGGCCTTGCCATCGGCAGTTGGGTGAAACCGTGCGGCCCGGCAAGCTGGGCAAGATTGTCGGCGTCAAGCCCACTTGGTTCGCGGATGCGAAACCGCCGCGTGATCGCGGAGGGGCGGGCGCCCCTCCGCGAGTCGGGCGGGTCCGCGATCAGGGCTTGAGCACGACCTTGGTGCAAGCGTCCTGATCGGAGTGGAAGATCGAGTAGCCCTCGGCGGCGTCGTCGAGCTTGAGGCGGTGCGAGATGATCGACGTGGGGTCGACCTCGCCCTTGGCCACGTGGTCGAGGAGGCGCTTGAGGTAGCGGTGGACGTGGGTCTGGCCCATCCGGAAGGTCAGGCCCTTCGAGAACGCCGCCCCCAGGGGGAACTTGTCGGGCAGGCCACCGTAGACGCCCGGCATCGAGATCGTCCCCCCTTTCCGGCAGGCCATGATCGCCTGCCGGACCGCGGTGATCCGGTCGGTGGTGAGGCCGACGAAGGCCTTGGCCCGGTCGTAGGCCGCGCCCAGGGTGTGGCCCGAGGCTTCGAGGCCCACGGCGTCGATGCACACGTCGGCCCCCCGGCCGCCGGTCTTCTCCTGGATCGTTTCGTGGACGTCTTCCTCGTCGAAGTTGATCGGTTCGGCCTTCAACCGCTTCGCCAGGCGGAGGCGGCTGGGGATGTGGTCGATGGCGATGACGCGCTCGGCCCCGAGCAGGAAGGCGCTCTGGATCGTGAAATAGCCGACGGGCCCGGCTCCCCAGATGGCCACGGTGTCGCCCGGCTCGATCCCGCCGTTCTCGGCCGCCATGTAGCCCGTCGGGAAGATGTCGGTGAGGAACAAGACCTGTTCATCTTCGAGGTTGTCGGGGACGACCATCGGCCCGACGTCGGCGAACGGGACGCGGGCGTACTCGGCCTGGCCCCCCGCGTAGCCGCCGTACATGTGCGAATAGCCGAACAGGGCGGAGGGCGAATGGCCATAGGCGGCCTCGGACATCCAGGCGTTGGGGTTCGAGTTGTCGCAGCATGAAAACAGCTTCTTCTCGCAGAAATAGCAGCGCCCGCAGGCGATCGTGAACGGCACGACGACCCGGTCGCCGAGCTTGAGGTTCTTGACCTCGCGGCCCAGCTCGACGACCTCGCCCATGAACTCATGGCCGAGGATGTCGCCCTTCCGCATGGTCGGGATGTAGCCGTCGTACAGGTGGAGGTCGGAGCCGCAGATGGCGGTGCTCGTGACCTTGAGGATGGCGTCGCGCGGGTTGAGGATCTTGGGGTCGGGCACGGCCTCGACGCGGATCTTGCCCTTGCCTTCCCAGCAGACGGCTTTCATGGAGGGTGCCTTCTCGGGGTGTTTCGCGGGTGGGACGATGCGAACGGTGGCCGGGGGGCGAGACGGGGTCGCCCACCGGCCATTCGGGTGAAGGTCGAAGTTTGGCGTCGGACGGGGCTCACCCCGGCCCCTGGGTCATGGCGGTGAGGCTGGGCCGGCTCTCGCGGCCGGACGACTGGCCGTCGATGGTGGGAATCTCGCCGGCTTCCATGAGCTGCTTGAACTGGCGGAGGTTCTCGCGGGTCCGCGCGTCGGGGTCCTCGCCCAGGACCTTGGCGATGGCCAGGCCGACCAGCCCGGCGGGCGGCTCGTAGTTCACTTCCACGGTCACCACCGTCCCCCGGCCGCCCGTGGCGGGCTCGAACCGGACCGTCCCGGCCTGGTTGATGTCCGCGCCGGGCAGGGTCTTCCAGGCGATCAGCCGACCGGGCTGATCGTTGATGATCTCCGAGTCCCAGGCGAAGGTCTTGCCCATCGGCCCGTCGGAAACCCAGCGCGAGGTTTTCGGGCCGGTCGACTCGGCCGACCGGATGTTGGTCATGAACTTGGTGGTATTCCGGACGTCCCGCCAGAAGTGGTACAGCTCCTCGGCCGGGCGGTTGACGGTGACGGTGTGCTTGATGAGCCGCCCCTTGTGGACGTGCTCCCCTTCGTCGCTCCGGTGCTTGTCCGAGGTGTCGATGTTCAGGGCGTCATAGGTGTAGCAATGGCCGGTGACGCCCCGATAGACCAGGCCGCCGCCGAGCAGGGCCAGCGCCAGGCCGCCGAAGGTGCCCTGCCTCAAGCCCTGGGCCACCAGGAGGGTCCCGCCGATCGTCGAGGCGTAGCGCTCCACCTGGCCGACGTTGATGTCGCTCTTGGGGAGGCGGGCTTCCTCGTGTTCGCGGATACCCTGGACGGAGAAACGGTGCGCGTGCGCGCTGCTCATCGGAATCTCGCCTCGCGGGGGTGGGAGGGTCAAAGGGGCCGGCCGGGGATCAGCCCAGGAGCAACGACTGGCCGCCGTCGATCCAGACTTCGGTCCCCGAGATCAGGTCCGACGCGTCGGAGGCGAGAAAATGCACAAGTCGTGCCACCTGGTCGGCGGTCCCGGACTCGCCGGCGGTCAAGGGGATCTGGCCTTCGGGGAACTCGACGGGGACCTTGACCGAGTCGAGCTTGCGTTTCTCGGTGTTGTCGTCGATATGGGTCGCGATCGCGCCGGGGCAGACGACGTTGACCCGGATCTGGGACCGGGCCAGTTCCAGGGCGAGCATCTTGGTCATGGCGACCTGCCCGGCCTTGGAGCAGGAATAGGCCGTCGCGCCGGTGTTGCTGAAGACCCGGGTGCCGTTGATCGAGGAGACCACGACGACCGAGCCGCCCTGACGCTTCAAGTAGGGCACGGCGTACTTGATCGTGAAAAAGGTGCCCGTCAGGTTGATGGCCAGCGTCCTCTCGAACTCTTCGGGTTCCAGCTCCTCGATCGGGGCCCAGACGCCGTTGACGCCGGCGTTGGCGACCACGATATCGAGCCGGCCCCAGCGGTCCGAGGTCGCCCGGTAGGCGTCGAGGACCTGGTCGGGCTTCGACGTGTCGGCCTCGACGGCCATCGCCTGGCCGCCTCCCGCCTCGATGGCGGCGACCGTTTCGTCCAGATCCGGGCGGGTCCACCCCAGGGCGGCGACCTTCGCCCCCTCGCGGGCCAGGAGCAAGGCCGAGGCCCGGCCGATCCCCGACCCGGCCCCGGTCACCAACGCGACGCGACCTTCGAGCGTCATGGAGCGACCCTCCCTTGAAAGGCCACCGGGGAAACAAGCGTCCCCGGCCCGCCCACCTCGCCATGAGGTCTGGCGGGCCGGGGAAGCCTGCAATCGGCGCGCCGGCGGTCGCGATCGCCCGCGACCGGATCAGCCTCCCCGGGACCCCTGGAAGAAGAAGGGCCAGTAGTCGGGCCCGGGGCCGGGGGCGAAGGAGTCGAGGTCGTAGATCGGGACGTAGCTCCCGCGCTCGTAATACATGCCCACCGGCTTCCGGTGGTGGGTCAACTGCTGGACGGCGCGGAGGTAGGACGGTCGCCAGGGGCGGCTCTCGGGCGTGATGGTGCTCCGGCCGGGCGATCCGTAGAAGAACGGGTAGACCGACGCGGTGTCCCGGGCCGGGAGGCGGACCCCGTAGAGGCCGCCGTTGAGGGGGTTGTTCGAGTCATCCACCTTGGCATGATCGCCGTAGCGGGTCCCGTAGAAGTTGTCCCGGTACGGGTCCTGGGGCAGGTCGGTCTTGGGCCTGGTAAACCGCTGGAGCAGGCCGCTCCGCTCATTGATGTCGGGAATCCTCGGCTGGGGGATCTGGGCCCGGGCGGTCCCGGGTCCAAGAGCCGAGATTGAGACGAGAGCGGCCAAGCCGAGGACGGCCTTCCGCAAGGTCGAAGTGGGGTCGCGCCGCATCGTATCCTCCGTGTCGGACGCAGAGGGTTAAGCCCAAGCCGAAGGGCGGGCTCCGGGGAAGGGCAGGAAGGAAGGCCGGCCCGAGGTTGACCGCCTCCGCGGTCGGCCCCGGGCCGGGCCGTCGGTCATTCCGGGGTGTAGGGCGGGAAGGCGAAGTAATCCCGCGGCGACCGGGTGGTCACGACGTAGGGGGTGTACCCCGGGGTCAATGGGATCGGGCCGCCGGGCCCGACGAAGTACTTGATGTTACCTTTATTATGATGCAAGATGCCGGCGAACTTGCCTTTGAGTCCGCCAAGCCCGCCGAGCCCGCACGCGCCGCAGCCTTTGCCGCCGCAGGCGCCGCACCCCTTGCCGAGTCCGCCGAGCCCGCACGCGCCGCAGCCTTTGCCGCCGCAGGCGCCGCACCCCTTACCGAGTCCGCCGAGGAAGCCCAGGCCGCCACACTTCCCGCAGCCTCGACCGGAGCAGGAACCGCAAGCGTCGCCGCCCATCGATCGCCCGTGGCCGAGGCCGAGTCCGTGGAGCAAGCCTTTGCCGCCGCACTTGCCGCAACCCTTGCCCGAGCAGCCGTCGCAGATCGAGCCGTGCATCCCGCCGTGGCCCCGGCCCAGGCCGCACCCGGCGTCGCCGCACTGACCCGAGGACATCGGGACGCCCTGGGGCGAGGGCGGGACGACCTTGGACGGCATCTGGCCCGACGCCATCGCGAAGATCGGCTCGCCGGCGCCGCTCGACTTGCAGAAACCGCAGCCCTTGTTCTTGCAGAGGCCGCAATCCTTGACCCGTCGGCCGCCCCCATGACCCCCGCCCCAGCCGGGGCCCGAGCAATCCGAGCCGCCCTTCCCGCAATGATTGAACAGGCCGTGTCCGCAAGCACCGCCGCCCAGGCCGCAATGATTGAACAGGCCGTGCCCACAAGCGCCACCCAAGCCGTGGCCCAGGCCACCGAGGCCGTGGCCGAGGCCACGGAGGCCGCTGCCGCCGCACGCCTTGCAGCCCTTGCCGAGGCAGAGGCCGCAGCTCTTGGGGTAGAAGCTGTCGAAGAGGCCGTCCTTGGCGTAATGGCCCCAGGGGATCGCCGGGGCCATGTACGGCTCGCCGGTGTTGAGGTCCTGGGCGAGGACCTCGCGGGGGATCGTCTTGTGGAACCCGTCGGCGGAGGCCGACCGGGTGGCCGCCAGCCCGGAGATCAGGGCGACCGCGAACATCACCCCTCGCCAATAACCGAAGCGCATCGTCACTCCCTTGTCGTCGGACGCTGGAATCCCTCCTGGAGTGTCGGTCGTCAGCGAGCGGTGGCGTCGACCGCGGAATCCTTACCGCGTCGGCCGCCATCATCGTCCGCCAGGGGGCGCGACCTCGGCCGGGCGGGGAGCCGTCCCTCGGCCGGATGTCAGATCGCCTCGATGGCCCTGGCTTCCGCGAATTAACATCGGCGGATCGGGCGCGAGCCTGGAGCCAAACCGAAACGACCCCGCCCCTTTGGTGGAAGGGGCGGGGCCGTCGAGGGTTATTGATCGAGGAACGGGGGGCGCTCAGCGCTTGCCGAAGACCGTCGAGGCGGGCAGTTCGTTGACGGTGGTCCCCTCGTTGTCGTAGCGGGTCATGGCGTGGAGTTCCTTCTTGCGGAACTTGGCGGCGTCGCTCCGCTCGTTGCCGATCCCGGAGAGCCCGAACAGGTGGCCGATGATCTGGGGGTGGGGGAACGGGCCCGAATTCTTCTGGACCGGGGCCGGCCCGGGGCCCATCGCCGGGGCGCCCCCCTGGCCGGGGCCCATGCCCATCCCCGACGAGACCATCGCGCGGCCGGGCTCCGAGCCCCGGGCCATCCCGGCGGGGGCGGGCATGCCCATCGCCCCGCCCTGGGCGTAGTTGGCCTGGATCACGCCGATCGGGGCCGGCTCAGGCATCCCGGATGGGTCGTAGGCGACCGGGCTCGCCGCGTTGCCCCGGCCCATCGAGGGCGGCGCGCCGGCACTGGCGACGGCGTGGCCGGGGGCCGGGGCCATCGTCGGGGCCCCCACCGTGACCGTGCCCGGCAGGGCCAGCAACGCCTTGCAGGCCGGGCAAACGCCGTTCTGGGAGTGGGCGCAAGCGACCGGCACGCCCTCCGGCATCATCTGGGCCTGCTGCTTCTTCAAGCAATTGGCGCAGATGACCCGGCCCTTGTGGCGGTGGGGAGCGGCAACCCGGCCGGCGGCGACGGGCTTGCCGTCGAGGCCGCCGGGGCTGGGGGCGACCTGATAGCCGGCCGGGGCATTGGCCGCCGGGTCCTGGGCCCGGGCTGACGTCGTGGCGGCCAGGGTCAGGCCGATCAGAGCGAGGCTGGACCGAACGAGGCTACGCATCCTGGGGAACTCCTTTCCCGATTTCGACCCGCGAACTCAAGGCCGGGCCGTCCTGGCCGCGACCCCGAGCCGGGAGCGGTTTGCCGCTCGCCGACGGGCCGGATTCCGTCCCGGACCGGGCCGGGCCCTCCCTCGGCCGCCCCCCGTCGGGGGCGTCGACCGGGGCTTTCTCCCTTGACGTCGCCCGAAGACGGCATCCTGCCCTTTAGGATCGTCCGATCCCCCCGGCATCTTGCGAAAAACCGGCCCGACCGCCCCGACCCCGTGCCACGGAGAACCCGACCGGAGCTGGCGGATGACACGGTCGCCCGCCAAACTGGTCCCTCCCCGGCGTCTTCCCGACTCGGCGCCGGACATTCCCCGGGAGTGGTCCGAGCATGCGCCTCTATCTCGCCGGCCCGCTGTTCACCCAGGCGGAACGGGCCTGGAACCTCCGGCTCGCCGCCCTGCTCTCCGGCGCCGGGCACTCCGTGTTCCTCCCGCAAGTCGAGGTCCAGGCGATCGCGACCCTCGACGCCGAGACCATCTTCCGGGTCGACCGCGACGGCGTCCGCTCGGCCGACGCCGTCGTCGCGATCCTCGACGGCGCCGACGCCGACAGCGGGACGAGCTTCGAATGCGGCCTGGCTTACGCCCTCGGCCTGCCCATCGTCCTGGTCCGGACCGATTTCCGGGGGGGAGGCGATGCCCTGCCCGGCCAGAAGCTGGCGACGGTCAACCTGATGCTCGCCCAGGCCGCCACCGCCGTCATCGCCGAGACCGACCCCAACTCGACGCTCGAAGCCCTGGCCGCCAGGGTCGCCGGGGCCCTGGCGAACCTCCCCGAGTCGCCCCCTCCCGTCGAGCGGGCCTAACCCGGCGCCTTCTTCCCCACCTGGGTCCGGGGAGCGACGGGCCCTCCGGCGAAGACCGCCTTGACCGCGAGCCGGACCTCGCGCCCGGCCGATCGCGCGTGGTAGCGAGCAAGGACGACCTCGCTCCCCGACTTGACCATGATCCCCTTCCCGATCGGCGACTCGAAGCCGACGCTCGCCCCCGGGTCGCCGAACCACAGGCCGGGCTCGAAGTCGGCGACCGACTCCTCGGCCCCCGAAACGCACCGGACCGACACCCGCCCCGACTCATGGCCCGACCTCGGCCCTCGAAATTCCACCGTGATCGTCCCGTTCCCCTCGGCCGCGAACAGGACGTCGTTGAGCGACGTCGTCCGGTCGCCCCCCGCGACCGTCTCGACTTCGAGCGTGACCCGGACGAACCCCGGCCCCCCTTCGAAGGCGAGCGAGGCCGGCGCGATCGGTTCCCCCGCCGCGAATGTTCGAGGGCCCGTTTCGGATCGATCGGCCGGGCCGATCCTCACCTCGGGACCGTGATCCGGGATCGGCGGGGTCGGCGGTTTCGGCCCGCCGCACCCGATCATGACGCCGCACGCGGCCAGCCAGACCAAGGGGGTAGCGAACGATCGACGCCCGGGCGTCCCGCGAGCCAGGCTCAACGCAAGCGACGGATCGTGGCCGCCCTCCTGATCCGTCGCATGGGTCGTCCTCCGGGTGACGCTTCGATCCGACTCGGGGAGGATCATAGCGTCGCGGGCCGGAAGCCTCAACGCCGATCGTCAGGCGAACAGTTCCTTGATCGGCTTGCCGCCGTCGACGATCTTGATCGGTCGCCCCTGGGGGCTGACGTTCTCCTTCTTGGGGTCGATCTTGAGCGCCTCGCAGAACGAAGCCATCAGGTCGACGACGTTCACCGGGTTGTCCTTGACGGCGGTCCCGTCGGGGGTGGAGGAGCCGATGACCTGGCCTCCCTTGACCCCTCCGCCGGCCAGGGCGACGCTGAAGACCCGGGGGAAGTGGTCGCGGCCGGCGTTGGGGTTGATCTTGGGGGTACGGCCGAACTCGCCCATCCAGACGACCAGGGTCTTGTCGAGCATCCCCAGCCGCTTGAGGTCGGCGACGAGCCCGGCGAAGCCGGGGTCGACCAAGCCGGCGTTCTTGGCGATGGCGTCGGTGACCTTCTGGTGGTTGTCCCAGCCGTTGGACCGGACCTCGATGAACGTGACCCCGGCCTGGACCAGGCGGCGGGCGAGGAGGCAACCCTGGCCGAACGGGGTCTGGCCGTAGAGGGCGCGGACCTTGGGATCTTCGCCCTCGACGTCGAAGGCCTTCATGTGGGGGGACAGGACCATCCCGGCGGTCTGCTTGTAGACGTCGTGGTGCTCGCGGACGCGGTCGACCCCGCCGGAATTGCCGAAGCCGGCGACTTCGAGCGAATGCAGCAAGTTCAACCGGCGGGCGAACCGGCCCGATGGCACGGCGAGTTCGGCGTTGAGCGGCGGCTTGAGCGGGTCGGGGACCTGGAACGGCTCGTACTTGACGCCGAGGATGCCCGCCCCCATCCCCCGGCCGACGTCGCGGGTCCCGATGCTGACGATGTGGGGCAGGTCGAACTTGGGGTCGCCCAGCTCGGCGGCGGTGACGCAGCCGAAGGCCGGGTGCTTGACCGTCCCCGACGGGGCGTATCCGGTGTGGAGCTGATACGTCGCCCGCTCGTGGTTGCCTTCCTTGTTGGTCATCGACCGGATCAGGGCCACGTCCTCCATCATTTGGGCCACCCTGGGGAAGTGGTGGGCGACCTGGATGCCCGGGACGGCCGTGGCGATGGCCCGGGCGTCGCCGCCGGTGTCGGTCCCGGGCTTGGGGTCCCAGGTGTCGAGCTGGCTGGGGCCGCCGGCCATCCAGAGGAGGATGCACGACATCCGCCGCTTCCGCAGCTCCTCGGCCTGGACGGCCATCAGGTCGGTGAAGCTCAGGCCCGCCAGGCCCGCCGCCCCCAGGCCGATCCCGCGGAGGAACGACCGCCGGCCGACCACCCCTCGGCCGTTCATCGCCACCTGCAAGACGCTCGATTCGATCATGGCGCGGCCCCTCGGGTCGGAAAAGTTCGGTCGGGTCGGCGGCTCAGCGGCGGCTGACGAACTCGGTCGAGTTGACGAGGCTCCAAAGGATGTCCTCGAACGCCTCGCGGTGGTCGCCCACGTTGTTGATGTAGTGGAGGCAGGCCGCCACCTCCTTGGCGTTGGCGTGCCGGGCGAGGACCTTGAGGTACAGGGCGTCGACGGCGGACCGCTTGTTGGAGGCCGAGGCGATCAGGTCGCCGAGCATGGTGCCGGGCCGGGCCTGGACGTTCCGGGAGATCAGCGGGCTGTTCATCAGGTAGAGGGCTTGCGGGATCGTCCCCACCACGTCGTCGATGGGCGTCGAGGGGTCGACCCCGAAGGCATGCTCGACGACGATCCGGCCGGGGAACTCGCCCGACTCGCCCGCGGCCGACGGCAACGGCTTCTTGCCGGCCGCCTTGGCCTTGTCCGGGACGTCCCGCGGGGCCTTGGCCGGGTTCTTGGGGTCGGCCCCGAGGTCCAAGGCGTGGACCAGGGCGTCGAAGATCTGGTCGGCGCGGAGGCGGCTCGGGACGTTGGACGCGAACGGGACCCGGCCGGCGGCGGTGTTGGTCGACCGCGAGGCCCGCTGATACGCCTTGGTGTTGAGGATCGTCCGGTACAGCCAGCGGACGTCGTGGCCGCTCCGAATCCACTGGTCGGCCAGGAGGTCGAGCAGCTCGGGGGCGTTGGCCGTCCGGGTCGGGCCGAGGTCGTCGATCGGGTTATAGAAGCCTTCGCCCATCAGGGCGTGCCAGGACCGGTTGATGAACGCCTTGGCGAACCAGGGGTTCTCCGGGCTGGTCACGTACCGGGCGGCCAGGACCAGGCGGGCGTCGGCCGGGACATTCTCGCCGACCCTGGGCTCGTCGCCGAGGAAGAACCGGGGCGCGACCGGGATCTTCTTCTCGGGGTCCTTGAGGTCGGCCATCGAGTAGTGGGTCGCCCCGCTGGCGACGACCTCGAAGATCGCCCGTTGTCCCGGCGCCTGCTTCTGGATCGCCTTCCGCTTGACCCCGGAGAAGAACGCGGCGAACTCGTGGAACTGCCGACGCTTCCAGGGGTCGCTGGGGTGGTCGTGGCACTGGGCGCACTGGATCTGGATGCCGAGGAAGATCCTCGACACCTCGCCGGCCATCTCCACCGGCTGGAACTCCTCGGCCTGGGGGAAGACGGTCGCCCCCTTCTCGTCGTTCCGGCCGCTGGCGGTGATGATGGCGGTGGCGACCTGGTCCCACGGCTTGTTGGCGGCGAACTCGCCGGCCAGCCACTTCACGAACAGGGGATAGTCGATCTGCCGCTCGTTCTCGTTGGGCGAGCGGGACGCGATGACGTCGCGCCAGTAGCGGGCCCAGTTCTCGGCGGTGTCGGGGTGCTCCAGGAGGGCATCGATGAGCTTGGCCCGCTTGTCCCGGTCGCGGGACTGGGCGAACTGGCGGACCGAGCCCGGCGTCGGCAGCTTGCCGAGGAGGTCGAGGTAGACCCGGCGGAGGAACTCCTCGTCGGTGGTCGGCCCCGCCGGCGGGGTCTTGGTCGCTTCCAGGCCCTTCTCGATCCGGGCGTCGACCTCGGCCGGTTGGAGCGTCGCCGGCCCCTGGACCTTCTTCGACGCCGGCCGGGCCCTGCCGTCGACGTCGTCGTCCTCGGTGCCCCGGATCACTTCGGGGAGGTGGGCGTCGGGTTTGGCCGGCTTCCTGGGCTTCGCCGCGTCGGCCCCGAACGAAGCCAGGATCGTCAACGCCGCGGTCGCCCCGACCCAACCGCTTTTTCGCCGTCGCGATGCCGCCATGACCCCGACCGTCCTTTCCCGAACGAAGCCAAACCCGGCCGCCGCCACGCCGTCGCCGACCCCGCGAGGCCCACGACCCTCATCCTACTCCAGATCCAACCCCGGGACCGGGTCCGCTGTTCCGAACCTTCGCCCGACTTCGCGCGGAATCGCGTCCGCGCGGTCCCTCTCCCAGGGCCCCGCTCCTCCGCGTTAGTTTCTTTCTCGATTTCTCCTCAATTGGGGGCTCGGAGTTGCTATCCAAGTAAACTTGGGTAACGTGGGCGATCAATCGGGCTCAAAGGACACCCGGTTCGCGGCTCTCCACCGTGATCGGCAAACTCGACAATCGATCCGAGGATCTTCGACGATGAATGGGAGCAAGAACCGCCCCGGCCACCAGGCCGCTTGCAAGGCCCGCCGCTCTCACCCGGCTTGCGAGTCGCTGGAAACTCGGACGGTGGCCGCGGCCGGGAGCGGTGCCGCCGTGCTCGGGACGATCTCAGGTTCGGTGGCCGACTTTTCCGCTTCGCTGAATGGCAGGCCCGGGGTCCTGGTCCAGTTGATCGACGCTCGCGACAAGGTGGTCCAGGCGGAACGAACCGACGCGGCCGGGCATTACTCGTTCGCCATCAGGCAGGACGGGCCTTACGTCGTCCGCGAGGTCGTCCCCGTCCACGCGAAGCAAGTCGCGCCGACCTTCGCCCTGACGGCCCCGACGGGCAGCTTCGCGCCGGGTTATGGCGCGGCGGACTACTCCTATATCGCCTCGAACACCGACCCCAAGGTCGGCCCGGTCGGGCCGGCGTACTGGTCGGACATCGCCCCGGCGGGCAACGACCCGTTCGAGTCGCCGATCAACATCCACGACAAGCTCATCAACCTCAACTCGACCTTGAGGATCAACTATCCCAGCTCGACGCCGACCGACATCGTCAACAACGGCCACCAGATCCAGGTCCAGTACACGACCCCCAACGCGGACACGATCACGGCCGGCGGGACGACGTTCACCCTGTCGCAATTCCACTACCATGCCCCCGCGGAGACGACGGTCAACGGCCACCGTTACGCTTTGGAGGAGCATTTCGTCAACACCTCCGCCTCGGGCGCGTTGTCGGTGGTCGCGGCCTTCTTCAGGTTGGGCGCGCACAACCGCGCGCTCGACCCGATCCTCAACGCGGCCTCGACGAGCTTGACGCAGCCGAACAGCAAGACCACGACGCCGATCCGCGTGAATTTCGCGGGCCTGATCCCGGCGAACTCCGCGGGCTGGTTCTACCGGGGGTCGCTGACCACCCCGCCGCTCTCGCAGCCGGTCAACTGGTTCGTCTACAAGACGCCGATCACCCTCGACGCCGCGCAGCTCGGCCAGTACGAGGCCATCGCCAGCGGCTCCGGCTTCCTGCCCAACGCCCGCCCGGTCCAGCCGCTCGACGGCCGCGTGCTCAACGAGAACGATTTCTACGTCAACTTCACGGGAACCTCGGTTTCCAACCCCCCGTTCGTCCTGGCCATGTAAACCGGCCTCGCCCCCCAAGGTGGGACGTGCCAAGGGCGGAGGGGGGTTCTCGGCAACGGTGCTTGGCCGCCCTTGCCGCTCCCGGGCGTCATGGATTACGATGCGGGCATGAGACACGCCGCCGCATGCGCACTGGGGTTGGTCATGATGCTGGGCACTCCGTCCCGGGGCGAGATCGTCGAGTCGCGCGGCTCGTTCGAGAGCCAGGGCAAGACGATCGGGGTCGAGCGCTTCGAGCCGGAGGGGGCGGGCCGGCATCCGGCCGTCCTGATCCTCCACGGCGCCGGGGGGATGGCGGTCGGCGGCCCGGAATTTCGCGAGTTCGGCCGCGAGTTGGCCCGGCGGGGCCACGTCGCGCAGATCGTCCATTACTTCGACCGGACGGGGACCCGGCAGGCCGACGCCGCGACCATCGCCCGGTCGTTCTCCACCTGGATGGCGACGATCGGCGACGCCCTGACCGGCCTGGGCGGGCGGGACAACGTCGACCCGGGCCGGATCGGCCTGCTCGGCTTCTCGCTCGGGTCGTACCTGTCGCTGTCGATCGCCAGTCACGACCGCCGGGTCGCGGCCGTGGTCGAATACTTCGGCGGCCTGCCCGAGCTGTTCACCGGCAACCTCGAACGGTTCCCCCCCACCCTGATCCTCCACGGGGCCGACGACCCGGTCGTCCCCGTCGAATCGGCGCGCAAGCTTGAAAAGCTCCTGACCGCGAAGAAGTTCCTGTTCGAGATCCGGATCTACCCGGGCCAGGGCCACCGCTTCACCGGCCCCGACGAGGCCGACGCCTACGCCCGCGCCCTCGGCTTCTTCGAGAAGCACCTCAAGCCGAAACCGTGATCGAGCGGGAACACACCGGGCCCGGCGGTCAGAGCTTCCTCCCCGGCCCGATCTCGTCCAGGAGTCGCTGCATCCGCCCGGCCAGTTCGGCGGTGATCGCGGGGTTGGCGAGCCTGGGCTTGCCCAGCTCGGCGAGCCGCCGGCCGACGTCGATCGGCTCGCCGAACCGGAGGATGGCCCGACGCGGGGCCCGGGGCGAGGCGGCCTCGGCTCCGAGGGTATCCTGCTCGAACTTGAGGAGGGTCTCGGCGATCCGCTCCAGGGTCGGGGCTTCGAGGACGTAGTCGCCGGGATAGCTGAAAAGCTGGAGGGCGACGAACAGGTCGTTGAGGTCGCGCCGGAGCCCGTCGGCCTCGGCGGGCTCGACGCCGACGACGGCCAGGGCGTCGAGGCAGAGCTTCCGGCATTCCTTGACGCGGACCGGCAAGGGGTCGGCCCGCCGCTTCCCGGCCCGCTTGTCCTCGATCCGGTCGAGGATGGCGTCGCGGAGGTCGACGATCCGGCCCTTGAGCGGCCCCGACCCGGCGGCGCCGAGGAGTTCGATCTCCTTGAGGGCGAGCAGCCCCTCGCCGTATCGGTAGATCCGCTCGACGAGTGGCCGGTCGGTTCGCGGCATCCAGGTGAACCGGGATTCGAGGCGGTCCATCGTCTCCAGGAGCGCCGGCATCGGGTCGTGGTCGTCGAGGAATCGGTATTTCAGGGCGATCGGGACGATCCAGGCCGTCCGGCCCCGGGCGGCGAGCCGCTTCGCCGCCGTCGAGGCCACGGCGACGGCCCCTTCGCGGATCGGGGTCAGGCGGTCGCAGGTGTGGTACACCTCGCCCTCGGGGAAGATGACCAGGGGGAAGCGGCCTTCGACCAGGATCTCGACCCCGGCCTTGAAGGCGCGGAGGTCGGCCCCCTCGCGGTCGATCGGGAAGGCCCCGATCCGGGGGAGGAGGTGGCGGGCCATCCCCCGGAACAGTTGATAGGCCGCCATGTAGGTGAACGGCCGCCCCACGCGGTGGCTGGTGGCGAACAAGACCGCCGGGTCGGCCTCGTCCGGGTGGTTCGGCGTGAGGAGGATGCCGTCGCCGCGGTCGAGCAGCGGCGTCAGGTGGTCCGCCCCCTGGACTTCGAGTCCCCGGACCTTCCCCTGGTCGCGGAGCAACACCAGGTCGTTATACGGCCGGGCCGCCATCCCCCAGAACCGGCTGACCCGGGGCGGATAGAAGCGGTACGGGAACTGGTCGACGAGGGGGAGTCGGTCCATGAAAGGGGCTCGGGGTCGGGGCCGATCAGGCCTCCGGCCTCCCGGAGGATGGGTCCCGCGCGATCCGGGAAACCGGCCGGGTGAGGAGGAACAGGAAGACCGCCGCCGCCACCCCGAACATCGCGGCGCGGAAGCCGTTGGATTCGAGGAGCGAGAAGATGAACAGGAACATCGTGAGGAAGAAGCCCGACCCGAGCATCAACCGGGCCGTCTGGTTCCTCGTCGACATCGGCGCCGGCATGGGGGCCATCGGCCGGGGGCGGAGCGGCAAGCTCGCCGTCGCCGAGGCGGCGACCCCGATGAGGAAGGGGTCGACCTCGGATCGGGGCGGCCCGGCGTTCCGCTCGTGATCCGGCGGCATCGAGGCCCGACCGCAAGCGGGGCAGCGGAGCCAGGCCGGCGCCCCGCTCGACCGATTTTCCAGCGCCACATGGCAGCGCGGGCACTCGTAGTTCACGATGAAGACGAAGTCCGGATTCACGGCCAGTTCCTGGTCGAGGAAAGGAGCGGGACCGACCCCAGTCCCGGCCATCCTATCGGACCCGCCCCCGCCCCACACCGGGAAAACGCCGAAACCCGGCCCGGTCGCGGCGGCCGTCCCCTTTCTGGCCGGCGGGCCGTCCCGGTAGGATGGGTTTCTTCCCGGCGACGTCCCCGGACTCGGAATCTCCCCCCATGAGCGACCTGGCCACGCCCCGCCTGGAAATGAAGGACATCACCAAGCATTTCGGCGGCGTCCACGCGCTCGGCGGCGTGACCCTCAAGGCCGGGGCGGGCGAGGTCCACGCCGTTTGCGGCGAGAACGGGGCGGGCAAGAGCACGTTGATGAAGATCCTCGCCGGCGCCATCACCGACCACGGCGGCGAGATCCTCCTCGATGGCCGCCCGGTCAAGTTCCGGGGGCCCCGCGACGCCGAGGACGCCGGCATCCGGATCATCTACCAGGAACTCAACCTCGTCCCCGAGATGAGCGTCGCCGAGAACCTGTTCCTCGGCCGCGAGCGGACCAACCGGCTCGGCCTTCTCGACGTCCGGGCGATGGACGCCGCCGCCCGCGGCCTCTTCGACCGCCTGGGGACGCCCATTTCGCCGCGATCGCGGGTGGCGGACCTCAAGATCGGCGACCAGCAGATGGTCGAGATCGCCAAGGCCCTGGCGTTCGAAGCCTCGATCTTGATCATGGACGAGCCCACCTCCGCCCTGTCCGACGCCGAGGTCGCCCGGCTCTACCGGGTGATCCACGACCTCCGCCGCGCGGGGACGACCATCCTCTACATCTCGCACAAGATGAACGAGGTGTTCACCCTGGCCGACGCCGTGACCGTCCTCCGCGACGGCAAGTTCGTCGCCACCGCCCCGCGAGCCCAGAGCGAGCCGGCGCAGGTGGTCCGGTGGATGGTCGGCCGCGAGATCGCCGGCCTCCACTTCGAGCCGAGGCAGGTTTCCGGCAAGGCGACCCTCCAGGTCCGGGGCCTGAACCTGCCGAGTCCCCCGGGGAGCGGCCGGCCGGCGCTCCGGGACCTCGACTTCCACGTCGAGGCCGGCGAGATCGTCGGGATCGCCGGCCTGCTCGGGGCCGGCCGGACCGAACTCCTGGAAGCCCTCTTCGGGGCCTGCCCGACCCGGCCGGTCGGGACGATCCTGCTCGACGGCCGCCCCTCGGCGTTCCGCGAGCCGGCCGAGGCGATCGCGGCGGGCGTGGCCCTGGTGACGGAGGATCGGAAGTCGCTCGGCCTGTTCACCAAGATGACGGTCGCCGAGAACATCACCATGTGCCGGCTCGGGTCCTTGACCCGCGGCGGCCTGGTCGACGCCCGGGCCGAGGCCGGGGCGGTCCGCGACTCGATCCAACGCCTCGCGATCAAGGCCGACGGCGGCGGCGCCTCGGTCATGAGCCTTTCGGGCGGCAACCAGCAGAAATGCGTCATCGCCCGCTGGCTCCTGATCGAGCCCAAGCTCCTGCTCCTCGACGAGCCCACCCGGGGGATCGACGTCGGCGCCAAGGCCGAGATCTACGCCCTGATCCGCCGCCTCGCCGAGGCGGGCATGGCCGTCCTGATGACGTCGAGCGAGCTGCCCGAACTCCTAACCGTCGCCGACCGCATCCTCGTCCTCTGCGAAGGCCGGATCACCGCCGACCTGCCCCGGGCCGAGGCCGACGAGGAGGTCATCATGCACGCCGCGACCCAATTCCTCGACCGGGTCGCGGGCTGATCCCGCTCAAGGGAAGGGGACGAAATCCACGACCTCGCCGCCCTCCCACGGCCCCGAGTGGGGCGGGAGCAGGGCGAGGCCGTCGGCCCGGGCGAAGGCGGGGAGGTCGTCGGGGCCGCGGAGGGGGACGGGCCGGGCGTGGCCCCGGGCCCCGGCGTCGGTGGTGAAGGTCGCGGGGATCGCCCGGGACCGGCCGCCGGTCGCCCGATGGGTGCCGTCCCAGGCGGCGACCACGGCGGGGGGCCCCGCGGCCGGCCCCCCCTGGAGCCGGGCGATCAAGGGTTGGACCAGGAGGACGAAGGCCGTCGCGGCGGCGATCGGGGCCAGGGGCAGCAGGAAGACGTGGTGCGCGACCTGCCCGTCGTCGTCGCGGATCACGCCGTATCGGGTCCGCCCGCCGGGCCCGACGGCGAGGCCGGACACGACCGGGTCGAACCCGACGGCCTTCAAGGCCCGGGCCACCGCCGGCGACGGCCGGCCGAGCAGGACGATCACCGGGGCGTTGGTCGCGCGGTCGAGCGCGGGGCGGAGCCGGGTTTCCGGGACGGCCTGGAGGTCGAACGGCATCGCCCCGCCCTGGAGGGCCAGGGCGACCAGCGCCGCCCCGGTGGCGTTGCGCTCGCGGTGCATGACGGGTTCTTCGCCGGGGCCGACCAGGTGATCGCCCACGGCCAGGATCGCCACCCGGACCCGGCGATGGCAGACCGGCTGGACGCACCCCTGGGCGGCGAGCAGGCCGATCATGGGGGCGCGGAGCCGGGTCCCGGCCGGGAGGACGGTGGCGCCGGCGGCGAGGATCGAGCCCCGGAAGGTCACCCCTCGGCCGGCCTCGACGCCGTGGGTCAGCTCGATCACGCGCGCCGGCCCGGTCTCGGGGTCGTGGCGGACGTCCCGGGCCCGGACCACGGCGTTGGCGCCGACGGGCAGGGCGTCGCCGGCGGCGACCCGGACCGCCTCGCCGGCCTCGACCCTCGGGTCGGCGGCGAGCCGGAGCCCGTGGGTCGTGGCGATCCGGAGCAAGGCCCCGGGGCTGGCCTCGGCGGAGCGGACCGCGAAGCCTTCGCGAGCAGCCCGGTCGAAGGGGGGGAGGTCGACGTCGGCGACGGCGGCCTCGGCCAGGACCAGGCCGAGGGCGTCGCCGAGCGACACCTCGGTCGGCCCCTCGGGCTCCGCCAGGGCTAGGACCCGCGCCCGGGCTTCGGCCGGCGTCATCAGCGATTCGGTCGTTCGGGACACGGCGGGGGTTCCTCCGAGCGGTTCTCGATCGGCGCGATTCTAAACGGATCGGCCCAAAGCCCCAATGCCCGTTTCCGCGATGGAGCCCGGACCGGCCCGGGCGCGGCCGAATTTTCGAGGAATCATTGGGCTTGATCGCTCCGATCGGTCGAAACCCTGGGTGTGACGGGATTCCGACGACCGCGCCAGGCGGGCTTCGGGGTCCCACCCAGGATGGAACCGGATCGGCGGCGGTCGGCCTGGAGGCCGGGCGTCGCCCAACCCAGGAGGGGTGGAACGGATGTTGTCCTCCCGCGACGGATTGACTCGACGGTCGGGCGGCGGTCGCCGGTCGGCCTTGGCCGGCCTGGCCGCTCTCGCCATGATCGCCTCGACCGGCTGCCAGGTCGAATACGCCGGCATGACTTTGCCCTCGGGCAAGTACATGCAAGACGACGTCCAGTACTTCGCCCCGGGGCCCGAGTTCCCCTACGCCAACAGCCAGGCCGCCACCCAGCGGGCCCGGATGCAGGCGGCGGGCCAGCCCCTGCCGCCCGCGCCCGGGTTTGGCGGGCCCGGGGCCGGCGCGATGCCCGGAGGCCCAGGCGCCGGCGGGGCGGGGATTCCTCGCCTCAACGCCGCCCCCGAGGCCGAGAACTCCATGCCCGGCGGTGCCAGCTCCCCCAACCCCGCCGTCCCGGGGCCGACCCCGCCGGCCAACACCCCCCCGGGCAACGCGCCGCCCGCCGGGGCCATGCCCGCACCCCCGGGCTGATCCGCGGGCTGATCCGGGCGGACCCCCGCCCCGTCGGAGCCAACCCGGGCCAATCCTGGCCCGGGTTTCGCTCGTCGACCCGGCCATCCGCCGCGACCGTCCCGCGAGGCGACGCGATTGGTCCGGGAACCTCGCGGGGCGGGCCCCCCCTACGTCGGCCTCCCGCTCGGCTGGGCGGCCCGCCGGGTCATGGCCTGTTCGGGATCGGGCGAGCGGGTCAGCCGAGGCTCCGGGGGCCGGGGTGGCCCGTCTCGTCGGCGAACGAGTCGTCCTCGGGGGCGTAGCCGATCGCCTCGAACGAGTCGAGGAGGTCCCAGCGGGTCCCGTGGTTCTTCGACATCCCGTTGACGACGACGAACGAGCGGTCGCCGAGGTCGGCCTCGACCGCCCGGGTGAACAGGCGGACCATGTCGCCGTCGGACAGCCAGAGTTCCCTGTTCCACTCGTCGGGCAAGGTTTCCGGCCGATTCGCCCCCGGCTGGACCCACCCGATCCGCAGCGCGATGAACGTCAGGTCGAAGACCCCCGCCAGGCTCTTGCCCATCCGCTCGGCCATCAGCTTGGCCGCGCCATAAGGGTTGCCCGGCCGGGCCGGCAGGTCGACGGTGATGGCGATGTCGCCCAGCGATCGATAGCCGCCCATCGCGTGGTTCGAGCTGGCGAAGATGATCCGCTCGACCCCGGCCAGGGCCGAGGCGTGGAAGACGTTGCAGGCGGCGTCCATGTTCGGCCCGACCAGTTCTTCCCACGAGGCATGCTCGCTGGGGTTGGCCGCCAGGTGGATCACCGTGTCGACGCCGTGGAACAGCGCCATCCATTCCTCGTCGTATTCCGAGAGGTCGGCCGCGACCACGTCTTCATCGTCGGGATCTTCGGCCAGGTCGACCAGGACGAGGTCGTAGACGTCCTCCCAAGCCACGCGGAGCTTCCGGCCGATGTTGCCGTTGGCCCCGGTGATCAGGATGGTCCGCGGCCCGTCGTCGGGGTCGGCTTCGGCCAGCCCGTCCTCGTCATCGTCGAGGATAGGCAGGCCCTCGGCCTCGAAATCCCCCTCGGGGCCGCCCTTCGTTTCATCGCTCGGCATCGATCACCCCACCGCTTCGCCCGCGCCGGTCGTGCTTTCCCTGAACCATAACCGCCGGGCCTGCCCCCGACAAGCGCCTCGCCGCCGGGTCGGGCTTTACCCGGCCCCCACAATTGGGGACGGACGGCCGACCGCTCCCTCCTTCCCCCGACCCGAGGCGACCGCCGATGAGCCAGTCGACCACCGAGACAGTCGTGATCCCCGTCGCCGGGATGACCTGCGAGGGTTGCGTCGGGACGGTCCGTCGCGCCCTGGAGGGCATCCCCGGGGTGACCTCGGCGGCGGTCGACCTGGCCGCTGGCCGCGCCGAGGTCGCCATCGAGCCGGGGGCCGTCGGCCGCGACCGCCTGGACGCGGCGATCGAATCGGCGGGCTATCGGGTGTCCGCCGGGGGACCGGCCGCCTCGCCCCGCTTGTCGACGATCGGCCCGATGCTCGCGCCGCCCGCCCCTCGCGAGCCCGAGGAATGGAATCTGGCGATCGGCGGGATGCACTGCGCCAGTTGCGTGGGCCGGGTCGAGGTGGCCTTGCTCGGCGTCGACGGCGTCGAGCAAGCTCGGGTGAACCTGGCGACCGAGCGGGCGGGGGTCCGGGTCGACCCGGCGAAGGTCACCGAAACCGCCATCGCCGAGGCCGTCGCCCGCGCCGGCTATTCGGCCCGGCGGGCCGAGCTGGTCGTCGGCGAAGGGGCCGACGCGCTCCGCCGCGAGCGGGCCGCCCAGGTGGGCGACTGGCGACGCCGGCTGATCGTCGGCGCGAGCCTGACCGTCCCCCTGGTCGTCCTCGGATACGCCCCCTTCCTCTCACCGACGGCGGCCGGGCATCCCGCCGCGATCGGCTGGGCGATGTTCGGCCTGGCGACGATCGTCCAGGTCTACCTGGGCGGCCCCTACCTCCGGGGGGCCTGGGCGCGGCTCCGGCAGAAGTCGTCGAACATGGATACCCTGATCGCGCTGGGGACGTCGGCCGCTTATGGGACCGGGCTGGTCCGGCTCGCCTCGGGGCACGCGCACGACGCCCATTCGTTCATGGACGCCGGGATCATCCTGACGCTCATCACCCTGGGGAAGTACCTCGAAGTCCGGTCCAAGGGCTCGGCCGGGGCGGCGATCGAGCGGCTGCTCGACCTGTCGCCGAAGATCGCCCGCGTGGTCCGGGGCGGTTCCGAGGTCGAGGTGTCGCTCGCCGAGGTCCGCCGGGGGGATGTCGTCCGGGTCCGGCCGGGCGAGGCGGTCCCGGTCGACGGCCGGGTCGTCGACGGGGAGTCGGGCGTCGACGAGTCGATGCTCACCGGCGAGTCGGCCCCGGTGACCAAGCGGGCCGGCGACCGCGTGGCCGGCGCGACGCGGAACGGCGACGGCACGCTGCTCGTCGAGGCCGGTCAGCTCGGCCGGGAAAGCGCCCTGGAAGGGATCGTCCGGCTCGTCCGCGAGGCCCAGAGTTCCAAGGCCGGGGTCCAACGGCTGGCCGACGCGGTCTCGGCCCGGTTCGTCCCGGCCGTGCTGGTCGTGGCGGCGCTCGCCCTGATCGGCTGGGGGACGCTGGGCCACGATTGGGGACGGGGGGCGTTGAACGCCTCGGCCGTCCTCATCATCGCCTGCCCGTGCGCCCTCGGCCTGGCCACGCCGATGGCCGTCGCCGTCGCCACCGGCCGGGGGGCCCGCGCCGGATTGCTGGTTCGCGAGGCCTCGGCCTTCGAGCAGATGGACCGGATCAAGCTGGTCGTCTTCGACAAGACCGGCACCCTGACCCGCGGCCGGCCGAGCGTGGCCGACGTGGTCGCGGTCGCCGGGTCCGAGCGGGCCGAAGTCCTCCGCCTCGCCGCCGGCGCCGAGTCGGGCAGCGAACACCCGATCGCGCACGCCCTGGCCCCGTACCGGGACGGGTCGACCGTGGCGGACTTCCGCGCGGCCCGGGGTTCGGGGGTCTCGGCGCGGGTCGACGGCGTCGCCGTCCTGGTCGGTTCCGGGCCCTACCTCGAAGCGGCCGGGGTCGAGGTCGGGCCGGTGAGCGGGGCCTTCCAAGGGTCGGCGCGGACGGTGGTCCACGTCGCGGCGGGGGGCGTGGTCGTCGGGTCGATCGCCCTCCGGGATGAGATCAAGCCGGGCGCCGTCGAGGCGGTCGCCCGCGTCCGCCGGCTCGGCGCCGAGGTCGCGATGCTGAGCGGCGACAACGCCGCGACCGCCCGCGAGGTCGCCGCCGCCGTCGGGATCGGGCCCGAAAGCGTCTTCGCCCCGCTCGGCCCCGAGGCCAAGGTCGGCAAGATGGCGGAACTCCGGGGCGAGGGCCGCCGGGTGGCCATGATCGGCGACGGCCTGAACGATGCCCCGGCCCTGGCGGCGGCCGACGTCGGGATCGCTCTGGGGACCGGGACCGACCTGGCCAAGGCGGTGGCCGACGTCGTGATCGCCACCGACGACCTGCTCGCGGTCCCCCGGGCGCTCCGGCTTGGCCGGGGGACCCTCCGGGCGATCCGCCAGAACCTCTTCTGGGCCTTCGCCTACAACACCCTCGGCATCCCCCTGGCGGCGTTCGGGCTGTTCGGGACCCATGGCCCGCTGATCGCCGCGCTGGCGATGTCGCTCAGCTCGGTCACGGTGGTCGCCCGGTCGGCCTTGCTGGCCCGGCTCGACCTCGATTCGTGACGATCGATCCGGCCTACCAGAACCGCCAGTTCCCGGTGGCCAGGACGTAGAGCCCGAGGCCGAGGTTGGCCACGGCGTGGCTCACGAAGCAGGCCGAGACGCTCTTGGTCCGGTGGAGGAGCCAGGCCCAGAGCCCGCCCGTGAGGAGCGCGGGGAGCCACTCGGCGGGATGCTCGACGGCGAAGAGCGCGGCCGTCGCGGCGGCGGCGACCGGGGTGACCCGGCCGATCGGGACGTCGCGGAAGCGGTCGGGGTCGATGATCCAGCGGACGACGAACGATCGCCAGAACAGCTCCTCGAACAGCGGGACCAAAACCACCAGCCCCAAGAACCGGACGGCCAGGAACCCCGCCCGCCCGGCCGGGCTCAGGCCGTTGGGGTCGAACGCCGCCCGCGAGCCGACCCCCCCGAAGACGGGATAGCGACCATCCAGGCCGACCCACAACCCGGTCACCAGCAACCCCAGCCCGACGGCCAGGATGGTCGTTCCCGGGCCCGGCCGGGGGAGGAGGTCACGCCAGGTCGACCGGCAGGCCACCATCACGGCCGCCACCGCCGCCATCTTCGCGGCATAAAACGCCGGATAGTAGGGCGAATGCGGGCCCCCGCCCGACTTCGGCAACCAGTCCTCGACCGACGTGAGGAGGAGAAACGTCGCCATCGGGGCCACGTAGGGCAGCCACGCCCGGCCCGTCCCGGGATCGGGCCGCGAGGGGTCGCCAGGGTCGTTGCTCATCGCTGGGGTCCCTTCCACGCTAGTCACCCGCCTCCCCCTTCCCGCCGATCCGGGCGAGCAAGGCGGGGTCATCGAGCCTGGGCACGATGAGGTCGGCGGCGGCCAGGTCGGCGATGGGGCTGTGATCGTGGGGGATTCCCACGGCGAACGTCCCGGCGGCCTTGGCGGCGGCCAGGCCGGTGGGCGTGTCTTCGAGGACCAGGACATGGGACGGCTCGGCCCCGAGGATCTTCGCGGCCGTCCGGTAGATTTCGGGGTCGGGCTTGTGCCGGGCGACGTCCTCGCGGGTGAGCACGACGGCGAACCGATCGCGGAGCCCGTGATTGCGGAGGAGCCGCTCGGCGTACTCGCGGCCCGACGAGGTCGCCACGCCCAGGGGCAGGCCGAGCCGGGCGAGATGATCCAGGAGGTCGAGCAGGCCGGGCATCGGGCCCACGGCCGTGTCGAGGAGGATGGTGAACCGCTCCTTGGCCTCGGCCATCAGCGCCTCGGGCTCGTCGTCGAGGCCCGAGAGTTCCCGGAGGGCCCGGCCCGACTCGCCCGGCTGGCGGCCGATCATCGCCCGCATGATGTCAACGGTGAAGACCTTGCCCCGGTCGCGGAGCATCTCCGACGCGACCCGGAAGAACAACGCCTCGGTGTCGAACATCAGGCCGTCGAGGTCGAAGACGACCGCGCGAATTGGGGTCACGCTTCCCTTCGCCGTTGGGAGACTTTCAGGCATGGACCGCCCCCGTCGCCCGTCGCCCGCGGACGCTGTCGGGGAACAACGCTTCCTGGTCGAGCGCGCCGTCGGGGCCGAACGGGATCGGCCCGAAATCGGTCTCGAAGACCAGGCTGGGGTCGGCCTCGACCTCGGCGGCCATCGGGGGCGTGACCCAGAGGTGGGCGAGTTCCAGGGTGTTGGGGATCAGGACCATCCGGGCCTCGCCCGGGTCGATCCGCCAGCAGGTGTCGAGGCCGGCGGCGATCGCGTCGCGGTCGGTGGGCAGGCTGAGGGGGACCCGGGCCCGGGTCAGGAAGTTCGAGGTCATGCAGTTGACCCGCATCGGGACCGGGTCGATCGCCGCCACCAGGCGGTCGGTGGCGAGGTCGGCCAGGCCGATCCCGGTGGCGTTGCCCCGGGTCTCGGCCGACAGGTCGAGCACGACCAGGCGGGTGACGACCGGCCGGGGCAGGTCCGGCATCGTCTCGACCCGCTGGCGGCCGATCACGTTGGGGTCGAGCCCGGTCCCGCTGTAGTTCTTGCCCAGCTCGCCGACGACCAGCATGTCGATCTGGTCGAACGGCAGGCGGGCCATCAGGGTCCGGGCCTCGTCGAGCAAGGCGGGCTCGACGGCGAGCAGTTCCTCGGGCTCGACGCCGACCACTCGGGCCGTCCGCTCCTCGGCGTTCTCCAACAGGGCGATCCCCAGGGCAACCCGGGTATTCGCCAGCAAGAACGCGCCGACCTCGGGGAGCAACTTCAGGAGCCCCGGCAATCCCAGCTTGTGGACCTGCTCGGCCCCTTGATGCTTGCCCAGGCCGATGGTCAACATCTTGAGGAGGCCGCTCTCGTACCGCCCGGTGAACGAGGTGTGCGGCTTGATCCGGTTGAGCAGGACGATCCCGTCGGCCTCGTGGGCGTTCCGGTCGAAGTGGATGGGCAGGCCGAGGCTGTTGGTCCCGAGGACCACGGTCCCCATCTCCGACCGGATCGGGCAGCCGAGGGCGGCTTCGGTCACGCCCAACTCGGCGAGCAAGGCCCGTTGGCCCTCGGCCGTCCCCCCGCCGTGACTCCCCATCGCGGCCACGACGAACGGCCGGAGGCCGAGCCCCTTGAGGGCGTCGACGGCCGCCCGCGCGATCGGGCCGATCCCGCCGATCCCCCGGCTGCCGACCGTCAAGGCCACCGAGCCCCCCGGCCTGATCCGCGTCGCCAACCGGCTGGACCGGATCGCCTTGGCGACGGCCCCCGGGACGTCGGCCACCTCGGGCTGGCGGTGGACCTGGCGGACTCGGGCGATCGGCGGGGCGACGCTCATCGGGCGCGATCTCGGGGGCCGGGGCCGGGCTCGGCCCGAAGGAACCGGCCGCGAACGTACCAACCGGGAGGCCCGAGGGTCAACCCGGCATCGGGCGGTGCTCGGGCACCGGCCCCGGATGGTCCGCGAGCGTGGCTCCGGGGATGAGCGGGTCCTCGGCCGGCGGGCAAGCCGGTCCCGGCTCGCCCGCGATCTCGTCCGTCGAGGGCTCCGGTTTGGGCTTGGCGTGGAGGTCGTCGGGCGGCAACGGGGAGACTTCGTCGCCCACCAGGACCCGGGGGCCGACCACCTTGCCGGCCCGTTTCCGCGCCTTGATGAAGCGGTGGAGCAGCCACCCTCCCACGGCCAGGGCCAAGACCGGCGTGATGTAATGCTTGGCCTCGTTGAACCCCTCCTCGACCTTGCTGGCGAAGGCGTAGCCCAGGCCGAACATCAGGAGCGTGCTGAACGAGGCGGCGCACAGGTCGGTCAAGAACAACTTGAGCGTCGGGAGCCGGAGGATGCCCGCGGTCAGGTAGGCCGCCGTCCGGAAGCCGACGGCGAACCGGCCCAAGATCAGGATCTTGACACCGTGGCGGTGGAAATACCCCTTGATCTGGGCCTCGCGCTCCCGGGTCAGGAACTTCCGGGTCAGGGGGAGGCTGAGCACCTTCTCGCCGTAGAAGAACCCGAGGAAATAAACGACGAAGTCGCCGACGAGCACCCCGCCCAGGCACGAGCCGAGCGCCGGCATCCAGTGCATCGTCCCCTTCCGGGTGAGGATGGCCGCCACGATGATCGGGGCTTCCTCGGGCACGGGGAGGCCGAGGCCGCCGAGGACCAGGACCAGGAAGATCCCGAAGTAGCCGAATTTCAAGATCAGGTCGTGCGCCAATCCCGACTCCCCGCCGAGGCCCCGCCTGGCCGATGCCCCGACCGCCCCCGATCGCCGCGCCGAACGCCATTGCCCCTCTGTGGTAACAGATCGCCGCCGGGTCGTCAAAACCGGAACGACCGCCGCGACGCCCGGGATTGACCGCGCCGGCCCTCCGGGGCGATAATCCGGATCGCGCCGGCGGGTGAGCGATCGGGCGGTAGGCCGGCCATCGTCCGCCGCCCGGGGTCCGGGAGTCATCGGGTCGGTGATGAAGCTATCGGAATTCGCCGAGGTCCCCGCGCGAGCCCGGGGGGCCTACGTGGCGGTCGGCAATTTCGACGGCGTCCACCGCGGGCACGCGCGCCTGCTGGCCCGCCTCCGGGCCCGGGCCGAGGCCGCCGGCGCGCCCGCCGTGGCCTTGACCTTCGACCCCCCGCCGGTCGCCCTGCTCCGGCCCGAGGCCGCCCCCGCCCCCTTGACCTGGATCGATCGCCGGGTGGCCTTGATGGAATCCGCCGGGGCCTCGGTGGTCGGGGTCTTCCAGACCGGCCCCTGGCTCCTCGGCCTGACCGCCCGCGAGTTCTTCGACCGCGTGATCCTCGGCCGGTTCGGAGCCAGGGGGATGGTCGAGGGCCCCACCTTCGGCTTCGGCCGCGACCGCGGGGGCGACTCGGACCTCCTCGGTTCCTGGTGCGCCGAGGCCGGCCTCGGCTTCGAGGTCGCCACCCCGACCGAGGCCGAAGGCCGGATCGTCTCTTCCTCGCGGATTCGCCAGGCCTTGGCCGAGGGCGAGGCCGCCGAGGCCGCCGCCCTCCTCGGCCGCCCCCACCGGATCCGGGGCCTCATCACCCACGGGGCCGGCCGGGGGGCCGGGATCGGGGTCCCGACGGCCAACCTCGACGCCATCGACACCGTGATCCCCGCCGAAGGCGTGTACGCCGTCCACGCCCATCTCGGGCCCGGCGGCCCCCCCCTGCCCGCCGCCTGCAACATCGGCCCCAACCCCACCTTCGGCGAGCAGGTCCACAAGGTCGAAGCCCACCTCATCGACTTCGCGGGCGACCTCTACGGCCAGACCCTCGAACTCGACATCCTCGCCCGACTCCGCCCCACCCGCCGCTTCGCCGGCCTCGACGACCTCCTCGCCCAGATCCGCGCCGATGTCGAGCACGCCCGAGAAGTTTGCTCCCGTCGTCGGGGAACGGGCCCCTGACCGTCACCGCCGGGTTCCCGTCAACTCGCCGGCGTGTTTGCTCCCGCGGCGGTCGGATTCACCGGACCAGTCCCGTGGCGGGCGCCACTTCGACCTGTCCCGTGCGGTCTCATTCGGGTTGTGCTAGATTCGGACCGCCGGCCGATCGTTGGCGCCGTCCGGGGGCGGCTGGGCGATCAACTCCTTAGTGCTCCACCAAGGACCGGCGCCTGTCGGGGCGGTGCGGCCTCATTTCAAAGTCTCCAGGTTCGATACCGCGAGTGGCGGGCTGAACACGTTGAGAGACATCGAACATTTGAGCGCACGAAAGATAATCTGATGATCGGGAAAATTGATTCGATCGAGACGCGCGAGGGTGACGAGGTCCCCGCCTGGGCGGCCCGGTGGCGTTCCTTCCGGCGGACATGGAGGCGCGTCCGGGACGAGGACCGGGCGGTCCGCGAGATCGACGAAGGCCTGCTAACCCAACTGCTGACGGCGCTACACGTCGTGAGTCGGCTGCTCCCGCTGTACCTCTTCTCGGCCGGTGCGGTGGTGGTGGTGCAACTCCTGTTCTTCGACAACCTCGGGTCGACCATCCGAATCTATGGCGGGTCCGAACGCTTAAAAACCGGCGTTGCCGCGGTCGAGTTGGCCGAGGTTTTGACCCAGGATTTCAACCGGAAGGCGGCGATTTATCGCCGAGGGAAGCGGTTCGAGAGCGACGCGAACTCGCCCGAACCGACGGCGTCCAGCGGCGCGAGGCTCGGCAAACTCGTCGAGGACCCGACCTCCCTGGTCATCATCCAGGATGGGTATCGGCCCAATTTCGCGGACCTCCGGCGACGCCGCCAGCCCGGGATCACCCCCGAACTCGCGGAGGTCCACTCGGTCGACGTCCGGGCCGTCGCCGACCTCTGGGATTCCTACCTCCACGTCCTCGTCGCCGCCGACCCGGCTGGGGCCCCGCTGGTCCCGTCGATCGAGGCGGTCGACCCGAAGTCGGCGATCTTCGTGGGACAGGGGGCCCAGGCCATGCTGGCCCGAAGAATCCTGTGCAAGTATGGCGTGTTCGCCTCCGACGAGGACGCCAAGAAGGCGCTCGACCACTCGTTGGTCCCCGGCGAGAAGGACCGACACCTCCAGGAGGAGAAGCTCACCGACGTGATCGCCGCGGTCCGCGCCCGGCGTATCCCGGTCGCCTTCGTCCTCACTTCTTGGACGGATGTTCACGAGCTATTCGCCGCGACGTCGGGGCAGGGTCAGGGGGGCCTCCAGGTCCTGCCGATCGACCGAGCCGAGGCGATCGCGGCGGAGATCCCCTTCGCCGAGGTCTCGAATTTGCCCTGGAACCTCTACCAGGATCGAAGCTCCGGGGCGGCGGACGGTCGGCCTCGGCCCTTGCCGGCCCGGCCCCCGGGACCGGCGCAGGGCGACCGCGAGGCGTCGAAGGGGCTCAAGACGCTCCGGACCCAGACGATCCTGGCTTGTACCAGCCATCTGGCCGATGGCGTCGTCACGGCGATCCTCCAGGCGATCTATTCCCGGACCGACTTCAAGAATCTACACCTGTCGCCCCGACCGCCAACGGACCAGGAGTTCTTGTTCCCGATGCACGACGCCGCCAACGTCTTCCACAAGGCGGGGCCGGCCCCGGGGTTCATCACCTCGCCGTTCATCGTCGGGGGCCTGGCGCTGATCCTCGGGCAGCTCTTGCACATCTCCGGGCAGCTTCGCGAGCGGAAGAGCAACCTCCGCGACCGCGACAGCCGGCTCCGCGAGCAGGAAAGCCAGCGATTCATCCGGGAGCTGCAAGACCTCCTCGCCTCGAAGAACCCGCCCGAGGCCGGGCCCCCCGGGGCCCCGGCGGACCACGAGGCCGATGTCCTCGGCGCGATCCACAAGCGGGCGGTCTCCGACTTCGCGTGCGGCCGGATCGGTCGCGACGGTTATGATCGGATCAAAGAGTACCACCAACTCCTCCGGCAGCTCCTCCGGCCGGGGAACGGCCGCGGGGCGGGTCCGCGATCCAAGATCGAGGAGGACCTGAAGTAGGAGCGGGGTCGAGGAGCGGGATCGTGGTTGATCGCGGGCGTTCGATTCAGTGGCGGACCAGCGCCAACAGGATCTCCACCGCGATCAGCGCGATGACGATGATCTCCAGCATCTCCATCCGGGACCCGCCGGCCTCCTGGACCAACAGGTCGTAGACGTCGCCGACGACTTCGAGCTTCCGGCGGATGCTCTGCTGCCATTCGCCGAGGTGGAAGCGGTTCCGGGCGAGGTCGAAGACCCGGGACAGGTACTGGTCGCCGATCAGCTTAAGGTTGTTGTCGGCCCGCTCGAACAGGCTGGTGGCCTCGATCTCCAGCTCGCGGATGCTCCGGGCCGTCGCGGACTGGGCGCGCCACGAGGCCGGGCGTCGCCTCCCCTTGCCGGCGTGGATCAGGCGGTAGGCGGCCTCGAGGCGGTCGTCGAGGCGGTCGTCGATGTGGCGGAATTCCAGGAGCTGGACGTTGGCGAACTCGATGACCTGGAGGGTATCGGCGCAGTCGCGATCGGCGACGAATCCGGCGGCCCAGTCGAGCATCACCAGGTCGTCGGGGGTGTAGGAGATCCCCAGGCGGGTCGCCTCGCGGACCTCGCCCGGGCTGAGCGGGCCGGATTCGAGCCGGATCAGGCCGGCGATCCAGTCGGACTGGGCCTTGATCCAGGCCGGCGTCACGTCGCCGAGCTGGAAGACGATGTATTCTTCGCTCAGGTCGCTGACCTCGAACTCGTCGACGGTCGGGCGGAGCCGATCGATCCAGGGGGAGACGACCAGCCGGGCGGCCGAGATCATCGGCCCGAAATCGGCCAGGTCGCCGGCCAGCCCGAGGAGGCGGGCGGGCGTGGCCCGGACGGGGAACTGGACCATCAGCGAGATGGCCGCGAAGTCGAAGATCGTCAGCTCGGCGCGGGGCGGGCGGATGGTCGGGAGGCCGCCGGGCAGCGCCATCTCCGAGGCGTCGAGCGACAACCGGAGCGGCGCGGGGCGATAGCGGATCGACTCCGGCGTCCGCCGCCGCCGGGCCAGCGGGCCCGACTCGGTCGGCAGCAACGCCCGGGCCCGGTCGATGTCGATCTCGTAACCGATGTCGAAGGCGAAGGCCAGGTGGATGGTCGCGTCGAGGGCGTCGGCGGGCGACTCGTCGAGGGGGGCGTCCGGGTTCATCCCTCGCCCAGGCCCCCGACCCGCGCCAGCTTCGCCACGAACTCCGCATGCTCGGGCGTGGCGACACCCCGGTCGACCGTCTCGCGGAGCCTCGGGATGTTGCCGGCCAGGAGGGCCGCGGGATCGAGCCAGAGGCCGGGGTAGACCGCCGACCGATGGAGCCCGTCGGCGTCGGGGGGGATGATGACCAGCCGGCCTTCTTTCAGGACATGCCAGCGGACCATCGGGGGCTGGGACGAGACGACGAGGTATTCCAGGACTTCCGCCCGCTCGTAGTCGGCCAGCTTCGGCCCCACGTCCTTTGCGAGCGAGGAATGCGAGGTTTCGACCACCAGTTCGGGACCGCCCGCGTAATAGGGCTTCTGGTCCCGCGTCTTGCCGCCACATTCCGGGCGAATCCGGAGGACGCAATCGGGCTGGTGCTCGCCGTAATCTTCGAAGAACACCGAGGTATTAACGAAACATTGGACCCCCGGCGTGTAGCCCGCGTAGTGGTTCAGCCAGTAGATCGCGAAACCATCGGCAGACCCATGCTCCATCCCGAGTGCCGGTATCATGGAGACGATCCCCCCGATCAGCTCGGCCCGGGTGTTGTCGGGCATCGCTTCATAACGTTCGTGGAAGGTGGCCCGGTCCAGCCGCTCGCCGTCGACGAGCGGCGGCAAGGCGGTCGGGGCTGCGCGATCGGTGGTGGTGCTCATCGGGTCGTCTCCGGGAGTCGGGGTGGCCTGTCCATTATCGAGGCTCGCCGGGACCTCCGCAACCGGGTCAGGTCCCGGAGCCTCGCGGGTGGAACCGGGCATGGACTTCCTTGAGCCGGCTCAGTTCGACCCGGGTGTAGATCTGGGTCGTCGCGATCGAGGCGTGGCCCAGCATCTCCTGGACGACGCGGAGGTCCGCCCCGCCGGCGAGCAGGTGGGTGGCGAAGCTGTGGCGGAGCGTGTGCGGGCTGACGGTCTCGGGCAGGCCGGCGGCCTGCGCGTGCTCCTTGACGATCGCCCAGAGCCCGGTCCGGGAGAGGGGACGGCCCCGTCGGGAGACGAAGACCGACGTCACCCCGGGTCGGCCGGCCAGGAGGGCCGGGCGGTCGCGGGCCAGGTAGTCCCGGAGGGCCTCGCGGGCCCGGGCCCCGAGGGGGACGATCCGCTCCTTGTCCCCCTTGCCGATGCACCGGGCCGACCCGTCGGCCAGGTTGAGGTCGCCGGGGCGGAGGCCGACGACCTCGGAGGCCCGGCAACCGGTGGCGTACAAGGTTTCCAGGGCCGCCCGATCCCGGCGGCCGAGGGTCGACTCGCGATCGGGGGTCTCCAGGAGGCGGTCGACGGCCGAGGGGCCGAGCACGGTCGGCAGACGGTCCCAGACCGCCGGGGCGACCAGGAGCTTGGCCACGTTGTCCGCCAGCCGCCCGTCGTAGATCAGGAACCGATAGAACGTCGAGAGCGAGGCCAGGTTCCGGCCGATGCTGGTCGGGGCGAGATTGCATCGGCCCAGGAAATCGACGTAGCCGGCGAGCGTGCCGATGTCGAGGTCGACCAACGGGCCGGGCGCGTGCCGCTTCCGCCACCGGCTGAACCGCGCGACGTCGGATCGGTAAGCGGCCAGCGTGTTCGGCGACAGGCCGCACTCCGCCATCAGGTAGTGGAGGAACGGGCCGATCGGGTCGCGATCGGGATCGGGTCGGGTGGCGGCGGACATGGACAGCCCCGGGATTGGTCGCGGGTCGGACGACGTTTCCCTTTGTTTCGACCGTCGGGAGCGGACCGCTTCGCCCTCCTTCGAAACGAAAAAGACCCCCAACATCGGGGGCCTTGAAGGGCAGGCTTGGGGCGGTTGGTTGGCCGGACTCAGACACTGGCGAGCAAGGAGTCGTCCCAATCGTGCTCGGGGGCGACGGTCCTGAGCTTTTCGAGGGCGCGGTCCTGGATCTGGCGGACGCGCTCCTTGGAAACCTCGAGGACCTTGCCGACCTGGCTGAGCGAGAGCCGCGTCTTGCCGTGGAGGCCGAAGCGGAGGGCGAGGACCTGCTGCTCGCGGGGACGGAGGATGTCCATCATCTTGCCGACGGTCTCGTCCATGTCGACGTCGCCGGTCCGGTCGCCTTCGGGGTCGCTCATGGTCTGCATCAGGTTGAAGTTGCTGTCGGAGTCGAGCGTGGCGTCGAGGGAGATCGTCGGCCGGGTGGCGGTGTGGATTCGCCGGATCATCTCGCTGCTGGGGACGACCGGCTCGGCGGCGCCGGGGCCGGCCTCCTTGCGGTCGAACTCGTCCTGGTTCTGGGCGAGCTGGCGGAGGTGCCGGGGGCTGAGACGCACGGGGTAGGCGCCGGCGGCGACGGCCCGCTGCATCGCCTGGCGAATCCACCAGGTGGCGTAGGTGGCGAGCTTGGTCTCGTGGGTCAGGTCGAAGCGGTCGATCGCTTCCAGGAGGCCGCAGAACCCCTCCTGGAGCAGGTCGGAATAGGACACGCCGCGATCACGAAACCGCTTGGCGACGTGGGCGATCAACCGCATGTTGGCCAGGGCCAGCTTGCCCCTCAGCTCCGAGTAGCGACGGAAGATCGCCCCGAGCCGGGCCTCGGACGGGCCGTCGCTGGCATAGAAGCTGGCGATCTGGTGCGCCAGGGCCTGGGGATCGTCGGCCTTCCGGGGCATCTCGAAGCCGGGGATGTCCGCCAGGGCGTCGGCCAGCTTCCGCTTGCAATCGCCCAGCTCGCGGAGCAAGAGGCGCTCCTCGCCCGCCCCGAGCACCTGGGTGTCGGAGCTGTCGAGGGCGGAGAATCCCTCCGCGTCGTCATTCCGTCGCGTCGTGAGCATCGGACTTCCCTCTTCTGTTCGGTTCGATGATGGGAGCGGGATCGGATGAATCGGAGGCCATCGACGCACGGGCCGCCGTGGCCGCGGGATACAGCATCCTCGCGAACTCGGCCAGGTGGGCCATCCGGTCGCCGAAGCTGGCGTAAACCAGCTTCGACCGGAGGTCCGGATCGAGCGCCCGTCCACCCAGGATGGTGGCCGATCCGACCTGGGTGGCGGCCTCGTAAAAATAGGGATAATCGTTGAGGAACCGGGAGCGATCACCGATCGCGCCGACCGACAAGAAGACCAATCCCGGCCGATAATGGCGGATCGCGGCCGCGAGCGAACGCAAAGGGAGGTTCGGGCCCAGGTTGCGGACATCCCAACCCCCTTCGCGGAGGACCAGTTCCCCGAGGAGGCCGGGCAGGGTGTAAGGGTCCCCTTCCGGGGTGGCCGTTAGGGCCAGGGGTCGCCGGGTGGCCGGCGTCGGACCTTGGGCGGCCTGGACGATCAACTCGGACAGGGCGGAACCCACGATCTGGGTCGCTTGATGCTCCTCGTACACGTCCACCGACCCCACCAGCCAGCCGTGCCCCACGCGCTCCATGACCGGCCGGATCACCCGGTCGGCCAAGGCCACCGCTCCGCCGGCACGCGCGACCGAGGCGATCAAGGCGTAAGCCTCGCGCGATCGACCTTGCTGGAGCGCCCCGACGAGGACCTCGATCGACCGATCGTCCGTCACCAAAGACGTTTGGGTATCCGCGAGTTCCAGGAGATGGTCGAGGGGAAACCGCTCGCGACGGGCAAATTGCAAGGCGCTCGAAAGTCGGACGAGCCGGTGCTTCCCTTGCGTCCGGGTCGCGTCCATCACGCCGGCATCTACCCAACGCTTGACCGTGCTCACGCTCACACCCAGTGCGTCGGCGACCTGTTTCGTCTTCAAGAAAGTTTCCGTGGCGGCCATTGGAAAGAATTTCCGACAGAACTTGGACGGATTGGACGATCCGATTCTAACCTCGCGACCCGATTCGACCAGGAAAAAACGTCCAGAATCGGAAAATCGTTCGTCCTTGCTAGTCCTGGACGATATGGACGACTTCATCGTGGACGATTTTCCCTCGCCATAAAGAGTGGTACGAACCCTGCCCGGGAATGTTCGGGGATTTTAGTCACGATTGAAAGTTCAGAAGGAGGCCGTCGAGCCCTCCCGATCCACCGGTATTACCTCAGAGGGGATTTGGTAAATTAGGCAGCTTGCTGGGCCTCCATCCCCTCTTTTTGTGAAGCTAGGGGATATTGGCACGTCGGTTCCAAACGCCGAACCATGATATGAATCATTGCCATCCAAATCA
>JAABUQ010001209.1_pt1 | contig 56831 bp, 55 predicted proteins | sample 5560001 | NCBI WGS metagenome assembly JAABUQ01 (sample SAMN10711888, study PRJNA513371) | rock metagenome | isolation source: Antarctica rocks | place: Antarctica: Victoria Land, Finger Mt nord | collected 2015-12-18
GTGCAGATCATCCTGGTCCATTCACGCGATCGTATCCTGCCCGAGCTGAGCGACTCGCTGGCCGCCTACGCACGGGAGCGGATGGCGGCGCGGGGCGTCACCTTCAAGCTCAACGCGCGGGTGGCCGATGCGCGACGCGGCGCTGTGCTGCTGAACCCGGCGGAGGAGATCCGTACCGAGACGCTCGTCTGGACGGCGGGGACCAAGCCGCACCCTCTGGTGGCCGCGCTTGCCGTCGAGCGGGACCGGCGTGGCGCCGTGGTCGTGGCGCCGACGCTCGCCGTGCCCGGCCATCCTGGCCTGTGGGCCGTCGGCGATTGTGCCTCCGTGCCGGACGGCGACACCGGCCGCTCCTGTCCACCAACGGCGCAGTTCGCGATCCGGGAAGCCGCGACGCTGGCGCTCAACATTCACGCGTCGGTGTCGGGCGCACCGTTGAAGCCTTTTTCATTCGAGGCGCTGGGCACGCTGTGTGTGGTGGGCCACCACACGGCGTGTGCCGAGATCAAGGGTTTGCGCTTCTCGGGTCTGTTTGCGTGGCTGCTGTGGCGTGTCATCTATCTCGGCAAGCTGCCCGGACTGGAACGCAAGGCGCACGTCCTCGGCGATTGGATCATTGAGCTCTTCTTCCCCCGCGACATCGCGCAAACCATCGATCTCGGTCCCCACCCTCGGACGGAGGAGACCCCATGCCGTCGGTCCTGACGCCGCGCGCCGTTGTGTGCGTCCTCATCGGCTGCCTCGGCGGGGCGGCCACCGGGTTGCCGCTCCCGGTCGGCGTGGCCCTGGGCGGCTTGTACGGCCTGGTCTTCGTTGTGGCTGCCACGCCGCGTGCCGACAGCGCGGGTGCCGGGCTCCTCTGGGGCCTGGGCTACGCGCTGGTGTTGTGGCTCCTGTTGCCGGCTGGCCTCTTCCCGCTCCTGGACGGCGCCCCGCACATGGCCATGCTCGACGCCGCCCGGGCCCACTTCTCCGACCTCGTGGCGTATCTCCTGTACCTCGGCCTGCCCCTCGGCCTGACCCTGGGAACTCGGGGCGGCCGGCGCGGCCCGGCCAGGCGGGCAGCGTTCAGCTGGCCACGGGCGCTCGTGGTCGGGGGGCTGGCCGGTCTGGTCGGTGGCTGGGCGTTCGGGCAGTGGATGGCCGAGGCGAACTTCTTCATCGTCGTAGCCGGGCTCGTCGGTTCCAGCTCGAGCGACGCCGGCGTCGCACTCCACTACCTGATCGCGGCGGCGATCGGCGCCAGTTTTGGCGTGCTCTTCCAGCATGACGTCCGGGGTGTCGGTTCCAGTCTCGGCTGGGGCCTGGCGTATGGCGTCCTGTGGTGGTTCCTCGGTCCGCTCACGCTGCTGCCCATCTTGCAGCACGCCGTCCCCGTCTGGACCGTGGCCCAGGGACACGCCCTGTTCGGGTCGCTGGTGGGCCACGTCATCTACGGCGTCCTCCTCGGCGTCATCTATGCGGCCCTCGATCGTCTCTGGGTGGGCTTCTTCACCGACGGGGACCCGCTCAATCGCGAGCCTGAAGGGCCGGGCGCGCGGACGCTGCGCTCCCTGGGCCGCGGCGCGGCAGCGAGTATCGCCGGCGGCTTGCTGTTCAGTCTGGTGATGGCGGCCACCGGCGAGTTGCCCGTGGTCGCCAGTCTCATGGGCCAGACCTCGCCCGTCGTCGGCTTCGCGCTCCACCTCGTGATCAGCGCGCTCATCGGGATGACCTACGGCGTCCTGTTCCAACGGGAAGCGCCCGATCCCGGACTCGCCGTCGTCTGGGGCATGCTCTACGGGCTGGCCTGGTGGTTCCTGGGCGCGCTGACGCTGTTCCCCATCCTACTGGGAGCCAGGGCGACGTGGACCGTCGAGGCTGCCGACGCTGCTCTGCCGTCGCTGGTCGGTCACCTCATCTACGGGGCGGCCACGGCTCTGGCGTTTGTGCTGCTCGAAGACAGACGGGCCGATTGGCTGCGGCTCGACCCACGCCTGGCCGCTCGCGAAGGGCGACGACACCGTCCAATCGGTACCGCGGCACCTGCTCTTGGCGTCTTTGCGGTGGGCCTGGGCGTCCTCTTGCCGCTCATGCTCGTGTAGCACCATGAGAGCAGCCTCTTGCCGGTCCATCAATACATCAATAATGTGAGCTGTGGCCAGGCCGTCAATCGCCGACAATATCGAGCGTGTGCGCGAACGGATCGCCGCCACGTGCGCGCGAGCCGGTCGCCAACCCGACCAGGTGGCATTGGTGGGGGTCACCAAGACGCACCCGGCCGAGGTGGTCGTCGAGGGCGTCGTGGCAGGGCTGCGCCAGGTGGGCGAGAACCGCGTCCAGGAGGCAGCCGCCAAGGTGCCGCGCGTCGCGCAGCTGCTCGCCAGCCTCGGGTCGCCAGCGCCCGAGTGGCACCTGATAGGGCATCTGCAGACGAACAAGGCCACGGCGGCGCTGTCGTGCTTTGGGACGATCGAGTCGGTGGACAGCGTGCGCCTGGCCGAGGCGTTGTCGCGCCGCCTGGGGCCCGGCACGCTGCCGATTCTGCTCGAGGTGTACGTGGGCGAGGACGCCGAACGGCCCGGGTTTCGCCCAGGGGAGCTCGCGGCGGCGGTGGGGCGCATCGTCGCCCTGCCCGGGCTACAGCTTCGGGGACTGATGACCGTGGCGCCGCTCGACTGGGGCCCCGCGGCGACGCGCGGCGCCTTCGTCCAGGTGCGTGAGCTAGGCAACGGTCTGGCGGTGGCATTCCCCGGTGTACACTGGGAAGTACTGTCTATGGGCATGAGTGGCGACTTCGAAACCGCTGTGGAAGAAGGGTCGACCTCGGTGCGCATCGGCCGGGCGATCTTCGGCGCCCGGGAGTGAGGTGAGTGTGGTTACCGCCGGGGACTACTTCCGCACGTTCGCGGGTCTGCTGCTGCAGATCCTGTGGCTCGGCATCTTCATCCGGGTGCTGCTGTCCTGGTTCCCGATCAACCCTAGCAACCCGATCATCAAGATCATCTTCGAGGTCACCGAGCCGGTGCTGGCGCCCTTTCGCCGCGTCATCCCGCGGATCGGCATGTTCGACCTGTCGCCGCTGGCAGCGCTGATGGTGATCGGCTTCTTACAGAACGGCCTACAGAGAGGCCAGCTCTTCTAGCTTAAGACCTTTAACCTCTAACGAGCCGCCTCGCGAGCGCGTCGCTGGTACTCGCTTCGGTCGAGCGCCATATCGTAGAAGAGGGCCTCCAGGCCGAGCAGCCCACGGCGGAAGGACTGGCGCACGTGGGCGTACGCGGCGTCGCGGGTGACGTCAGGGCCAGGGTGCGCGTCCCAGTGGGAGCCGATGGTGCGGAGGCCGAGCGACTCGTAGCAGCGGCGGGCGCGCTCGTTGTGCGCCGCGACGCTCAACAGCATGCGCGTGAAGTCCATGGCGCCGAAGAAGTGGTCCAGGAAGGTACGGAGCGCTTCGGTGCCGTACCGCTGGCCGAGCTTGTCCGGGTGCAGGTCGATGCCCAGCACCGCCGACCGATCGTCGGTCCGCACGTGGCGCAGGAACAGGCGCCCGATCATGACGCCGTGCTCGTCCTCGACGGCGAAGGGCATCTGCCGCTGCCTGTGGACGATGTCGTCGAACCAGCGGCCGCGCTGCTCGGCGTCCATGCGCCGCGGGCTTGTGCCCACCAAGAGCGGGTCGGCGTAGTCGGGCCACTGCTGCCAGGCGTCGACGTCCGCCCGCCCGAAGGGTCGGATACGGACGCGCGGCCCGGCGGCGACGGTGTCGCGGTCGGCAATAGCCACGGGCGACCTCAGAGGTTCCTGGGAGAGCGACAATCGGCCATGACGCGCTAATTAGAACCATCTTACGACGCGAGCCAGCCCGCTGACCGCCATGAGGCGCGTGCCCTACAGTACGGTCTCAGCGATGTACCAGTCACCCCGTGGGACCCACGACGTCCTGCCCGAGGATGTGGCCGTCTGGCTGCACGTCGAGGCTGAGGCGCGCCGGCAGGCTCGGCTGGCCGGCTACAGCGAGATCCGCACGCCCACGTTCGAGGAGACGGCGGTTTTCCAGCGCGGCGTCGGCGCGGCCACGGACATCGTCGAAAAGGAGATGTACACCTTCGGCGACAAGGGCGGCGACAGCCTGACGCTCCGGCCGGAGGCCACCGCCGGCATCGTGCGCGCCTACCTCCAGCACGGCATGGCCAGTCGCCCACAGCCAGTCAAGCTCTTCTCGGTCATCCAGGCGTTCCGCTACGACAGGCCGTCCAAAGGCCGCTTCCGCCAATTCCACCAGGTCGACTTTGAAGCTATCGGCGAGGGGGACGCCCTGGCCGACGCCGAGCTCGTGGCCCTGCAATGGCGCTTCTACGCCCAGCTCGGGCTAGAGGGGCTGAGCTTGCAGCTGAACAGCATCGGCGACAGCGTCTGCCGACCAGGCTACGTCGCGGCGTTGGCCGAGTACTTCGAGCGCCACCGGTCGAGCCTGTGCGGGGACTGCCAGCGGCGGCTGCTGACGAACCCGCTCCGCGTGCTCGACGACAAGACTCCATCCTGCCAGCCAATCCTGGACGGGGCACCGCGCAGCGCGGACCACCTGTGTGGGCCCTGCCAGGAGCACTTCGACCAGTGGCTCGGGTATCTCACCGCGGCGGGGCTGCCGTTCACCGTGAGCGCCCGGCTGGTGCGCGGTCTGGATTACTACACCCGCTCCGTGTGGGAGATCTGGCCGCCGAAGGTGGGCGCGCAGAGCACCATCGGTGGTGGCGGTCGGTACGACGGGCTGGCGGAGCAGCTGGGTGGCCGCCCGACACCGGGCGTGGGCTTCGCCACGGGCATCGAGCGCATCATCCTGGAGCTGAGGGACCAAGGGGTCACACTGCCGGTGGCCCCCGGGGTCGACGCCTACATCGCCTACCAGCACGCCGGCGGCAAGGGAGCGGCCGTTCGCCTGGCCGAGGCGCTGCGGTCGAACGGCATCAGCAGCGAGCTGGCCTTTGGGGAGCGCAAGCTGGGCAAGCAGCTCGCGGCCGCCGACCGGGCCGGCGCTCAGGCGGCGCTCATCCTTGGCGACGACGAGCTCGCCAGCGAGACGGTCACCATCAAGGATCTGCGCGACGGCCGCGAGCAGCGCACGGTGCCCCAGGGCGACGTCGTGAGCGAGCTGCGAAGGCTCAGGGCGTGAGCCGGCTGAGCGAGGCGGCCGAGGAGCGGTTGGCCAGCACCCGCGAGCGCTACGACGCGATCTCGCGCGAGCTGTCGGACCCGGCCACCTTTGGCGACGTGCGCCGCGCCGCCGAGCTGGGGCGCGAGCAGGCGGACCTCGCCACCACCGTGGAGCGCTACGAGCGATACCTGGCCCTGGCAACACGGCTCGACGAGGCGGAGGAGATCCTGCGCGACGGCGCCGACGACGACATGCGCGGCCTGGCACAGGAGGAGATCGCCGAGCTGGAGCCCCAGCTGGACCAGGTCGTCGCCGCGCTGAGCGAGATCCTCCAGCCCCGCGACCCGAACGACGAGCGCGATGTGATCGTCGAGATCCGCGGGGCCGAGGGCGGGCAGGAAGCGAACCTGTGGGCCGGCGACCTGATGCGGATGTACATGCGCTACGCCGAGCTCCGCGGCTGGAAGGTGGAGGTCCTGAACACCAGCGAGACCGACCTCGGCGGGGTCAAGGAGGTCACCTTCGAGATCCACGGACGGGGCGCGTACTCGCGCCTGAAGTTCGAAGGCGGCACCCACCGCGTGCAGCGGGTTCCCGCGACGGAGACGCAGGGCCGCATCCATACGTCGACGGCCACGGTGACGGTGCTGCCGAAGGCGGAGGAGGTGGACGTGGACATCCGCGACGAGGACCTGCGCGTGGACGTTTACCGCGCCGGCGGCCACGGTGGCCAGGGTGTCAATACCACCGACTCGGCGGTGCGCCTGACCCATCTGCCCACGGGCATGGTCGTCACCTGCCAGGACGAGCGGTCCCAATTGAAGAACAAGGCGCGGGCGCTCGAGGTGCTGCGCTCGCGGATCTTCGAGATGGAGCTGCGCAAGCAGCACGAGGCCGTCGGGGCCATGCGGCGACTCCAGGTTGGCAGTGGCGAACGGGCGGAGAAGATCAGGACCTACAACTTCCGCGAGAACCGGGTCACCGACCACCGGATCAATCTGACAGTGCACAATTTGGATCGCATTCTGGAAGGCGCGCTGGACCCGCTCATCGACGCCCTGAGTCAGGCGGCACGCGAAGAGTAATCCCGCTGGCACGCCCTTTCCTGCCTGCAACGGCGGGCTTCCTGCTGGACCGGGCGACCGCGCGGCTCCGGGCGGCCGGGTCGGCCAGCCCACGCCTCGACGCCCAGCTTCTGCTGGCTCATGCAGCCGGCTGGCAGCGGTCGGCCGTGCTGGCCCACCCGGAGTGGGCGCTGGGCCCAGCGCAGTCCGCGGCGTTCGAGGCGCTGGTGGCGCGGCGGGCCGCTCGGGAGCCGATCGCCTACCTGGTGGGGGAGCGCGAGTTCTACGGCCGCGCCCTTCGCGTCGATCGCCGGGCGCTGATCCCGCGCCCGGAGACCGAGCTGCTGGTGGCGCTCGCCATCCGTGCCGTCGCGCGTTGGCGGGCGGCCGGAGTGGCGCCGGTCGTCCTCGACGTCGGGACCGGATCGGGAGCCATCGCTGTCACGCTGGCGGCGGAGACTGGCGCGTCGGTCGTGGCGATCGACGTCTCCTGGGCGGCGCTGACGCTGGCCGCCGAGAATGCCGCGCTCCACGGGCAGGGCGGCCGGGTCCGGCTGGTCCGGGGCGACCTGCTGGCCGGGGTCCGCGCACCCGTCCACGTGGTGGTGGCGAACCTGCCGTACCTGCCGACGGGCCGGCGTCTGCCGCGCGACGTCGCCGCGTACGAGCCGCCCATCGCTCTGTACGCGGGGCCAACGGGGACAGAGGTCAGCGAGCGCCTCTTGCGACAGGCGGTGTCGGTGCTGGCGCCAGGTGGCGCGCTGGTCCTGGAGCTGGACGAGCGGGAGCAGGCGGCGCGGCTACAGCGGCTGGCCGACACGCTGTGGCCCAGCGCCGCGACGGAGGTGCAGCGGGACGCGGGCGGGCGTGAGCGTGTCCTGTCGCTGCGGACGGACGGGCCCAGGTGCTTTTAATCGGACTAATCCGGGCTACAGTGTCAGGCATGCCGCTCGCCGCCGTGGCGGCCCCGCCGCTGGGGCTCCAGATCGCCTCGGTCGAGCCAACGTCCGGGCTGGCCCGGGCTGGTTTGCGGCCGGGGGACACGCTGCTGGCCATTGACGGGCTAGTACCGCGCGACCTGATCGACCTGCACGTCGACCTGCCGAGCGCGCGGCGCCTGACCATTCAGCAGCCCGACGGTGTCCAACGCCTGATCGACCTGGCAGGGGTAGAGCCCAGCGTGGAGGGCCTGGCGCTGGCCGAGCCGATGCCCGGCGGCATTCGCGAATGCAACAACCACTGCGAGTTCTGCTTCATCCGCGGCCTCCCGCGTGGCCTGAGGGGCACCCTCTACGTCTTCGACGACGACTACCGCTACTCGTTCGTCTGGGGCAGCTTCCTCACGCTGACCAACCTGGACGAGGCCGACTGGGCACGCATCGGCTTCCAGCGCCTCTCGCCACTGAACGTCTCCGTGCACGCCACCGACCCCGCTGTACGGCGGCGCCTGTTGAACAACCGACACGCTCCGCCAATCCTGCCGCAGCTGGAGCGCCTCGGCCGACTCGGCGTGCAGGTGCACGCCCAGGTGGTGCTGTGCGCCGGCGTGAACGATGGCGCCATCCTGGAACGCACCATCGCGGATCTGGCCAACCTGTACCCCACGGTCCAGGCGATGGCCGTCGTGCCGGTCGGACTGACGCGCTTTTCGCGCGTGGCCACTACCCGGCGGCCAACTCCCGCCGAGGCGGCCGCGGCGCTCGGGGCCTGTGAGCGATGGCACGACGGTCTGCGCGCCCGCCTGAAGATCGGGTTCGTCTACCCGAGCGACGAGCTGTTCGCCCTGGCCGGCCGGGACGACCTGCCGCCGGCGGCCTGGTACGACGGATTCCCGATCCTGACCAACGGCGTCGGCATGATGCGCAGCATGCTCGACGACTGGGACCGTCGCGTGGCCCGGCGACGGCGCGCCCCGGCCGCGTCCCGCGTGGCCTGGCTCACTGGCCCGCTGGCCGCCCCGGCGCTGAACCGCATGGCCGACCGCTGGGAGTCGTTCGCCGGCTGGCGACCGAGCGTGCACGTCGTCGAGAACCGCTTCTTCGGCGACGGCGTGACCGTCTCCGGGCTGCTCACGGGAGCGGATCTCGTGGCCGCCCTGCACGGCCTGCCGCGCGAGCTGGACGACGTGGTCGTCCCCCGCGGCGCCTTCGGCTTCGACGGCCAGGCCACGCTGGACGGGGTGTCTGCTGAGGAGGTGGGCGCGGCGCACCCTGGCCGGGTGCACCTGGCCGCGACCCCGGCCGAGCTGTTGGCGATCCTCACCCACTCGTAGCCGAGCGCGGCTGTTCTGTGAAGTGACAGCCGTCGGGAGACCCCGCTACACGGAGCCAGCGGCCTGGGGCGACGGCCGGCTGGCGGCGGATCACCGTCTCCGTGTCCATCTCTTCGACAGTCACGCCTTTGTACGGGATCTGCTGGCGCGGGACCCACTAACTCAACCGTGGGCGGCTGCGTCCAGCGCCTGGTTGAGGTCGAAGACGTTCACCCGCGGCTCGCCCAGGATGCCCAATGTGCGGCCTTCGGTGTGCTGGTTCACCAGGGACCGCACTTGGTCTTCAGGCACGTTCCGCGCCCGAGCGACCCACCCAGCCTGGATGAGCCCGTTGGCGGGACTTATGTCGGGGTCGTCGCCACGGCCAGCAAAAAGATGATCGTCAGCCCGCCAGCAGGATCGAGAGGGCGATCTCGTTGGGTTGTCTTTTGACGCCTGGCGCCCTCGACCAGAGCGATCATGCGGTCCAGGAACGTCTGGCCAGGATCGGCGCTGATCTGGATCCGCAGCCAGTCGCTGCTGACCTGGGTACCGCCGGTCACGCTCGAGCGAATATCCGTGCCAGGCTCCTTGAGAACCGGCGCCGACTCGCCCGTGATGGCGGCCTCGTTGACATAGGCCACGCCCTCGATCACCTCGCCATCGCCGGGAATGAGCTCGTTATCCCGAACCAGAACGATGTCGCCTTTACGCAGGTCGGACGAGGAGACGGTTTCCTCGCGCCCATCACGGAGGCGCCGGGCGGGCGTCTCCTTCTTGGTGGCGCGCAGCGTGTCCGCCTGCGCCTTTCCGCGCGCCTCGGCCATGGCCTCGGCGAAGTTGGCGAAGACCACCGTGAACCACAGCCAGAGGCTGATCTGGAGGGTGAAGCCAACATTGCCGGTGCGGGTGGCGATCTGCTGGAGCAGGATGATGGTGGTAATGGCTGCGCCGATCTCGACCACGAACATCACCGGATTCTTGGCAACCCGGCGCGGGTCGAGTTTTCGCAGCGACTCGCGGACGGCGGCCTGGACGAGCGGGCCCTGGAAGATGCTGCCCGCGCCTGCCTTGCGAGTCGCGGTGAGCTCCTTGCCCTCGTCCACTTCTGGCGGGCGCGTCGAGGGGGCGTGAGGCCGCGGGTGGGATCAGCGTCCCGTTCTGGGATCGCCCTGGGCGGTCGGCCGGTGGTCGTCCCCGCCGACCTTGGAGTCGGCTTGCTGTCGTGTTGCATACGGCGGTAAAGCCCAGAATTGACACCCCGAGCACCAGCACGGCGAGCATGGCCATCTTCATCTCGAACGATTCAACCTTCTTGCCCAGGTACTCCGGCGTGCGACCGACCATGAGCCCGGCGGTGAAGACAGCAGGATGACGTACACGAGCATGCCGTACAGGCCGGCACCGACGCCGCCGAAGATGACCTCGCCCAGCTTCATGTTCAACAGCGGGATGAAACCGATGGCGCGGGACGAGCGCCGGGCCAGGCCGCGTGTGAGCGCGATGGCGATGGCAATGCCGGTGGCGGCAGAGACAAAGTTGTGGAACGCTAGGCCGACCATCTGGCTGAAGTAGCTCATCGTGCTCTCGCCGCTGTACGCCTGCCAGTTCGTGTTGGCGACGAAGCTGGCGGCCGTGTTGAAGGCGAGGTCGGGCGCCACCTCCCCGAGCGCTTGGGGATTGAAGGGTAAGAAGCCTTGGAGACGCTGTATGACGTACAGCACCAGCATCCCCGCCAGGCTGAACAGCAGCATGGCAAACGTGTACGCCACCCACCCCTGCTCCACCGCCGGGTCGACACCACTGAGGCGGTAAACCAGCCCTTCGACGGGTCGAAGCACCGGACTGAGCACCGTGCGTTCGCCCGAGAAGACCTGGGCCATGTACAGGCCCAATGGCTTGGTGAGGGCCAACAGGATGACCAGGAAGACGACGATCTGCAGCAGACCAGGTAGGCTCATGGCGACAGTCGCCCGTCCGGGTACGCCGTGTGACAGAAGCGGACGCTGAAGGAGCCGACGTCCACCTGCAGCTCGGCCTGCAGGCCGTACGTCTGGGTCAGATCGTGGACGAAGTCGCGCAGCGACCGGATGTCGCCGGCGTCTCTACCAAGCACGCCTACGACAGTAGCGGCGGTCAGCATGTGCGGCGAAGCGCGGCCGATCATCGCCGCCGCGATGCGGAGCGGCCGCTCACAGACGATCCCCTGGCTCGCGGCCGATTGTGTCGGGAGTTGCCTTGGGTAATGGTTCACGGCGGTACTCGCAGAAGCCTCCGACTCCTTGCTAGAAGCGTTCGGGGCGCAGCAGTGCGTACACGAGATAGACGAGGACGGCGAGCGTGGCCACGCCGCTGAGCACGAATTCGAGCTCCATCAGGCTCCTCCCAAGCGCGTAGCGCGAACAAAGGCAGGCCTAAGCAGGTGGAGCCTCAGATGATCAGAAACAAGCAAGACTTATGACCACCTGCTTAGGCCACGGTCACACGCCCACGTGTAGCCGAGCGCGACCGCGAAGAAAACCACGGTGATGGCGGCAAAGATGACGTCGAGCATGCCTCAGGATCTCTCTGACTCGGGCTCAGGCTGTGGGACCAAGCCCCCCAGCACGAGACGCAGCAGGGCCTCAATCGGAAACGGCTTGGGCAGATAGGCCAGGGGGTGGAACTCCTTCAGCCGTTCGGGACTCACCCGGACGGCTGAGACCACGATCGTCGGCACCTCGGTCCCGCGGCCACGCAGCTCGCGCAGCACGTCCCAGCCGGTCCGATCTGGCAGGTTGATGTCCAGCAGCAGCAGGTCGGGCCGCTCGGTCGCCAGGGCTTTGAGGGCATCCTCGGCGCTTGCGGTCTCGCGCACCAGGAGCCCGCGACCCGTCAGATTGCGGGCGATGACGCGGCGCAGCGTCGGCTCATCCTCGACGATAAGCACCCGCCGGTACGGGTCCGAGGTGCCGGCCACTCCGGCGGGTGCGGAGGTCACGGCCTCCTGGACCACGCTCGGGGCCGCGACACCATGGGTTGAGTCGGTGTGTCGGACCAGAACTCCCTGCACTCGAGACACCTCCCGCGGGTCCGCATCTGACAACCGGCCCGTTTTTCGAACTGTCCCCGCTGGAGCCTCAACGCGGTGTCAACGCGGACAGCTCAGTCGCTCAACGTTCCCTCACAGGCGACCATCCTCGGCGTGGGTTGGGGCTCCGACAATCATCGGCAGCGTCATGTCCTCGCCACAGCCCTCAACGTGGCGTCTCACCCAGATCCAAGCTGACGTCCGTATCCTCAAGCCTGGTCGCGAGCGTGCTGCGCGACGCGCGAGAGCAGGATGTCGCCGAACGCCGCGCTCTGCTGCACCGCCACCAGACGGCGCCGGCTCAACTCGAGAACGGCAAGAAAACTCGCCACGACCTCGTCGACCGTGACGCCGGCCAGCTCGCCGAAGGACACGCACTGGCGGGTCTTCAGCAGGTCGAGGATCAGCCGCCGCTTCTCGTCGACGCTGGCGCGCACCACGACGGGCAACGGTGCAAGCTCCGGCTCCCGGCGCGTGCGCAGCTGGCGCCACACCGCCAGCAGCGCCTCGGGCGCGATTGGCGCCAGGGGGGCCGCCGCCAGCGAGGCCGCGGCGTCGCGGACCGTAGGGTACGCGCGCAGCCCGCGCTCCTCGAGCTTCTGCAGCGACTCGGCCGCGGCGCGGAAGACGCGGTAGGTCTCCAGCCGGGCGGCCAGGTCCGACGCCGAGTCCTCCTCCTCGGCCGGGTCCGGCGTGTCCGTCAGGAGCAGCGCCCGGGATTTCAGCACGAGCAGCTTGCCGCCGATAGCCAGGAAGTCGGCCAGCAGGTCGGCGTCCAGCTCGGGCAGCGCGCGGATCTGCGCCAGGTACTGGTCGGCGACGGCGGTTAGGCTGACGTCGGTGATTGGCAGCCGCCGCTGCTCGATCAGCCGCAGCAGGAGCTCGAGCGGGCCCTCGAAGCAGTCCAGCCGCAGCTGGACGAGCCTGTCGCCCGGGGCAACCGCGAGTGTCATGGGCTACCCGACGCTGACGCGGCCGCCCGCCCGCTTCATCTCCACCAGGTACTCCTTGGCGGCCTGGACCGGGTCGGCCGCGTGCTCGACAAGATCGGTCAGGGCGCTGGCGACGATGGCGCCGTCGGCGCCGAGGGACGCCACTATCCGGACGTGCTCGGGGCGGGCGATGCCGAACCCTACCAGCAGGGGAGCGGGTGTCGCCGCGCGCACTCGTTGGAGAAAATCGCCCAACGTGCTGGACAGGTCCGAGCGCGCCCCGGTCACGCCGACCAGGGCGACGCAGTAGATGAAGGCCGGCTGGAGCTCCGCGACGGCGCGCACCCGCGCGTCCGAGCTGGTCGGGGCCAGCATGGGCGCCAGGGCCAGCCCGTGGCCGGCCAGCGCGGCGCGGAAAGCGGCGCTCTCCTCCGTCGGCAGGTCTGGGACGATGGCGGCGTCGACGCCGGCAGCGCTCAGCGCGGCCGCGACCGCGTCGTTGCCGCGCTGCAACAGCGGGTTGTAGTAGGACATGAGCGCCAGCGGCGTCGCCGGCGACAGAGCCCGGATGAAGCGAGCGAGATCCAGCGCCGTAGCCAGGCCGGCGCCGTTGGCGACCGCGCGGGCGTTGGCCCGCTGGAGGGTGGCGCCGTCGGCGAGCGGATCGGAGAACGGGACGCCGATCTCGAAGCCGTCGGCGCCGGCCGCGAGCGCCGCCTCGGCGAGGGCCCGGCTGGTCGGGACGTCGGGGTACCCGGCGGTCAGGTAGGGGAACAGTCCGGCTGCGCCGGCGCCGCGCAGACTGCTGAAGGTGTCGGAGAGACGGCTCATGTGAGCAGGTCCGCCTGCCCGGTCGCCACTGCCACCGTGTAGACGTCCTTGTCGCCGCGGCCGGACAGCGTGACGAGGGTGATCCCGGCGCTCGGGTTGGCGGCCACCCAGGCGAGGGCGTGGGCGGGCTCCAGCGCGGGGATGATGCCCTCGGTCCGGGTGAGCTGGAAGAAGGCGTCGAGGGCTTGCTTGTCGTCGACGCTGACGTAGCGGACGCGGCCGGTGTCCTTCAGATAGGAGTGCTCGGGGCCGACGCCGGGGTAGTCGAGGCCAGCCGAGATGCTGTGCGTCAGAGCGATCTGGCCGTCCGCCTGCTGAAGCAGGTAGGAGTGGGCCCCGTGGAGCACGCCGGGCGCTCCGCTGACCAGGGTGGCGGCGTTGTCGCCCAGCCCGGGCCCGCGCCCACCGGCTTCGACTCCTATCAGCTCGACGTCGGCGTCTTCGAGGAACGCGACGAACGAGCCGATAGCGTTGGAGCCGCCGCCGACACAGGCGACGACGCGGTCCGGCAGCTGGCCGATGGCCTCGAGAGCCTGAGCCCGGGCCTCCTGGCTGATGACCGCCTGAAAGACCCTGACGATCTCCGGGTAGGGGTGCGGCCCAACGGCGCTGCCGATCAGGTAGTAGGTGTTCTGGACGTTGGTCACCCAGTCGCGGAACGCCTCGCTGGTGGCGTCCTTTAGGGTCCTGGTGCCGGCGCTCACCGGCCGAACGTCAGCGCCCAGGAGTCGCATACGGTAGACGTTGGGCGCCTGCCGCTGGATGTCTTCCTGGCCCATGAAGACGACGCACTCGAGCCCGAGCATGGCGGCGACCGTTGCCGTGGCGACTCCGTGCTGGCCGGCGCCGGTCTCGGCGATGACGCGCCGCTTGCCCATGCGGTGCGCCAGCAGGCCCTGTCCGAGCGCATTGTTGATCTTGTGCGCGCCGGTGTGGGCGAGGTCTTCCCGCTTGAGCAGCACGCGGCCGCCGCCCGCCGCCCGGGCGAAGCGCGCCGCCTCGTACAGGGGGGTCGGTCGGCCCACGTAGGTGCCGAGCAGGCTGCGCAGGGTGTCGGTGAACGACGGGTCGGCCATCGCCGCGCGAAAGCCCCGCTCCAGCTCGACCAGGGACGGCATGATAGTTTCGGGCACGTACTGGCCGCCGTACGGGCCGAAGCGGCCCGGGACGGCGTGGCTGGCGGTGGAGCTGGCGCCAAAGAGCGCGGGTGAGCTAGTCATAGTCTTAAATCCTCACTGCCTCGCGTTCGAGAAGTGGCGATCGCGTCTCGGGAGGAGCGGGCGATCTCATCGTGGGTCCGTACCGCGTCGAGAAAGGCACGCACCAGTCGCGGGTCTTTGCCGCCGTCGCGGTACTCGACGCCGCTGCTGACGTCCACGCCGCGGGGCCCGAGCGTGGCGAGCACTGCCGGCACGTTGTCGGGCCGGAGGCCGCCGGCGACCAGGCACTCCTGGCCGACGCCCCGCAGGGCTGGCCAGTCGAACGTCGCCCCGGTGCCGCCGTACAGGCCCTCCGCGTGCGTGTCCAGCAGGTAGACCGCCGCGCCAAGGGCGTCGCTGCGCACCAGGTGGGCCGCCTCGGCCTCGCCGCCCCGGCGGACGTGGACCGCCTTCACCACCGGCCGCGGCATCTGGCGCACCGTCGCGGCGGTCTCATCGCCGCTGAGCTGGACGTAGTCCAGGTCCGCCAGGCTGGCGGCCCGTCGAGCCTCCCCAGGGGTGGGATTGACGAACACCCCAACCGCCGACCAGGCGGGCTGCTCAGCGCGAAGGGTCTGGATGATGGCGGCCGCGGCCTCGGCCGCGATGGCGCGTCGCGACTCCGGCCAGAGGACGAACCCGAGCCAGTCAGCGCCGGCAGCCAGGGCGGCGCGCCCCTCGGCGAGGTCCCGTATACCGCACACCTTCACCAGGGTCACGAGGCACTGTCCGGGGCTCTTACTGGCGTGCCCGCGGCCACCAGCTCACGCAGGCGAACGCCGGGGTCGGCCGAGCGAACCAGCGCCTCGCCGATGAGTATGGCATCGGCGCCCGCGTCGGCCAGGGCGCGAATCTGGGCCGGGTCCGACACTCCGCTCTCAGCCACGAAGGTGCAGGTCGTCGGCACGAGGTGGCGCAGCCTCAGCGCCAACGACGGGTCGGTGACCAGAGTGTCCAGGTCGCGATTGTTGACCCCGACGACGCGGGCGCCGGCGGCCAGCGCGCGGCGCACCTCCTCCGCCGAGTGGGTCTCCACCAGCGCGTCCAGGCCCAGCGCGTGGGCCAGCGCCAGCAGCGACTCGAGGATGGGCTGGTCCAGCGCGCGGACGATCAGCAGGACGGCGTCGGCGCCGAGGGCGCGCGCTTCGTACACCTGGTACGCGTCCACGACGAAGTCCTTGCGCAGGGCCGGCAGGCCCGACACACTCCGGGCGTCGGCGAGGTCGGCGTCGCGGCCGCCGAAGAAGCGCTCGTCGGTCAGCACCGACAGGGCCGCCGCCCCGTTGGCCGCGTAGACGCGGGCGAGATCGGCGGCCGACGCGCCTGGGCGCAGCTCGCCCCCGGACGGGGAGCGCCGTTTGATCTCGGCGATGATCCGCGGCCCCGCGCCACCCCTGAGGGCAGCGGCCAGACCGCGCGGCTTGGGCGCCGTGTGGCTGGCCTGCTCGAGCACGGCGAGCGGGCGGCGGCGCGTCCGCTCGGCCACCTCCCGCCGTTTGTGGTGGAGGATCTCGTCGAGGATCATGCCGCGCCAACCGGCAGCGCCGTGCGCGCCCGCTGGGATGTCTCGACGACCTGCTCGACCTTGGCCCGGGCGCGGCCGCTGTCGATCTCGGCGGCGGCTCGCCGCACGCCCTCGGCAATCGACGGCACAAGCCCGGCGACGTACAGGCCCGCGCCCGCGTTGAGCAGAACGACGTCTCGCGGCGGGCCGACTTTACCGGCGAACACGTCGGCGGCCAAAGACAGATTTGCCTCCACCGTCCCACCACGCACGGCGTCCGTCGGGGCTCGGCTGAGCCCAAACCGCTCCGGCTCGATACTGTAGGAGGTGAGCGTGCCGCCGCGCGCCTCGTGGACCTGGGTCGGCCCGCTGATCGAGATCTCGTCCAACCCGTCGGCGCCGTGGACGATGAGCGCGTGCTCGGCGCCCAAGAGCGCCAGCACGCGGGCCAGCGTCTCGCCGAGGCCGGGCACCGCTACGCCGGTCAGCTGGCGCCGCGCTCCGGCCGGGTTGGTGAGCGGTCCGAGGATGTTGAAGACGGTCCGGACGCCGAGCTCGCGCCGGGGGACGACGGCGTGGCGCATCGCCGGATGGTAGAGCGGCGCGAACATGAACCCGAAGCCGGCCTCGGCGACGCACTGGGCCACGCCCTGGGGCGGGAGGTCGATGGCCACGCCGAGCGCCTCGAGGTAGTCGGCAGCGCCGCACGCGCTCGTCACGCTGCGGTTGCCGTGCTTGGCGACCCGGCCACCGGCGGAGGCGACGACGAACGCGCTCAGCGTGCTGATGTTGAACGTCCCCGAGCCGTCGCCGCCTGTCCCGACGAGGTCGACGACGTCCGGTCCCGCGTCGACCCGCGTGGCGGCTTCGCGCATGACTTCGGCCAGGCCGGCGATCTCGTCAGCCGTCTCGCCCTTCATCCGCAGCGCCATGGCGAAGGCGCCAATCTGGGCCGACGTCGCCTCGCCGTCGACGAGCGAGCGCATCGCCGCGCTCGCCTCGTGCCGTGTCAGGTCGCGCCCGGTCACCAGGACGCTCAGCGCATCGCGCACGGTCATACGGCCAACCCCTCCGCCGCTGAGACGACGGGGCTAGGGCGGAGTCCGGGGCGGAGTTGGAGTTGCAGTTGCAGTCGGAGGCGGAGAAAATTCGCCAGCAGCTCCTTGCCGCCCTCCGTCAGGATGCTCTCCGGATGGAACTGCACGCCCTCCACGGGGTACTGCCTGTGGCGGATGCCCATGATGACGCCGCTTTCCGAGCGCGCCGTGACTTCGAGCGCCTCGGGCACCGAGTCGGGCAGGACGCACAGCGAGTGGTAGCGAATAGCGTAGAAGGGGTTGCTGAGCCCTTCGAGCACGCCGGCGCCGCCGTGGAACACGCGACTGCCCTTGCCGTGCATCAGCTCCGGCGCCCGCCCCACTGTCGCGCCGAAGGCCTCGGCGATCGCCTGGTGGCCGAGACAGACGCCAAGCGTCGGGATGGTCGGGCCCAGGGCACGGACCATCGCGACCGAGATGCCAGCGTCCGCCGGCGTCCCCGGCCCAGGCGAGATGACGATGGCGTCCGGAGCCATGGCCCGAGTTTCGTCGACCGAGATGGCGTCGTTGCGCCGGACCGTGACCGTGGCGCCGAGCTCGCACAGGTACTGGTAGAGGTTGTAGGTGAACGAGTCGTAGTTGTCGATGAGCAGGACGTGCTGGTTCACGCGACCGCCTCCAGGCGTGACTTGACCGCAGCCGTAGCCGCAGCCGTAGCCGTAGCCGCAGCCGTAGCCGTAGCCGTGGCCGTAGCCGTGGCCGTGGCCGCGGCGGCCTCCATCCTCTCCGCGGCGGCGATGGCCGCGACCACGGCGCCAGCCTTGTTCAGCGTCTCCTGGTACTCCGTGGCCGGGTCCGAGTCGGCGACCACGCCGCCGCCAGCCTGGACGTAGGCTACCCCTTCTTTCAGCACCATCGTCCGGATGGTGATGGCTGTCTCGAGGTCGCCGTCGCGGTTGAAGAAGCCGATGGCGCCACCGTACGGTCCGCGGCGATCCGATTCCAGCTCCGCGATCAGCTCCATCGCCCGGATCTTGGGCGCTCCGGTCAAGGTGCCCGCCGGGAAGCAGGCCCGCAGAGCGTCCACGGCGCGCAGGTCGTCGCGCAAGGTGCCGGTGACGTGCGAGACGATGTGCATGACGTGCGAGTAGCGCTCGATGGCCATGAGGCGCGGCACCGACACCGTCCCGGGCTGGCAGACGCGGCCCACGTCGTTGCGGCCGAGATCGACCAGCATGAGGTGCTCGGCCCGCTCCTTCTCGTCGCCGATGAGGCGTTCGGCCAGCGCGTCGTCGGCTTCGGCCGAGGCGCCGCGCGGCATGGTCCCGGCGATGGGGCGGGTGATGACCTGGCCGTCTTCGACCAGGACCAGCAGCTCGGGCGACGCCCCGACGATCTGGTAGCCGCCGAAGTTCAGGAAGTACATGTACGGGCTGGGGTTGATCGAGCGGAGGGCCCGGTACAGACCGACCGGCGACGCCGCGGTCCGCACGGACAGGCGCTGGGAGGGCACGATCTGGAAGCATTCGCCGGCGGCGATAGCCTCCTTGGCCTGCAGCACCCGCTGCTCGTACTCCTCGCGCGAGGTGTTGGAGACCACCGGCGCGAGCGGCTCCTTCGGCCCGCCGAGGGTGTCTTCCAGCCCCACTGTCGGCACACCCTGGCGCAGCCGGTCCAGCATCTCCTCCAGTCGCTGGCAGCCACGGCGGTAGTCGCTCGGCAGATCCTCGGTCAGCGGCACGTAGGTGACAACCTTGATGGTGCGGCGCAGGTGGTCGAACACGAGCAGCGTGTCCACCATGAGCAGGTGGGCCAGCGGCAGTCCGAGCGGGTCGTTGGCGGCGGCAGGGATACGGGGCTCGAACTTCCGCGCCAGCTCGTAGGCGAGAAAGCCGACAGCGCCGCCGCCAAACCGCGGCAGTCCGGGCAGCTTGGCCACGCCCTCGCGCGCCACGAGCCGGTAGACGAGGTCCAACGGGTCCTGGTACGTCAGGTCGGCGACGCCATCGGCACCCCGGTAGACCGCCCGGTCGTCGTAGATCTCGAGGCTGCGCTCGAGCCCAGCCGCGACGAACGAGTAGCGGGCGACGAACTCGCCGCCCTCGACGCTCTCGAGCAGGAAGCTGCCAGGGCCGGCGCCCAGCTTGAGCAGGGCGGACACGGGTGTCTCGAGGTCGGCCAGCACCTCGCGGTAGATGGGGGCGTAGCGAGCGGTCGCGGCCATGCGCCCCAGCTCGGCCAGCGTCGGGACAACACCCGTGGCCGTCACGCGCGCCCCCCGACGACCTCGACGGTGGCCCGCGCGGCACCGAAGTAGTCCAGCCCCATCGCGTCCCGAGCCAGGCGCAGCGTCTCGCGCGCCTCCTCGCGGGCCCGCCGGCTCCCCTCGGCAAGGATGTCGTCGAGCAGACCCGGCTGCCTCTCGTACGCGGCGCGCCTGTCTCGGATGGGATCGAGAAAACCGTTCAGCGCCGCCACCAGCTTGCGCTTCACCTCGACGTCGCCAACTGTACCCTTGACGTACCGCGCCTTCAGCTCCTTGACCTCGGCAGCGTCCCTGTTGAAGGCGTCGTGGTAGACGAACACGGGGTTGCCCTTCACGTGGCCGGGGTCGGTCGCCCGCAAACGGGTGGGGTCGGTAAACATGGCCATGACGCGCTTGCGGACGGTCTCGGCGTCGTCGGCAAGGTAGATGACGTTGCCGACGGACTTGCTCATCTTGGGGCCGCTGTCGGTACCCGGCAGGGTGGGGATACGCCCGACCAACCCCTCGGACTCGGGAAATACTGGCCCGTAGAGGGCGTTGAAGCGGCGCGCGATCTCGCGCGTCAGCTCGATGTGCGACAGCTGGTCCTTGCCGACGGGCACCACCTCGCCGCGGACCATGAGGATGTCCGCCGCCTGGAGGACCGGGTAGTTCAGCAGCCCGAGCGAGGCGCTCTCCATCTTCAGGTCGCGCACCTGCTCCTTCAGCGTGGGAATGCGCTGAGCGCGCGGGGCCGAGACGAGCATCGTGAACAGCAGGAAGAGCTCGGCCACCTCCGGGATGAGCGACTGCAGGTAGATGGTGCTCTTCTGGGGGTCGATGCCTACTGACAGGAAGTCGAGCAGCGCCTCGCGGATGTTGCCGCCGATCTCCCGCGACGACTCGTAGTAGGTGGTGAGGGCGTGGTAGTCAGCGATGAGGAAGAAGCACTCGAACCGCGGGTCGTCCTGGAGCTCGAGGTCCTTTTCGAGCGTGCCGATGAAGTTGCCCAGGTGGAACCTGCCGGTGGGCCGCAGGCCAGTGAGCAGCCGGCGGCGGCCGCCGGTGCCGAGCTGGCTGGGTGCGCCTGGAGGAGGGCCGGCGCGGCCGTCATGATGAGGGGCATTGGCCATGGGGTGGGGGTGATCCTCGCTGGCTGGACACAAAAAAGCTCTCGTCCACAAGGGACGAGAGGCTTCGCGAGTCTCGTGGTGCCACCCTCATTCGCCACCAGCGTGATGCCGGCGGCCTCGTTGCGGACGCGGCCGACAGGCGCGGCGACGTCCTGAGCTCTGATAACGGTGCTCGTTCCGTCCGAGCCTACCGCGGTGGGCGCTGCCCCCGTTTCGGTCGGCGACTCGCAGGTCCATTCGGCGTCTGGCGAGGCACCGGCTCACACCGCACCCGGTTCTCTGAGCCCGCCCGGACGCGTACTCGTCCTGGTCAACGTCTGTGCGATTCGATTAGCCGGACTATACGCGCCCCCGGGCGCACGGTCAATGGTGCACGCGCTCAGACCAGCGGGAAGCTGTCCAGCACCGTGTAGCGCGGGCCGGTCGGGGCGAGCTTGCTCTCGAACAGGCAGAGGTCCTCGGCCGGGAAGGCGAGCGGTGGGCCGGCGGCGGGTGGCCACGGCAGGGTGGTGGCTGGGGCGCCGTCACGCCGCCGGGCCAGGGTGACGTGCGGGGCGAACGGGCGATCGTCGAGCCGCACCCCCACGGAACGGAGCCGCTGGGCCAACGCGGCTTGCAGTCTGGCCAGCCCGGCAAGGTCGCCGGACAGGCCCGCCCACAGCGCGCGCGGGGCGCGCCGCGGGCCGAACGCGCCGAAGCCGGCCAGGTTCAACCCGATTGGGCCGCCGCGCCACGCGGTCGCCGTCTCGTGGCCGACCGTGCGCAGCGACTCCAGAGCCGCCGGCGGCTGCTCGCCCAGGAACGCCAGGGTGACGTGCAGCAGCGCTGGGTCGACCCAGCGGTAGCCCTGGTCGTCGGCGTGCGTCCCGCCCGGCCGTGTCCTGCCCAGCGCGGCGCGAGCGTCCGGCGGCAGCTCGATGCCGAAAAAGAGCCGCACGCGCTCTTTGACTCTCTAGCCTCTAGCCGGGCCGGGTCACGGCGTAGGCGTGGCCGGCGGCGCCAGGCGCCACTGCTCGACGTTCCACGTCTCGCCCGCCGGGGCAGGCGTCGGCCGGAGATTCAGCAGCGCGCTGGAGGCTGCCGTCGTGATCGGCCGAAGCACCAGGGGCAGCACTGGTAGGTCGGCTTGCCAGACGGTCTGGAGCTCGCCAAAGGCCGCGCGGCGGCCGCCCTGGTCCAGGCTCCCCTGCACGTAGTCGAGCAGCTGGTCGGAGCGCGGATTCTTGTAGTCGCCGTAGTTGCCGCCGCGGTAGGCGTTGTCCCTGGTAGGGACGCTGCGCGAATGCATGGTGTAGGCCTGGTCCGGGCCCGGATCGTAGCCGCTGACCCAGGCGAACTCGGCCAGATCGAACTGGCGCGCCACCAGGGTCTGCGGCGAGGTAGGGCTCGCGTCGAACATGGCCGACGACGAGGCGGCGTCGACTTTCAGCTCGACGCCGACCTGCGCCAACTGGTCCCTGACGCCAGTGAGGAGCGCGTCGCGGAAGCTCCCGCCCGGGGTGATGGCCGTCAGGCTCAGCCGCTTGCCCTTCTTCTGGCGGACGCCGTCCGGCGCCCGTGTCCAGCCGGCACCGTCGAGCAGCCTCTCGGCCCGAGCGCGGTCCGGCTGTAAGACGGGGACCGCGCCATCGAACGCCCACGACCAGGCAGGTATCTGAGTCAGGGGGACGACGCCCTTGCCAGCCAGCGCCATCCCGTTCAACGCGTCACGATCCAGGGCCGCCGCGAACGCCTGACGCACGGCGGCATCGCCGAGGATGGGGTTGTCGAGGTTGAACGTCAGCTGCTCCCAGGCGTTGCCCGAGGTGTACCGGGCCTGGACGCCAGGCAAACTGTCCAGCGCTGGCGCGTCCGAGGCATCGAGGGCGTCGTGCGTGACCAGCTGCACCTCGCCGGCCGCGAGCTGGGACAGGCCGACGCTCTTGTCGCCAATGATGCGGAAGACGACCGTGTCGAAGAACGGGCGTCCCTGTCGGTTGGGGAGGTCCGCCCCGCGCGAGGCGAAGGTCAGCGCACTGCCCGCGTCCCAGGCCGCCAGGGTGAACGGCCCCGTGCCCACTGGCGCGGTCGCCAGCGACGAGGCCGCAACTCTGCCCGCCGTCCGGCTGTGGCGTGGGTCGTCGCCCACCACCTGCCGCAGCAGGTGGCTGGGGTAGATGAAGGGCGCGTCGTACAGTCCGAAAGCGGCCAGGGGGTCCATGACGGGGGCGTCGCCCTGGTCGCGGTACGTGTCTGGATCCAGCGCCTTGGCTTGAGCGGCCGACAGGTAGACGAACTTCACCGTGTAGTCGTCGACCTTCTCCACGGTGTCCATCTTGTCTTCGACAGCGGTATCGAAGCCGGAGTCCGGGTTCATCATCAGCAGCCACATGTAGACGACGTCGTCGGCGGTGAACGGGACGCCGTCGCTCCAGGCGACGCCCTGGCGGAGCGGCATGGTGACTTCGAGGCGGCGGTTGGGGCCGCTGCCGGTGACCTGGATCAGGCCGTTGTCGGCGCTTGGCACCTGGGCGGCCAGGTCGGGGTAGGGCTGCATGTGGTCGTCGAGCCCGACGAGCGGGTCGTACACCAGGTTGGACACGAGCTGGGCGGCTGCGGCGCCGGAGTTGTAGAGGCGGTCCGGCTCCTGGCCCAGCGCCACGACTATCGTGTTGGAGTTGGAGCTCGGGTTGGTATTTGTTGTCTGCGCCCGGCCCGGACTGGCGCCCGCGAGGGACAGGGCGACAACCAGGAGAGCCAGCAATGCCGGCAGCGGGCGGAGCACCAGGCGCCGCGGCCTACCTCTCCTGGGGGTCGAGAGCGTCCCTGAGGCCGTCTCCCAGGAAATTGAAGGCGAGCATGGTGAGCGCGATGGCGAGGCCCGGGAACAGGACCATGTGCGGGGCGGCGAAGATCGCCTGGCTGCCGTGCTCGATCATCGTGCCCCAGCTTGCCGTTGGCGGTCGAACGCCGAGGCCGATGAAGCTGAGGATAGCCTCCGTCAGGATGGCGTACGGGATGCCGTAGGTGAGCGTGACGATGATCGGGCCGGCGGCGTTGGGCAGGAGGTGGGCAACGATCACGCGCGGCGCCGGAGCGCCCAGGGACCGTGCCGCCACCACGTACTCGCGCTCCCGCAGGGACAGCAGCTGGCCGCGGATGATCCTGGCCAGATTGGTCCAGTTCACCAGACCGATCGCCAGGAAAATGTTGATCAGGCTGGAGCCGAGGGCGGCAGTGATGATGATCACGAACAGCAGGTCGGGGAAGGCGTAGAACACGTCGGTGAGGCGCATCAGGAAGTTGTCGGTGCGGCCGCCGAGGTACCCGGCGGTACCTCCCACCGCGCTGCCGATGATCAGGATGATCACCTGTACGAAGATGCCGACGGCGAGGGACACGCGGGCGCCGTGCAGCAGGCGGCTCAGGACGTCGCGGCCGATCTCGTCAGTGCCCAGGAGGTGGTCGGCGCTGGGCTTGCCGTACGACGTCCCCGGGAACAGTTGAGCCGGATCGTAGGGCGCGATGACGGGCGCAAGTATCGCCAGCGCGACCAGGATGATGATGAACACCATGCCGCCAACCGCCAGCCGGTTCTTCAGCAGGCGGCGCCAGGCGTCGCGCCACAGGCCGCGGGAGGTGCGCGGCGGCACCGCGACGACGACCGGCGCCCGCGCCGGGGCCGGCGCCCTGGTGGAGCTGGAGATGGTGGTCGCAGCCAACGGCGTCACCTCGGACGTGAGATCAGAGTATGGAGCATCATCTGTAGCTTATGCGCGGATCGAGAAAACCGTAGATCACGTCCACGAGCAGGTTCAAAAACGCTATCACTGTCGCGTACAGGAGCGCCGATCCCATGATCAGCGAGTAGTCGCGTTGCGAGATCCCCTGCACAAGAAGGCGGCCAACGCCAGGGATGTTGAACACGTTCTCGACCACGAGCGAGCCCGTGACCAGGAAGGCGAGGATCGGTCCTAACACGGTGACGACCGGGATCAAGGCGTTCTTCATCAGGTGGCGGCTGATAAGGACCCGTTCGCGGAGGCCCTTCGCCCGGGCAGTGCGCATGAAGTCCTGCCGCTTGACGTCGAGCACGGCCGCCCGCGTGATACGGGTCAGCAGCGCCGCCTGGCCCAGCCCGAGCGTGAGAACGGGCAGGATGTATTGATTCGGCTTGCCCCAGCCACTGGTCGGCACGAGGTGGAGCGTCAGCGCCAGCACGAGGATCAAGATGAAGCCGAGGACGAAGCTCGGCACGCTGGCGAAGACCGTGCCGAAGCCGAGCGCCACGTAGTCGACCGACGAGTTCTGGCGCAGGGCGGCGATCACGCCCAGCGGCACGCCGACGAGGATTGCGACGATGCCGGCGAACAGGCCGAGGGAGGCGGTGTTCGGCAGACCTGACAGGATGATCTGGGTGACGCTGCGGTCCTGGTAGACGTAGGAGGGCCCCAGGTCGCCGTGCGCCGCGGCGGAGATCCAGAGGAAATACTGCTGCCAGGCGGGCTTGTCCAGGTTGTACTTCTGGTTCAGCGCCGCCACGGCCGCCGGGGGCACGCTCTTCTCATGATCCCACGGCCCGCCGGGTGTCAGCTTCATCAGCGAGAACGTGATGGCCGAGACGAACAGCAGGACGGGGACAAGCCACAGGAGGCGGCGGACAACGTAGCGCGTCATCGACACGAACCCCCGAGTGAGAATGGAGATATGGGAAGCGGGCTGAGCCGGCTCATGCCGACCCAGCCCGCCCCTTGTGCAAGATTCGCGCCCCCGTCTCAGTGCGGGGCGATCGAGACCTGGTCGAGGAAGAGGTCGCCCGGGAAGTCGTCCTGCGCCGTGACGGTGAGATTCTGGACGTAGGGCTGGACGACGATGGCGCGGCCGCGGACGAAGAGCGGCACGACCGGCATGTCCTCCATGATCAGCCCCTGCGCCTGGTTGTACAGCTGGACCCGCTCGCCCAGATCGGTGCCGGAGTCGGCCCGGGCGACGGTCTGGTCAACGGTCTGGTTGCAGTAGTTCACCTTGTTGTTGCCGCCGGTGCAGCCGAACAGGGTGTGGAACCAGTCCTGAGGATCCGGATAGTCGGCGCCCCAACCGTGGAACGCCATCTGGTAGTTCTTCGAGTTGAAGGACTGGATCTCCACTTTGGACTCTTGCGAGTTCAGGTTGAGGTCGATGTTCAGGTTCTGCTTCAGCTGCGCCTGGACGAACTCGGCGCGCCGCTGGTTGTTGCCAGTGGTCGCGAAGTTATAGGTGAGCTTGGGGAAACCCTGGCCGTTGGGGTAGCCCGCCTGGGCGAGCATGTCCTTGGCGGCCTGGGGGTTGAAGTCGTAGTTGCTGCCGAGCCCTTCGACGTAGCCAGGCATGCCCGGCGGGATGATGCTCGTCGCCGGCAGTCCGACGCCACTGGCGACGTCGCGGATCAGGGCGTTCCGGTCGATAGCCATCGAGAAAGCTTTGCGCACGGCCGGATTGTCGAGCGGCTTCGTCGTGGCGTTGAGATCCAGCCAGAACTCGGTGAGCTCGTTGTAGCGGCGCAGCTGCTGCGACAGGGTGGGATCGTTCTGCACCGCCTGGACCTGCGGGTCGGGCACCAGGGCCCAGTCCCGCTCGCCGTTGACGTAGGCGGCGTAGTCGGTCGTCTCGTCGGTGCCCATGAGGAACGTCATCTTCTGCAGCGCCGGCGCTGGCCCGTGAAAACTCGGGTTGGGCACGAAGGTGATGTGGTCCTGGTGCACCCACTCGCTCATCTTGAAAGGGCCGTTGCCGATGTACGTGGACGGGTCCTGGGTCCAGCTGTCGGGGTTGGCCGCGATGAGGTCCTGGCGAACCGGCGTGACCACCCACAGCGCCGCAAGATCTGGCAGAGGGCCAAACGGCGCCATCAGGTCGATCTCCAGCGTCTGGTCATCCGTGGCGTGGACACCGACGCCGCTGGGGTCGTTCGTCTTCTTGCCGTTGTAGTCGGCGGCGCCGACGATGCCGGCGTCGACGAAGAAGCTGGCGTACTCGGCGCCCAGGTTCGGGTCGAGGATGCGCTTCCACGAGTACTCGAAGTCCTGGGCGCGGACCGGGGTGCCGTCACTGTACTTGCCGTCCGGCCGCAGGTGGAAGGTGTAGGTCCTGCCGTCGGGCGAGACGTCGTAGCCGGATGCCGCCGCGGGCTGGGGCGTCAGGTTGGCATCGAAGCGCAGCAGCGGCTCGAACACCTGGCGGACTACCGCTGCCTCGACGTTGAAGCTGCTACGATTCGGGTCGATCTGGGCGGGCTCGCCCTGCAGGATGTTGACTGTCAGCTCCTGCGGCTGCGACTGGGCCATGGCCAGATGCGGTGCCGCGGGCATGAGCAGCGCCAGGGCTGGCACCAGGAACAACAAACGTCTCATAGCCACCGACTCTCCTCTTCGGCTGCGAGATTGTCCGAGACAGGGACGGCGCACCGCGACGGCGGACGAAGAGGACGAGCGCGGCAGACGGTGCCTCGTCGTGAGGCAAGCGGAGATTCCTGTAGAGGCTCCGCGGCGCTACAGCGTCTATGCCCACAACCCAGCACGTGTGGCCACATCCCCTCGGGTGCGCCTATTGTCGCGCCCCCGTTCTCAGCGTGTCAACGCCGCCTTGTACACGGTCACCGTCTGCTCGGCGATGCGCTGGTAGGTATAGCGGGCTCGCACGCGCTGGCGTCCGTCCCGCCCCAGCGCCGCCCGACGGGCTGGGTCGGCCACGAGAGCGGCCAGGGCGGCGCGCAGCGCGGCCGCGTCCCCCTCCGGCACGACCACGCCCGCGTCCCCGATCACCCCGGGTATCTCGCCGGAGCTGGAGCCGACGACGGCTACCTCGCAAGCCATCGCCTCGACCAGCGCGCGGCCGAACTGCTCCTTCCAGTTCGGCCGCGTGAGCGACGGCAGCACCAGGATGTCGAAGGCGCGCATACGGTCGGGCATCGCGGTGGAGGGGACGCTGGCCTCCCACGTGACCCGCGGGGTCAGGCCAGCCTGCTCCACCAGGGCGCGCGCCTCGCCCGCCAGCGGCCCACTGCCGATCACGTGCAGCCGCCAGTCGCCCGGCAGATCGGCCAACGCCTGGATCAGGACGCGCGGCCCTTTCTCCTCGGCCAGTCGGGCGACGTACCCGATCGTGGGAGTGCCGCGATCCGCCCGTGCGCCGGGAGGGGGCGGTGAGAAAAGGCTCGGGTCGACGCCGAACTGGGGGATGACGGCCGCTGGACCCCGGTAGCCCTTGGCGCGGAGCACCCCGACGGCTTCGGTGTTCCCGGCGATGGCGGACGCGCTGGCGCGGAACACGTACCGTTCGAACAGGGAGAAGGGCGGCGGGTAGCGGCGACGCAGGTTCTGCCAGGTGAAGAACAGCGACCGCGCGCCCGACCGCCGCGCCTGCCAGGTTGCCAGCGCGGTCGCCAGGTTGTACGGCTCCTCGTCGACGTGCACGATGTCGGGCCGCGCCTGCCGCAGGACACGCGCCAGGCGCGGCCAATGGAACAGGTGGAAATTCCCGTTGAAGCGGATCGGCTCGACGCGCAGCTGGTAGCCGCGCTCGGGCTGCCGCTCGAGGGCCAGCGCCCGGCCCCGCGGCTCCTGCCACATGGGCGGCACGACGGCGGTCAGCTGCTCGACCCCGGGCTGGGCAGCGATCTCCGCCAGCTTCTGCTGGTAGGCGCCGACGACCAGCGCCTTGGAGACGATCAGGACGCGCATCACTCGCTAGGCGCCGTGCGCGCTGATCTCGCGGTAGACGCGCAGCGTCTGCTCGGCGACCTGGTGCCAGGTGAACAGCCGCGCCCGCTCCAGGCCGCGCCGTGCCAGGTCCTCGCGCCGCGCCTGGTCCTCCAGCAGCGCACGGATCCCGTCGCTGATGGCGTCGGTGTCGTAGGGATCGACCAGCAGACCCGCGTCGCCCACGACCTCCGGCAGCGCCGACGAGTCCGAGGTGACGACAGGCGTGCCACAGGCCATCGCTTCCAGGACGGGGATGCCGAAGCCCTCGTAGAGCGACGGGAACACGAACACCGTGGCCGCGCTGAACAGTGGCGCCTTGTCCTGCTCGCGGACCTGGCCGGTGAAGACCACGCGCCCGTCGAGACCGAGACGCTGGACGGTCTGGCGCGGGTCCGGGTACAGCGGGTGGCCGAGGTGCATGTAGCGGCCCGCGATGACGAGCTGGTACTCCTTGCGCAGCGCGGCTGGGAGACGGGCGTAGGACTCGATGAGCCGCGGCACGTTCTTGCGCAGGTCGAAGCCGCCGAAGTAGAGGATGAAGCGGGGGGCGATGCCGTACCGCACGCGCACGCTGGCGAGCAGCCAGGCATCGCGCACCGGGTGCAGGCTGGCGTCCACGGCGTTGCCGATCACGTGGATGCGCTCCGGGGGCAGCCCGAGGAGCGTCACGATGTCGCGCTTGGAGCACTCGCTGACGGTGATGACGGCGTCGGCGCGGCGGGCGCTGCGCGACACGATGCCGAAATAGACGCGGCTGATCTTCCGCCAGGCGTACTCGGGCAGGACGAACTGGATCACGTCGTGGACGGTGACCACCGTCGGCCAGGGCGCCCACAGCGGGTTGGACCAGTACGGCGAGTGCAGCAGGTCGATGCGCTCGCGGGTGCCGGCGCGGACGATACCGACCTGCTCCCACCACACCTGCTCGACGTTGTCGCCCAGCCGCGCCAGCGCGCTCACCACCTCCACCTCGCGGAACCGGTCGGACAGCTGCGGCGCCTGCAACGTGTAGGCGCGGCGGAAGCGGGGCGATAGGACGACGTACTGGTGGTCCTTCTCGTCCAGCGAATCGAGGCCCTCGAGCAGGTGGAACAGGTGCTGGCCCATGCCCGTGTTCGGTTTCTGCAGGAACAGAGCGTTGATGCCGATGCGCATCAAGCGGCCGCGACCCTGTTGTAGACGGCGAGCAACCGCTCGGCCGCCGCCCGCCAGGTGTACCCCTGCGCCCGTGCCCGGCCCTTGGCCATCAGATCGACACGCAGGCCGTCATCCTCGATCGCCGCGCCCAGGGAGGTTGCGAGGGCGTCCACGTCGAGCGGGTCGACCAGGAGCGCCGCCCCCTCGGCCACCTCCGGCAGACACGACGCGCACGACGCTACCACCGGGGTGCCGCACGCCATCGCCTCCAGGATCGGCAGCCCGAAGCCCTCGTACAGCGAGGGGAAGGCCAACACGCGGGCAGCCGAGTAGACGGCGGGCAGGAGATCGTCGGGAACGAATCCCGGAAACAGGATGTCGTCGCGGACGGGTGAGGCAGCGTGGTGGGCAAAGATGCCGTCCACCAGCCAGCCCTGGCCGCCTGCCAGCACGAGCTTCAGCCCGGCCGCGTTGCCCCGACTCTTGAGCACGGCGAACGCGTCCATCAGGGTCGTCAGGTTTTTCCGCGGCTCGAGCACGCCGACGGCCAGCACGAACGGCGCGGTCCCCACGCCGAGGCGGGCGCGCGCCCGGTCCAGGGCATCGGCATCGGTCACCGGCGCGAACCGCTGCTCGACACCGCCAGGGACGACCTCGATGATCTCCGGCTTGATCCCCAGGAGGACGAGGAGGTCGTTGCGCGTGTTCTCGGAGTCAGCGATCACGAAGTCGGCGCGCCGCACGGAGCGCGGCACGACCTCGTCGAGGTAGGCGCGCAGTCGGGCGTCGGCGCACTCCGGGTGGAGGAGGAACGCCAGGTCGTGGACAGTGAGAATGCCGCGGGCGCGCCGCAGGGGCGGCAGCACGAAGTCGGGCGAATGGAACAGGTCGACGCGACCGCTGAGCCAGTCCGCTGGCAGCGGCACGAGCGCCCGGTGCCACAGGATGGTCAGCCAGCGCTGGCGCAACGGCATCTCGCGGCGGACGAAGTTCGCCGCTCCCGGGAAGCTCCGGGCGGCGCCCGCGTCCAGCCGGGGGTACAGCAGGAGATACTCGTTGACGGTATCGAGGTCGGCGAGCGCCAGCACCTGGTTGCGCACCAGGCGACCGATACCGGCGCGCTGGTTCACGGCGGCCGAGTAGTCGATCGCGATGCGCACCTGCCTGGGTCCCGTGAGAGTCTAGCGGCGCTTGCTGAACAGGTACGTGACAAGGCCGACCAGGACCAGGCTCCAGTAGCTGATGGCACGATCCAGCAGGGCGATGCTGGCGGCGGCGTGGTCGTCCACGCCGGGCGCGAGCCCCGCCCGGGCGGCGAGCAGGAAGATCGCCACGATGGCGCCCTCCGCGAACCCCAGCCCAGCCGGCGTCAGCGGTAGTGTGGTCGCCAGCGCCGACGCCAGGGCGACGAACACCACCACGCTCGGCGCGACGCCGACCAGTCCGAGCGCCAGGGTCACGAAGTACAAGCGGAGCACTTCGCCGCCCCACGTCGCGCCGGTGTACGCGAGCACCGTCGGCAGCGAGCGGAACGACTGTAGTGTGCCGCGCTCGAAGTGGGCATACTGGCCGTGGAAGCGCGCCGGCAGCAGTCTCTCGACGAGCGGGCGCATGTTGCGCAGAGCGAACAGCGCGACGACCACGACGATCGCCAGCGCCGAGCCGAGCTGCATGAGCACCACCACTTCCGGTGGCAATGCCCGGCCGAACGACAGGCTGGCCGCGCCGACCATCAGGAAGTACAGCACGAGAACGTCGATGATGCGCTCGGCCAGGATGGTGCCGATCGTGGCCGAGAAGGACACGCGCGACTCCCGCTTGAGCAGGTACGCGCGGTAGGCGTCGCCCAGCTTGGCCGGGACGATGCAGTTGGCGAACCAGCTCAGCACGACGATCTCCGTCAGCCCCCAGCCGTTCGGCAGCGCCGCCTCCTCACGAACGCCGGCGTTCCGCAGCAGGCGGCCCCAGCGCAGCGCGCGCATCGGGAAGGTGCCGTAGTAGGCGACGACGGCCAGCGCCAGGAACAGCGGGTTCGCCTGGCGCACGCGCTCCAGAATCCCGCCGACGTCGATCTGAACGCGCGTGAACAGGAACAAGATGATGGCGAAGCCAAGCGCGAACGAGATCAGCGTCCGCACGTTGAAGAAGCGGCGCCCGAGGGACGGCGCCTCGTCGCCAGCGGCCTGGGCGGCTAGGCCGGCCGCGGGCCCCACGACGGAGCCGCTCGGCTGGGCCGCCAGCTCGTCAGGATCGCCCATAGGGGCGGCCACCCCGTTCCGGGACCGTGGTCGGTCAGTCAGCATGCTGACTGCCGTGCGGCGGAGCGCTGGCGGAGGCGCTCGGCGGCAACCAGCCCCAGACCGACCATGAAGCCGAGCTGCACGTTGACGCTGTGCACGAACAGGTTGTCGAACAGGCTGTGGATGCAGAAGACCACGAGCGCTCCAACCACCCCGGCGACGACCGCCCGCCAGAAGACCGTGTCGGCGTCGGTCGGCAGTCGCAAGGCTGCGCCGAGCTGGCCAAAGAGGATGGTCAGCACCGCCAGGAGTAGGACGAGTCCCACTACGCCGAGCTCGGCCAGGGTGTTCAGGTAATAGTTGTGGGCGTGCCCCAGCGGCTCCAGCCACGGCGGCACGTAGTACAACGGATAGGCGGCCGCGTAGTTGCCCGCGCCGACGCCGAGCCACGGGTGGTCCAGGAAAATGGACCAGCCCGCCTGCCAGTGGGCCATGCGCTCGACGACGGCCCAGTTCTGGCTCGTCAGCTCCACCGTGCGGACGTCGAACACGCCGAAATACTCGACAGCCTGCCCGAGGCGATCGGCCATCGACGCTGGCAGCAGACGGGCAGCCGCCAGGATGGTGAACAGGGCGGTCGCCCCCGCGAGCGGCAGCAGCCAGAAGCGCGTGCGCCGGCTCCACGCGGCCAGAAGACAGACGGCCGCCGCCGCCACCCCCAGCCAGGCGCCGCGCGACTGGCTGGCCGCCACCGCCAGCAGCATCGCCAGAGTCGACCCGAGCGCGAACCAGCGGAAGCGAGGCCGCGGCCTGGCGACGATCGCCATGAGAACTGCGAGCGGCAGGATGGTGGCAAGGTAGCCGGCGAACGGATTTGGCTGCTCGAAATGGCCAAACGCGCGCAGGGCGCCGTCGACCGCGAAGGCCGCCGGGCCGCCACCCGTAGCGACCTGCATCACGCCCCACAGGGCTTCGGCCCCGCCGGCGGCGAACAGCGCGGCCAGCATCCACGTCACCGTCCGCTCGTCGGCGGCACAGTCGACCACGATCACGAGCACCAGCAGCAGCTCGAGCCACTTCAGCGACTCCTTCACTGCCAGGCCGGCCGACGCGGCGTAGCCGATCGACAGCAGCATCAGCGCCGTGAGCACCACGATAGCGGCGACCACCGTGCCGTTGCGGACGGCGATGCTCCGGAGACGCACGCCGCGCGCGAGCCAGGCGAGCACCAGCAGAGCGACGAGCGCTTCGGTGGGGCCGGCGGCGACGTCGACGTCGCCGGTGTCCGGGCGCAGAGCGGCCCCGAAGGGCACGGCAAAGAGCAGCACGGGGATGGCGGCGGACGGACGCGCCAGAACTAGCCCGGCGACAATCAGCCCGCCGGCCAGCAGGACGGCGTACGCGGGCTCCAGGGCGGCGATCAGAACCCCGAGGACCCCGAGCGTGGCCGACCACGCGGCCACCGCCAGGACGCGGCGAACACCACGGCTCGGCAACGGGGCAGCCCGCCCGACGCGCACCCCGCTCGGGGAGGCGGCTATCGACACCATCAAGCCATTTTCTTTTTTCTTTAAGCCATCAAGCTATCAGGGGACGGGACGGCCTGCCGGAACCAGTCGATGGTGCAGGCGAGCCCGACGGCCAGCGGCACGCTCGGCCGCCACCCCAGCTCAGTCGTGGCGCGGCTGATATCGGGCCGGCGCCGGGTCGGGTCGTCCGGCACGGGGTCGAGGTGCACGATGGGCGACGAGCTCTCCGGTATGAGAGCCAGAGTCTGTTGGGCGAACTCGACCACCGGGTGCTCGTCGGGGTTGCCCAGATTGTAGACGCGCCCGGCCGCCCCGGCGCGCGACGACTCCATCACCGCCAGCAGGCCAGCGACGAGGTCGCTGACGTAGCAGAGCGATCGCGTGTACTGGCCGTCGCCGTACACGGTGAGTGGCTGGCCGCGCAGCGCCTGGGTGATGAAGTTCGGCAGCATGCGCCCGTCCTCGGGATCCATGTGCGGGCCGTAGGTGTTGAAGATGCGGACGAGCCGGACGTCAACGCCGTAGCTGCGCACGTACACCATGCACAGCGCTTCACCGAACCGCTTGGCTTCGTCGTAGCAGCTGCGCGGCCCGGTCGACGAGACGTTGCCCAGGTACGCTTCGCGCTGCGGGTGCTCGAGCGGGTCGCCGTAAATCTCGGACGTCGACGCGAACAGCGCGCGGCCACCGGCGCGCCGAGCGAGATCCAGCACGTGGTGTGTCCCCAGCGAGTTGGCCAGGGCCGTCTCAAGCGGCAGCGCCATGTAGCTGCGGGGGCTGCTCCCGTTCGGGCTCGCTGGGCTGGCGAGGTGGTAGTACCGGTCCGCCGCGAGGTCGCCAGCGAGCGGGGCAGCTGCCACGTCGCGCTCGACGAGCCGAAACCGCGGGTGCTCCAGGAGGGGGCCGACGTTGGAGCGCGAGCCGGAGGCGAAGTTGTCCAGGCACGTCACCGACCAGCCCTCGTCGAGAAGTCGGTGGCACAGGTGGGACCCGATGAATCCCGCTCCGCCCGTCACCAGCGCTTTCACGTGGCACCCAGTGTACCAACCGGTTCCGACGGCTCAGCGGCGGGCGCACCGCTGCCCGCGGCCAGGGTCAACCAGAAGATGAACGCCAGGTCCACCAGAAAGTAGCTGTTGTCGACCAATCCGTGGGCCAGCATGTCGGCCAACGCCCCGACGGCCCCGGCGACCAGGCAGCGGCTGCCGGGCCGCCGCAGCGCGCGTCTGGCCTCGGCACCGAAGCGGCCGACAAGCCACAGGAAAGCCAGCAGACCAGCGAGGCCGAGCTGGACCCAGAGGTGGAGGAGCCAGTTGTGGGGGTGCGACAGGTTCGGCTCAGCGGCCGCGCCCTCGTGCAGGTACACCTGCTGGTACAGGTAGACGAAGTTGTCGAGGCCGACCCCGAGGAGTGGGTGGTCGCGGATCATCTCCAACGTTGAGGACCACAGCTCCACGCGGAAGCCGCCCGTCTGGCGCAGAGGGTTGAGGCGCTCGGGCAGAACGCCGGCGAGCGACAGCAGGCTGACGGCTAGCAGGCCCGCGGCGGCCACGCCGCCGAGGCGCAGCGCGGCCTGGCGTCGCCCCAGCGCGACGAGCACGGCGACCAGCGCCACGGCGGCCCCCAGCCAGCCGCCGGTGGAGAAGGTGAGCAGCAGGGCGACCGCCACGACGGCCAGGCCGAGCCAGGCCCCGGGCGGGCGCGTCGCGCCTGGCCCCCGCCCCGAACCCGGCCCCAACGCGAACGCCGCGAAGTACGGCAAGGCTCGGCCCATCAGGAGCGCGAGGTGGTTGGGCGAGGGGTACCAGGCCTGGGCTCGCCGCACCCCCTCGGCCGCGGTCCCGCCAAAGCCGAACCCGACCTGCGCGATGGCTACCCCGCCGACCACCGCGGCGCCCGTCAGGAAGCCGGTCAGGGCGGTACGCACGGCGCCCTCGTCCTTCAGAACGGCGAGCAGCCAGAAGAACAGGACCGGCTCGAGGATCAGGGCGCGGAGCTCGCGGACGCTCAACAGGGGATACTCGGTGACGAGCATGGACAGCAGGGCGGCCACGAGGAACACGGCGATGGGGGCGTCGTACGGTGTCCGCGGCCAGCGCGGCGCCGCGGTTCGGGTTCGGCCGCGCCACCGCGGCGCGAGCCTGTTGGCCAGCACACCGAGCCAGGCGACCACGAGAAGCAGGCCCGGCGGCGAGAAGGAGAGCGGGCCGGCAATCTGGCGCGGGAAGAAGTACAGCGGCACGGCGGCGGCCACCAGGCCAGGGGACAGAGCCGGCTGCCAGACCATGGCGGCGGCCAGGGCCACCAGGCCAATGGCCAGCAGGTCGGGCCGGTGGGCCGGGGCCGTGAAGGTCAGGAGCGCGCCACCAAGGGCGAGGGCCAGCGCCTGAGCCGGGCGTCTAGCGAGCGACCAGCCTGCCTGCGGGCGACGTTCCAAGGTGGACAGGTTTTACACTGGCGCCGCAACCGGGGAATGGAGGCGCACGGATGGAGACGGAGATTCGCAAGGTAGGCGTGGTCGGCTGCGGGCTGATGGGCTCCGGGATCGCCGAGGTGTGCGCCCGCGCGGGCTACGACACCGTCGTGCGTGAGGTGAACGACGAGCTGCTAGTCAGGGGCCTCGGCCGGCTCGACGCCTCCCTGGGCACCGCTGTAGAACGTGGCAAGCTCTCCGAGCAGGAGCGCCAGGCGACCCGGGGGCGACTCCGCGGCACGACCCGGGCCGAGGAGCTTGCCGACCGCGACCTCGTCATCGAAGCGGCCACGGAGAACCCGGCGATCAAGAAGGAGACGTTCGCCCAGCTCGACAGGATCTGTCCGCCACACACGATCCTAGCGAGCAACACGAGCTCGATCCCGATCATCACCATGGCGACGGCCACCGGCCGGCCGGACCGCGTGCTCGGGATGCACTTCATGAACCCGGTGCCGGTGATGCGGCTGATCGAGTACGTGCGCTCGCTGACGACCTCGGACGAGACTTTGGCGACGGCGCGAGCGTTCGGCGAGAGCCTGGGCAAGCGGATCATCGTGAGCAAGGACCGCGCGGGGTTCATCGTGAACTACCTGCTGGTGCCGTACATGGTGGACGCGATCCGCATGTTGGAGCAGGGGTTCGCGTCGAAGGAGGACATCGACGTGGGCATGATGCTGGGGACGAGCTACCCGATGGGCCCATTCACGCTGCTGGACTACGTGGGGCTGGACACGACGCTGTTCATCGCCGACGTGCTGTTCGACGAGCTCAAGGAGTCGCGCTTCGCGGCGCCGACGCTGCTGCGGCAGATGGTGGCCGCGGGCTGGCTGGGCCGGAAGAGCGGCCGCGGCTTCTACGACTACGGGGCCGGCGAGCAGCCGCCAACCGCCAGGTGACGCGCTGACAGCTATTTGCCTCGCCGCTGGCGGGCGGCGGCGACCAGGGCCTCCTGGGTCAGCTCGCCCTCGCGTTCGGCCACCTCGGCCAGCAGCTGGACGTTCGCCTGGCCGTCGCCCAGGCACCACTCCTGGTGGTCCAGCAGCCCGAGCTCATCGCCCGCCTCACCGCCACACCAGGCGCAGGCCCACCGCGCGATGCCGCCTGCTCTCGTCGACGATGCCATCTCCACCTCCGCGCGAGCCACCGACCCGGCCGACGACCGTGAGCGCGCGGATCCGGGTCACCCGCTCAGTTCTCACTTCTTCAGTATGCGCTGCCCTGAGCGTCGCGACGCTTCAGGATACACTTGGGCCAATGCCGAATGGACCAGCTGAGCCCCAAAACTTTCCAGGTGGCGTGATGGGTCGACTGCTCCGGGTCGACCTCCAGGCTGAGACGTGTGTCGCCGAGCCCATCCCGCCCGCCCTCATCCACGCGTGGATTGGTGGCGCCGGGCTGGGCGCCAAGCTCCTGTACGACGAGGTGCCAGCAGGAGTCGCCTGGGACGATCCGGACAACCGACTCATCCTGGCCGCCGGCCCGCTCGCGGGGACCAAGGTGCACGGCGCTGGCACCTACTGCGCCGTCACCAAGGGACCGATGACGAACCTGCTCGGCTCAACCCAGGCGAACGGCTTCTTCGGCTCGTACCTGAAGCAGAACGGCTTCGACGCCATCGTCCTCCAGGGACGAGCGCGGCGCTGGCTGTACCTGTTCATCTCTGAGGCGACCATCGAGCTGCGGCCGGCGGACCACCTGCTGGGCAAGGACACCTGGGAGACGGAGGGCGCGCTGCTGGCCGAGCTCGGCTACAAGCCCAAGCTGTTGAGCGTGCACGGCATCGGGCCGGCGGGGGAGCACCTGGTGCGCTTCGCGGCCATCGCCGGCGACCAGGGCCACGTCGCGGCCCACAACGGCGTCGGGGCGGTCATGGGCAGCAAGCAGCTGAAGTGCATAGCTGTCGCCCGCGGCAAGAAGCAGGTGCCGGTCGCCCATCCGGAGCGGCTCACCGAGTACGCCGAGGCGCTGTTCGACCACGCTTACAACTTCCGCGACCAGTGGCTGGCCCGCGGCGGGACGGCCATCGGGCTGAGCGACATGCAGACCAACGGCAGCCTGCCGGTGCGCAACTACCAGACGAACGTCTACCCGGAACACGAGGCGATGAATGGGCTGACGTTCCGCGAGAACTTCGAGGGCAAGCACACCCCGTGCTGGGCGTGCCGCATGAACCACCTCCACACGGGCTGCATGACGGAGGGCCGCAAGAAGGGCTACTTCGGCGAGGAGCCCGAGTACGAGGGGTTCGCCGCCTTCGGCCCGCAGGTGGGCATCACCGACCAGAGCGCCGCCTTCTGGCTGTCCAACCTGGCCGACCGCTACGCCGTCGATCTGAACGAGGCCGGTTGGCTGTTCGGCTGGGTGCTCGAGTGCGTCGAGAAGGGCATCCTGGACCGCGAGCGCGACCTGGACGGGTTGAATCTCACCTGGGACGACGAGGACAGCCTGGCCGAGCTGCTGCGCAAGATCTCGTTCCGCGAGGGCTGCGGCGACTGGCTCGCCGAAGGTGTGATGCGGGCGGCGCAGCACATCGGCCGCGGCAGCGAGGCGCTGGCGGTCTTCACCCGCAAAGGCGCGACGCCACGCGGACACGACCACCGGGGTCGCTGGACCGAGATGCTGGACACATGCGTGGGCAACACGTCCACGATCGAGGCCACCGCGGGCGCCGACCCGGTCGACAACCTGCCCATCGAGCCGGTGAAGAACCGCTTCGACGCGCTGGACGTGAGCCGCTTCGTCGGCCAGATCAATGGCCGGCGCCAGTTCGACGACTCGCTCGGCGTGTGCCGGTTCGACAGCCAGGACCTGATGCTGGAGCTGCACACGTTCAACGCGGTCACCGGGCTGGACTACGGCCCGCTCGACGCGTTGCGCAAGGGGCGCCAGATCGTGCACCTGATGCGCGCCTTCAACGTGCGCCACGGCCTGACGACGGACATGGAGGAGCCGAGCCCGCGGTACAGCTCCAAACCGACCGACGGCGGCGCGGCCGGGAGCGACCCGACGAGTGCCTGGCCAGTGATGAAGCAGAACTACTACCGCACGATGGGCTGGGACGAGACGACCGGGATGCCGCTGGCGGAAACCCTGCGCGCGCTGGACATGGAGGAGCTGATCCCAGACTTCGCCGCCGCCGCCGCCGCTACTGGATCCTGGATTGAAGATTGAACACGGGGCGCAGGAGGGGTGATGGCGACAAAAGTTGATCCGTGCCTACGCTGGAACACGCCAGGCAAGATGCCCAACGGGCTGCAGGCCACGGCGGAGGGGCTGTGGGTCATCGACCAGATCGACCCCAACGACATCTACCTGCTCGCCTACGCGGACGGCCGGGTGCTGCACAAGATCCCGACGCGCGCGCTGCACTCCAGCGGCATCACCATCGACCCGAGCGGCAACATCTGGGTCGCCTCGACCTTCACCTACGAGATGATCTGCTTCGAGCGGAGCACTGGCAAAGAGCTCGTCGCGTACCCGACGCCGCCGTACGACCGCAGCGGCGGCGCCCACGGCACCGAGTGGCGCGACGGCAAGCTCTGGTTCAACGTCCCGAAGACGGGCCGCATCTTCGCCATGGACCCCGCCAACGGGCAGATCGTGCACTCGATCCCGTGCCACGGTGACCGAGCGCATGGCATTGCCTGGGATCCGCGGGACGCCAGCCTGTGGTCGGTGGACAGCAACAGGCGCGTCATCTACAAGCTGAACCCGTACACCGGCCAGATCCTCGAGGCGGTCGGCTGCACCGGCCCTGAGCCGCACGGCATGACGATCTGGGATGGCGCCTTCTGGCTGTGCGACGCCGAGTCCCAGGCCGTCTCCACCTTCCCGCTGCCACCCAGCAGCGACGCGTAGCGCACGAGTCGAAGTCGAAGTTGAAGCCGTCGCCGAGCCAGGCGAGGTGAGCTGTGCCTCGGCTTGGGCGCGTCGCTCAGTCTGGTCCTGATCCAGTTCCAGCCCGGCGGGTCGGTGTTGCCTGGCCGCCACCGGCGGCGGTGTGCTCGGCTAGTGCTTCGGACAGGTCGATGTAGCGGTCCATGGCGGCGTCGACGGCGGGGCGGTCGCGCGTGGCCAGGAGGTCCAGGAGCAGGCCGCGGACGACGGCGACCGCCAGGCGGGCGTCGGCGCGCGCGGCCCCTGGGGCAAGTCCGCGCCGTACGGCGTAGTCGGCGGCGGGAGCCAGCCAGGCGTCGACGATGTCGTCCAGCAGACCTGTCGTGCCGGGCCGACCTTGCAGCGCCAGGGCGTACAGCTCGAAGAAGAGCCGTTCGTTCGGCCATAGCGCCGGGTCGGCCAGGCGACGCCACAGCGTGCGTAGCACGTCGGCCGGCGACAGGGCGGTATCGGCGAGGAGCTCGGCGAGGAACGCGCGCTGGGACTGCTCGACGGCTTGGACGACGGCGACGAGCAGACCCTCGCGGGACCCGAAGTGGTAGATGAGCATGCGGTGGCTCGAGCCGATGGCGGCGGCGAGCTCGCACAGGCTCGCTTCGAGACGACTCTTCAAGCACGCGGCCTCGACGGCCTGCTGACGCGCTGGCTAGCGCCACGCCTGATGCGACCGCTGTATGCCGACGAGCTGGAGCGCCTCGAGCGCTACGCGCAGGCCCACATGGCCGAAGCAGCCCAGTTCGCTACGCCAGGCTGAACACCTCGGCCGCGGTGTCCGAGATCATGCGGCCGATCGCCAGCGAGGACGTCGCGCCTGGCGAGGGGGCGTTGCGGACGTGGACCACGCGCCTCCCGTCGGTGTTGAACACGAAGTCGTCGACCAGCTGGCCGTCCGCGCCAAGAGCTTGCGCCCGCACGCCGGACGGGCCGGGCAGCAGGTCGGCCAGCGTCATCTCGGGCACGTAGCGCTGCAGTGAGTGGAGGAAACCCGCCTTGCTGAAGTCGCGCACCATCTCGGCCAACCCGGTCTTCCAGAAGCGGCCGGCGAGCTTCTGGAAGCCGGGGTAGCTCAGCGCCTCCGCCAGCTCAGCCGGGTTCAGGTCCAGACGGCGGTACCCCTCGCGGGCGAAGGCGAGCACCGCGTTCGGCCCGAGCCAGACGGCGCCGTCGGCGATGCGTCGGGTGAAGTGCACGCCAAGAAAGGGGAACGACGGGTCGGGGACCGGGTAGATGAGGTTGCGCGCCAAAAAGCGGCGGTCTGGCCGCAGCACCCAGTAGTCGCCCCGGAACGGGACGATGCGCGGGTCGGGCGGCGCGCCGGTGAGCCGGGCGAGGCGGTCGGCGTGCAGACCGGCGCACGCCACCACGTGGTCAGCCTGGATGTCTCCGGCCGTCGTGCCGATGGTGACGCCGTCCGGCCGGTCGGCGATGGCGACCACTGCCCAGCCCGGCAGCACCTCACCGCCGCTGGCGCGAACGTCGTCCCCGTACGCCGCCGTGACGCGCCCGTAGTCGACGATGCCCGTATTGGGCGACCACAGGGCCTGGACGCCGACGCAGTGCGGCTCGATCTCGCGGAGCCGCTCTGGGCCGATCAGCTCCAGGCCGGCCACCCCGTTGGCCGCGCCCCGCTGGTACAGGTTGTCGAGCCGCGGCAGCTCCTCGGGCGTCGACGCCACGACGACCTTGCCGCAGCGGTCGGTCGGGATCCCGCGGCTGTCGCAGTAGGCGTACAGCTCGCGCGAGCCCACCACGCACAGGCGGGCCTTGAGTGAGCCAGGTGCGTAGTAGATGCCGGAGTGGATCACCCCGCTGTTGTGGCCCGTCTGGTGCTGGCCGACGGCCGGCTCCTTGTCCAGCACCGCCAGGCGGAGGCGCGGGTGCCGCTTGAGGAGCTCGCGCGCCGAGGCGAGGCCGAGAATGCCGGCCCCGATCACAACCAGGTCGTACCTACCCATCGCCACAGCCTACCAGCGGACGAGCTATCAGCCGTCAGCTTTCAGCACGCAGTGGGGTGAGTGGCCCGCTGCGCCTGAGCACGACGCGGCGGTACGCTTCTCTAGCTGATAGCTGATAGCTGATAGCTGATAGCTGATGGCTGATAGTTGATGGCTCCGTAACGTGAAAGCACTGCTGCTCAGCAACGAGTACCCGCCCCACGTCTACGGCGGCGCGGGGGTGCACGTCGAATTCTTGAGCCGTGAGCTGGCGCGCCTGATGGACGTGGAGGTCCGCTGCTTCGGCGACCAGGACCTGGACGAGCCACGACTCCGGGTCCGCGGGTACGGCCCGAGCGACAGCGCCCGGACGGCGCCGGCCACCCTGCGGCCGGTCTTCGACGCCCTGGCGCGCGACGTGGCGTTCGCCGGGACCGACGTCGACGCCAACCTGGTCCACTGCCACACCTGGTACAGCCACCTGGGCGGGATCGCCGTAAAGCAGGGCTACGGCATCCCGCTGGTGGTGACGGTGCACTCGCTGGAGCCGCTGCGCCCGTGGAAGCGGGAGCAGATCGGCGGCGGCTACGACCTCTCGTCGTGGCTGGAGCGGTCCGCCCTGGAGATGGCGGACGCGATCGTGGCGGTCTCCCGTGGGACGCGCGACGACGTGCTGCGGCTCTTCGACGTCGACCCCGGGCGGATCCACGTCATCCACAACGGCATCGACACCGCGGTGTACCAGCCGACCGCGGCGACCGTGGCGTTGACCCGGTACGGCGTGGATCCACACCGCCCGTACGTCCTGTTCGTCGGGCGCGTCACGCGGCAGAAGGGGATCGTGCACCTGGTGCGGGCGATTCCCGAGATCGCCCCGGAGGCGCAAGTGGTGTTGTGCGCCGGCGCGCCGGACACGCCGGAGATCGCGGCGGAGATGGAGCAGGCGGTCGAGCGGGCGGCCAGCGTTCGCCCGGGTATCGTGTGGGTGCGCGACATGGTGCCCCGGGCGGCTCTCGCCGAGCTGTACAGCCACGCCGCCGTCTTCTGCTGCCCGTCCATCTACGAGCCCTTCGGCATCATCAACCTGGAGGCCATGGCGTGCGGGACGCCGGTCGTCGCGAGCGCGGTCGGCGGCATTCCGGAGGTCGTCGTGCCCGGCGAGACGGGCCTGCTCGTCCCGCTGGAGCAGCACGCCGAGAGCCCTTTCGAGCCGCTGGACCCGGCGCGGTACGCGCGCGATTTGGCGGCAGCTATCAACCAGCTTCTCGGCGACCCCGCCAGGCGTGGGCGCATGGCCGCCGCCGGCCGCCGCCGCGTCGAGGAGCACTTCACCTGGCGGGCCGTGGCCGAGGCGACGGCGGCGCTGTACGCGGAGCTCGTCGGCGCTAGCCTCTGACCACCGCGGCGGTCGACAGGGTGGGCTGGTAGAGCAGCGGCGGCCGCGCAGCAGCGGCCAGGATGTCCGCGCGCACCGCCTCGATGCCGCGGTCGCCGTCCACACGCTGCAGCACGCCCAGCGCCCCGTAGTGGTCGATCACCGGTCGCGTGTCGCGGAGATAGACGTGGATCCGGTTCTCGACGACGTTGCGCTTGTCGTCCGGCCGCTGGTACAGGTCGCCACCGCAGGCCGCGCACCGGTCGCCGGCAGCCGACGGGTTGAACACCTCGTGGTAGCTCGCGTGGCAGGCACGGCACAGCCAACGGCCGGACAGCCGCTCGACCAGCACGCGCAGCGAGACCTCCACGTATACCGCCGAGCGGACAGCGCCGTTGTGCTCGCCTAGGCGCTCGTCCAGCACGGCGGCCTGCGCCAACGTCCGCGGGAACCCGTCGAGGAGGGCGCCGCGGTGGGCGTCGCCCTGGCGCAGCCGGTCCAGGATTATGCCGACGACGAGGTCGTCCGGCACCAGGTCGCCACGATCCATGTAGGCGCGAGCCGCCTGGCCCAGCGCCGTCCCCCGCGAGCGGTGCTCGCGCAGGAGATCGCCACTCGCGACGTGCGGGACGTCCAGCGCGGTGGCGAGAACGCGCGCCTGAGTCCCTTTGCCCGCGCCCGGTGCGCCCAGGAGTAAGACGACGTCATAACGTGTGCGCAACATCATCGTTGCCACCTCCAGCACCTGCGCATCCTCGGTGCGGTCAGACGTTCGTCGAGCGCCAGTCGACGCTACGCGAAAAGCGCATCCTCCGAACCCCCGGCCGCCGGCTCGTGCGGGTTCAGGGTACGGTAGCACACGCCCAGGGCCGGATCAATGAGACGGGATCGATCCATCCGTGGCTGTGATATCGCGAACGCTGGCCGATCAGGACCGCGGGCCGCCGTAGGCCTCGTCGAGGATCTCGACCACGTGCTTGACCTCGCCCACGCGGTGGGCCCTGCCCAACCCCGCTTCGAGCTGCATCATGCAGCCCGGGTTGGCAGTCACAATGGTCGTCGCCGCCGTCGACGCCACGTCCGCCATCTTCGCGTCCAGCAGCTGCATGCTCATCGCCCGCTGCGTGACCATGTACAGGCCAGCGCTGCCGCAGCACAGCTCCGGGCGCGCCATGTCGCGCAGCTCGAGGCCAGGCACCCGTGCCAACAGCTCGCGCGGAGCCGCCTTGATGCGCTGCGCGTGGACCAGGTGGCAGCTCTCCTGGAGCGTGGCGACGCGATTGACCGGCCGCGTGAACGGCTTCAGCGCGATAGACGCCAGAAACTCATTGATGTCGCGGGTGCGGTGGGCCAGCTCGACGGTCGCGGCATCGTCCACCAGATCGTGGTACTCCTTCATGGTGGAGCCGCAGCCGGCGGAGTTGACGACGACCGCGTCCAGTCGCCGCCCCGCGAAGGCGCGGGCGTTCTGGCGTGCCAGCTGGGCCGCCATGTCCCGCTCACCGCCGTGCACGTTCAGCGCGCCGCAGCAGGTCTGCCCCCGCGGCACGTGCACCTCGCACCCGTTCCAGGTGAGCACGCGCACGGTGGCCTCGTGGACGCGGCCGTAGACGAGCGGCATGATGCACCCGGTGAACAGCCCGACGCGGTACCGCGTCTGGCCCTGCGCCGGGTGGACGTCGACGCTCGGCTGGAACGGCCGTCCCAGCCTGGGAAGGAGCCGCTCGGCGTCCTCGAGCGGCGTGGGCAGCAAGCCCGAGGCGCGGACCAGGCGCTGGAGTCCGGAGCGCTGGTAGGCGCGCAGCAAGGCGAAGGCCGCGCGCAGCCGGTCTGGGCGCGGCAGCAGCTCGCGGAAGGTCAGACGGCGCAACAGGCGGCGTGCAGGCGACTGCGGGGCCGCCGCGTACAGCTGGGCGCGCGCCGGCTCCATGATGCGGCCAAACGGGACGCCGCTGGGGCACACGCTCTCGCAGTTGCGGCACACCAGGCACAGCTCGAGGTGCTGCTGGTAGGCCGGCGTCGCGTCGATGCGCCCCTCGTTGAACGCCTGGATGAGGTGGATGCGGCCGCGCGGTGACTCCGCCTCGTAGCCGGTCGCCAGGTAGGTGGGGCACGACTCCAGGCAAAGGCCGCAGTGAACGCACTGCGACAGGTCGGCCGGGTCGGGAGACATCCCTGGGGTTAGGGAAAAGGCACGGCCCCGGCCTGGCGCGGACGTCACACCCACAGCGGCTCGGCGTCCCGGGTGACATCCACGGCCGGCAGCGAGCGCATCCCGCCTCGGCGCGCGTGGGCCCCGTTGGTGGCCGCCGCCCCGTCGAGGCACCCGGCCCCGAGCGGCAGCAGCTTGTTCGGGTTGAGCAGGCCGGCGGGCGCGACGGCCAGGCGCGTCCGCGCCATGGCATCCAGGTCGTGCTGGTCAAAGATGAGGGGCATGAAGCGCTGCTTCTCGAGCCCCACGCCATGCTCGCCCGTGATGGTGCCACCGGCCGCGATGCAGGCCATGAGGATCTCGTGGCCCGCGGCCAGCACGCGGTCCAGAATGCCCGGCTCGCGCGCATCGAACAGGATCATCGGGTGCAGGTTGCCGTCGCCCGCGTGGAAGAGGTTGGCGATGGGCAGCTTATGCCGCTCGCCGACCTGGACTATCTGCTTCAGGATGGCCGGCAGCCGCGTCCGCGGCACGACGGCGTCGTGCAGGTAGTAGTTCGGGGCGATACGACCCATGGCCGACGCGGCGCCTTTCCGGGCAGCCCACAGGCGGGCGCGCTCCTCGGCCGTGGTCGCCAGGCGGATCTCGATGGCGCCCGCCTCGCGGCAGACCACGTCCACGACGTCGGCCTGCGTCTCCACCTGCTCGAGCAAACCGTCCACCTCCACCAGCAGCACGGCGCCAGCCTGCGGCGGGTAGCCGGCGTGGAAGGCCGCCTCGATCGCCGACAGCGCCAGCTGGTCCATCATCTCCAGCGCGGCCGGCACCACCCCGCGCCCGATCAACCGGGACACAGCATCGCTGGCGGCCGCGACCGACGAGAACAGAGCCAGGGTCGTCCTGACGGCCTCGGGCAGTGGCAGCAGGCGCACGGTGATCTCGGTCACGACCGCCATGGTGCCCTCGGACCCGACGAACAGCCCGGTGAGGTCGTAGCCGAGGCCGCCGGCCGCCTTACCGCCAACGCGGACGGCCGTGCCGTCGTCGAGCACCAGCTCCAGACCGAGGACGTGGTTGGTCGTCACGCCGAGCGACAGGCAGTGCGGCCCGCCAGCGTTGTTGCCCACGTTTCCCCCGATGGTGCTGGCCTTCTGGCTGGAAGGGTCCGGGGCAAAGAACAGCCCGTGCGGCTCGGCAGCGTGCGATAGATGGAGGTTGACAACCCCGGGCTGGACCACCGCGCAGCGATTCGCCGTGTCGATCTCGACGATCTGACGCATGCGGGACACGCCGAGGACGACGCCGCCCTCGCGCGGCACCGAGCCGCCGGCGATCCCGGTGCCCGCCCCGCGTGGGACAAGGGGCAGCCCCGCGGCACGCACGATCCGGACGACCCGCTGCACCTGCTCGGTCGAGCTGGGCAGGACGACGATCTGCGGCGCGCCGCGGTCCAGGCCGTAGTCGTACTCGTACATGAGGGTGTCCTCGGGCTGGCTGAAGACGGCCCCCGGGCCGAGCGCGGCCTCCAGCTCGGACACCACACCCCGCAGCGCGCCGGGCAGAGCAACGGTCAACGACATCCTGTCAATGGTAACGCCTCGTGCTGCCCGCGTTCGGCGTAGCTGCTGACCTGGGCAGCATCTAGACTGTCAGCGGGATGAGCAACGGGGTGGCGACGAGCGACGAGCAGCCGCGACTCTATGGGGAGCTTGCGGACTGGTTTCACCTGCTCACCGCACCCGCCGACTACGCCGAGGAGGCGGCGTTCTTCCTGCGACTGTTCAGCGAAGCGCTTGGCGCTCCCCCGGGCACGCTGCTCGAGCTGGGCTCAGGCGGCGGCAACATGGCCTCACACTACAAGCGCGCCGTGCGGGCGGTGTTGACGGACCTGTCCCCCCAGATGCTTGCGCTGAGCCAGCGCCTCAACCCCGACTGCGAGCATGTCGCCGGCGACATGCGCACGCTGCGTCTGGAGCGCGTCTTCGACGCGGTGCTGGTGCACGACGCCGTCTGCTACCTGACGACCGAGGCCGACCTGCGGCAGGCGATGGTGACGGCCTTCGTCCACTGCCGGCCGGGCGGCGTCGTGATCTTTGCCCCCGACCACGTGCGGGAGACCTTCACCGCCAGCACCGAGTCTGGCGGCCACGACGCCGCCGGGCGGGGCCTGCGCTACCTCATGTGGACCTGGGACCCCGACCCTGCCGACGGCACGTACCTGGTGGACTTCGCTTACCTGCTGCGCGAGGACGGCCAGCCGATGCGGTGCGTCTACGACCGGCACGTCAACGGCCTGTTCGCGCGGGCCACCTGGCGGCGCCTGCTGGAAGAGGCGGGCTTCGAGGGGATCGCCGTGCGGCCACTCGAGCACTCCGATGTGCCGCTCGGCTCGGTCGAGGTGTTCGTGGCGGTGAAGTTCAAAGGTTAGGAGTAGGCAGGGCTCCGCCCTTGACATCCTGTGGTGACGAGGCGACGCAGGAAACGGCGGACGAGGCACGCGATGCCATGGCCCTGAAGTCCGCGGGCTTGCCCGCCACCGCCGCTGGGCGCAGACCGTCCGCTCGCCTATGCTCGTAAACGGACGCCAGCCCCCATGGTCCAGAGTCATCCCTCGATTGTCGTCCTCGCCGGGCCGAACGGGGCCGGCAAGACGACGGCCGCTCCGCTGCTGCTGCGCGATACGCTGGCCCTCCGCGAGTTCGTCAATGCCGACCAGATCGCTCAGGGCCTGTCCGCCTTCGAGCCCGAGCGCGTCGCGGTGACCGCCGGCCGTCTGATGCTGGCCCGGCTTGATGAGCTCGCCCGCCAGCGCGCCAGCTTCGCGTTCGAGACGACGCTGGCCAGCCGGTCGTTTGCGCCGTGGCTCGGTGCTCGCCTGGCTGCGGGCTACATTGTCCATCTGCTGTTCCTGTGGCTACCAGATCCGGAGCTCGCGGTCGCTCGGGTCGCTGAGCGCGAGGCGCGAGGCGGGCACGCGGTCCCCGAGGCAGTCGTTCGACGCCGCTACGCGGCCGGCCTGCGCAACTTCTTTGAGCTGTACCGACCACTGGTCAGCAGCTGGCGACTATACGATGCCGGCGGCCCGCAGGGGCCGCGCCTGATCGCCGCCGGCCAGCAAGCGACGACCGCCGTCACCGACCCGCTACGGTGGGGTCGTCTCATGCGACAATGGAGCCGAGATGGCTGAGCCTAACGACGTCGATCGGCTCTTTGCGGAGGGCACGGCGATCGACGCCGCCCTCCAGCGTGCTGCAGCGGCCGCGCGCGCCGAGTACGTGCGCCTCGGCCGCGCCATGCCCGTCTGGCAGGATGGCCGGGTCGTCTGGCTCCCGCCCGAGCAGATCAACCAAGTCGTGGCCGAGCCCATGTCATCTGATCTCTCGACGCGGGTCTGAGTTAGAGGTGGCTTCGCGGGGATCGCCGTGTGGCCACTCGAGCACTCAGAGGTGCCGCTCGGCTCGGTCGAGGTGTTCGTGGCGGTGAAGCCGTCGAGCTAGGAAGCCAAGCCACAGCTGGTCGCGGACCAGCGGCAGCAGGCGCCCAGTGGCTGCCGTCGGCGGAATGGGTCCTGAGAGGATATGATGGCGTTTGGGAGACCACTGTCTACCCTTGCCGTGGCGGAGGTGCTGTATGGATCTGCTCGCGCGGATGGACCCAGAGCTGGCCACTGTATTTCCCCACCTGCCGGTCCTGGACCTCACGGACATCCCTCGCGCCCGAAGCGTCATGCTCGAGATGCTCGCCGAGGCCAACGCTGCCGTGCAGCCGGACCCGCGGATTCGGCGTCAGGACCACGCGGTTCCGGGGGCCAACGGCGCCCCGGACGTCAAGGTCCGCTCCTACCGACCCGCCGACGCCAACGAGACGCTGCCGTGCCTGTACTGGATCCACGGTGGCGGCCATGTGCTCGGGTCGGTGGATCAGGACGACCTGTTAGCCGAGCACTACGCCCGGGAAGTCGGCTGCGCGGTTGTGTCGGTCGACTGGCGGCGGCCGCCAGAAGACCCCTACCCCGCGCCGATGGACGACTGCTACGCCGGGCTGAAGTGGACCTTCGACAACGCCCATGGACTGAAGATCGACCCGCAGCGCATCGCCATTGGGGGCGCCAGCTCGGGCGGCGGCTCGGCCGCCGGGTTGGCCCTGCTCGCCCGGGACCGGCACGAGATCCCCGTGCGCTACGAGCTGCTGATCTATCCGATGCTCGACGATCGCAATGTGACCCCCGCCAGCCAGGCGATCACCGAGCCGCGAGTCTGGAACCGGGCGTCGAACATCATTGGCTGGCAATCCTACCTGGGACATGCGGTGGGCTCGGACGACCCGGTGCCGATCTACGCCGCGCCCACCCGCGCGCAAGACCTTTCCGGGCTGCCGTCGGCATTCATCGCCACCGGCGACCTCGATCTCTTCCTTGACGAAGATATCGAGTACGCGCAGCGGCTCCTGCAGGCCAACGTCCCCACCGAGCTGCACGTCTACCCCGGCGCCTTCCACGGCTTCGACCTGCTGGCGCCGGACGCGGCGGTGTCCAAGCGGTTCGTGCGTGACCGCGATGACGCGCTGCGCCGGGCGTTGGCGCCGACGTAACCTGATCTCTTGTCCCCAGGAACCAAAAGGCCGTGTGGTTCAGGCGCCTTCGAGGTAGCGCTGGAGCTCCCAGGTGCTGATGTGGTGCTGGAAGGCGGCCCATTCCTGCTCCTTGGCGGCCAGGAAGCGTTCGTGGATAGGCTGCCCGAGCGCCTCGCGGACCACCGGGTCCCAGTCCAGCTCCTCCAGCGCCTCGCCCAGCGTCCTGGGCAGCGCCCCCGCCTGGTCCTCCTCCTCCGCGCCGCCCTCCTGAGCCGCGAGGTGCCAGGTCTCCTCGACGGGCTCGGGCAGCGCCATGCCGTTGGCGATCCCGTCGAGGCCCGCCTTCAGCATGACGGCCAGGGCCAAGTACGGGTTGCAGCTCGGGTCGGGCGCGCGCAGCTCGAGTCGGGTGGAGTTCGGGCTGGAGGAGGCCGGCACTCGGACCAGGGCGCCGCGGTGGGTCCTGGCCCAGCAGACGCGCGCCGGCGCCTCGGCTCCGCCGGTGAGCCGCTTGTACGAGTTGACCAATGGGGCGAGCACGGCGCACATACCGCGCGCGTGGGCCAGCTGGCCGGCGACGAACTGCCCGCCCAGCTCGGACAGCTGGTAGCGGTCGTCTGGGGAGAAGAAGACGTCGCCGCTGGTAGCCGATCGGCGCAGCAGCTGTGAGATGTGGAGCCCAGAGCCACTGGCCGACTCGAGAGGCTTGGGCATGAAGCTCACGACCAGGCGGTTCTGCCGGCCAAGAGCGCGCGCCGCCCACTTCAAGGCGACGATGGCGTCGGCCGCGGCCAACGCCCCCATGTCGGCGATGTCCAGCTCGTGCTGGCCCGGTGCCACCTCGTGGTGGGTCGCCTCGATCTCGACGCCGAAGCCGGCGAGCGCCTCGCTCGTTGCCCGGCACAGCGCGCCGGCCCGGTCGCCGCTGACCTCGAAGTAGCCGCTGCGGTCCACCGGAACGAGCGACCGGCCCGACATGGTGTCCTCGCCGCGGTCCTCGAAGACGAAGAACTCGACCTCACAGGCGACGCGGTACTCGAAGCCGAGGTCGGCGGCCTCCGCGAGCACCGTCTTCAGCGCCGTGCGCGGGTCGCCGAGAAAGGACGACCCATCCGGCAGCCCCAGATCGCAGATCACCCGCGCCGTCGGGACGCGCTCCCAGGGGAGGGTGGCGAAGGTCGTCGGGTCCGGGCGCAGGAACAGGTCGCTCTCGGCCAGACGGGCCATGCCGTCGATCGACGACCCGTCGAACCAGGCGCCCTCCTCCAGCGCGCGCCCCAGGCGGGAGGCGGGGATGGTCAGGCTCTTGATCGTGCCGGGCACGGAGGTGAACTGGAGATGAATGAGGTCCACCCGGGCCGCCTGTACCCGGTCCAGGAGCTCCTGGTGCTCCGCGTTCATCCGCCCATCCTCACACGGTAGAGAAGCTCGGCCCCGATGCCGATCAGAGCCAGCACCGCGAACACGCCAAGCAACAGCGCCGCCGTCCTGGCGTGCGGCCGTATGGCGCCCGGCGCTGCGCCCACGGCGTACTCCGGGATCGTGACCTCGTCGAGGTGCTCGAGATCGTGCTGGAGAGCCTCCATGGTCGGGTAGCGGTCGGCCGGGTCGCGCTGGAGAGCGCGGTACACGACCGCCTCCAGCGGCGGCGGCACGTCCTTGCACTTGGAGCGCAGCAAGGGCGCGTCGGTTGTGACGTGCTGGCTCATCACGGACAGCGGGCTGTCGCCCTGGTACGGTACCTCGCCGGCCAGCATCTCGTACAGCATGACGCCGACCGCGTAGACGTCAGTACGGGCATCGCCGCGATCGCCCTGGACCTGCTCTGGCGCCATGTAGTCGGGCGTCCCGACCTCGCTCGAGAGCCGGCGGAAGGTGAGCCGGCGGGCACCGCGCAGCAGGGCGATGCCGAAGTCCACGAGCTTGAGGTGCCCGTCCGGCGCGATCAGCACGTTCTCGGGCTTCAGGTCGCGGTGGATGATCCCGTGCTTGTGGCAGTACGTCAGGGCGTCCGTCAGCTGGAGCGTGAGGCGCACCGCCTCTTCCGGCGGCCGCGGGCCGCGCTCGTCGAGGAACTCGCGCAGCGGCTCGCCCTCGACGTACTCGAGGACGACGTATGGGGCCACCCCTCCGTCCACTCGGCCCTCATCCAGCATGCGCTGGATGTTGGGATGCTTCAGGCGGCGGCCGATCTCGACCTCGCGCTCGTACCGGCTGTACGTGGCCGGGTCGCCGAGCAGGTGGGCGTACGGAATCTTGACCACAACGTCGCGGCCGGTCTCCCCGTCGCGGGCCTTGAAGACCTCGCCCATGCCGCCCGCGCCGAGCCGATCGAGGAGCAGGTACTTGCTACTCAGCGTCGTGCCAGACTCGAAGTTCACCTGCTCACTCTCTGCCCTTCCGCTGGAAAATACCCGACAGCCAGCCGTTCCTCCCCGCGCCGCGGGCGGGGTCGTCCGCGACGTCCACGACTCTGACCACCTGGACGCTGACGTTGTCGTCACAGTCGCGGGCCAGGGCGAGGTCGATCAGGGCGCGGCAGGCGTCAGCAGGGGAACAATCGGCGAGCACCTGCGCCAGCTCTGGCTCGTCCAGCTCGGACCACAGGCCATCGGAACACATGGCCAGCGTGTCGCCGGGCAGGACCGGGTGGCGGGAGAAGTCAGGCCGCAGGATGAGGCGGCCACCCAGGGTGCGGGTCAGGACGCCGCGGCCAGGATGGCCGCGTACCTTCTCCGGTTTGAGGACCCGCATGCGGACGAGCTCGGCCGCTTCCGAGTGGTCGGCGGTCAACTGAGTGAGCGTACCGCCGCGCCAGTGGTACAGCCGGCAATCGCCAACGTGGGCGACGTAGGCGTGGGAGCCCACCAGCGCGACCGCGGTGAGGGTCGTCTCCATGGAGCGGTACGCCGGGTTGCTCATCGCGAGGTTGTGGACCCGCAGGTTGGCCGACTGGACGGAGGTGCGCAGGGCGGGCTCGACGCGGCTGTGGTTGCTGGGAGAATAGTACTCCTGAATCGTCGTGGCCGTGGCGGTCGAGCTGGCCACTTCGCCGGCGGCGTGACCGCCGAGGCCGTCGGCGATGACGTACAGGTGCCCCTTGCGCCCCAGCAGCAGCGGGTCGGCCGGGGCGAAGGCCGCCACCGAGTCCTCATTGAGGACTCGGTGGCGGCCCGGGTCCGTCAGCGAAGCTCCTTCGACCTGCATGGCCTAGGTGAGCATACGAAGCGAAAGCGAGCGCGCTACCGGCGGCAGGCGGTGGAGCGGCGGGGCCACGCGTGGCCCCGCCGCTCGATGACAGGGTGAGCTAACGATTGGTACTCGCCTGAGCCATGCTACTCGGGGCGGTTACCAGCGATCGACCGCTCCGCCGGCCGTTCACCAGGACGTAGACGATGCTGGCCACGGCCCAGAAGGCCGCGAAGCCGAGGGCGATCATGGACTCGGTCTGCGAGTCGCCGCCGCCGATGAAGCCGACGCCGAAGATGACGACCAGCATGACGAGGTTGGCGACGACGCCGAGGCCCGGGATGAGCGCGTGCTTCAGCACGCTGAAGTCGGCGCGCGAGGCAAAGGCGATGATGGTCCACAGGCAGGTCAGGGCGTACAGGACGAACGTCCCGAAGTTGGACGCCAGGGTGATGCCGGTGAGCCAGACGACGGAGATGGTACCGAGCGCGCCGATGAGAGCCGAGACGACGCCCATGACGACGACGGCCGCGTGCGGCGTGGCGAAGCGGCCGTGGAGCAGCCCGAGCAGGTCGGGCATCTCCTTGTCCTGGGCCATGGCGTAGGTGATGCGGACGCCAGTGTTCATGGCCGAGAGCGTGGTGCCGAGGATGGCGAGGGCGACGGTGACCGCGATGACGATCATCAGACCGAAGCCGACGCCGCCCAGGAGGGAATCGCCGATCTGGCGGATCATGTCGCCCATGGGCGCCGACGATGCGCCAGCGGCGTCCCAGCCGGTCAAGACCGTGCCGTCGTCCTTGGCGAAGGTGAGCTTGTCAGAGAGGGCGAAGCCGGCCGCGAAGTACTCGAACAGGTAGGCGAACAGGCCCTGGATGACGAGCGCCAGGATGACGGCCCGCGGGATGTCGCGCCGCGGGTTCTTGGCCTCGGCGCCGAACGCGGTGGAAGACTCGAAGCCCACCAGGATGAGAATGGCGATGGTGGCCTGGAAGAGGACGTTCATGAGGTTGTGCGGCAAGATGACGGAGGCCGCGTTCTCGTGGACGAACGTCGCCGCGTCCGGGTTCATGGCGCGGTAGACGATGGCGATCACGGAGAAGCCGACGAGAGCGACCAGCTGGATGGCGTTGATCACCAGCAAGGTGGTGGTGGACCCGGTGACTCCGCGGAAGGCGATGAACGACACGACGAGCGAGAAGACGGCGGCGATCGCCATTTGCGGGACGACGTCGAGCGTGGCGCCGGTCAGCTGGTTGACGATGTAGGCGATCAGCGTGGCCATGAAGGCGACCATGACGCCCGGGTAGACCCAGTAGAACAGGTGGGCGGCCCAGCCAGTGACGAGCTTGGCGAGACGGCCCCACTTCTGGTGGTGGGCTTCCGCCTTGTCGACGAAGGCCTTCTCGGCGAAGTAGTAGCAGCTGCCGGTGCCGGCCTCCGGATAGACGCGCGCCAGCTCCGAGTACGAGAGCGCGGTGAGGAAGGCGAGGATGAGGGCGAAGACGATGCCGGGCCACATGTCCATGGCGGTGGATACGTCGGTGGTCCCCGGGACGGTCTGGGCGGCTTGCAGCTGGAACGTGATCCAGAGGAACGCGCCCGGCGCGATGAGCGCCATGGCGTTGACTGTGACCCCCGTCAATCCGAGAGTCTTGCGCATTGTCGCGGTACCGCTCGAGCTTGCCATCGGGGCAACCCCTTCCTGTGATCTGGTGTGGGAAGCCTGGCGAGCGCAGCCGCATCCACGACGTCCCCTGCTGTCCAAGAGCGTAGGGGGCGCCAGCGCTCCGGGTCAGGGGCACCCGATATGAAGTTTTGCGCACCGGCCTTGTGCAGCCTGCACAAACACGGTGTGGGGGTCCACGGGCGACAGCGGGTGGTGTACGCTAGCCGTGCCGGTGCCGCGGGGCCCGGGTCACTCGTCTCGCGCGCAAGCGCGGAAAGCGCGGAAAGGACGTAGACGTCTATGCGCAGGCTCGGTTTCGGTTTAACGTCAAGGTCAAGGTCAGGGGCCATCGTTCGCGTGGTGCCGCTCGGGCTCCTGTTGCTGATCAGCGCGGCCTTCTCATCATCAGCTCTCGCCCAGCAGTCCACCACCGTCCAGCTCGGGCCAGGACGGGACGAGCAGGACGTCAACGGCACGGCCACCATCAGCGACGCCGGCGGCGGCAGGACGCGCGTCGTCGTCCGCGTCAACCCGGCGAACCCCAACATGCTAGGCCACATCCACTCGGACGCCTGTCCGGGGGCGGGTCCCGTGGTGTATCCGCTGACGAACGTGGTGAACGGCCAGTCGACGACAGACATCGACGCGCCCATCGCCGACGTCCTGGCGAAGGGTAAGTCGATCAACCTGCACAAGAGCCCCGACCAGGCGGGCATCTACGTCTCGTGCGGCGAGTTTCAGGCCGCGGGCGCCGGCGCCGGCCGGCCGGTGGCGCAGACCCCAGGGGCCTTGCCCCGCACCGGCGACGTTGGCTCGCTGGCGCCGGTCGTCGGCGCGGTTGGCGCGGGGCTGCTGACCGCCGGCTACGCGCTGCGGCGCCGCTTCTTCCGCGCTTAGCGGCCATCCTTCCTGGCGGGCAGGCCACCACGGTGCGGCTTGCCCGCCTTTTCCCTCCCAGCCGCTTTCTCGCCTGCTACCGTGCTACGGTGCGGCAGGCCTCCCGATTCCGATTCCGATTGCAGTTCCAACCGCGTCGCCGCGGGCCGAGTCGGCGCCTGGCCTGCGCGCTCGCGCTGGTGCTGGCGGCCTTCGCCGCCACGCCGGCGAGCCAGGGTCTGGCGCAGGCGGCGGCCGACCCAGCCGCGGCTCTTCAGGACGATGGCGCTGACGCCGCGGCGGACCGCCCGATTCCCGACGGCTACTTCTTCAGCGAAGCGCTCGGTGGACGCTCCGATGGCGCTGGTTTCGCCGTCCAGGACGGCGGCGGCGCAGCCCTCTGGACCGCCTTCCAGGACCACGGGGGGGTCGCCGTCCTGGGGTATCCGTCCAGCCGCCGCTTCTCGTGGGACGGACGGGTGGCCCAGGCGTTCGGCAGCACGATCCTCCGCTGGGATGCCGACAGGGACGCGGCCGACGTGCTGAGCGTCCGCGACCTGCCCGGTGGGACGCTGTCGGCGGCGGCCGTCCAGCCAGACTGGCCGCCACGCGCGGCTGGCGAGGCGGCGACGACACCGTGGTCGGGCTGGTGGTGGCCGGCCTCGGATGGTCACGGCCCGTCCCTGTTCGCCCCGGACAGCCCGCTGGCCAAGTACGACCGTTACGTCGAGCAGGCGTCCGGGGAGGATCCGGGCACGCGCGGCTGGGAGCGCGAGCGGATCTACTTCCCGAACGCCGCCTGGGCGGGGCACTGCAATGGCTGGGCGGCGGCCGCGCTCCTGGAGCCGGAGCCGACGGTGGCGCTCGAGGCGCTCGGGGTCCAGTTCGGCGTGGCGGACCAGAAGGCGCTGCTCACCGACTACCACTTCGGCGATGGGCTCGCCTGGACGTACGGCGGCGACGGCTCCGTCAACCCGGCGCAGTTCCACCGGGTGCTGCTCGACTGGCTGGGGCTCTCTGCCAGCGCGGCCCGTGGCTTCGTGCTGACGTTCGACCTCGGCCAGGAGGAGGTCTGGAGCTATCCGGTGTACAAGTTCGCCAGCGCGTGGAGCCCTGACCCGGTCGCCCCGGACCAGTGGCACGTGACCACGACGGTGTGGATGGCGGACATGAACGTGCCGCCGGGCTTTGTCGGCCTCAAGCCGTACCCCGGACCACAGGGGAAGACCTTCGAGTACGTGCTCCAGGGCGACCCGCGCCACCCCACCGACGGGCGGTGGACGGGCGCGAGCGCCGAGGGTCGCTTCTCGCACCCCGGCCAGATCTGGTACCCGGAGCCGCGCCATCGCAACGTCGACCGCGAGCTGGTGAGCCCGGCGCTGGACCTGGCCGTGGTGCGAACCATCATGGGGGTCGGCGACTAAAGTAAACGTCCCGTTCGGTTCACGTACTATTGTCCTCCGTTGGGGGTCCGCCGCGGTGGCTGCCTATTCGACATCCGCGCACCAGGACGAATACGAAGAGCTGGCGGCCCTGCACGCGTAACTGTTCAGACTGACGGGGCGGCCTGAGAGAGCAGGAGGGAGCGGCAGGCGACGAGGGGATCGAGGCCGCGAGCGCGCCAGGTGCCGAAGAGGGTGGCCAAGGTGGTGAAGGTGCGGGTGCCC
>JAABUQ010001210.1_pt1 | contig 56812 bp, 36 predicted proteins | sample 5560001 | NCBI WGS metagenome assembly JAABUQ01 (sample SAMN10711888, study PRJNA513371) | rock metagenome | isolation source: Antarctica rocks | place: Antarctica: Victoria Land, Finger Mt nord | collected 2015-12-18
AGACGGGGATGTGGGGCTCGATCAGGGCCCATTGCTCGTCGGTGACGTCGCTGGGATAGTGGTGCGTTCTCATACGCGTTCTACGACGTTCGGCCCCCCAAAGTTCCCCTTATGGGACAGACTCTTAGCCTTGGCAGCGCGGGGTCGGCGGAAGTCGAAGACGGTGCGGCCGGGCGGTCGGCGGGTGCCACCTAACCTTGCGCTGCAGCGGACCCGGCCGCAGTCCTGTTCTCTAGCGCAGACACGCCTCGTAGGCCGGTCCGCTGAGCTTTGACGTTAGGCCCCGCGTCGGAGAAGTCGAAGTGATCGCCCCCGCCTTGCGTTCCGGGTCTCCCCCATGCTGAAATGCGGGCATGAAGGTTCGCGACGTCCTCAAACGACTTGACCGAGACGGTTGGGTCGTCGTCCGCATGCGTGGTGATCACCGCCAGTTGAAGCATCCCGTCAAGGCGGGGACCGTCACGGTCGCCGGTCACCCCGGCGACGACCTCCACCCGAAGACGCGCGCGAGCATCTGGCGCCAGGCCCAACTGGAGGACGAGCCGTGAGCGAGTACGCGGTCCTGTACGAACGTGGTGAGCGGAACTGGTCGGCTTACGTCCCCGACCTCCCCGGCTGCGTGGCCACTGGCAAGACGCGCGAAGAGACCGAGCATCGCATCCGCGAGGCCGTCACCTTCCACATCGAAGGATTGAAGATCGACGGTGAACCTGTCCCCGAACCCACCGTCGAAGCCGGGATCGTCTCGGTCCCGTCATGATCACTCGAGAGAATGCGGCGTCTCGGACATCGATAGTTGTCCGGGCCTAACGTGGCGCTGCAACGGACCCGGCCGAGGGGCCGCTTTCCGGGATGCGGTCGCTCCACCGTGGGCCGGTCCGCTGAGCTTCGTCGTGAGAGCGATCCAGTTGCGCACCTCGGTCGCCTCGACCGATGCCGTGAGGCCGCGGACTGGCGTCGCCCCAACGTGCGGAACGAGCCCGAGGCGCTTGACAGAGGTCAACGACCGCTTCCTCTCCGTTGACCCTGCTTGTCCTGACGACGTGCCGTCGTCCGCCCCGGTCGATAGCCCGGATTCGGCAAGCCGCGCTCGCCGACCGGCTCGCCCTTCGCCGGGTTGGCGATCGAATGGTAATGGTCGCCGTCGACTGTCCCATTCGCCTGCCGCCTCCGCGCCTCGATCGCCTGACGCGGCGGGTTGGCCGGGATCAGGGCGTCGCAACCCGCGCCGATCAGGTCCTGTCGGCCCGCCTTCATCAGGGCCTCGCGGACCTCGAAGTAATTCTCGGGCTTGAAGAATTGGAGGAGGGCCCGCTGGAGCTTGCGGTCGCGGAGGTGCTTCGCGGTGAAGACTTCCTCGCCCGTGAACGGGTCGAGACCCGTGTGGTACATGCAGGTAGCGATGTCGAACGGCGCGGGGATGAAGTCCTGGACCTGGTCGGGGCGGTAGCCGTTCCGCTTGAGGAAGAGAGCCAGGTCGATCATCGCGTCCAGGTCGCTCCCCGGGTGCGACGCGATGAAGTAGGGGACGAGGTACTGCTTGGGCTTGCCGGCGGCCGTGCTGGCCCGGTTGAAGGCGTCGGCGAAGCCGCCGAAGTCGGCGACGTCGGGCTTCTTCATCCGACGGAGGACGTCGGGGTCGGTGTGCTCGGGGGCGACCTTGAGGTGGCCGCCGACGTGGTGCGCCGCGAGCTGTTCCATGTATTCGGGCGACCGCTGGGCCAGGTCGGTCCGGATCCCCGAGGCGACCAGCACCTTGCGGACGCCGGGGACCTCGCGGCTCGCCTTCATCAGGTCGACGAGCGGGCCGTGGTCGGTCCCCAGCAGCTTGCAGACCTTCGGGTGGACGCACGAGAGCCGCTTGCACTTGGCCTCGACCTCGGGGCGGGTGCAGCGCATCTGGTACATGTTGGCGGTCGGGCCGCCGATGTCGGAGACGATGCCCGAGAAGCCCGGGTCGCGGCCCATCGCCGCCAGCTCGCCGAGGATCGACTCCTGCGACCTCGACTGGATGATCCGACCCTGGTGGGCCGTGATCGAGCAGAAGGTGCAGCCGCCGAAGCAGCCGCGCATGATCGTGACCGAGTCCTTCACGGTCTCGAACGCCGGGATCGGATCGCGGCCGTAGCAGGGGTGGGGCCGTCGGGTGTAGGGCAGGCCGTAGATCCGGTCCATGTCCTCCTGGCCGATCGGCAGGCCCGGCGGGTTGGCGACGACGGCCTGGCGGTCGTGGTACTGGACCAGGCCCCTGGCGTTGAGCGGGTTCGTCTCCTGGTGGATGATCCGCGTGGCCCTGGCGAACGCATGCCGGTCGGCCTTCACCTCCTCGTAGGAGGGGAGGACGAGGGCGTCGGCCGGCGGGGTCTCGCGGGCGCCGAGGGCGTAGGCGACGCCCCTCATGTCGCGGAGGTCGCGGACCGTCTGGCCCTCGGCCAGCCGGCGGGCGATCTCGACGATCGCCTGCTCCCCCATCCCGAAGGCGACGAGGTCGGCCTTCGAGTCGAGGACGATCGACCGCTTGACAGTGTCGCTCCAGTAATCGTAGTGGGCGAGCCGACGGAGCGACGCCTCGACCCCCCCCGCGATCACCGGGACGCCCGGAAAGGCCTCGCGCGCCCGCTGGCAATACGGCATCGTGGCGCGATCAGGACGGAGGCCGATCCGACCACCGGGGCTATACGCGTCGTCGTTGCGGACCTTCTTGCTCGCCGTGTAGTGGTTGATCATGCTGTCCATGTTCCCGGCGCTGATGCCGAAGAACAGGCGAGGCCGGCCGAACTCGCGCCAGGGGTCGGCGCTCCGCCAATCCGGCTGGGGGAGGATCGCGACCCGGTAGCCCGCCGCCTCGAGCACCCGGCCGAGGATCCCCATCGCGAACGCCGGATGGTCGACGTACGCGTCCCCCGTGACGAGCACGACGTCGACCGCGTCCCACCCCCGCCCCTCCATCTCGCGCCGCGAGACGGGCAGCGGCGGCCGGGCGACCGGCACGCTCGGGAGGACCGGCAACAGGGTCGGGGCGACATTCGCCTCGGCCCGTCGGGTCGAGCAGGGGGGCGGTTCCACGATGTCGGGCATGCGGTCGAGGGCTCGCGGGGATCGAATGGCGGAACCGAAGCGGATCGATCCACGATTCTAGGGAGGAGCGACGGAGATGACCAGGGTCGGCGGCATGGATCGGCCGATTTGCCGCCGCCCGGCGCTTGAGGCAACTTGACCAAACGAAGCCAATCCCACGTGTCGAAACGAAGCCAATTCCTCTTGACCAAACGAAGCCAATTCCGCCGCCGATCCCGGATAGGGCGATGGGACTACGTTTGGGATGCGGATCGCGGTCGACCAAACGAACCCAATGCGAGTCGGGCGGCGAGGCGGGGGTCTCCGAGGACGCGAAGGATCGTGCCCGCGTCGAGACGGATCGATCGGCGCAAACTCAATCGACACAGCGATTTCTGTTGAGAACGAGCCGCATCATACGCCCGATTGAGGTAGGCACGGGCGAGGCGACGTTGCCCGGCCTGACGAAACGAAGCCAATTCGGGGCGGGCGGCGAGGAGGGTATCGATGAGGGCCTGGGCTTCTTCCAGGTCGGTCGTGCCGGTCTTGAAGGTGTGGGTCTCGCTGGCCCGGTGCCACCGGACCGAGATGGTCGGGTGCCCGAGCCAGGCGACCTCCCAGGACGCGGCGACCCGGATCCAGAAGTCCCAGTCGACGACGTAGCGCAGTCGCGGAACGAACCCACCGACGGCCTCGTGGGCCGCCTTCCGGAGCGTGACGGCCGAGCACCGGAGCGGGTTCGCGGCGGCCAGCTCGGCGAGGAAAGTCCCGGGCGGGAACCGGCGGTCGTCGGGGCCGCAGCCGCCCGGCTCGACGACGGCCGACGGGACCGGCTCGCCCCGGTCGTCGACGACCCCGGCGGCCGAGGCGACCATCCCCGTCGCCGGCCCGAAGGCGGCCCTGTGGGCCGCGAGGTGGCCGTCTCGCATCAGGTCGTCCTGATGGAAGACGGCGACCAGCGGGGTCCGGCTCCGGGCGACGCAGCGGTTCCAGTTGCCCGCGAGCCCGAGCCGCTCGGAGTTGACCTCGACCCTGGCCCGGTCGCCCGCGGCGTCGCGGACCCGGTCGAGGGTGTCGTCGGTCGACTGGTCGTCGGAGACGATCAGGTCGAACGGGACTTCCGTCTGGCCGAGGATGCTCCGGAGGGCCTCGCCGACGTGCCGAGCGCCGTTGTAGGTCGGGATGGCGACGGTGAGGGCGTGCCCACGGTCTGTCATCGGACCCTCAGGTCCCCGACGCGGCCTCGTAGTCCGCGGCGAGGCGTTGGAGGGTTTCCCAGGTATAGAGGCCCGAGGAGTGGCCGTCGGTGAAGCCGAGGCGGACGGCGTAGCTGCCGACCGGCTCCATCCCGTCGAGGCGGATGTCCTCGGGGATCTGCGAGGGGTCGAGGATCCGGGCCCCGGTCCACTCGTTCCGGCAGGCGGCGCACGGGCATTCGCCCCGGAGATAGCGGTAGGGGAGTCGGGCGACCTGCCCCTCGTCCCAGGTCAGTTCGAGGACCCGGTCGGCCTGGAGGGCGCGGATGTTGGTCGGGGTGTCGGCCATCGGACTCCCTTGCTCGCGGCCGGGCCCGTCCCGACAATGGGGTCGGCGGTCGGGCCGACTGGTGCATCCAGCCTAGCAGGCCGAAGGACGGGGAGGAACCCGGTCGTGAAGGGGACGAAGTTCTACGTCGCGGCCCCGAGCGTCAATGCCGTCCGACGGGCCCTGGGGCGGCCCCCCGGGGGGGTCGAGGTGATCAGCCGGCACGACCGCGAGACGATCGCGTGCGGCCACACGATGGATGAGCATAGCCTGGCGCGGCACTGGTCGGTCGTCGTCTCGCGGCTGGCCAAGGCCGGGCTCCGGGTCGTCGACCGGCCGGGCGTCAGCCGAACAGGCGAGTGATCGGCGAGCCCGAGGCGATCGGGAGCGGGCGGCCGAGGGTGTCGACGACCTCGGTCGCCGGGTCGATCCCGAGGGCCCAGTAGAGCGTCGCGGCGACGTCGTCCGGGCGGACCGGGTCGGACGCGGGATAGGCCCCGATCCGGTCGCTCGACCCATACACGGCGCCGGGCGTCACCCCGCCGCCGGCCATCAACGCCGTGTAGCACTTGGGCCAGTGGTCCCGCCCCGGGGTTTTGGCGTTGGCGCTGAGGCCGATCCGGGGGGAGCGGCCGAACTCGCCCATCCAGACCACGAGGGTCTCGTCGAGGAGCCCACGCGCGTCGAGGTCGTGGATCAGGGTCGGCACGGCGCGGTCGGTGATCGGGAGGAGGCGGTCCTTGAGGTCGTTGAAGTTGTTCCCGTGCGTGTCCCACCCGCCCGTCCCGACGCCCATCCCGATCGTCGACGAGAAGTAGACCGTGACGAACCGGACGCCCGACTCGACGAGCCGGCGGGCGAGCAGGCAGCCCTGGCCGTAGGTGGTCCGGCCGTAGTCGTCCCGGAGCTTCGCGGGCTCGCGGGAGAGGTCGAACGCCTCCTTGACCTTGGGCGAGGCGAGCATCGAGAGGGCACGGTCGTAGAACGAGTCGATCCCCCGCGCCGTGGCGTTCTGCCGGAGGGCGACGTTCTGGGCGTCGATCCGGGCGAGCAGGCCGCGACGGTCGTCGAGCCGGTCGAGCGGGAGGCTCGCGGGAAGGCTCAGCTCGGGCAGGCGGAAGTCCTCGGCGGCCGGGTCGCGGCCGACGAAGAACGGGGCATGGGCCTTGCCGAGGAAGCTCGCCCCCTGGCCGGGAGTCACCGAGCCGTCGCGGATCACGTGCGGGAACGAGACATACGTCGGCAGGCTCGGGTCGTCGACCGGCCGGAACTTGCTGACGACGCTCCCGTACGAGGGATAGAGCTCCAGGGTGTCCCGGAGCCGCTGGTCGTCGATCGGCGGGGCGTGCCCGGTCAGGCTGTAGTAGCCGGCCGAGTTGTGGTTGCCCATCCGGTGGTGGATCGACCGGACCTGGGCGAACTTGCCGAGGACCCCCGCGAACCTGGGCAGGTGCTCGGAGATGTACAGCCCGGGGGCGCTCGATGCGATCGGCCTGAAGTCGCTGCGGATGCCGTCGGGGGCGTCCGGCTTCATGTCGAAGGTGTCGAGGTGCGACGGCCCTCCCCACTGCTGGAGGAAGATCACCGCCCTGGCCTTGGACGGACCCCGGGCCGCGCCGGACGCCCGGAGGAGGCCCGGCAGGTTCAGCCCGGCGAAGCCCGCCGCGCCGACCCGGATCAGGCTCCGCCTCGTCATCCCGAGCGTCTCGCGCAGGTCCCGGCATCCCTCGCCCATCGGTCAGCCCTCTCTGTATCTCGGCCCCCGTCGGTCGGTCAGTGCCGCAGGAGGAATTCCTTGGTGTTGATCAGGGCCCAGGCGGCGTCCTCCCAGGCCTTCCGGCGGTCCTTGCCCCTGGCGACATGGCCGACGATCTCGGCGAGGTCCGAGGCGGTCGGCGGCCGGCCGAGGATCGCCGTCGCGAGCTCGGCGGCGATCGACTCGTCGGCCGCGCCCGAGTCGAGGAGCCGGCCGATCCGGTTGTCGGGGGCCTCGAGCTTGGACCGGATCGACTCGCCGTTGATGAGCTGGAACGCCTGGGCGAGCGTCGTCTCCTCGGACCGCTCGCACTCGCAGGTGAGGAGCCGTTCGGGCTTGCCGAACGCCTTGAGGAACGGCCCGCCCCCCTCGATCCCGGGGAGCTGCGCGGCCCGGAGGCCCGGAGGGACGTTGGCGAAGGCGTCGGGCTTGCCGAGGGCCTGGCCGACGGCGTCGAGGAGCACCTCGGCCGGCAAGAGCCGAACCTGAGCCCGGGAGAAGTTGGCCTCGTCCTCGGCGTTCGTCTCGTTGACCTCGGGCCCGAGGGCATAGGCGCGGGACTTCAGGATCAGGGCGGCGAGCGGCCGGAGCCGGAAGCCCCCGCGGCGGAACTCGTCGGTCAGGGCATCGAGGAGCGCGGGGTTGCTCGGCGGGTTCGAGTCGCGGAAGTCGTCGACCGGGTCGACGATCCCCCGGCCCATCAGGTGGAACCAGACCCGGTTGGCCATGTTGCGGGCGAACTGGGGGTTGTCCCTCGTGAGCCAGTCGGCCAGGTCGTCGAGGGCGTTCGGGTCGTCGTGGAGCTCGGGGCGAGGGCCCCCCGGCGGCTTCGGCTGCATCATCTGGCCGGACCGGGGCTGGACCGTCTCGGGCCGGCCGGCGAGGTGGATCACGACGTCGCCGTTGATCTCGTGCTTGTCGAAAATGTCCTTGCGGTCGGGGTCGAGGATCTTCCGGCCGACGTTGCCGAAGTACGCCGCGAGGCCGTAGTAGTCGTCCTGGGTCCAGACGTCGAACGGGTGGTTGTGGCACCGGGCGCACTGGAGCCGGACGCCGAGGAAGACCTGGCCGATCGTCTCGGCCGCGGTCATCGGGTCGCGGTTGGTCCGATAGAAGCTGGCCGGCGGGTTCTTCCAGGTCGAGCCCTTGGCCGAGACGATCCGGCGGGCGAACTCGTCGAGCGGGACGTCGGCGGCGATCTGGTCGCGGAGCCAGCGCTGGAAGACCCAGACGCCCTTGTCGCCCATCGTCTTCTCTTCGTTGCGGAGCAGGTCGGCCCATTTCAGGGCCCAGAAGTCGGCGAACTCGGGCCGCGCCACCAGGCGATCGACGAGCCGGGCCCGCCGCCCCGGGTCGGGGTCGGCCAGGAAGCTTCGGACCTCCTCCGGGGTCGGCGGCAGCCCGATGGCGTCGAGGTGGGCCCGGCGGAGGAAGACGGCGTCGGTCGCCGGATCGGCCGGGGTGATCTTCATCGCGTTGAGCTTGGCGAAGACGTGGCGATCGATCGGGTTGTCGGCGGGGACGGGGCGGTCGACGAACCCGGGCCGGTCGGCGATGAAGGCGAGGCGGCTGACCGCACGCCCCGTCAGGTAGCGGACGGCGACGGTCGTCTCGAGCGGCGACCGGGTCGCCACGAGCCCCTCGGGGCCGACCGTGACCTTGGTCGGGTCGTTCACGTCGAAGGCGGCCTCGCGGGTGACGTCCCGCCTCGTGCCGTCGGAGAACTCCGCGGTGACGGCTAGCTGCTGCGAGAGCCCCGGCGCGGCGACCATCCGATGGTCGGGGAAGACCCTGAGCCGGACGACCTTCGGCGCGGTGGCCCGATCATCCAAGGCCCCGTCGGCGATCCAGCCGAGCAGGGCCCGCGCCTCGGCCGAGGCCGGCCCGAAGCGGAGCCCGCCCTCGTGCGGGACCCGGCCCGTCGGCTTGAGCAGGATCAGGCTCTCGGACGGCCGGCTCCGGTCGATCCTCCGGCCGAGCATATCGCGGGACAGCGCGAGGTAGTCGCCCGTCGGGTCGTCGCCGCGGAGGCTGAGCCGGAACCCCCCCTTGCCCGTGATGTTGCCGTGGCAGGCACCCATGTTGCACCCGGCTCGGGACAGGACGGCCGCCACGTCGACCCGGTATCCCGCGACCCTCGGCCGGGCGGTGTCGCGTGCCTCGATCGTCGCCTCGGCGCGGAGCCCTCGGGCCTCGACGACGAGGCGGGCCGTGCCGTCGCGCCGGGGGGTCACGATGCCGGTCGGCGCGACCTCGGCGCAGTCCCCCTCGATCCGGTACCGCGCCTCGTGCGAGAGGTCGCGGACCGAGCCGTCGCCGGCTCGCGCCGTGACCACCACCTGCTGGCCGCGGCCCGCGACCAGCGCGATCGAGGACGGCTCGACCTCGATCCGATCGGGACGGCCGGCCGCGGGGGCGGTCTGGGCATGGACGAGCGTGGCCAGGCAGGCCGCGGCACGCAGGGCGGTCCGGGCCCGTCCTCGCGGCGAGAGGCGGGGAACTTGGGTGGTCATCGTGTCACCCGGGGAGCATTGGCGGAGTGGAGTGCGGGGGCCGACCTCGCGGGGATGTACAACAGAGATTAGATCGATGCCCGCGGCCGGGGTCAAGCGGGAGATGGCCGGTTCGGCGTTCGTCGCGGAAAAGGAGCGGGCGGCCCGGAGGCCGCCCGCGGTGTGGATCAGGGTCGATCGGGGCCGCGATCAGTGGACGCGGCGACCGCGGCGGACGGTCGCGACCGTCGGCTTCTTGGCGGTCGGGGAGACGCCGGGGATGACCACCGGGGTGGCGACCACCGAGTGCTGCGGGACGGCCGTCGTCTGCGCCGGGGCGGTCGGGGCGAGGCGGATCGAGTCGCGGAGCCCGGTCAGCCCGCGGCCCTGCTGGTCCCTGATCGAGCCCTGGGGGATATCGACGGTCACCACGCCCGAGCGGTTGTAGCCGCCGGCGAGGTTGAACCGGACCGTGTGGTCGTCGATCCAGGTCAGGCTCGTCGCCCGGACCGGGTTGGACCGGCTGATCCCGTCGCCGGAGAGGATCAGGTCGCTCGGGACGACCGAGTTCCGGTCGACGTTGGCCGAGAAGCTGACGTCGAGGGAGGCCGGGGCGGCCGTGTAGGGGACCGACGCCCCGCCGGACCGACTGACGCCGTCGGGGAGCAGCGACGTCGTGGCGACGCGGAAGGCCCGGCCGCCGGCGGGGAGGCCGCCGGTGCCGCGAAACTCGAACGCCCCGATGTCCGCCGGGCCGGTGCCCGGGAAGGCTCGGCCGGGGACCGTGGCCCGGCCCCGATAGCGGAAGTCCAGGGGCGGGGCGAACGCGGGGTTGGCCCGGTCGATCGCCGACGAGTTGAGCGTCAGGTCGAAGTTGGCGTCGAGGAAGAAGACGGCCGGGCCGTCTGCGGTCGGCCGCGGGTCTCGAGGCGCGACGAACGCGGGGACTCCGGCGAGGTTCCCGAGCGAGTCGGGGGCGTTCGCCCGCAGGGCGGCGGGGTCGAAGCCGTTGCCGACGTTGACCGTGCTGCCGGCCGAGCTGTTCTGGTTCGGCCCGTTGCCCGAGAACAGGTTGCTCCGGAGCACCACCTTGTTGGCGACGTTGCTGCCGACGGCGAACCCGGCGCGGGCGCCGGTCAGGTCGTGGTTCTGCCAGAAGATGTTGTTGTCGATGTTCGCCAGCACCGGGGTCCCGGCCGCGGCGCTGACGATGATCCCCGTGTCGTTGAAGGCGAAGGTGTTGTTATCGACCTGGCCGGCGTTCGCCAGCGTGCTCGCGCCGGACCCGACGATCCCGAGGCCGGTCGTGTTGCCGATGAACCCGTCGTTGACGAACCGGGGGAGCGGCGCGTTGGCCCCGGTGGCATAGACCGAGGCGCCGACGGCCGAGTCGATGAAGTAGTTCCGGTCGACGAGGATGTCGGAGTTCGCCAGGAAGAGGCCGGTCGAGCCGGGCTGGATCGGCCCGTTCGACGGGTCGCCCTGGAGCGGGCTGGCGATCGTGAAGCCGGTGACCTCGGTGTTGAGGACCCCGCCGAGGACGCTCGTGATGTTCCTCCCGGTCACCGTGGTCGAGGGGGTGGTCCCCGTCGGGGCGGCGGGCCGGAGGATCGTCTGGAGCGGGTCGCCCGGGATCAGGTTGGTGTCGGTGCTCGCGGTCGACGCCGAGGCGAGCGTGACCAGCGACTTCAAGGTGACCGACTCGTTGTAGACGCCGGGCAGGACCGCCACGACGTCGCCCGTCTGGGCGGCCGTGATCGCCGCGACGATGGTCGGGTACGGGTTGGCCCGCGACCCGAGCGGCCTCGTCCCGTCGGTGACGAACCCGCCGACGAAGAGGTGGTTGACCAGCGACGGGCTGAAGACGACGAAGGTCGGGTTGAAGTCGCCGCCGGGGACGCCATCCCCCGTGGGGAAGACCCCGTTGTACTCGCCGTCGAGGGCGTTGCCGGCGACGTCGGTCACCGGGCTGGCCCCGGTGCCGACCACCGTGACCCGGTAGACGTCGTTGGCGAGCGCGGCCCCCGAGGCCCCGACCACGTTGAACGAGACCTGCTCGGCCCCCTTCGGCGTGTGGAGGTAGGTGTAGACGAAGCTCGTGGTGTCGATCGTCAGCGGCACGTCGTTGCCGTTGCCAAAGACCCCATCGCCCCCGGAGCGGACGACCCGGATCGTGTTGGCGTTGATGGTGGCGGGGTCGACGTTCTTGTCGAACGTGATCGTGAACGGCACGGTCCCGTTCGAGGCGACGTTGGCCAGGGTGTTGGGCCTGGGCGAGACCGCCGTGATCCGCGGGCCCGCCGTGTCGATGACGAAGGTGGTCAGGGCGTTCGGGTCGTTGATGTTCGACGCGTTGCCGGACGCGTTGGCGATCCGGACCCGGGCGACGCTGTAGCCGGAGTCGTCCGTACTCCTGACGGGCGGGGTCCTCGTGAGGTCGGAGTAGAAGATCCCGTCGGGCCCGACGTTGTAGGGCGAGTCGCGCAGCGGCTTGGTGATCTTGACGCTGAAGCGGCCGTTGATGTCCGTCGTGCCGACGCCGGCGTCGATGATGTCGAAGACGCCGTCGCCCCGGGTCGAGACGTCGATGTGGACGGTCTGGTTCTGGAGGAAGTTGGTCGGCGGGAAGACGTCGGTGATCGTCCCCTGGAAGTTGGGGGTGTTGGTGTCGGTGATCCCGTCCTTCCGGTTGCTGTCGGTCGCCGGGTCGAGCGAGAAGGTCCCGGCGACGATCGACGGCGAGTTGGTGTCGACGGTGAAGGTGACCTGGAAGTTGCCGCCGGGGAAGCCGTTGCCCGAGGGCAGCGGCGTCTGGTTGCCGTTGGCGTCGAGGTTCTCGCCGTCGAGGGCGTTGCCGCTCGGGTCGCGGACCACGGCCGAGCCGGTGCCGAGGACCCGGACCCGGTACTCGTCGGTCGCCAGCGTCAGGCCGCTGGCCCCCAGGTTGATCGTGAGGATGTGGTTGAGCGGGTCGTAGGAGAGCTTGCCCGCGAGGTTGATCGGCCGATCCGAGACGACGTTGCCCGCCGTGAATTGGCCGTCGCTCGACTCGTCGAGGAGGACGGTCGACGCGTTGAGCGTGTTCGGGTCGATCGCCGCGTCGAACTGGATCTGGATCGCGGTGGGCGGGACGTTCGTCCCGGAGATCCCGCCGACCTGGTAGATGCTCTTGTTGGACGCCCCGGTCGGGCTGTTCGGGTCGGTGAAGGTCGCCGTGACCGCCGTGACGTGGGGCGGGAAGAGCTGGCGGAACTGGAAGGCCCCGATCGTGTAGAACGGGTTCCGGCCGAAGCCCTTGATGGGCTTGTTAGGGTCGGCGGTCCGGAGGTAGCCGGCCCCGTCGCGCTGCCCGCCCTCGTCGTTCGTCCCGTTGCCCAAGGGCATGTACGGGTAGGTCGCCGGGTTGGACGACGGCCCCGTGTACGCCCCGGGAGTCCCCTGCAAGGCGGGGACCCACTGGTCGCGGAACGACCGGATCGGGAAGCCCGGCAGCGTGACGAAGTCCTGGTCGGACCGGATGAAGCCGACGCCGCCGTAAGGGTTGGATCCCCCGATGGGGTTCCTGACCCCGCCCTCCGGCCCGAGCACCTGGAAGACCGCCGGGTTGAGGATGTTGCCGATCTGGAGCGGCCCGATCTCGGAGCGTGAGGCGTTGATCGCGGCCGAGTTCGGCCCGACGAAGAAGTTGCCGTTGGCCGCGTCGAGGAACTGGGGGTCGCCGTGGACCGCCTGGTTGTCGCCCCGCCAGCCGTCGACGTTGTTCGCCCCGACCACGTCGGCGGCGTTGTTGTTGTAGAGGTTGTACTGGGTCTGGCTCTCCCACTGCTGGCCCTGGAGCTGGATCGCCGCCGTCGTGTGGTTGGCGAAGATGTTGTTCATCGCGATGAAGTTGACGTGCGCCAGGGCGTTCCTGCCGTTCCATCGCACCGGGGTGGCGTTGGTGTTGGCGATCCCGGCGTCGGAGTTGATGCCGATCCCGTTGTTGTAGAAGGTGCTGTTGAGGAAGACGGCCTGGGACGGGGACTCGTAGGTGGTCGAGTCGTCGCCCGAGGTCACCGTGTCGATCGCCACGCCGGTCGGCATGTTGGAGATCGTGTCGTTGACGAAGAAGGTCCGGGTCGGCTCGGCCGGGATCGGCCCGCGGGCGATCATCCCGGGGTAGTTCATCGGGATGGCGACCGGGGTGAACCCCGGGTGGGCCCAGACGCCGATGTCGCGGAAGCTCGCCAGGTTCGAGTCCGAGATCGTCATCGCGTTGGCCGAGTTGTACTGCGTCCCGTAGGTGGTGGTCTGGCCGTTCGGGCCGCCCGCGATGGGCACGGGGAGGCCGTTGCGCTGCTGGTACGGCTGGTCGATCTTGGCGTCGAAGCCGTTCTTGCCGGTCGTGTCGTAGAGCCGGAGGATGCCGCTGCCGATCTGCTCGATCCGGGTGATGTAGCGGATGTCGGCGTTGTCGATCAGGTTGCCGAGCCGCGGGTCGTAGAGGTTGAAGCTCGGCGCCGTGTAGGAGCCGAAGGTGATGTTCCCGCCGTCGCCGGCCTTGGGGGCGGTCGAGTCGCCGTCGATCGCGGAGTACATCCGGACGCCGCGGACGGTGGTCCCGACCGTCGAGTCGTGCACCGAGGTGATGATGACCGGGACGCGCTGCTGGCCGGTCGACTCGTTGCCGGGGATGCCGACGAACCGCATCTGGCTGTAGACGCCGACGTCGATGAGCGGGTCGGCCGTCGGGTCGACGCCGTTGTCCATCCCGGAGACGAACCCGGCGCCCTGCTGATCCTCGGCGAGGATGTTCGGCGACGAGGTGAACGCCGTGGTCGGGCCGGCGCCGAGGAGTTTGATGATCGGCGACTCGCCGGGCCTGGCCACGCGCTGGCCGTTGGCCAGCATGGTGTTGGGCAGCAGCGATTGCACCGTCAGCGTGACGGAGGGCTTGGGCACGTTCCCGAATCCGGTCTCGCTGCCGAGCGGCGGGAGGTTGCCCAGGAACGGGCCCATGGTGATCGTCTCGCGGACGATGTAGGTCAGGTCGGTGTTGTCCCAGACCGTGTTGACGTTGTTGGCCGAGTCCTCGCGGAGCCCCGGCCGGCTGCCGAGGACGCCGAGGCCGTTATAGCCGTTGCGCTGGAGGACGTTGCCGCGGAAGAATGGCTTGCCCGACTGGAGCGGGCGGAGCGGGTCGCCGGCGAAGAGGCCGTCGGCCGTGGTGTTCATCGCGACGTCGGCGTTGTCGGTGAGGTTGTTGTTGGTGATCGAGACGTGGGTGCCCGAGCCGTTCTGGCCGGACCCGAACGCGCCGGCGAGCTCGATGGCGTGGCGACCCCGCGGGCCCGACTGGATCGAGCCTTCCAGCGTGTTGACCGTGCCGCCGCCGTAGCGGATGTCGGCCTCGTCGATCACGGCGACGCCGGGCGAGAAGACCGTGATGCTGCCCCACCGGGCGGCGTCGGAGACGTTGCCCGGGGTCGGCTGGAGGCTGCCGGCGCCGGCCAGGCTCGACGGCAGGGGCGAGACGATCGGCGTCGTGATCTGGGTGACGGGGTCGAAGTACGACGTCGACGCCGTGTCGTCCAGGATCGAGGTGAACAGGATCCGGGCGTCGCCGGTCGTGTTCGGCTTGAAGCTCGGGTTCGGCTGGCCGTTGGGCAGGAGCGGCGAGAAGTTCGCGCTGGCGTCGAACTGGTTGATGTACGTCCGGTCGCCGACGTTGAGGCTCGGCTGCCGGGCGCCGATGCCCGAGCCGTTGACCTCGATGGCGGCCCCGCGCTCGAGCTTGACCATCATCCCGGGCTGGACGTAGAGCCGGTCGGGCTCGGACGAGAGGCTGCCCCCCCGCTCTTGGAGGTACAGGTCGCCCATGACCAGGCGGGAGGTGAGCAGGTACGGATAGGGGGAGTTCAGGACGAAGTTCCGCGCCCCGCCCATCGTCGACGGGTTGAGCGGGTAGTTGACGGCGTTGGTCGGCTCGGCGACGCCGTTCTGCTCGGCTCGGATGAAGATGCCGTTGAGGTTGTTGTTCACCATCGTCACCCGCCGGATGAGCGGGCCGCGGGCGACCTCGTCCTCGCGGAGCGCGTCGACGTTGACCGAGATCGCCGCCTGGACGCTCGTGGCGTTGCCCGCCTCGGAGATCACGTCGTTGGTGATCGCCGGCCGCGAGTTCAGCATGGTGATCGCGTCGTAGCCGATGTTGGTCGTCTGCGGGACGGCACCGCCGGCGTAGCGGATCCGCGCGTTGTCGATGACCGACATCACGTCGTCCGCGCCGGAGACCGCGTCGGCGCCGTTGGGGCCCTTGAGGCGGCCGTCGACGCCCGGGCCGGCGAGGGTCGGGATCTGGCCGGGGAAGGTGCTGGACCGGTTCGTCTCGTCGTAGTTCCGGAAGACGAGCCCGCCGTAGTCGCCGCCCCGGGGCGGAGTCGAGGAGCCCGGCGGCGTGCTCTGGCCGCCGACGGAGTTGTCGTTATACGAGGTGACGTTGACCTGGTCGCTCGGGTTGGGGCCGCCGTTCATCTGGAGGGCGCTTCCCTGATTCTGGACGAACAGGGCCGCGTTCTGCATCTTGAGGATCGCCCCGGGCGCGAAGGCCAGGGTGGTCAGCGCCGGGATGGCGACGCTGGCATCGCGGGGCACCCCGGTCACGGGGTCGTTCCCCGAGGGCGCCTGGATGACGAACGCCTTCTGGGTCGTTTGGCCGGTGTTCGGGTCGCGGATCACCGTGGCCGGCAGGGCGACCACCACGACCGGGCCCCGCGACGACCGCTGCTGGGCCGCGAAGAGCGCCGAGCGGTCGAACCGGCCGGACCCCTCGCGGTCGAACCGGGGGTCGAAGCCCGTCCCGAAGTTCGACTGGGCGTTGAGGTCGCCGCCGTTGATCGCGTTCGGGGCGGCCTGGGGCGCCAGGGTCGGGTACGGCTTGGCGAGGCTCCCGTCGGGGTCGTCCGTGGTCAGGAACGGGTCGTCCTGATAGTCGGGCTTCGCGTAGATGATGTTGCCGTTGGGGACGACGACGTAGCCGGTCACGAACGCCCCGCCGGGGAGGCCGTCGCCGGAGAGGCCCTGGCGATACTGGCCATTGGGCAGGAGGTCTTCATACGTGCCGTCGGGCTTCTTGTTCCCGAGGAACTCGCCGTCGAGCTGGTTGCCGAAGGCGTCGGTGATCTTGTTCGAGCCGGAATTCGGGATGTAGAGCCGGTAGTAGTCGGGCGGCAGCGTGGAGCCCGCCGGCAGGGTCAGGGTGAGCCGGTCGTGGTACCCGGGCTGCCCGGCCTGGGCCCTCGGGTCCGAGCTGCCGAGGGTGACCCTCGTCCCGGCGACGCGGGAATAGCCCGTGCCGTCGTTGGAGGTCCCGAGGGTGCCGAAGTTGCCGTCGGCGGTGCCGCCGGGCGTGTCCGCCGAGCCGATCAGCTGGATCGCGTTCGTGTAGTCGATCCCCGCCGGGAGCGGGTTGGAGAAGTCGACGATGAACGAGGTCGGCGGCGCGGCGGCCCGGGAGATCGCCCCGGGAGCGGGCACCTCGAAGTAAGACCGAGGGCCGCTCAGGGTCCCGTCCGGGCTGACGGCCCTGACATACGTGATGAACGCCGGCTGGGGCTGGAAGTCGAAGCTCAGGTAGTAGTTCTGCGGGTTGTTCGGCTTCGAGGGGTTGGCCTGGAGCGGGTTGCCCGCCGCGTCGGTGAGGCCGGAGAAGCCCGGCTCGGACGTGTGGGCGACGAACACGTAGTGTCCGGCCGGGAACCCCGTGCCGAAGGTGAGGTTGACCGTCCCGGTATACGGGTCGGTGGTGAGCCGCCGGTTCGACGTGGAGGTGAAGGCCGCCGTCTTGATGAAGGACGACTCGTCGACGATGTTGCTGCCCTGGACCAGGTACAGCGAGTAGTTGCTGATGTTGCTCGCCGCGGTCGGGTCGAGCGCGGGGAGGGAGAGCTGGGTCGGCACCGCGAACGGGCTGTTCAATGCCGAGGGCTGGACGGGGTCGGTGAAGTAGAGCGTCAGGTTCGGGAGGCTGCTGATCGCCGTGTTGTTGGGGAGCGATGCCCCGCTCGGGTGGCTCCCGCTGGTGTCGATCATGGGGCGGCTGGTGTCGACCCGGAACGAGATGTCGAGCGTCGAGGAGAGGCCCGGCAGCGGGGCCCGGTCGGTCTGGCCGATCGCCAGGAACCGGACCCGGTTCAGGCCGTCGGGGAGGTTCGCCGGGGCCGTGATGAAGAACCGGCCGGCAGCGTCGGTCGTCGTCAGGACGTCGTAATTGCCCGAATAGCCGCGGCCCCCGACGCCCGGGGTGAGGTCGAGCGACCCGATCGGCAGCGGGGCCCCGGTCGACGCGTTATTGTGCGGGATCCCGTTGAACTCGACGAGGACGACGAGGTTGGCGACGGTCCCGGGGAAGTTCGCCCCGAGCTGCCCGTTCAAGGTCGGCTGCCGGACGTTGGTATTCTGGTCGCCCTTGATCCCCGAGTCCGAGTTCGGATTGAGGGCGACCCCGTTGAACACGGGAGGCGACAGGGTCTGCACGCCCAGGGACTGGACGAAGTTGCCCCCCGCGACGCCTTCGCCCGTCGGGAATCGGCCGGAGTACTCGCCGTCCAGCCCGTTGCCGACGAGGTCGGTCACCCCCGGGTTGGTCACCCGGCCGGCGCCGTCGTAGTTCGTAGCCACGACGATCAGCGTGTAGACGTCCGTCGGGAGCAGGGACTGGTCCAGCGCCGTCAGGTCGATCGTCACCGAGTTCGAGGCGGCGTCGTACCGGATGATCGCGCGGGGATCGTTCGTCACCAGGGTATTCGAGGTGACGGGGACGCGAGTGCCCCGGTAGAGCCGAATGCTGTCGCGATTGATCGTGGACGGGTCAAGCGGTGCGCTGAAGTTGATCCGGACGATCCGGCCGCTGAACGTCGTGCCGGTGATCGTGGGGGCGACGGTGTCGGCGAGCCGGAACGTGTCGGTGAACGCCAGGTTCGGCTTGCCGTCGCGCCCCCTGACCCCGCCCGCGGCGAACGACTCGGTGAAGGTCCCGTTCGCGTTCACGCCCGGCTGGCGGGTGAAGCTGAAAGGGTACTTGATGACCGTCGGGAAGCTGGGGTCGTCGACGGCGATCGGCTGGCCGAGGGTGACGGTCACCCCGGCCGGCCCGGTCACGGTCAGGGCCCCGGGCTGGAGGGTGGAGAAGTCGATCGGCTTGCTGAACGTCACCGTGATGAAGGTCGGGGGGACCGCGACGCTGCTGCCGCCGCCCGGGGTGATCGAAACCACCCGGAGGTTGTCGATCGAGGCGAGGGCCGCGACCGCGTCGACCATCCCGTAGCCGCCCTGGGGGTCCCACGCCCCCTTGACGGTCCCGTTGAGCGGGATGGCGCTGGCGATCAACGCGTTGCGGATGTCGACGCGCGAGGACGCCGGGGCGCGCTGGAGCATCAGGGCCGCGACGGCCGCGGCATTGGGGGCGGCGGCGGACGTGCCGAAGAAGGCCGGCAGGTTCGGCTGGGCGAGGTTCGTCGTCGTGGCGGGCTCGCCCGGGAAGGGGGGCTTGGTCGTGTCCAGCGGCGAGCCGAAGAACGAGGTGTTGCCGCCGTCGGCGGTCGAGATCGTCGGCGTCAGCCGGGTCTGGGGCGTCGAGATCCGGGAGCCGTCGGGGTTGAAGACGATCGTGGCCGGCCCGAGCGAGCTGAACGGCTCGGACTTCAGCGGCTGCTGATTGATGTAGGAGGCCGTGGCCCACCAGGGGACGGCCCCGGTGCCGATGCTCTCGGCGGCGTACGGGTGCCCGTTCGTGTTCGGGTAGAAGATCCCGCCGGCGTTGCCGAACTGCTGCGAGAAGACGACGCCGACCTCGGTGACCTCCGTCAGGCGGATCCGCCCCGGGTCGGGGCCCGCGGCCACCTGCACGGCGACGGTGTAATTGCCGGCCGCCAGTTTGTTGATCAGCTGGCCAGGGATCTGGGTCGCGATCGCGTTGGTCGTCCCCGACGCGACGACGTTATTGTTCGCGTCGAGGATGTACAGGTTCAGCGACGTGACCACGCCGTTCGTGGTGTAGAACGGGTTGTCCCACTGGAGGCTGATCGAGGCATTCGCCCCCCCGACGGTGATCGGGAGGTTCGTCAGGGTCCCGCCGTTGGGATTGAAGTTGAAGTAGCGACCCTGGCCGACGCCGGTGACGTTCGCCGTCACGCCGCGGAACGGCGACTCGTACCCGCTGCTGCCGCTGTTGCCCTCGGCCGAGAAGTAGGAGACGTTGTTCTGGGCCGCGACGTCGTTGATCGCCTTGCCGATGATCCCGTCCTGGAAGACCGGCTCCAAGAAATAGCCGATGTCGTCGACGATGACCTTCGCGTTCGCCTGCGTCGCGAGGTCCCGGATGTGCTGGGCGAAGGCGGCCTCGCCGCCGTCGGCCGTGCTGAACGCGAGGGTCGCGCCCGGGGCGATGTCGTAGATGTTCTCCAGCATCGCCCGGCCTTCGTCGGTGTCCCCGGTGGCGCCGTCGGTGAGGACGTTGACGTTGTTGGGCAGGTCGCCCGTCTTGACGGAGTCGGCGAGACCGCCGGCCACCTTGCTGACGCTGTCCGAGAGGACGCCGATGGTGACGCCCGTCCCGTCGACCCCATACTGGGTCCGGGCCTTGTCGGACCGCTGCGCCGTGTCGGCCTCGTTGTTGGCCGTGCCTTTGAAGCGATTCACGGGCCGATAGATCGGGGCCATCCCGATGATCTGGGTCAGGCTCGCGGCCGTGGGGATCTGGCCGATCGGCAGGAACCCCTCGACGTAGGTCTCGTTGGGCTGGGCGAGGACGTTGCTGACCTGGAAGCCGATGTTGCGCAGCGACGTCTGGAAAGTCGTGGGATCTCCATAGCCGCGGATGTCGATCCCGACGAAGTTGCCATTGAACTCGATATAGGAATTCGTCCTCGACACGAACGCGGAACCGTTGTTCAGCCGTTCATAAGCGAGGTATTCTTGATAGATGTTGATCAGGTCCTGCCCGGCGAGGGCGAGCGGCCCGTTCTTGACGTCGGTCAGGTCGTGGTTCGTGGGCCGCCAGGTCGGCGGCGTGTTCAGGCCGCCGCCGTCCAGCAGCCGGCGGGATTCGAGCGACTCCATCGCGAGCCGACGCTGGCCGTCGCGACGCTTCGAGTTTCGACCGCGTCCATCCCCTTTGAAGCTCGCCATCGACAGACTCCCCGGTAAGCCCCGGAGTTCTCCCCGCCCGTCGCCTTGCTCGGCCGTCTTCCGGCCTCGCGATCGGGTTGGTGAACTCGAATGTTCAAGGTGATCCGAACCTCGCTCCGCATCCCGCCCCGGTCATCCCCGGCCCCCCGGCCCCCTTCGCCCGGCCTCTAGGGCCTGCCGACCCTCACAAGTATGTCCTCGGGGATCACCGACAAATATCGGAGATCGCACCCGGTCGCGTCAACCGCCTGCAATATCGAGATTTTTATATCGGTATAGAGACCCATGGGTCCATTGTTCTTGCAGCCATGCGTGGCTACATGCACGCAGTCAATCATGACCGATGACGGGACGCCCGTCAAGCCCGGTCCGGGACAATTTGCGGGAAGAAATTCGGAGAGGTGAATCGAGGGTGAATCGGCGAGATGGGGCGCAGGGTTGCGCGGCGAGTGGATCATTCGAGTGTGATCCACATCGGCGGTTAGTCAAAGGTTCCCGGCCCGAATTCGGCGGCGACCGCGGCGGGCCGGTCGCTCTGTGACGATCGCAATGCGAACGAGGATCGAGGTCGGGAAGCGACGCGCCGGTGCAGCACGTCACGCCGGGGCATCGGTGGGCACATCGACGCCCAGGCGCCCGAGGTCGCGGACGAGGCGCGGGGTATCGACGTAGAGGACACCGGTGAGTCCCGCCCGGCGCGCCCCCTCGACATTCTCGGCCAAGTCATCGATAAACAGGCATTCATCGGGCGGGCGTCCGGCCGCCGAGGCGCATGCCAGGTAGAAGGCCGGGTGGGGCTTCACCCGGCCGACCTCGTGGGAGAGCACGATCCGGTCGAAGTGACGCAGGACTTCTTCGAATTGTCGCCGGAAGTGCGGGGCGTGGAGCGCGTTCGTGTTCGACCCGAGGACGAGACGATGACCGCGACGGTGCAGCGACGCGATCAGGCGATGGACCGACGGGTTCGGCCGGAAGATGTCCGCCCACGCCGCCGCGAATTCCTCGAAGCCGACCCCCAGCCCGGTCAGCTCGGCGATCCGGCCGTGGAAGGCCTCCGAGGTCATCCCGCCGCTCTCGAAGTCCTTGAGCAGCTCGACGAACCCGGCCTCCCGCGCCGTGCGGAGGAAATCTTCCCCCGTGATCCCGAGCGATCGTCCCAACCGGTCGGCCGCGCGGCCGTAGTCGAAGTGGGCGACGACATTGCCGAAGTCGAAGATCAGCGCCGGGCCGTCGTTCATCGGGGGGGCTCTCCGACGGTCGCGAGCGATTTCCAGACTTCGGGAGCGACCGACGGCCGGATGGCCTTGAGCGACCCGTCGAGCAGGAGGACGTGGACCCCGTCGGGGTGCCCGCTCGACGCCCCCATGAGTGCCGTCCGGCCGTCGGCCGCGATGCAGGACGGGGATCGATTCGGGGACGACGCGTGAGTCGAGATCGTCGTCCGCCAGTCGGCCCGGGCCCACGAAGACCCGGCGTCCCCCCGGAGGGCCTTCGGGCCGCTCGTGGGGCAGCCCGACGGGGGGATCGGACCAGGGACGACGTGATAGCCCGCCAGCGGGTCGGGACTCGACGCGCCGTGCCCGACCAGTCGTTCGGAGAAGGCGGCCGTGTAGGAGACCCCGTCTGCCGCCTCGACCTCGGCGAGCGTCACCCGTTTGCCGATCGCGAACGGGCCGCCCTGCCCGTCGGTGGCGGAGCCGGTCGTCGCCCGGTAGCTGACCGGCGCCGGATGCGTGCCGGCGGATGCGTTGGGGTCGCTCGGGCAGATGAACCCGCGGATCGGACGCTCGGCGGGCGGCCCGGCGGAGGCCTTCGGCGGCGGGAGCTTGCGGTCGTTCAGGGCCTGGAGATCGGCCTGGCCGAGCTCGCCGAGCATCGCGGCGAGCGGCCCCTCGCCCCCCAGGTGCACCGTCGGCAGCGATCCGACCGCCTCATGATAGAGGCCGAGGGCCATCCCGACCTGCATCAGATTCCGCTGGCATGAAGCGCGTCGTGCCGCCTCACGCCCCCTCGGCATCGCGATCATGAGGACGAGCGCGACCCCCCCGACGACGGCGACGGCCACGATGACCTCGAGGGCATTCAGGCCCCGCCTCGTCCCGGGACCGATCATGGCACGGCTCGCTGTGCTTCGTGGTCGGGTTGTCCATTGCAAAGCTATGCCGGGCGTGGCACCTTGGCAAGCCCTCGGACCCGAGGGTCAACCCCAGCATTAGGACTCGGACCATGCCTTCTCCGACTCGACCCCGCTTCGCGCCGCTGAGACCGATTTGCTTCGCGCTGGTGATCGGGACGGCGGGGACCGCCGCAACCAGGGATGCCGATGCGCCCGTCGTCCCGCCCCGCGAGGGGAAATCGGAGACGATCGCGCTCTTCGACGGCAAGACGCTCGACGGTTGGGTCGGCCACGAGTCGCACTGGTCGGTCGTTGACGGCACGATCGTCGGCAAGAATACCGCGAAGGTCCCGGTCAGCACTTACCTGCTGACGAAGAAGAACTACACCGACTTCCGCCTGACGGCGAAGGTCAAGCTCGTCGAGTCGGAGATGCACTCGGGGATCGCCTTCTGGGGCCGGGTCGCCCCCGAGAAGAACGACCCGTACACCTATGCCGGCCACCTCGTCATGTTCCCGACGGGCTGGGGGATGTACGACCTGTATGGTCGCAACGGGCTTCCGGTCGACCCCAAGCCCGCGATCGCCGTGGGCAAGCAGCACGACTGGAACGACCTCGAGATCCTCGCCCAGGGGAACCGGGTCCGGGTTGCCGTCAACGGCGTCCCTGTGATCGACTGGCGTGACCCCGAACCGGCCCGGATCAAGGAGGGGCCGATCGGCCTCCAGCTCCACTCCAACACCGTCCCCCAGGAGGTCCACTTCAAAGACCTCAAGCTCGAGACGTTCCCGAAAGAAGATAAATTGATCACGGTGAAGTGACCGCGGGCCGGGTCGAGGCAGCCGCGAGGGTCGTCGAATCCCCGGCGATCAGCGGTCCGACGGATCGTCCGACTCGTTCGACCAAGGCTCGCCGTCAGTCGGGTCTTCGGTCGATCGCATCGCCATCCGGATCCGTAGCTCGGCCTCGACGATCGAGAGCCCTTCCTGCGCGAGCCGCTGCCGCAGGCGTCGCGCGTAAATCCGGGTCGAGATCATGTCGAGCAGGCCGAGGAAGAGGAGGATGACGATCAGGAGGATCACGCCCGACCAGACCTGGATGAATTTGAGGTTGGCGCGGCCGTTCATCACGGCCGGGATCTGGCCGCCGGCGGCGATCCCGGTGGCGAGCAGGACGAGGATGATCGTGCCGAGGAGGCGACGCAAGTCCTCACGGGCGAAGTGATTCTCGTCGAGGACCGTGAGGCCGCCCGGCCGCGACCGGTGCTCGCGCCACTGCCTCCACCCGAGAAATACCGCCGCGACCAGGATCAGCCCGGCGAGTGCGAGGCTGATCGGCCCGGAGGGGTCGGCGACGGGAGCGGGCGGCATGGCGAGGACTCCCCGTCGGCACGACTCCGGTGTCGCTCGCGCGGTGAAAGGGGGAATCGGCGGGACGGGCCTTCCGGATCAGTAGACGTCCGCGTGCGTGAGCTGTTGCTCGATCCAGTCGCTCCGCCGGGCGATCTCGCGGAGCGCCGCGCGGACCTCGACCGTGTTCACGTGGGCCCGGGAGTAGGTCCGCGACATCACGAACATCGGGACTTCGTTGACGATGCGGACCGAGAGCCCGCCGTAAGTCATCTCGGCGTTGAGCTTGAGGGCAAACTCATAGTGCCTCGGCTCGGCCGGGCAGCAGACGGAGAAGACCGAGAGCAGGTGCTCCTTCTGACGCCCGTGGCCGACCTCGAGGTAGACCTCCTGGAGGCGGTTGTTCGGCAGCTTGACGAGGATCCGATAGTGGTCGCGGGCCCCCTGGACGAAGCAGTCGAGCCCCTCGACGCTCTCGCGCACCAGGGCCTCGGTGTCGAGCATCTGCGCGATGACGGCGGCCAGGTCTTCGGCCAGGCCTTCCGCCGAGCCATAGCGATCGTCCGGCTCCTTCGCCAGGCAACGGTCGAGGATCGCAACGAGGTCGTCGCTGACCTCGGGGGCGAACTCGCGGACATCCGGCACCGGCGCGGACTTGTGCATCGCGATCAGGCGAGCGATCCGGTCCGACGTATACGGCAGCCGGGCGCTCAGCAAGTAGTAGAGCATGACGCCGACCGCGTAGAGGTCGGACCGCGGGCTCGAAGGCGATCCCGCGAACAGCTCGGGGGCCATGAACGTCGGCGTCCCCCCCACCGCGGCCCCGGCCAGCTCGAGCTCGCTCAGGCGGCGGACCAGGCCGAAGTCGGCGAGCTTGGCGAGCCCGGTTGAGGTCAGGAGCACGTTCGACGGCTTGATGTCGCGGTGGACGAGGCCCGAGCGGTGCGCGGCCCCGAGGGCGTCGACCACCTGATGGACGAGCGAAGTCGCCCGCATCGGGTCGAACGCCCCTTCGTGGACGAGCTTCTCCTTGAGGGTCACGCCCCCCGAGACGAACTCCATCTCGATGAAGTGATAACCCCGGTCGCTCCCCAGGTTGTGCACGGTCACGATGTGCGGATGCACCAGGTTGGCGACCACCCGGGCCTCGGCCCAGAACTGGTCGCGCATCCTCGGCTGCTTCGCCAGCAAGCCCGGGTTGAGCACCTTGATGGCACAAGGGCGGGCCAACGTCAGGTGCTCCCCCTCATACACCCGCCCCATCGACCCTCGGCCGATCACCCGACCCAGCCAGTATTGGGCCAGCCCTCGATCCGCCAGGTCGTCGACGGCCGGGAAACCGTCGTCGTCCCCGATCGCGGAGACCCCACTACCCTGGAAAGCAACCGTTTCGTCCGCCGCGTTCGACATCGTTAAGCCTAACAAACGAGAGCCTTCCGCTTTCCTGCCACGGGCGCATTTCATCCGGACTGAAAGATCTTCGGCCAAGACGGACAAAAATAACCACCCAAGTGTTGGCGTCTTGGCGATTCTGTCAAGTTCGCGGAACGTTTCCCGAGGCTTCCCTGCTCTCTTACTCCTTGCAAATAAACGACTTAAAAGAAAAGGAAAAGCAAGACCCGGTCGAAGGCCGTGTCGACTTTCTTCGTCTCATCAAATACGCACGCCGGCCCCCTGGTGCGGAGGCCGCCGCCGAGGTCGTGGAACGTAGGCGGGGAATTAGGGATGCAGGGTCAGCCCGAGACCAGCTTAGGCGTTGTAGGTGGATGAGGAGGTTGTACCGCCCCGGCCGGTCCAGTTCGTGTGGAAGAACTCGCCCCGAGGCCGGTCGACTCGCTCGTAGGTGTGGGCCCCGAAGAAGTCGCGCTGGGCCTGGAGCAGGTTGGCGGGGAGGCGGGCCGTCCGGTAGCCGTCGAAATAGGCGAGCGCCGAAGTCATCGCGGGAAGGGCGATCCCCTGGCCGACGGCCGCCGCGCAGACGCGTCGCCATCCTGGCTGGGCCCTGGCGACCTCGCCGGTGAAATAGGGGTCGAGCAGGAGGTTCGACAGCTTCGGGTCGCGATCGAACGCCTCCTTGATCTTGCCGAGGAAGGCGCTCCGGATGATGCATCCGCCGCGCCACATCAGGGCCACGCCTCCGTTGTTGATCTCCCAGCCCGACTCCTTCGCCATCGCATTCATCAGGGCGTAGCCCTGGGCGTAGGAGACGAGCTTGCTCGCATAGAGCGCCTGCTCGATGTCGTCGAGGAAGGCCGCCCTGTCGCCGGAGAAGGACGGAGTCGGCCCCTGGAGGACCTTGCTGGCGGCGACCCGTTCCGCTTTCTGGGCGGACAGGCAGCGGGAGAAGACCGCCTCGCCGATCAGCGTGAGCGCGATCCCGAGGTCGAGCGCGGACGTGACGGTCCACTTGCCCGTCCCCTTCTGGCCGGCGGCGTCGAGGATCAGGTCGACGAGCGGGGCGCCGGTCGCCTCGTCCCGGAAGGCGAGGATGTCGCGGGTGATCTCGACGAGATAGCTGTCGAGCACCCCGCGGTTCCACCGGCCGAAGACCTCGCTCATGGACGGGGCGTCCATCCCGAGCAGGTCTTTCATCAGGCCGTAGGCCTCGCCGATGAGCTGCATGTCGCCGTATTCGATGCCGTTGTGGACCATCTTGACGTAGTGGCCCGCCCCCTCCTGGCCGACCCAGTCGCAGCAGGGGGTGCCGTCGGCGACCTTGGCGGCGATGGCCTGGAAGATCGGCTTCACGTGCGGCCAGGCGTCGGGGTTCCCCCCCGGCATGATCGACGGGCCCTTGAGGGCCCCCTCCTCGCCGCCCGAGACGCCGGTGCCGACGAACAGGAGCCCCTTCTCGTTGAGGGCGCGGGTCCTCCGGGTCGAGTCGGGGTAATGGGTGTTCCCGCCGTCGATGATAATGTCGCCGGGTTCCAGCAGCGGGGAGACCTCGTCGATCACGGCGTCGACCGGGGCCCCGGCCTTCACCATGATCATGACCTTCCGGGGCCGCTTCAGGGACGCGACGAGATCCTTGACCGTGTGGGCGCCGACGAGCTTCTTCCCCTTGCCGCGCCCGCTCAGGAAGTCGTCGACCTTGGAGGTCGTCCGGTTGAAGACCGCCACGGTGTAGCCGTGACTCTCCATGTTCAGGACGAGGTTCTCGCCCATCACGGCCAGGCCGATCAGGCCGATGTCTGCGGTCGGTTCTGCCATCGGATTTACCCGTGGGTCAGGAGGGACGAAGTCGGGAGGTTGACCGGGCCGAAGCCGTCAGCCTAGGGCAGCAGATCCGCCACCCCGATGAAGTCGTCGGGTCGGGCCAGGGGAGACAACCGGCCCTCGGCCGGGACGATCGTCACCTCGCGGTAGCGGAACCTCCCCCGTCGCGCCGGGTCGGGGCCGGGGTCCCGATGGACCTCGATCTGACGATCGTTCACGTTGATGATCCAGTAGTCGGCCAGGCCCGCACGGGCGTAGAGGTGGGCCTTGAGCCCGCGGTCCTTCTTGAGGGTGGAGTCGCTCACCTCGACGACCAGCAGCGCGGTCTTCGGGTGCGAGCCGGAATAATCGCGCGGCCCGCCGACGACGACGGCGAGGTCGGGTTCGGGATGGGACTTCCTCCCGAGGTCGAGCGGCTTGCCATCCAGGATGGTGTAAGCTGCCCCGAAAACCCGGATCAGCCAATCTCGGATCACTCCGGTCGCGACGACATGCGGGGGGTTAAGGGTCATCTCGTAGAAGATCCCGTCCAGCAACTCAACCCGGCGGTCATCGAAGAATCCCAGCTCGGTAATCTTGTAGGCCTGGTCGATCGTGAAGCGGAACGGACCTGAACGACGGCCGTGGCCGGACCGTCCATGACTTCCTTCCTCGACCCGACTTGGGTTCTCGGCCGTCGCCATCGTGTCATCCCTTTCGGTGGGTCTGCGGGACGAAGGCCGGAAGCCGATCGGGGGCGAAGGCCTTGGTGATCCACGCGTTACGTGAGGACATTGGGGCGTCTCGGGTCCGATTCGAGTGGTGAGGAAGAGGACGTAAGAACGGCTCAGGTCGACCTCCACGGCGGCCGGGTCGGCAACAAGGCCTCGAACCGGGCGACCCGATCGTTCATGTAAGCGCCCGCATAGGTCCCCGCGAAGAAACGGGGCAGGGCCTCGTCGTGGAACCGTCGCCACGACTCGTCCTCGATGCCCGGGTCGATCGGATAGAAGAGGACGCCATTGGCCTCGGCCGCGGCGCGGTCCCCGGGGGCGTCGCCGATCATGAGGATCTTGTCCCGATCGTACCGGCCGACCGCGGCCAGCGCGAGATGTTCCTGCTTGCTGCCCAGCTCCTGGCCGGCGATGAGGGCGACATGGCTGGCCAGGCTGTGCTCCCGCCATTCACGCTCCAGCGCCTCGCCCGGGGTCGCCGAACAGACCATGACGTCGGCCTTGCCGTCCATCAGGGACAACGACTCGCGGACCGAAGGGAACGGCGGGACGTCATGGACGACCTCGCCGATCGTCCGATTCACGGCCTCGCTCCACTCGAGCGTCACCACGAGGTCGGGGTCGTCCGTCCGCTCGACCTCGGCCTTGAGTGTCGGGTTGGCCAGCTTCGTCTCGCGACCGATCCAGGCGCGAAGCCCCGGGACCTGCGGCGGGAGGAACCCCCGGCGGGCGACCTCGGGGCGGTCGGCCAGGAGGTCGAACGTGTGGATCAGCGCCGGGAATCGGTTGGTCCCGCGCAGGTGCGAGTAGAGATTGACGAACTCGGCGGCCTCGCGGGCATACTTCGAGATCGCCGCCAAATCGAAGAATCGGATAATGTTGGGGATGAAGCATTCCTTGTGCTTCACTTCCATGGTGTCGAACGCACACCCGTCGCTGTCGATCCCGATGAAAAACTCGCTCGTCCTTCGGAAGTCCCGGAGGGCTGCCTGGGGGTCGCTGGGGGCCGACATGGTCGCGGTCCTTCGGACGATCGTTCGTCGACGCGATGGCTCGAATCCTATGCGGAGTCGAGGGCGATGTCCAGGGCCGCGGACCGTAGTCGCGCTCCCCCTGGACCCGGACGGAAAACAAGGTGGCTCCGAATCTTGAGTAGAGGGTGGATCTATTCCCGATCGCACCGTTCATCGAGGCGTCCGGGGCGACTTTCCTTCCAAGGCTCGATCGGGTCCGGCCAATCCTCCCATTCGGCGAGGCGCCCGGCCGTCGCAAATCTCCGCAGCAGGCCAGCCAGGGTCGCCGCAGCCTCCGGGGGGATCTCGGCCGACCGAGCCTCGTCGCCGGTCGCGGGGACAACGCCCTGCCAGCTCAACCGGATCGGCCATCGGGCGGACTCGGCCGTCCGATTGAAGCGATCGAGGACCCGGAGCCCCCAGACGACGCCCCATGCGTCACGGAAGCGGGCCCACAAGCGAGGGAGGCCCGGTGCCAGGGCGGAAGGCCGGATCGTCACCAGGTCGGCGGCCCAGGCCGCCACGCCCCAGCAGGTAGCCACCAGGGTCCAGATCGTCCCCCGCGTCGGCCGCGACAGGTCGACCCGGGTGAGCCCGATGTATTCGGCGAGCAGGCCGACGCCGAGGGCGATCGCGGCCGGGGCGAGCCGCGTGGGCAGGAAGTTCGACACCCCCGCCACGACGATCAGGCCGTAGAAGATCGTCCAGGGCGCGCTCAGGTGGAGCCGATCCCATCCTCCCCCCTCCCGGACGAGCCCCGCACCCTCGAGCCAGGGGACGAGAAAGACGACGATTAGCATCGCCATCAGCAGGGCCCAGGCACCGCCGCCGGGTGTCCGGGCGTTGAAGACGCTGATCATCGCGGCGAAGAGGCCGAGCGTCGCGAGATAGACGCATTGCCCGGCCGCCGGCCGACCTCCTCCGAACGGCTCGATCATCGCGACGGCCTGGGACGCGAAGGCGACGATCATCGCCGCCCCGGCCCAGGCCAGGGCCGGGCGGAGGGCCGTCCCCCGGGCCGAACGCCAAGCCCGGAGCCAGGGCACCGCCGATCCCGCCAGCGCGACCATCGCCGGGGCCGGGGCCAACGCCGGTCGCAGCAGGACCGCGAGCAGAGACCCGACCAGGGCGAAGCCAACCGCGACCCGGACCGCCAGCAATCGCACGCGATGTCCTCGCAAGGGACCAGGCCGAGGCCGGGCCGACGCGTGGGCCTCGGGACAGATTGGCTCGTGCCTTCCCCTTCGATTATAGTGAGGTCGTCGGGGCGATGGCGGCCGTCGCCCGTTCGGACCATGGCATCGGAGGTCCGCCCCATGTTCCAGGCAACCCTGGTCTCGATCGTCCTGGCCTCCCGAACCTTCGCCTGCCTGGAAGGCGAGGAACCCCGCCCTCCCGTGATCCCTCCCGCCATCGCGTGCGACGCATGCGGGGCAAACCTGCCTGCCATCGCGGGCGCGATCCAGCGACTCCGAAGCGACCCCGACGGCGACGGTCGCGAGGACGCGGCCCGGAGCCTCCGCTCGCTCCGATGGATCTGCCACCCCGATGTCGTGCACGCCCTCTCGGACGCCCTGCTCCGCGACCCGGATGGCGACGTCCGCGAGCAGGCGGCCGAGTCCCTGACGAGGCTCGATGCCTGCGACCCCGAGGCCCATCTGGCGCTCGGCATCTCCGCCGCTCGCGACCCGAGGCCGGGGGTCCGGAATCGGGCGAGGCGGGGGCTCCGGTCGCTCTCCCACCGCTGTGCCGGCGAGTGCCTCGTCTGCGGGCCACCCTTGCCACCCGCCGCTGCCCATCCCGGCATCGGGATCGTGGTGCCCATCCCTCGACCGGCGCGTCGATTCGTGCCGACGACCGAGATCGTCTCCCCGGGGGTCCGCGTGGTCGTCAATCCGAGGCCCTTGCCCTACATCCGTGACGGCATCCCGATGCAACCGTCGCCCTCGACCCCGGCCGAGCCGCTGCTGGAACCCCTGCCGTCCCGCGACGACACACCACCGCCCCCGCCGACTCCCGCGCCTGCTCGCCCCGGCTCGAGCGTCATCCCACCTCCCGCCCCGCCCGAACGGTCGTCGAGTGTCGCGCCGTCCGGCACCGCGGTGCGGAGGACGGTGGCCAAGCCGGTCGCCCCCGCGCCGATCCGATCGACGGCCCCGATGGTCAAGCCGGCGACCCCGCCGGCCTCCCTCCCGGCGCTGGAAGGTCCGTCGGGCTCCGGCTGATCCGAGGCCCGGACGCTGCTGAACCGACACGACGGACGCCCCGCGAATCGGATCAGGTCCGGCTCGCGGGGCGTCCTCGATTATCAGGTTGGCTGCACCGATCAGCGACTGGCGGCGACCGAGGCGTTGATCGTCTTCTTGACCTTCTCGAAGTCGACCCCGTTCGCCTCGGCGAGTCGGCGACCGAAGTCGGCATCGGCGCGGGTGAAGTTGGCGATCTGACGCACGACCACCTCGCGGTTCTTGACCTTCCGCATCTCGCCCGTGAGGTTGTGGATCAGGTGGTCGCGATCGGTGGAATTCATCCCCCGGATCCGCTCACCGGCCTGGTCGTAGTCCTTGGGGTCTTTCACCGCGGAGTACTGGACAGGGCCCTTGAGCGGGGTGGCCGAGATCAGGGCACGCTTGTCCTCGACCGGCGCCTCGGGCTGCCGGGTGCTGGGCGAATAATTGATGTCGCCCTTCCGCATCATGTGGTCGGCCAGGCCTTCCTGGTTGACGTTATGCACGGGGTCGATGGGGCGGTTGATCGGCAACTGCTGGTAGTTGGTGCCCAGCCGGTAGCGCTGGGTGTCGGAGTACGAGAAGTTGCGGCCCTGGAGGAGACGGTCCTCGGACGGCTCGATCCCGGGGACATAGGCCCCGGTGTTGAAGGCGACCTGCTCGGTCTCCTCGAAGAAGTTGTCCGGCCCTTTCCTGATGGTCATCTTGCCGATCGGCTTGAAGGCCACGATCGACTCCGGCCAGACCTTGGTCGCGTCGAGGGCGTCGAAGTCGAGCTTGTTGAGCTCGTCGGGCCTGAGGGCCTGGACCTGCAGCTCCCACGATGGGTAGATGCCCGCCTTGAGCGCGTCGTACAGGTCCTTCGTGAGGGAGGCGGGCTCCTTGCCCCCCATCACCTTGGCCTCCTCATCGGTGAGCGTCTTGACGCCCTGGTCCGACTTCCAGCGGTACTTGATGTAGTGGACGTCCCCCTTGTCATTCACCCACTTGAAGGTGTTGACGCCGAACCCGTCCATCTGCCGGAAGCTCGCCGGGGTCCCCTGGTCGGAGAAGAGGAAGGTGAGCATGTGCGTCGTCTCGGGCAGCGCCGAGAAGAAGTCGAAGAACCGCTCGGCCTCCTGGACGTTCGTCACTGGCGACGGCTTGAGCGAGTGCACGAGGTCGGGGAACTTGATCGCGTCGCGGATGAAGAAGACGGGGATGTCGTTGCCGACGAGGTCGTAGTTGCCCTCCTCGGTATAGAACTTGACCGCGAACCCGCGGACATCCCGCGCGGTGTCGGCCGAGCCTTTGGGGAGGACGACGGTGGAGAACCGGGCGAAGACGGGGGTCGTCTTCCCCTTGGCCGAGAGGAAGGCCGCGCGGGTCCGTGCGGAATGGTCGGCATACGAGACGAATTCGCCCCGGGCCCCAGCCCCCCGGGCGTGGACGACGCGTTCGGGGATCCGTTCGCGGTCGAATCGCGCGAGCTTCTCCAGGAGGTAGAAGTGCTCGAGCAGCGTCGGGCCTTCGGGGCCCGCCGTCAGCGAGTGCTGATCGGTCCCGACGGGTCGGCCGGTGTCGGTCGTCAGTTTGGGCCGCTGGCCGGGGGGGGCGTCCTTGGGAGTCGTCCTCTCCTGGGCGTAGGCAACCGCAACCTGGGAGAGGATCGCGACGGCGACGGCCAGGACGGCCCGAGCGAAAGGAATGGGGCGACCGGCCGGCTTGGACGGCCGGTCCGAGGTCACGCGCGTTGCAAGAGGCATGGAGTTCGTCCCTGGAGTTGGGCCCGGATTACGGGTCCGCCCCGCCCCGATCCGGGCCCGACGCAGTAGATGCCAACTCGTGGAGGCGGGCGGGAAAGGCTCTCGGCCGCAGTTCTCGTACCAACAAATCGGCCGAGGGGTCGAGGATCGGCCCGCTGGGAAGGTCGAGGCACGAGGACGGGGATTGGCCCTCAGCGATTATTGAGTGCGCCCCGGGTGAGTGAGGCCGGGTCTCGATTCAGGCGTTCGGCGAAGGAACGGAGCGAGGCGACCACGGGCCGGAACGAATTGACGACTTCGGTCGCCGCGGCGACCATCTTGTTGATGTTGTTGTGTAGGGTAGGGCTGATGAAGAGCTGCTGGATCGAGCCGTTGGCGTTGAGGTTGCCGTTCTCGTCGCGGAGGAGCCTGGTCAACAGGTTGAGGTCCGAGGTGATCCGGTTGGCCCGCCACATCGTCTGGCCGAGGTTGGTCACGGGGGTGACGTTGACCGGGGCGCCGAGGTCGGCCAGGACCGGCTTGAGGTCGGCGAGGCCGGCGTCGAGCCGGGCGCTGGCGGTCGAGAGCCGCTGGATGGCCCCCTTCAGGTCGGCCACGGTCTTCTCGTCGAAGGCGGAGTTGAATTTCTCCGCGCCGGACCTCAGCCCCGCGATGGCCGGGCCGATGTCGGCTGCGCTGGTCTTCAGCGTGTCGTCGATCCGACGGCCGACGGACTTGATGGTCTTACCCGTCTGGGTCAGTTCGGCGATCAGCTCGTCGATATGTTCGGCCCGCTTGGTCACGTTGGCGATCCCCTTAGCGGCGTCCTCGATCGCCGTCAGGGTCCCTCCGACCCGTTCGAACGCCTGCGTCGCCGCGGCGAGGGCCTTGGCCGGGTCGGGGGAGACGTCCCCCTCGATGAGCGGCGCCTTCGCCGGGCTGTCGCCGACCGCGAGCGGCTCGGTGCCCGAGCCGGGGGTCATCTCGATGGCGACGTCGCCGATCAGGGCGCGGGCGATCTTCGGGACCGACCCCTGCTTGAGCTTCGCCTTGGGCCGCTCCAGGGCGAGGATCACGATCACCCCGTCGGGCTGGCCGGGCCGGTCGTCGAACTCGACCGCGGAGACCTCGCCGATCTTGATCCCGCTCCGCCGGACGGGGATGCCCTCGGCGATCCCGGGGGCGTCGAGGTAATGGACGCGGAGGAAGACCTGGTCGCGGAGGATCGTCGGCGACTCGCCGAACCAGACGATCATCATGATCAGGACCAGCCCGGCCACGATGACGAACATGCCGATCCGGAACTGCATGACGCGTTCGTTCATGACGGGCCTTTCGGGGTCGCGATCCGTCCGTGAAGCCCGGGGCTTCACCGGGCCGGCGTCGGCCGGGTTCAGTGGGTTCTTCGGGCCTGGGCGGCGAGCTCGCGGAGCCTCTCGCCGGCCTCGCCCCGGACGAACTGGCGGACGCGCGCGTCGGGATGATCCTCCAGGCCCTCGGGCGGGCCGTCGTAGATCATCTGCGGCTCGTCGGGGCCGAGTCGCGAGAGGGGGTAGAGCATCACCACCCGGTCGGCGACCTTGGAGACGGTCTTCATGTCGTGGGTGACCACGATCCCCGTCGTCTTCTTGGTCCGCTGGGTCTGGAGGATCAGCTCGTTGATGACGTCGGACATGATCGGGTCCAGCCCGGTCGTCGGCTCGTCGTAGAGCATCACCTCGGGGTTCAACGCCAGGGCCCGCGCGAGGCCGACGCGCTTCCGCTGGCCGCCGGAAAGCTCGGCCGGCTTCTTCATCTCCAGGCCGGGAGGCAGGCCGACCTCCTTGAGCCGGTCGGCCACGAGGACCTCGATCGCCGAGGGGTCGAGGTCCTGGTGCTCCCTCGGCCCGAAGGCGACGTTGTCGAAGATCGTCAGGCTGTCGAAGAGGGCGGCCATCTGGAAGAGGAACCCGAACCGGAGGCGGGCCTGGGTCAGCTCGTGCTCCTTGAGCCCGGCGAGGCTCTTGCCGTCGAAGCGAACTTCCCCCCGGGTCGGCCGGAGCAGGCCGATCATCAGCTTCAGGAGCACGGTCTTGCCGCAGCCGCTCTCGCCGATCACGCAGATGGTCTGCCCGCGCTCGACGCCGAGCCTGACCCCGCGGAGGACCTGCTGCTGGCGGAATTTCATGACGACGTCGACGAGCTCGACGATCGGGCCGCGGCCCCCCGGGGCCTGGACGTCCTGGCTCATAGGAACCCCGTCGAATGCGGGAAGAGCATGTCGTACACGCGGTTCCAGAGGTAGCCGATCACGAAGTCGAGGGCGAGGATGGCGATGAACGAGTAGACGAACGCCTCCGTGGCCGCCCGGCCGACCCCCTCGGCGCCGGCGCGGGAGTGGAACCCCCGGTGGCAGGCGATGAGGGCGATCGCGGCCCCGAAGAAGAGCACCTTGAAGATCCCCGCGAAGATGTCGAGCCCTTCGACGTAATCGCGCGAATGGAGCCAGTAGTGGTAGGAGTCGACCCCGAGCAGCTTCGTGCAGACGACCGCCCCGCCGATCACGCCCATGAAGTCGGCCAGCAGGGTCAGCAGGGGGATCATCACGAAGCAGGCCAGGAACCGGGGGACGACCAGGTAATAGATCGGGTTCGTCCCCAGCGCCGAGAGCGCGTCGATCTGCTCGGTCACGCGCATCGTGCCGAGTTCGGCCGCCATCGAGGAGCCGACCCGACCGGCGAGCATCGTCGCGGCGAGGACCGGGCCCAGCTCCTTCAGGAGCGAGACGTTGATCACCGATCCGAGCCGGGTGGCCAGGCCCATCGCGGAGAACTGGCTGAACGTCTGGACGGCCAGGACCATCCCGATGAAGGTCCCCGTGATCGCCACCACCGGGACGCTGGAGACCCCGATCGCGTAGAAGTTGGGCACCAGGACCGCCCAGCGGGGGGCGCGGCGGAACATCCACGAGAAGGTCAGCGCCGAGAACTGCGCGAGGCCGCCGATGTCGGAGACCACCTCGAAGACCTGTTCGCCGAGCCGGTGGACGGGAGTCTCGGGGGCCGCGGCCGGGGGTTGCGGGGCCGTCCCCGTCTCCGTCGGAGGCGAGGGCATGGACGGCGAGGAGGCGGGGACGACGGCCATCCGAGGGCACTCCTTGCAGGGGATCCGAAGGCCGATCGACGCTGGCGGCCACACCGCCGGGATCGGCCGACGGATCGCGTTCGCGCCCTTCAAGATGGGCGAAAGCGGGGCCGTTACCCATCCTTGGGCTTCACGGTCATGATGGGCAGGCCGGCGGAAATTGACAAGGCGAGTCGGGGACGGATCGTCTCCCCTCCTCCACCGACCACGCCCGATCGTCGAGGACGACGCTTGGCAGGGTCGCGCTCTGGCCTCGCGATGCGCGGATCGGCCGGGGTCCTGGCCGAGCCTCAGGTGACGGCGCCTTCCTCGACCCCTTCGAGGTAGACGCCGATCCTGCGATATTTCTCGTAGCGACGGTCGAGCAACTCGGATCGCGGCTGTTCGGCGATCTCGCGAAGGCTGCGGATCAGGAACGATTTGACGGCGGCCGCCGCCCCGCGATGGTCGCGATGGGCACCGCCGACCGGCTCGGGGACGATCTCGTCGATGATCCCGAACGCCTTCAGATGAGGGGCGGTCATCTTGAGGGCCTGGGCCGCCTTGGGCGCCGACTCGGCCCCTTTCCAGAGGATCGTGGCACACCCCTCGGGGCTGATCACCGAATAGTACGAGTGCTCGAGCATCGCCACCCGGTCGCCCATCCCGATGCCGAGCGCCCCGCCGGAGCCGCCCTCGCCGATGACGACTGTGACGATCGGGGTATCGACCTGGCTCATCGCCATCAGGTTCTCGGCGATTACGAGGGCCTGGCCGCGCTCCTCGGCCGCGATCCCGGGGTAGGCGCCCGGGGTGTCGATGAAGGTCACGATCGGCAGCCGGAACTTCTCCGCCATCTTCATCTTGATCAGGGCCTTGCGGTAGCCCTCGGGGTGGGCGCAGCCGAAGTTGCAGGCCGTCCGCTCGGCCAGGTTCTTCCCCTTCTGGTGGCCGACGAACATCACCTTCTCGTCGCCGAGGTGGGCGAACCCGGTGACGATCGCCTGGTCGTCGCCGACGGCGCGGTCGCCGTGGAGCTCGACGAATCCCCCGAAGACCAGCTCCAGGTAGTCGCGCGAGTGGGGCCGGTTCGGGTGCCGGCTCACCTGGACGGTCTGCCAGGGGTCGAGGTTGGCGAAGATCGTCCGCTTGAGGTTCACCAGCTCCTTGCGCATCCGCCGGAGCTGCTCGGCGGCCTCCGCCGAGGCGACATCGGATCGCTCCTTGGCGTTCGCGTAGAGGGCTTCCATCTCGCCGAGGCGCACTTCGAGGTCGTAGATCGGCGCTTCGAAGGGGAGGCGATGCTCGCTCGAAGGCTTCATGGCGGAGCGATCCAATCCTGTCCGGTTCCGAGGCCTGACGCCCGCCACGCTCAATCAGAAACCGTCGCGGAAGGCGGCCGGGGGCGGGTCGTCCTTGTAGATCCGGAGCCGGGAGAAGCGGGAGAGGAACTCGTGGAGGTCGGCCGGCCGGTCGCCGGGCTTCTTGCGGAGGGTCTGGAGGATGAGGTCGGAGAACTCGGGCGTGATGTCCTTGTTGTGCATCGTCGGCGGCACCGCCGGCTCCTTGAGATGCTTGCCGAGCAACTCGGAGGTCGAGTTCGCGCGGAACGGCGGCCGCCCGCAGGCCAATTCATAGCAGGTGATGCCGAAGCTGTAAACGTCCGCCGATACCGTCGGGGTCGCCAACTGGATCTGCTCGGGGGCCATATAACTCGGGGTCCCCTGCCGGGAGCCCATCTTCTTCTTGAAGAGGCCGGCGAGGCCCGTGACGGGGCGCTGGGTGAGCGTATAGTCGATCACGCGGACCTCGCCCGTCTTGTTCGCCATGATGTTTTCGGGCTTCACGTCGCGATGGATCCACCCCTTGTCGTGCATGTAGGCCAAGGCATTGGCGGCCTGGGTGATGATCCGGTGGAGCTGGCCGCGGATCGACGGGTATTCCTTCGGTTTGGCGATCGACAGCTTGAGCTGATGCCCGGGGAAGAAGTCCATCACGTAATACGGCGCATCGGGCCCTTTGACGAACTGGTGGAACCGGACCAGGTTCGGGTGGTGGAGCGACATCCCGAGCTTGGCCTCGAACTCGAAGGCCCGCCGCTCGGCGGGGTCGGCCGCCCGCGAGTCGAGCAGTTGCTTGACGGCGAACCGCTTTCCGGTCGAGTCCTGGACCACCTCGATGACCATGGACGAGACGCCCGGATAGATCGTCCGGACGACGCGATAGCCGCCGATCCTGTCTTCGCCGATCGTGCTTGCGTCCATCGACACGGGTCGACCTCCCGTCCGTCGGGGTGCGGGGCCAGGGGGGAGCGTCGGTTCCTGACGGGTGATGCCGCGGTCCGGACCCGGCATTGGAACGACGAGCCGCTCCCGCCATCTTACCGATGTCGAACTCGGTCCGCAACTTCGGACGAGGCGACGGCGGCCGTCCGTTGACCGGAACCCGGGCTTCGGCCGAAATACCGACGTCGGACGGCCCGGGGGACACCGGCCTCGCCCTTCAAATGATAGTCCCGTCCTGGAGGATCGTGAACTTGGGGATGCAGACAATCCCGTCGCGGATCAGGTAATGGGGGGCCTCTTCGGAGTCGACGATCCGCGACTCGTTGAGGATCTTGACGTTCTTGCCGATCCGCGCGTTCTTGTCGACGATTGCGTTCTCGATCCGCGAGCCGGCGCCGATGCCGATGTTCGGCCGGTTGGCCCGGGCATTGGCGGCGAGGTGCCTCGGCTGCTCGTAGAGGTCGGAGCCCATCAGGTAGGTATTCCGGATCACGGCCCCCTCGCCGATCTGGGCCCGGACTCCGATGACCGAGCTCTCGACGACGGCCCCCTTGCCGATCTCGCAGCCGTCGGCGATCAGGCTATGGTCGACCGTCGCGCCCGAGATCCGCGAGCAGGGGAGGTAGCGCGGCCGGGTGAAGATCGGGTGGTCGCCGAAGGTGAAATCGAACGGAGGGTGGTCGAGCGTCAGGTCGATGTTCGCCTTGTGGAAGGCCCCGACGGTGCCGATGTCCTCCCAGTAGCCGTCGAAGAGATGGGCCTGGACCCGGTGCGACTGGATCGCCTGCGGGAAGAGCTCCTTGCCGAAGTCGGTCGCGTCGCCCGAGGCGAGCATCTGGACGAGCGTGGCCCGGTCGAACAGGTAGATCCCCATGCTGGCGAGGTACGGGCGGCCCGGGGCCTCGATCCCGCCGAACCGGCTCATCCACTCGGGATCGGTCCGGAGCCGGCCGAGGAGTTCGGGGGTCTTGGGCTTCTCCTCGAAATCGGTCACGCGGCCGTCGTTGTCGATCCGCATGATCCCGCACGACTTCGCCTCGGCCTCGGCCACCGGCAGGGCCGCGATCGTGGCGTCGGCCTTGTTCTCGACGTGGGTCTTGATCATCTCCTGGAAATCCATCCGGTAGAGCTGGTCGCCGGAGAGGATCAGGACAAGGTCATACGTCGATTCCGTGAAGTAGGGGATGTTCCGCCGGACGGCGTCGGCCGTGCCCTGATACCAGCTCTCGTGCTGCTGGGTCTGCTGGGCCGCGAGGATCTCGACGAAGCCGCCGCCGAACGGGTCGAACTTGTAGGTGTTCGAGATGTGCCGGTGCAGGCTCACCGAGTTGAACTGGGTGAGGACCAGGATCCGGCTCAGCCCCGAGTGGATGCAGTTGGAGATCGGGATGTCGATCAGGCGGTATTTCCCCGCGATCGGGACGGCGGGCTTGCTCCTCGACCGGGTGAGGGGGTAGAGCCTCGTCCCGCGCCCGCCGCCGAGAATCAGACAGACAACCCTGGGCATCGATCCCCCTTCGCCTAATGCGTTCGGTCCCTGGCGCGCCACACCCCCGCGGCGCCCTCCGACGACGCGGCCCGATCGCGGAAGGAGCGCGAAGCCGTCCCTGCGCGGGCGGGGGCCCGATTGTAACGGCACCGGTCGCCTCGGCGAAGCGAGTACCGTGCCGAGCGTGGTCGTCGTCGGAGGATCGACGGGATGGACGACGAGGCGACCGACGCCCCGGCGCGGGTGAGTGGGGAGGGAGGACTCGCCATCGGACCGGGGCGAACCGGGTCGGGTCAGCTCACCAGCCGAGGGCCATGTTCGACTCGATGATCTTCCGCGCCCCTTCGAGGTCGGTGCCGGTCTCGTGCATGTAGAGGCGGACGGCGTGGAGCTTGTCGCCGGAGGCCTTCGAGAGGCAATCGCGCGCCTTGGCGCAGGGGTCGGCGTCGGAGGCGAGGCCGAGGAGCGTCTTGGAGATGACCCAGGCGTCGCGGGGACGCTTGTTGACCCGGAGGATCTCCTCGTTCGGGTAGTGCTTCTCGGCGAAGACCCGGGCATCCGCGTCGCTGTCGACGCAGGCGATCATGATATGCGACGTAGTTTCCACCTCGTACAGGGCCATGCTCGAACCCCTTTCCTGGAAGCGATGTGACCAGGGGGCCGCGCGGAGGGCTCCGCGATGGGATCGTCCCGCTTCGAGCGATGGTACACCCGCGCCGGCCGGGAAGCAAAGCCCCGGCCGGCCGCGGGCGGGAGCCGGATCTCAGGGCATCGGGAGGCCCGTATCGACCGTGCTCTGGTCCTCGTAGAGTTGCGAGAGGATGAGGCTGCCGTTGGTGACGACCTTCTCGCCCGGCTTGAGCCCACTCTTGACGACCACGAAGTCGTGGTTCTCCTGGTCGATCTCGATCAGCCGGCGCCGGAACTCGAACTTGTCGGGCGACTCGGACGCCACGACGAAGCAGCAGTTCTCGCCGTTGATCACGACCATCGCGTTGCGGGGGATGACGGTCTGCCCGGGCACGGGCGGGATCTGGAGCACGGCCTTGACCCGCTGCTCGGCCTTGAGCTGCTTGTTGGGGTTGGGGATCGTGGCGCGGATCCTCAGGGTCCGCGTTGTCGGGTCCACCTTCGCCTCGATGTGCTCGACCGTCCCGTTGAGCTTGAGGTCGAGGTACGGGAACTGGATCTCCCAATTCTGGCCGAGGTGCACGTCCCCCTGGTCCTTCTCGTACACGTTGCCCCAGACCCAGAGCTTGTCCATCGGCGAGATGACCATGACGACGGCCTGGTCGTCGTAGAAGTTGCCCGAGACGACGTCGCGCTCGACGATCATCCCGTCGATCGGGGCCTTGAGGATCAGCCGCGAGCTTTCCCGGACGTCCTCGCCTTTGATGTTGACCTTGTTGGGGTCCTTGACGTCGGCGACGAGCCGGTCCACCTCCTCGGCGGAGATCCCGAAGGTATACAGATTCTCCCGGGCGGTGATGTATTCGACCCGGCTCGTCATCTCGGCGAGGATGGTATCGACCCAGGCGACGTCGGAGATCGTCTTCGTCTGATGGAGCGACCGGCGGCTATCGAGGAAGATCTTGTCGTGCTCCCACTTGGCGTACTTCGACCGGAAGTCGGCCTTCGCCTTGGCCAGGTCGGTGCTGTAGAGCTCGACCAGGGGTTCACCCGCCTTGACCATGTTTCCTGTGGTCTTGAACACGCGGGCGACGCGGGCATCGAAGAGGGGGCGGACCTTGGCGAGGGTGTTCTGGTCGTAATCGGTCGTCCCGTTGAGCTCCAGGAGGATCGGCTGGACCTGGGCCTCGACGGGGACGATCCGGAGGCCGAGCGCCTCGCGCTCGACCTTGCGGACGCCGAGGATCCCGGTGAACTTGCGCGAGACGGGGGCCTCGGTGAGCTTGGGGGGGATGGTCCGCTCGGGCCCGGCGACGAAGTGATAGATGCGGCCCAGCGCCGCCCGCGAGTCGGCCTCGGCACGCCTCGGTCCCCGGACGACGACGAAGGCGACGGCGGCCCCGACGACGGCCAGCGCCAGGCCGGCCTTGAGCCAGGGACGTCTCCGGGCCGACGGACCTCGCGGGGCGGCCTGCGTTGCACCGTTGGTGTGACCGGCGGCCGGGACGGCGACGGGGATCGCCGTCGTATCCTGCCCGTAAGTCATCTCGGGGGCGGGGACGGCCCCCGCCGACTCGGCGATCGTCTTAGACATGGGTCGCGCCTCCCTGGGAGTTGTGGGTGCCGTTATTCGCGGCGTTGAGGATCTCGTCGGCGAAATGCGACCCCTCGCTCAGCTCCTCGTGGAGCAGGCCGTCGCCGGCCGGGGCCGGGAAGAAGCTGTAGAGGACGGGCATCAGGTAGCGGGTCAGGATCAGCGTCACGAGCATCCCGCCGACGACCACGATCGCCAGGGGCCGCTGCGCCTGGGAGCCGATCGACGTGGCGACCGCGGCCGGGAGTAGCCCCAGGGCCGCCGTCAGCGAGGTCATCACGACCGGCCGGACCCGCAGCTCGGCCCCGCGCATGACCGCCTGGCGGACCGGGATCCCCGAGGCCCGCATCTGGTTGAAGTAGGAGATCAGCAACACGCCGTCCTGGACGGCGACGCCGAAGATCGAGATGAACCCGACGGCGGCCGAGATGCTGAATGGGGTCTGGGTCAGTCGGAGCGCCCAGACACCCCCCATCGTCGCCGCGACCACGTTGGCCATCACGAGGATCGCGTCCTTGACCGAGTTGAACGCCGTGTAGAGCAGCACCATGATCAGCGCGATCGACAGCGGGACGATCCACATCAGGCGCTGGTTGGCCTCCTGCATCTGGGCGAACTCCCCCGACCATTCGAGGTAGTAGCTCGGGTCGGGGAACTTCACCCCCTTGTTCTTGTCGTAGACCTTCACCTGGGCCTCCGCGATGGCGGAGGCGAGGTCCCGGCCGCGGACGCTGAACTTGATCGGGATGAAGCGGCGGGTGTTCTCGCGGTAGATGTACGAGGCCCCGGGCTTGTGCGGCGTGATCTCGGCCACCTGGGAGAGCGGGACCCGGAATCCCGGCTTGTCGCCCCCGCCGGGGACGTCCACCGGGATCTCCGCGATCACCTTCGGGTCGTCGCGGAGGTGCGGGGGCAGCCGCAGGACGATGTCGTACAGCTTTTCGCCCTCGACCATCTGCGAGAACGCCTTGCCGCCGATCGCGACCTGCACGACCGCCTCGACGTCCGCCACGCTGATCCCGTACCGGGCGCACTTCTTCCGGTCGATCCGGATCTCCATGTTCGGCTGGCCGACGATGTGGAAGAGCCCGACGTTCTCGATCCCCGGCACCGTCTCCAGGACGTCGACGACCCGCTGTCCGGTCTCCTCCAGCATCGCCAGGTCGCCGCCGAAGAGCTTGATCGAGTTCGCCCCCTTCACCCCCGAGAGCGCCTCCTCGACGTTGTCGCGGATCAGCTGCGAGAAGTTGATGTTCACGGAGGGGAAGTCCTTGAACTTCTCCATCAGCTCGTCCTGGATCTCCTCGCGGGTCATCGCCCGGTCCCACAGCTTCCAACCCATCACGATGACCGGGCGGGTCCGCCACTCCTCCATGGGGCGGAGCGGGGCGTTGAACTCGAGGTTGTAGAAGCTGGTGACGTCGGTCCCGTCGTCGGGCCGGCCGATGTGCGACATCACCCCCCGGATCTCCGGGACCGAGGCGATCACCCGCCGGAGCCGAGGCGCCATCCGGGACGAGGCCTCGAGCGACGCCGTCCGGGGGAGCAGCGCCCGGATCCAGAGGTTCCCCTCCTCGAGCTGCGGCATGAACTCGCCCCCGAGGCCCGGGACGAGCGTCACGGTGAAGACGAGCAGGCCCCCCATCAGCCCGAGCGTCAGGTAGCGGACGTTGAGGACCCGGTTGAGCTGGCGGAGGTAGCCCCGCTTCATCAGCCGGTCGACGAACGTGTCGGACTCTTCCGTCTTGTTCTGGAAGAGGAACGAGCAGAGCACCGGCGCCAGCGTCAGGGCGAGGAGCAGGGCCCCGAAGATCGCGAACGCGTAAGTATTGGCCATCGGCCCGAACAGGGCCCCCTCGGGGCCCGACATGGCGAACAGCGGGATGAACGCGCAGACGATGATCGTCGTCGAGAAGAACAGGGCCCGCTCGATCTCGTGCGACGCCTCCGCGATCCGGTCGATCAACGGCCGGCTCCGGTCGGTGTGGCTCGACGTGATGTGGCGGAAGATGTTCTCGACGATGATCACCGAGCTGTCGACGATGATCCCGAAGTCGACCGCCCCGATCGACAGGAGGTTGGCCGACTTCCCCTGGAGGTACAGGATGCTGACCGAGAACAGCAGCGCCAGCGGGATCATGATGGCCACGATCCCGGCGCTGGCCAGGTCGCCCAGGAAGACGAACAGGACCAGGACCACCAGCGCCATCCCGACGACGAGGTTGTGGATCACGTTGTTCGTGGTGACGTGCACCAGGTCGGTGCGCTGGTTGAAGACCCGGAGCGTCACCCCCGCGGGAAGGAGCCCCGACTTCTGGATCGCCTCCATCTTCTTGGCGACCGCGTTGGCGGTGTCGAGCGACTTCTCGTACTTCCGCATCAGCACGATCCCCTCGACGACGTCGTCCTCGTCGAGCAGGTAGTTCTCCCCCTTCTCGTTCAGGAGGAACTCGCCGTCCTTGTCCTTGAGGGTCCGCCCGACCTTGCCGAGGCGGGGCTTGTGGTCGACGACCGCGTGCGCCACCTGGCGGACGAAGATCGGGACGCCCGCGTTGTTGGCGATCACCACGTCGCCGATCTCGGCGAGCTTGTCGGCCTCGATCGAGAACGACCCGGAGACCTTGCCCGGGTCGAGCGGATCGATCCCGCCGCCGATCAGGCCGATGGCCCGGACGTTGTGCGCCTGCGACCCGAGCGTCAGCATGTCGCCGCCGACGTTGGCGTTGGACTTGCTGATCGCCTCCTCGACCTGCTGGAGCGTGATGTTGTACTTGCGGAGCTGGGGCGCATCGAGCCAGACCTGATACTGCTTGATCTCGCCGCCGTAGCCGGTGACGTCGATCACGCCGTTGACGGTCTTGAACGCCCGCTGCAGCACCCAGTCCTGCAACGACTTGAGCTGCTTGGTCGTGTACCCGGGCCCCTCGATGACGTAGCGGACGATCTCGCCCGTGGGGCTCCACGGGGAGAGCTTCGGCGTCACCCCCGCCGGGATGTTGTCGATCGAATTGAGCCGGTTGATGACCTCCTGCCGGGCCCCCCAGTAGTCCGTCCCGTAGGCGAAGACACACTTGATGTCGTTCAGCCCCGAGATCGAAGTCGACCGGAGGTCTTCCAGGCCGGGGATCCCCGTGAGCGCCGTCTCGATCGGGATGCCGATCAGGCGCTCCATCTCCTCGGGGCTCGCCCCCGCGTTCTGCGTGATGACCTCGACCAGGGGGGGGGTCGCGTCGGGGTAGGCCTCGACGTTCAGGTTATACGCGGCGTGGCAGCCGAATCCGATCAGCAAGGCGACGCCGAGCAGCACGATCAGGCGATTGTGCAAGCTCCACGTAATGATCGCACGGACCATGGCATGCAAGCCTCGGGCTAGTTCCGGACGGACGAGATGAAGTCCGGCGAGAGGATCCCGCGGACGACTCGGACGACAGCACCCGGGCGCCGGCGGGGATGCGCGGCGCGCGTCGGCGGAGGGCTCGGAAGGTCCGATCCTGGCGCGGTGGTGCCGGGCCCTAGCAGCGTAAGCGGCACGAGACGCCCATCGGGAGCGAGTCTCGTGCCATGGGCGGACTTGCCATCCTGAGGGGTGTCGGGATCAGGCCCGAAGGGACCCCCGGGGCCGGCAGGGCCGCGGCGAACGAGGGGGAGAAGACATCATCCCCCTCGTCGGTGCCCTCGGCCTGGTCGGCCCGCGCGAGGTCGTCGCACCCGAGCAATCCCGAGTGCGGATCGACTCGCTGAAAGGCCGTCCGGCCCTTGGAGTTGAGCCCGATCGTCGCGTCCGCTCGGGGCCCGGCCGTGCGGGCCAGGGCCGTCCAGGCAGGCAGGTTCGCCGGCAGCGCGATCGCCAAGGCGAGCGCGAGGGCTATGGGCCGGAGGTGTCCGTCGGATCGACGCACCTGGAGTCGCCTGGTTATCGGAATGAAACGGCCGCGGTCGTTCGCCGGAGAGCTTGAATTACTCTACGTCACGACCGGCCGCGTTGATACAGCGAAAATCCGGAAAAACTCGCGACTCGCTCCGCGTCACGCCCGGGTGTTTGACCGGGGCGCGACGGTTGGTTACGATCCGGACGACGCCCGAGTCGGTCCGATCCCCCGGGTCGAGGCCGACCGCATCGCGTCCCAACCGAGGAGCGCCCCGATGTTTCGCGCCGACGCCAAGACGCCGGTCCACTTCTGCGACGGCCTGTCGCGACGCGACTTCCTCCACGCCGGGTCGCTCGCCACCCTGGGGCTCGGCCTTCCCGGCTTCGCGGCCCTCCAGGCTCGCGGTGCGGTGGCGAAGGACAAGGACGTCAATTGCATCATGCTCTTCCTGGTGGGCGGCCCGAGCCAGCTCGACACCTGGGACATGAAGCCCGACGCCCCCGAGGAGATCCGCGGCCCGTTCCGGCCGATCTCGACCAATGTTCCCGGCCTCCAGATCTCGGAAATCTTCCCGAGGTTGGCGGGCCGGATGGATCGGGTGGCGCTGGTCCGGGGCCTGCATCATGAGGCGGCGGCGGTGCACGACACCGGCCACCAGATGATGCAGACGGGTCGCCTCTTCACCGGCGGGATCGAGCATCCCCACGTCGGATGCGTCCTGTCGAAGCTGAAGGGCTCGCAGGGTGACGCTCCTCCCCACGTCCTGCTCCCGCGCCCGATCGGGGCGACCGGCGGCAACATGCCGCACGGTCAGGGGGCGGGATACCTGGGTAAGACGTTCGACCCGTTCGTCCTCAACGCCGACCCCAACGCCAAGGACTTCAAGGTCCGCGACCTCCTGCCACCCGACTACGTGACGGGCGTCCGCGAGTCGCGGCGGCGGTCGCTCCGGCAGGCGATCGACGGCGGCCTCGCGGCCTTCGAGTCGTCGGCCGACGCCCGGCTGATGGACGACAACTTCCAGCAGGCCTACCGCCTGATGTCGAGCAAGACCGCCCGCGAGGCGTTCGACCTCGGGGCCGAGCCCGACGCGGTGCGCGACCGGTACGGCCGGACCCGGTTCGGCCAGAGCTGCCTGATGGCCCGTCGCCTGATCGAGCGCGGAGTCCGGTTCGTCACGGTCAACATGTTCGAGACCGTCTTCAACGAGATCACCTGGGACATCCACGGCTCGTCCCCGTTCAGCCCGATCGAGTGCTACAAGAACGAAGTCGGGCCGAACTTCGACGCCGCCTACACCGCCCTCCTCGACGACCTGTCGCGGACCGGGCTGCTCGCCAACACGATGGTCGTCGCCTTCGGCGAGTTCGGCCGGACCCCGAAGATCAACCCGGCGGGGGGACGGGACCACCACCCCGGCTGCTGGACCGCGGTCTTCTCCGGCGGCCCGATCCGGGGCGGGCAGGCCGTCGGGGCGTCCGACGAGATCGCCTCGGCGCCCAAGGACCGGCCAGTCAGCACGGCCGAGGTGGCCGCGACGATCTTCCACGGGCTCGGGATCGACCTCGCCACCGAGCTGCCCGGGCCGCAGGGACGACCCCTCCGCCTGGTCGACCACGGCGTCGAGCCGATCGGCGAACTCTTCTGAATCCCCCCGACTCCGAACGACCCGAAGGAGCTTCGAGCGATGATGATGATGAGAGGATCCATCGGCGGGATCACGGCCGCCCTCCTGGCCACGGCCCTCTTCGCGCCGGCCGCCTCCGCCGACGAGGAAGGCTTCACCAAGACCAAGACCGGCCTCCAGTACAAGGACACCAAGGAGGGGACCGGCGCGCAGCCGCAGACCGGGCAGACCTGCACGATGCACTACACCGGCTGGCTGTACAAGGACGGCCAGAAGGGGAAGAAGTTCGACAGTTCGGTGGACAAGGGGACCCCCTTCCCGTTCACCATCGGCGAGGGGCAGGTCATCAAGGGGTGGGATGAGGGGGTCGCGACCATGAAGGTCGGCGGCAAGCGGACACTGATCATCCCGCCGGACCTGGGCTATGGGAGCCGAGGCGCGGGCCGGGCGATCCCTCCCAACGCCACCCTCCTGTTCGAAGTCGAGCTGCTCGGGGTGAAGTGAAATGGCCGGTGATCCCGGGGAAAGCCACGACGAAGCCCTGGCCGTCGCCTTCGACGGCCAGGCCGCCCGGTTCGAGCGGGCGCCGGTCCAGACCGACCCCGAGGCCCTCGCCCGGCTCGTCCGGTTCGCCGACCTCCCCGAAGATTCCTACCTGCTGGACGCCGGCTGCGGCCCGGGCCTGGTCTCGCGGGCGTTCGTCGACGCCGGGCATCGCGTCGTCGGCGTCGACCTCTCGCCGCAGATGATCGAGCGGGCCCGCGCCCGGTGTCCCGACCCGGGTCGGGCCGAGTTCCGGCTCGGGTCGATCTACGGCGGGGACCCGGGCGGGCCGTTCGACGCCGCCGTCTCCCGGTACGTCCTGCATCACGTCGCCGACCCGGCCTCCTTCGTCCGCCGCCAGGTCGAGCTGCTCCGCCCCGGCGGCGTGCTCGTGCTCTGCGACCACACGACCGACCCCGACCCCGAGGTTGCCCGCCGGCACAACGGGGTCGAGGCCCTCCGCGACCGGACGCACACCGCCAATCTGACGGCCGGAACGATCTTGGACCTGGTCGCCGCCGCGGGTCTGGGCTCGATCCGGCTCGTCGAGGAGGCTTTCTGCCTCGATTTCGACGAGTGGTTCGATCGCGGGACGCCCGCCGCCTCGAAGGCCGAGGTCCGCGATCGGATCGAGTCCAGCCCGGGGGCCCGGGGCTTCGCCGGCCGTCGGACCGAGGATGGTCGGCTCGAGATCGCCTGCTGGCGGGCCCTCGTCCGGGGCCAGAAGAGCTAACCCGGGACGTATTTCGGCCACCCAGAGCGGGTACGGATGCGCGCCACGCCAGGTAGTTGCCGGGCCGGTCGAAAAAGCGGACACTGGGTCCATCCGCCGCTCGCCGCGCACTCCTCAATCGCTCCTGATCGCGAGGCTCGCCGATGTCCCCGAGGTCCCTGAGCCGGACGGCCCTCCTGGTCGCCCTCCTCACCGCGTCGTCGTCCCGAGGAGCCGCGATCGCCCTCCTGCCGGGGGGAGTCAGGATCGACGGGCCGAAGTTTGCCCAACGGTTCCTCGTCGAGCGCCAGGACGACCACGCCTGGACGGCCGACCTTTCGGACAAGGCGACCTACCGGATCGAAGACCCGCAGGTCGCGTCGGTCGACCACGGAGGGACGGTCAGGCCCGTGGGCAATGGGACCACGACTCTCGTCGCGCGGGTCGACGGCCAGGAAGCGCGCGCCGAGGTGGTCGTGACCGGGATGGGCGTCGACCGACCCTGGAGCTTCAAGAATCACGTCCTCCCCGTGCTGACGAAGGCCGGCTGCAACCAGGGGGCCTGTCACGGCGCCGCGGCGGGCAAGGCCGGGTTTCGCCTGACGCTCCGGGGTTACGGGCCCGAGGTCGATTACGACGTCCTGTCGCGGCAGGCCGTCGGCCGGCGGATCGTCAAGACCGCCCCGGCCGAGAGCCTCTTGCTGCTCAAGCCGACCGGGGCCGTCGATCACGGCGGAGGCGTCCTCCTCTCGACCGACTCGCTGGAATACGACGTGCTCGTCGGCTGGATCGCCGACGGGATGCCGCGGCCATCCTCCTCCGACCCCTCGATCTCCTCGCTCGCCGTCTTCCCCGACGCCGCCCGGCTTCGCCCCGGTGATACCCAGCGGCTGATCGTCCAGGCGAAGTATTCCGACGGGCGGGTCGTCGACGTGAGCCGATGGGCCAAGTTCACCGCGACCGACGAGACGGTCGCCCGCGTGGACGAAGATGGGGTGGTCAAGGTCGAGGGCAGGGGGGAGGCGGCGGTGACCGTCTGGTATGCCAGCCTCGTCGGGCGGACGACGATCACGTCCCCCTCGGCGTCCCCCGTCGATCCTCGAATCTTCGCCGACGCCCCCCGCCGCAACTTCATCGACGAGAAGAACCTGGCCAAGCTCGCCAGCCTGGGCATCCCGCCGTCCCCCGACGCGGGCGACGCCGCCTTCCTCCGACGGGCCACGATCGACACCACGGGCACGCTCCCGACACCCGAGGTCGTCGATGCCTTCCTCGCCGACCGCGACCCTCAGAAGCGGACGAAGCTGATCGACCGTCTCCTCGCCAGCCCTGAATATGTCGACTACTGGTCTTACAAGTGGTCGGACCTCTTCCTGATCAGCACGAAACGACTCCCGGCCCCGGCGATGTGGGCCTTCTACGGGGCCGTGAGACGGTCGGTCGCCGAGAATATCCCCTGGGATCAGTTCGCGCGGTCGATCGTCACCGCGAAGGGGGATAGCCAGTCGAACGGCCTGGCCAACTACTTCGTGCTCCACCGCGACCCGATCGACCTGACCGAGGGCGCCAGCATGGCCTTCCTCGGCCTCTCGCTGACCTGCGCCCGCTGCCACAACCATCCGATGGAGAAGTGGACCCAGGATCAGTACTACGGGATGGCCAACCTCTTCGCGCGGGTCCAGCTCAAGGACGGAGGCAGCCCCGGCGACGTCGTGGTCCTGGCCGCACCGGAGGGAGACATCCGCCACCCGAGGACCGGCGCCGTCGTGCCGCCCCAGCCGCTCGACGCCGGGGCCCTGCCGGTCTCCGCCCGGGGCGACCGTCGCGAGGCGTTCGCCGACTGGCTGGCTCGGCCCGACAACCCGTATTTCGCCCGGGCCATCGTGAATCGGGTCTGGCGTAACTTCTTCTCCCGGGGCCTGATCGACCCCGAGGACGACCTCCGCGCCACCAACCCGGCCAGCGACGAACCCCTGATGGACGCCCTCGTCGCCGACTTCCTGGCTCACCATTACGACGTCAAGCACTTGATCCGCACGATCCTGACCTCCGCCGTCTACGCCCGGTCGAGCGTGCCGATGGCCGGGAACGCGACGGACGTGAAATTCCTCAGCCACGCGGTCGCCAGGCGGCTCCCGGCCGAGGTCCTCCTCGACGGGATCGCCGGGGTAACCGGCGTCCCGACCCCCTTCGCGGGCTATCCGGCCGGCTGGCGGAGCCTCCAGCTCCCCGACTCCAAGCCCGAGAATACCTTCCTCGACGCCTTCGGCCGTCCGGACCGCGAGAGCACCTGCTCGTGCGAGCGATCGTCCGAGCCTTCGATGACCCAGGCGCTCAGCCTGCTCAACGGAGAGGTCCTCAACGGCAAGCTCCGCTCGGAAACGAGTGCCATCGCCCGGGCGATCTCGTCGGGTGCGACCGACGATGCCATCATCGATCGTCTCTTCGCCGCGGCGCTCGCCCGTCGACCGACCCTGACCGAGCGGACGAGGCTGCGCGCGATCCTCGCAGAGTCCGTCGCCGGGATCGAAGACTCGAAGAATGCGGCCACGGTGCGTCGGGCGGCCGTCGAGGACCTCTACTGGGCGACCCTCACGGGCAAGGAATTCCTGTTCAATCATTGATCGAAACGCGGGATCGACGACGTCGTCCTCCCGACGCGTTACCGAGTGCGAGGCCCGAATGGTCGCGACGATCGTCACCCTGCTGATGACCCTGAGGCCGGGCCCGGGTCCCGTCAGCTTCAAGTCCGACGTCGCGCCGATCCTCGCGGCGAAATGCCTCGGCTGCCACAACGACCGCAAGGCCTCCGGCGGCCTGAACATGAAGACGTTCGCCCTGCTGAAGAAGGGCGGGAGGTCGGGCGGGGCCGAGACGATCGTCGCGGGCGACCCGGACTCCAGCTATCTCGTCGAGACGATCCGGCCCGGCGCCGAGCCTCGGATGCCGATGAAGCTCTCCCCCCTGTCGGCCGAGCAGATCGGCACGATTGAGCGTTGGGTCCGGGACGGGGCGAAATTCGACGGGGCGTCGGAGACGGCGACGATGCTCGCCTCGCTCGTCGACCCGCTCGCCGGCCTTCCCGAGGTTGCCGTCAAGTCGCCGACCTCCGACCCCGTGACCTCCGTCACCTTTGCCAAGGATGGTTCGACGGTCGCGGCGGCCGTCGGCCGCGCGGTCGCCCTCTTCGACCCCGGGACGGGGAGAGCGGCGGCGACCCTGGAGGGCCATCCCGGGCCGGTCACCTCGGTGGTCATCACGGCCGACGGCAGGACGCTCGTCGCCTCGGGAGGGCGGGCCGGCCAGTTCGGGTCCGTGGTCGTCTGGGACCTCGCGACCAAGGCACGCCGCCACGACCTCCGGGGCCACGCCGACGCCATCCTCGCGGCCGACCTCTCCCCCGACGGGACGACCCTCGCCACGGCCAGCTATGATCGGACGGTCAGGCTCTGGGACCTCGCGACGGGCCGCGAGTCGAGGACGCTCAAGGAACACACCGACGCGGTCCACGCCGTCGCCTTCAGCCGCGACGGGTCGAGGCTCGCCACCGCGGGGGCCGACCGGACGGTCAAGGTGTGGGAACCGGTCACCGGCAGGCGGATTGTGAGCCTGTCCGACTCGACCGGCGAGGTCTACGCCGTCGCCTTCGACCCTTCCGGCAAGATCGTCTTCGCCGCGGGCGTCGACCGGTCGATCCGCGCCTGGGAGCTGTCGGGGCGGGGGGGGGCGCTCGTCAGGTCGGTCTTCGCGCACGACGCCGCGGTCCTCCGCCTGGCGATCGCTCCCGACGGCAAGACGGTCGTCTCGACCGGCGAGGACCGGGCGGTCAAGTCGTGGAGCCTCCCCGGACTCCGTCCGCTGGCCGACCTCGGGTCCCAGCCCGACTGGCCGCAGGCCGTCGCCTTCAGCCCCGACGGGTCGCGGCTGGCCATCGGCCGCTACGACGGGTCGCTCGCCCTGGTCGAGTCGTCCACCGGCAAGGCGATCCTCGCACTGCGAGATGCCCCCGGGGTCGCCCCTCCGGGCGGGGCAACCAAGCCGAAGCCGCAGCTCGTCCGGAACGCGACCCTCAATCCCCCCTCGCCGCGCGGAGCCCTGCGGGGCACGAAAGTCCGGCTCGTCCTGAGCGGCCAGGGCGCGGGAGGGGCCGTCGGCGTCTACTTCGAGGACCCCGGCCTCGTCCCGACCATCATCCCCGCGACCAAGCCCGATCCCAACCGATTGGAGGTCGACCTCGCGATCGGCAACGAGGTCGAACCCGGAGCCCATCGGTTCACCGTCCAGTCGCCGCTCGGTGTCCCCGCGTCCGAGACGTTCATCGTCAGCGAGCATCCCGAGGTCGCCGAGTCCGAGCCGAACGACGACCCCCGCCAGCTCAAGCCGACCACCCTGCCGGCCACCCTCCTCGGCACGATCGACCGTCCCGGCGATTCCGACTCCTGGCGGTTCGAGGGTAAGGCAGGGCGTTCGGTCGTCTTCGAGATCGTCGGTACCGGGGCCACCACCGGCCCCAAGCTCGATCCGGTGCTGACCCTGGTCGACGCCGCTGGCAAACCATTCGCTCGGGCCGCCTCCGCTCCGCACTCCCCCTCGCCGGTCCTCTCGGCCACGATCACCAGCGATGGCCCGGTGACGCTGATCGTCTCGGACGCCCAATATGGAGGGTCGGCGAGTCATGCGTATCGGATCAACGCCGGACCCCTGCCTCGGGTCAGTTCGACGTTCCCGATGGCCCTCCCCCTCCGCTCCGGCCCCGCCGATCGCCTGAAGCTCATGGGCGTGAACCTAGGACCGGACGAGCTGTCGGACGGCTCGGAACGAGACCGCGTCGCGGCCGCCGCTCATGGGCCCGGGACCATCCTGCCGATCCGGCGCGGGAAGGGGGGGCGAAGTCTCGTCTCGTCGCGGTCGGCCGTCCTGACGGAGGGGATACCAGCCGTCGAGTCGGGTGAGAACGACTCGCCGACCCAGGCCGAGCCGGTTGCGATCCCCGGGGGGACGTCGGGCCGGATCGAGCGGGCCGGGGATGTCGACTTCTTCCGGTTCGAGGCGAAGAAGGGCCGTCGGGCGATCCTCGAGGTCTTCGGCCGCCGCCTCGGCTCGCCGATCGACCCGGTGATCGAAGTGCTCGACGCGCAGGGCCGCGCGATCCCGCGGGCGGTCCTCCGGCCGGTCGAGGAGACGAAGGTCGCCTTCCGCGACCACCCATCGACGATCCGCGGGATCCGCCTGACGAAGTGGGACGACCTGGCGATGAAGGACTACCTGCTCGTCGGCCGCGAGCTGGTCCGGCTGGAGGAGCTTCCGCGGAACCCGGACGACGACGCGGTCTTCTGGGGGATCGGCGACGGGCGGACCAACGCGGGCGAGAGGCTCGCCTTCTGCGAGACGACTCCCGAGCAGCATCCGCTCGGCCAGCCGATGTGGAAGGTCGAGATCCATCCCCCGGGGTCCGCCTTCCAGGCGGGCGGGATGGCTCCGGTCACGCTGCATTATCGGAACGACGACGGCGGACCGGGCTTCGGCAAGGACGCGAGGGTCACCTTCGACCCCCCCGCCGACGGGACCTATCTCGTCCGGGTCGAGGACGTCCGCGGCCTTGGCGGCGAGGACTTCGGCTACCACCTGCTCGTCCGTTCTCCCCACCCCGACTTTGCCGTCAGCCTACGCGGCGGCGAAGACCCGGAGGTCCCCCGGGGCGGGGCGGCGGTCGTCCGCATCGATCTGCTCCGTAAGGACGGGTTCGACGACGCGGTCGAAGTGGAAGCGGTGGAATTGCCCCCGGGAGTGACCGCGACGACGGCCCGGATCGAGCCCGAGGCGTACACGGCCGACCTCCTCCTGATGGCCGACGCATCTGCCCCGGCCTTCTCGCCGCCGACCTGGCGGCTGGTCGCACAGTCGGCAGGCCGTTCCTCGGGCGAACGGGTCATCCGCCACGAGATCGACCCCGGCGGACCGTCCGGGGGCCGGATCACGGTCACTCCCGAACCCGACCTGGAGGTGACCGCGAGCGCCGACCGGGTGGTGATCCGGCCCGGCGAGCGTGTCGACTTGACGCTCAACGTGGCCCGCAGTCCGGCGTTCTCGGGACGGGTGCCGATCGAGGTCAGGAACCTGCCGATCGGGGTCCGCGTGCTGAACATCGGCCTGAACGGGGTGCTCGTGACCGAATCGCAGGTCGCGCGACCGATCTCGCTCTACGCCGAGCCATGGGTCTCCCCGGCGGACCGTTCTTTCTACGCGGTCGGCCGGGTCGAGGCCGCGTCGGCCGACTCGAGCTCGCCGCCAATCCGCCTGATCGTGGCCCCGACCGGCCCCGGCGATGCCGCCGCGGCCGGGCGGCCTTGAGCGGGGCAGGGCGTCGTCCACTCGATCGGTCGCTCGACGAGGCGTCATGCAACACACCAACAGCACTCGCCGGAGGCGCTGGCTCGAGGCGGCCGGGAAGCATGCCCGACGACTGCCGCTCTGGGACAAGCTCCGGTCGTGGGCGCGGCAGCAGCTCCTGAGGGTGCTGATGGCGATCGTCCTGGCCTGGGTCGCCGGGGCAACCCTCCTCTTCCTCGCCGAGCGGGGCAAGAACGAGGCGTTCGACAGCTGGTGGGAGTCCCTCTGGAATGTCTGGGTACTCCTGTTCAGCGGGCCGGAAGTCTCGCCCAAGACCCGGGCGGGCAAGGTCATCACGATGTTGTTGCTCGGCGTCGGCGTGGGGCTTGCCGGTCTATTCACCGGGTCGGTGGCGTCATTCCTGGTCGCCCAGAATCTGCGGAGACGCACCGTGCCGAATTTCGAGATGGAAGACCACCTCGTCCTGTGCAACTGGGGCCCGCGCGGGCTCTCGTGGATCCGCGAGGTGCACAGCAAGATCGTCCAGGATAAGCGCCCGGTCGTCATCATCCACGACAACCCCGACGAAATCGACCTGCCCGACAAGCAGGACGAGGCGGCCTTCAACGACGTCTACATCGTCAAGGGGGACCCTGCCAACGAGGTGATCCTGCGTCGAGCCCGCGTGAACAAGGCCTATTCGGTCGTGATCCTCTCCGATGACCGCCAGGGAGAGCACTCCGACGGTAAGACGATCCTGACCTGCATCGCCCTCAGGAATATCTGCGGCCGGAGCGACCACTCCCCCAACGTCGCCGTCGAGCTGAAGAACCCGAACAACCGCCACCACCTCCTCAAGGCCGGGGCGGACGAGATCATCTCCTCGGACGACCTGGGCCTGCGGCTCCTCGCCCGCACGGCGCTCTACCACGGGATGACGCGCGTCTACCAGGAGCTGCTCACGGTCAACCGCGACGCCAACGAGATGTACCTCTTCGAGGCCACTCCGGACCTGGTCGGCCTCGACTTCGTCGAGGTCTCGACGATGTTCCTCCGCCATCGAGATGACAAACGCTCAAGCCTCCTCATCGGCATCCAGCGTAAGGAGCACATGGACCTCAACCCCATCGGGGCCGAGGCCGGGCCAATCCAGCCGGGGGACTCGCTGATCCTCCTCAGCCGGATCATCACCACCGCCGGCCAGGAGCTGCCCACGGTCCCGCCGATGGGCAAGCCCGCGGCGGAGTGACGCCGACTTGAAGGATTGGACGCCGATTGCTCACCTCGATATTACTGATTGTCGAACCTGAGTGCGGGCTGCGTCGCCTCTATCCGGGACCTGATCCGATTCGGTGGCAGGCATGATAATGCGGTCGATCCAAAGCATGCTCCAATGGTTCCCCGGCGGTGGCGGCTACAGGAAGCTCGCCCACTGCATGAATTACGACACCTTCCGGATCGCGTTGACGGTCGTGCTCGACCTGACGGTCGTGGCCGGTTATGTCTTCATCGCCGCACATTGGGGCCGCAACGAGCGCCGACTGGAACAGAGCGCGGCCAAGTCGGCCCTCGGATCGATGAAGCGAATCTTCGTGCTCTGCGGAGTTTGCGGCTACCTCTTCATCCCGATCAAGTTATTCTGGCCGGCCTGGCGGCTCTACGACCTTTCCCTGGCGGTCCTGGCCTATTCCACGTGGCGTTACGCCCTCTCCGCCCAGGAGCTGCGGGTTGTCTACGAGCAGCTCGACATGACGGAACAGCTCGGTGCCTGCTGGCCCGATCGCGCGAGGTGGCCCGGCACAAGAGCCTCTTCCTCAGCTCACTCAGCCACGACCTGCACTTTCCGGAACTTCATGCATGTGAGCGGCTGACTTGCGGAGCGTAGACGAGGGCCGGCCCGGCCGGGACGATGGCGGTTACCACACTGCCTGACACTCCAAGCGGAGCCGGCCCCCGATGACATCCTCGCATCCGATACCCGCCCCGTACCAGTGGTTCTCGCAGCTCGCACGACCGCTGGATCGTCGATCCGCGCCCCGGATCGCCCTGCTGTTCCTCGGGGCGGTCCTGGCCCGAGGTCGGCGGACCGTCACCCGTTGGATTCGGGCGGCCGGGATGAGCAGCCAATTTCAATCCTGCTGCATCGCGGTGGCGGCAGGGCCGGCGCATCTAAAGTCGTCCGTCTTCCAGCTTGAAGCTGTTTTGGGCGAATAAGTTCGGGTAATCCTTCTGGGTACACCACCCCGGAGTCTTGCCATGAACCCGGAGCCCGATCTG
>JAABUQ010001211.1_pt1 | contig 56763 bp, 54 predicted proteins | sample 5560001 | NCBI WGS metagenome assembly JAABUQ01 (sample SAMN10711888, study PRJNA513371) | rock metagenome | isolation source: Antarctica rocks | place: Antarctica: Victoria Land, Finger Mt nord | collected 2015-12-18
TTTGTCCGCGCCTCCTACTCACTCCGTTCGGTAGCGGAGTGAAAGGCGGACATTGGGCGCTTCGCCCCACAGCGTAGGAAGTCATTCCCACGCTCTCCCTTGCCGCGTTCTTCTTTGCCATGCCTTTGCGTCTCAGCTTGGATGCACATGCAGCAAGATCTGCTGGACAAAGTAATACAGCGCGAGGCCGCCGGCAACAACCGTTGTCGCCCAGCCGACGACGTTATCCCAGAGCGTGTTCCGGTACTTCCCCATCACCCGGCGGCGGTTGATGAGAATGAGCATCAAAATCAGTTCGAGTGGCAGCAGGGCGCAGTTGACGACCTGGGCCTGAATGATAATCGCGATGAGTCCCTGCCGGGAGAACGTCACGACCAGGCCGCCAAACACGATCATCACGCCGTAAGTGCCGTAAAACAGCGGCAGGTCCCGAATACGGCGTCCTAAACCTGACTCCCAGCCGAGCGACTCAGTGACGGCATAGGCTGTGGACAGCGGGACAATCACGGCCGCCATCAGCGAGGCGTTCAGCAGGCCGAACGCGAACAAGCCATACGCGACAAACCGGCCCGCAATCGGGGCCAGCGCCATCGCAGCGTCTGCGGCATCTTTGATGTTCCGGTGATTGCTTAAATAGAGCGTTCCATAGCAGGCGACAATGATAAACGCGGCGACGACGTTGGACAGAATGCAGCCGATGATCGTATCCCAGCGGGTCAGGCTGTAATCGCGCATCTGGATACCTTTGTCCCGCACCGCCGACTGCTGGTAAAACTGCATATACGGCGCGATGGTAGTCCCGATGAGTGAGACGACCATGAGTATCAGGCTGCTGTCCTTCCAGTTCAGCCTGCCGAGCGCAGGCGCAAACGTGTCGCGCCCGACCGCCGCCCACGGCACGCCGATTTTCAGCGCGGTGATGATGTAGGTAACGAAAATCAGCGACGCGACCAGAAGAATGCGCTCGACTTTTTGGTACGAGCCGCGGGAAACGAGAAGCCAGACCAAAACAATCGCAACGGGAATGGAATAATAGCGCGGGACATGAAACAATTCGCCGACAGCGGCGATGCCGGCAAACTCGGAAACAGTAGTGGCGAAATTGGCGATCAGCAGGACCAGCATCGCAAACGCCGTGATTTTGACCCCGAAGTTCTCGCGGATCAGCGCGGCCAGACCCTTGCCGGTGACAGCGCCCATCCGGGCGCACATTTCCTGGACGACAATCAGGCCGATAGTAACGACCGCGATGCTCCATAAAAGCTGCAAGCCATACTGAGCGCCGGCCTGGGAGTAAGTGGCGATGCCGCCGGCGTCGTTACCCGCCGCTGCCGCAATGACGCCGGGACCGAGGACCGATAGCAGGACAAGCCAAAGGGGCCGCCGCCGGGGAGCCAAAAGCGGCTCGGTCGGCGGCGCCGGGGCCGGTGGGGGCGACGCCAGGGGCAGGGTCGTCCCGGCGCGTGAATTGGGGCGCGGCGGAGACTGGCTCATGCGGACAATAGCTCGAAAGATTAGATTGGGGACTGTGACTGTCCATTGGTTTCATGACGCGAACAAAGAACGAATTGAACAAAGAACGAAGCGAACAAAAACAAGCAAAAAGAGCGTGAGCGCGGTTTAATCCCCTTGCTCATCGGCATTGCCGCCGACAAGCTCGCACCAGGTGTAGGAGCCAATCAGCCCGTCGGCAGTGTGACCGGTTTGGGCCTGATACTTTTTCACATCTGCCTGCATTTCCGGGCCGAACACGCCGTTTTGTGCAATGGCGTAGCCTGCCTGATTCAGCAGAAACTGCGCGGCGGCAACGGTGGGGCCGGTGCTGCCCCGGTGGATCGGCATCACAAGCGCTTCCCAAGTCGGCGTATTGGTTTCCCCTGTCTGGACCAAGTGATGGTCACGCTGGAACTTCTTCAAAGCTGCTTCCGTTTGACGCCCGAAAACGCCGTCAATAACCACTTTATAGCCTCGCGCACTGAGGAAAGACTGTGCCGTGCGAACGGCTCCACCCGTTTCCCCATCTTTTTCCCCATCTTTGCTGCCCCATTGCCGGTCAGGCCAGCTTCGCACCGAAGAAGCCCCGGAAGGTGTCACGGGCACCAGCAGGAGCAGCAGGAGAAAGACACAGGAAAATAAGCGGGTCATGGTAGACAATTATAGCCGCCTGCCACGAGGTTTGTCAACCAGGCACTGTTGGTATTCTTAGCCTACACTGCCGGCGAAGAGAGACACACCATGAAAATTATCGAGCTGACCGCCCCGCGCCTCGACGCCCTGCGTCCGGCGGAGTACGACATGCCGCGCCTGCGCTTCGGCGAAGTTTTGGTCCGCCTGCGAGCCGCATCCCTGAACTTTCTGGACATCGCAGTTGCCACTGGGCTGTACCCCGTCGCCAAGTTCCCGCTCATTCCCGTCACCGACGGGGCAGGCGAAATCGCGGAGATTGGCGAAGGAGTTGAGGGCTGGAACGTCGGAGATCGGGTCATCCCCCACTTTCTGCCCTTCTGGGAAGATGGGGCGCTGACCCCTGCTGTGCTGGCCCCCCGGCGCGGCGTGACTCTGCCCGGCAGCCTTGCCGAGTATGTGGCTGTCCCGGCGGCGTCGCTTGTCCCCCTGCCGGAGCATCTGACCTTTGAGCAGGCCGCCACCCTGCCGATTGCCGCGACCACCGCCTGGCGTGCCGTCCGCGCCGCCCGGCTTGGCCCAGGCCGCACGGCGCTTTTGCTCGGCACCGGCGGGGTCTCGATCTTCGCGCTTCAGTTTGCCAGAGCTTCTGGCGCGACCGTCATCATCACGTCCTCGTCCGAGGAGAAGCTGGCGCGGGCGAGAGAAATGGGCGCAGACCTGACGATCAACTACAAGCAGATGCCGGACTGGGACGCCGAAGCACTGCGGCTGACCGGCGGGCGCGGTGCTGACCTCGTGCTGGAAACCGGCGGCACGGAGACATTCCCGCGCTCGGTCAACGCAGCAGCGATGAACGGGACCGTCTTTGTGATCGGGTTCCTTTCCGGCAGCGAAATCACCATCGGAGTCGTCCCTATTGTGGAAAAAGAGCTCATGGTGAAGGGGAACAACACCGGCCCGATAGCGGCTTTGCGAGAAGCCGCCGCCGCGATTGCCGCACACAAAATCGTGCCGGTCGTAGACGAGACGTTTGCAATGGCCGATGCTGCCGAAGCTTACGCCTACCTCGCCGCCGGTGGGAAGCATTTCGGCAAGGTCGCGCTGGGCGTGGAGTAGTTTACTTTCTCGTCCTACTTGTCTCAAGAGAAGGTTTGCCGAGCAGGCTTCTTTGGTATACTGCTCCTAACGCTTGCATCTTATCCGTGCCAACACCAAAGCGTACCGAGCAGAGCGAATTTAGAAACGGGGCATTCAAGACATGAATAAAGACGTACAAGGACTGATTTACGGCGCGAGCATCGTGTCCATCATTACGGCGATTTACATGTACGCGACCGGCAAGAAAGATACCGGCATCTTCATCGGCCTTTGGGCGCCGACATTTTTGTCGCTGGGAACGTTCTTCAACTCTGAATACCGGGTCGCCAAAGAGGAAGGCGTTGCGTAGCGTTTCTCGCGGCGCTTGCGGGGCGTCGAAAGCACGGCAAAGGCGGCCTTCGGGCCGCCTTTTTGTGTTCCTATCTTTTCTTTAGTACCAGTCTTTGCGTTTTTATAGGCCGCCTTGCGCGGCCACCAGTTCCCAGTGCAGGAAGTCCAGGTACAGTTGTCCCATGCTGCATCCCGGATGGTCGGCGGCATACGCTTCCGCCCATTCCAGCTCCCGCGCCAAAACCAGCACATTTTCCTCCGCCAGCGTCCACAAAAGCTCCGGCGTATCCTCGTTAATGTTCATTCTTTTTCACCCCGGCGTTTCACTAAAATCTCAACATTTCATTAAAACTTCACTTTTCTTTGCCATTATAACCATGTCGGCGCTGCGACTCAACAGTACAAATACCGGGTTTTTGACGCGGGATGGAACAGTGTCCGAGCCGCTGTTGTTGAATAACTTAAAGAAGCACGAAAAAGAGAGCATAACAGACCGCAGGATATACCGGTTTTACGGCTTCCGGGAACCTCCGGGGCGCAGCCGGCGTAGAAGGGGAAAAGGACGCACTTATGGCAGAATTGGTGGCAGAATTCACGAACACCCTTTTGGGGCAGCCGGCCGCTGAGCCGCAGACTGCCGCCCAGGAACAAACCAGCCGACGCGCTGAGTTTGATCGCCTGGTCGAGCGTTATCATAAACAAGCGTATAATATCGCCTACCGTATGACCGGCAACCATGCCGATGCCGAGGATTTGGCCCAGGAAGCCTTTGTGCGGGCCTTTCGGTTCTTCGGCAACTACCGCCGCGACTGGCCGTTTGACAACTGGCTGTATAAGATCATGTCCAACTTGTTTGTAGACGATCTGCGCCGCCGCCCGAAGGCCCATTTGCAGTCGCTGGACCAGCCGCTCGATCTCGGCAGCGGCGACATTTATTTGGAGATCCCCGATGCTGGCGCGAACCCGGAGCGGATGGTCATGTCGCATGAGCTGGACGAGCATATTCAGCGGGCGCTGAACGCGCTGCCGAACGATTTCCGCATGACGGTGATTCTCGCAGACATTGAAGGCTTATCGTATGAAGAGATCAGTGTCGCGATGAAATGTTCGCTTGGAACCGTGCGCTCCCGCCTGCATCGGGGCCGGAAGCTGCTGCGGGCCAAAATCGCGGCCTTCGAGCAGGACGGCCTGCTGCCGGCAGGTTTGTTCCGCTAATTGGAACCGGCGCGTCCAGTGCCGGTTCCGGCTAACGCTGCTATCTTGCCTTTCACTGCTCCATTTTCAGGACTATTCTACTCTCAGGAGGCCGCTGCGACTTGAACTGCCATCAAGCAAGACCACTCATCTCTCCGTATCTGGACCACCAGTTGTCCGGGCGCGAGATTCTGGCGCTTCAGGACCACCTCGCCGTGTGCGTGTCCTGCGACCGGGAGCGGCAGTCCCTCCGCCAGATCAAGCTTATGCTGCGCGGCTTGTCGGAGCCGCGCCTGCCGCGCGATTTCTCCCAGCGCTTTTCCCAGAGCGTGTCTCTGCGCTTGGAGCAGCCAAATGGCGGAGCGCCCGGCTGGCAGGTTATCTCCCTGTCCCCGCCGAGGCCGCAGCGCGGGCGGCGGCTGGCGACCGCGCTTGCTTTGTCCTGCCTGACCGTCGTGTCGTTCGCCCTGCCGTTCGCCCCCGAAGCACGGGATTCCGCACGGTCGGCGGCGGGGTTCGGCGGGCCGGTGTTCCCGGTGCCGGCGACGACCGATGCCCTGCTGTCCGGGCAGCCGCCGGAGCGGGTGCTGCTGGTATCGCCCGGCTCGCCTCCTGCGGGATTCAATGTGCCGCGCGGCGAGACCCTGACACTGGCGGACACGGCAGCGCCGAGCTACGGGTTTTCCGCACAGGATGCTTCGCTAGGCGGCAGCCAGTTTGCCGTCTTCCGGTCCCGTTAATCCTACTTTAACTCTACTTTTGAGCAATTTTATGTCCATTCGTTTATCCCTTCTGCTGGCCGGTCTCGTCCTCACGGCGGCAGGCGTCTCCGCCGACCCGGCCACGCCGGGGAACCTGCCTGCGCCGACCACGCCTCAGCAGAAGTCCGTACTTGTGCAGGTGCAGGATGCGTTTACGAATATCGCCCAGACCGTCGAGCCAACCGTCGTCAACATTAAATCCGAGCGCGTCCGCCCGGCGGCGGAAAGCGCCGATGGGTTTACGCCGAAGCCTGGCACGTCGCCGCACCGGATTGAAGCCACCGGGTCGGGCGTGATTGTCCGCGCAGACGGCTATATTCTCACGAATGACCATGTGGTCGAGGGCGCGAAAGACGGCCTTGTGACGGTGACTTTGGCCGATGGACGTGAGTTTTCCGGCAAAGTGTTTCCCGATTTTGCCAGTGATCTGGCGGTCGTCAAGATCAACCCCGGTGCGGCCCCGCTGCCGGTCGCCGGGTTTGCCGACGACGCCGCCGTGCGGCCCGGCCAGTGGGCGGTCGCCGTCGGCAGCCCGTTTGACCTCCAAAACACCATGACTGTCGGCGTCATCAGTGCCATCGGGCGGCACCAAAGCATCGGCGGAGAGTCGTCGGGCCGCTACTACCCCAGCCTGCTGCAAACCGACGCCGCGATCAACCCCGGCAACTCCGGCGGGCCGCTGTTCAACATTGACGGCAAAGTCGTCGGCATCAATGTCGCCATCGAGTCGCCGGTCGAGGGCAGTGCAGGGGTCGGCTTTGCCATTCCCAGCTCCATTGCCCAGACCGTGATGAACGCGCTGATCCGCTCTGGCAAGGTCACGCGCGGGTATCTCGGAATTGCCCCGGAAGATTTGACGCCCGCCCTGCAAACGCTTTACGGTCAGCACGATGGCGCTTTGGTCCGGGATGTCAGCACCGACAGCCCGGCGGGCCGGGCGGGAATTGAAGCCGGGGACATCGTAACCGCGTATGACGGCACGCCCATTCACGGTGAGATCAGCCTGCGGGGCGCGATCAGCGGAACCGCGCCGGGAAAGACAGTCTCGCTGCGGTATGTTCGGGACGGGCGCGAGGGTATTGCCTCGGCGACGCTCGGCACGTCTCCTCCCCAATCGTCCGCCCCGGACACCGAGCCGGGTCCGGTCGCCGTCTCGCTTCTTGCCCGGCCGTTAGGATTTTCCGTCCGCACTTTAACGGCTGCCGACCGGGTATCGCTACGCCTGCCTGCGACCGTGCGCGGCGTTCTCGTCACCGATGTCGCATCCGGCAGCCCAGCCGAGTCCGCCGGTTTCTCCGCTGGCCTGCTGCTGAGTCGCGCCGTCATCCAGAAGATCGGGCATCAGGTAATTATCTCGAAACCCGACTACGACCGGGCCGCCGCCGCCCAGCCGCGCGGCTCCGCCGTGCCGGTCGTCCTGCTGTACGTTTCCGAGGGCCACGACCATCAAACCGAAGTTCACCAGACCGTGCTGACGCTTCAGCCTTAAAATCCAGGAATTTTACTTGACAAACAAAAAAGCGCCGGGTATACTTCTTTTCGTAACGACGCGGGGTGGAGCAGTCCGGTAGCTCGTCGGGCTCATAACCCGAAGGTCGTGGGTTCAAGTCCCACCCCCGCTCTATTCATGGAATTAACTAACACATCTTTAGATGTAAGGGCGTTCCGAGAAGGCGCGGTATCTGCTGAAAACAACAATTCACAGATACCGCGCTCTTTTTCTGTCATTGTCACCCGTTCCACAAGCAGCGGCATTAGCTTTGCTTTTTCCTCGTCTGTCGCCGCTTCCCAAAGCTGTAAGAACCTTCCCCACAACGCTTGAACCTGCCCGGCGTCGGGCCGATCCAGCCGCGTTTCCGCCTTCTCTGCTTCAAGCCGCCGCTGTTCTTCCACAAGCCGCGCCCGCTCATCTTCCAATTCCTGCAAGCGGCTGATCAGGCTTCGCACCCCTGCCCCGCCCGCTTCCATGACGCTCATAAGGTTCTTGATCTTCTTATCTGTATCACGCAGGCGGCGAGCAATGGCGGTTAATTGATCGTCTGATTTTTCAGCCGTTGGAACCTGCTTGACGGCTTCCCGGATCAGCTCGGCGGTTCGCGTCGGGTGATCCGCGCCGCGCCGTATTTCTTCCAGCACGACTTTATGCAGGCTGTCGGCGTTGACGCGCTTAACCGGGCATTGTTTCAGGCGGCGCGTATTGGAAAGGCACTCATAATACCGAACAAGTGACTTTGATCCATGATGCCCGGCAGGTGTCAGCCGCCCGCCGCAAGCGCCGCAATACACAAGGCCGCGCAAGAAGAAAGCAGATGTGTCTTTGTCTCGATCCGAACGCGGGGCGCGGGGCCGGGAAGCAATCAGGGCTTGCACGGCTTCCCATGTCTGCCGATCCACAACCGGCGGGAACGCTTGTTCATTGCGCCATTGCCCGAACAGCAAGACGCCGGTATAAGTCTAGCGCTGAAGCAGTGAGATCGTTGTATTCAATCCCCACTGCCGTTCTGTGACAGCGTTAAGATAGTCCTGTACGCGGGTGAATGAACTTGTTTCCAGAAACAGCGCGTATGCCTTCGCAACAAGCGGCGCGTTCACCTGATCGGCGATCAGGCGCTTAGGCGGGCTTTTGCTTGGATCGCGGAACCGTAAGCCGTCTTCGGCGATCACAGACACATAGCCGAACGGAACAACGCCGCCGGTATGATAGCCGCGTTCTACCATTGCTTTTTGCATCGTCTTTGTGTGCTGTGAGATAAAGCGCGGGAACATACCGTCAATGAACAGATTTGCGTCTTTGTTCATCTGCCCGTTGAGATCGTCGGCGAATGTCTCGTTGACGGTCAGCACTTGTACCCGCGCCTGTTGCAATTCGTACTCGGCGATTGTGAAGGCTTTGCCGCGCCCTAAGCGGTTCATAAATGTTATCGCAACAGCATTAAATCGTTTCTGCTGGGCGTCTGCAAGCATACGCTTATAGCCGGGCCGTTTCAGGCTTGTACCTGTTTGGGCTTCGTCGTAATAGAACCCGGCGAAGATGTAGCCGTGTTCATCAATGTATCGGCGGCAGGCGGCTTCCTGCACTTCTATACTGGAAAAGTCTTTGCTTGCTTGATCGTCAGAGGATACGCGCCCATAAACGGCAACGCGAAGCGGGCCGCTGATCTTCTTGATGTTCGCCATTTTATTCCCCTTCTTCTGTCTTGCGCGGGCGTCCTTGCCTTTTGACGCCGCCGGATTGCTTGAAGCCGTCAAGCTGCTGACGTGTCACGCGCCATGATTTGAGATTAGCGCGATAGCCGGGCAGAGCGCCGGAACGCAACAATCGTTGAACGGTATCAATCGCAAGCCCAAGTTCGGTGGCGACTTCCTTTACACTGAGATCGGGTATGTTCATGCTGTCATTATACCCGAAATAACACAGTTTGCCAAAGTATTACAGATGTTTTAACGCAGGCTCTAGCAACGCTTTAGGATTGAAAAGCGGCTTACGGCGGCGGTAAACGAAAAGCGGCGTTCGTTTTTGCCCGCTGACAGAGGGAAAAGGCCGCTTTGCCTCATTACCCGCGCCGACGCCCGGCGCGGCTGTACGCAAGCCCTAGCGTTGTTTACTAGGCGCTAGAATAGATAACCGGCGGTAAGTTCGGATCGTCGTCTTCGTCTGGAACATACCCCGTGATCCGCCCGCCCAAGCTGTTGACGACGAACTCAGCGACAGTCAGTTCCGGCGCTGGATTATCGCCCCGTAATGTCTGCAAGCCGTCTTCTGTTGCCGCTTCCAGCTTTTCGAGCAGGCCGGGGGAAGCGCCTTGCCATTCGGCTTGATCTAGTGTCAGCAGTTCGCCGCGTATGATTGCTTTAATCATTCTGTGATCCCTCAGTCTCCCGCCCGATCACGTCCGACGTGCTACCTGCGTACACAGTATAAACTTCCGCGATAAAATCAGCGAGATCGTCGGCAGGAAAAGCATTGTGCTGAACCATCGCAACCCGGTACAGATCGTCGGTGCTGGGGTCAATGGCTATATATTCACCGACAGCAGGGACGCGGGCAAAGTCACGTTCTTCCTGTTCCCAAGAAGTCTTACCTAGCTTCTTATAATGAAAGAAGATACGAGTTGTCGGGAAAGGCCATGCTTTCACAGTGTCTTGTTTCATGTTTCTACCTCTGCGATCAGTGTACCATACTAATAATCACAACTGCCCGCCGCCCGCCGCGCCGCTTCCGCAAACGGATCGTCAAGAACGGCAAGCCCTAGCGCCGTTACTAAGTCGTCATGCGTTCCCACCTTGAACGCGCCGTACTGATCGTTTGCGTTCGTGTCTACCCTGATCTCATAATCCATGAGTTCACGCGCTAGGGCTTCGCTTTCGGGCAGGACGGGCAGTTTCAAGCGCCCCGTCTGCAAGAGGGCTTGCAGGCGGCTGACAAGGTGCGCTTTGCCGACACTTGCCGTTTCGCCTTTGATTGTTCGGTTCCGCGTGTATTTGTCGCCGTGCGTGAACGTGCAGGGAACTAAGGTACACGGCCTGCCGCGAAGGGCTTCACGCAGGAGATCAACAACCGGCAGGCCGACGCCCGTAGCGTCAACGAGAAGGCGCGGCTTCCAGACCTTGCGTTCCTGCAAAGCCAGCACAAGCCCGGCAATCTTCCGAGCGACTTCCGGGTAAGGCGTTCCGAGCGGCAGGCGCTTTAGATCGCGGGCGACATAGACGATCTCACTTTTGCCCGGCGCAAAGCGTATATCTCTGCCGTCACAGACACGTTCACCCTTCGGCAGTACCCAGCCGCCCGGTTCGCGTGTCGCCTTCTGAACCTCTATGACGACAATAGCAGTCGGATCGGCCTTCTGCCCTATGTCACAGCCAATAATCACACGATTTTGATTTACAGCAGTTTCCAAGTGTCAATCTCCTTATCAAAAGCATTGTCTATATCTTCGCGCCGGAAGGCCGCGCTTTGGGCGTCTAGGAACTCACAGCCGTATTCCTGCCGGAACCACCATTCGCCCATGTTCTGCTGTTCCTCTTCCAAGAACTCGGCCGATATGCGCGGGCAGAGCGTCGCCGGAACTTCGTACCGATCCCAAGCGCCGCTTGATCGCCATGCGTCGTACCACCAGCCCCGCGTACCGAAGGGCGTTGACAGCGCCGCAAGACGCCCGCCTGAGACGGCAAGCATAGGACGCAGGGACATATACAATTCGTCGGGAACGCGGCTTGCTTCATCTATGATAATGAGACGCGCCCCGCTGTAACCGCGTACCGTGCCTTCTTTTCCCGGCAGGCTTACGATCCGGCTTCCATTGTCAAGCGTGAGGAACAGGGCGCTTTCCTGATCGGCGGCAACGATCCGCCCGGCGTCGCGGTATATGGCAACGCACTTCTTGAACAACTCTTGCGATTGACGAAGAGACGGCGACAGCAGTAGCACAAGAGAACGCGGCTCATAGACGGCGGTATGAACCGCAAGCGTCGCTGAAACGGTTGACTTGCCGCTCTGCCGCGAACAGTTCAAGAGTATGCGCCGGGCGTCCGATCTGAGGACCTTCGCCTGCCAATCGTCGGGGATCAGGCCCGCACGTTCGGCAAGGCGAACCGGATCAAGCGCCGTCGCTAAGTCAAAAGACAGTGTGCCGGGCAGGATCAGTGCCGGCGGCATGGAAGCAATCATCGCGCCGTTTCCCTTCCTGTTTCCAGTTCCAGCAGGCGCGAAGCGACAGCCGCCCGCGCTTCTGGATACGGCGACAGCGCGGCGATCAGGACGGCCCGAACTGTGATCCATTCGGGCATGACCAAGACATTGACTTGCGGCCTGTCGGAAATATCGCCTAGCAGTTTCGCTTGCAGTTCTATTTGGCGCTGGATACGATCAATCGCCTTTAGCGCTAGTTCGCCGTCTTTGGCTTCGCGGGCGTCGGTGAGGATCGCCCGCGTCGTGTCATTGATCGTTCGCAGTTGGTCTAACACGTTCAGCGCGTTCTTGACTTCTTCCGCGCCCGCCGCCTGCACAAGAGAAGCGGGCAGGTGTTCGGCCTTGTGGCGCATGAGTGCGTCTTTGCCGACTTTGTTTTGTATCGCTATGTCGCGCAAAGGCGTTCCAGCGACAAGAGCTTGATCTATTGTGGCGCGGTCCTCATGTGTGCAGACGGTACAGACGCGGGGCATTGCTTCGCCTTCCTAATGGCCGTAATTCGGGTTCTGCAAGGGCATACGCAGGGCGCGGTCAACTTCCTGCCCTTCCATCTGCCGAAGAAGCTGAGATCGCTGTGAGGCGACCTGACTAGCATATTGCAGGTATTCCCGCGCCTCATTTTGCAAATTGCTGAGTTCGGACATAAGCCTGTTTTCTTCTTTAGTCGCCGCCCGCGCCCGCTCTGCCGCCGCGCCTGCAAGCAAGGCAAGTTCAGCGACTTGCGATTGTGCGTTTTTGCTTCGCGTCTGGTACGCCTGCTCTCGAAGCTGATAAATGGCGATGGTCTGCGCCGGGATCAGTCCTTTGAGTTCGGCGGATCGCTGACGCAGGCGGATAATGTCGCGTGTGTCGCCGTCTTTCGCGGCCTGACTGAGTGTTGCGGGAATATCGTCGCTCTCGGCTTGCAAGGTAATTAGTTCCTGCTCTGCTTGTTCCAGCCGGTTCGGTTCGGGTGTCTGATTGCTTGCTTGCTTTACCATGTTGTTACTTTTCCTCTGCGGTGTTTCCGCCTTCTTCGCCGCCTTTGAGCGCGGCGCGGATCATGTTGTTCATTGTCGCGCCTTCTTTGTTTTCGGCCTGCTTCCTATTCAGCTTGCCGCGAAGTAGCTTGTTCATCTCTGCGCTTTGCGCGGAACGCTTGCCGTCGTCTGCTTGCTTATCTGCCATTGCTTACGCCTTCCTGTTTGAGTAATCGCGCCGGATCGTTACCAGGCGGTTCTCGCGGCTTGATTGCCGCAATAATGGGTTACGAAAGAAACGATATTAACGAACAAACCCACAAGATTTAGGAAGTTCTTTCGTTACATTCGTTTATTTCGTAGTAGGATACGCGGCTTTCCAGAGTTCTGCTGGACGCCCGCCTTTTTCATTTGCGGCTGTCGTGGAAGCCGCAAGACCGTGCGTTTCCAGCAGATCAAGCGCCTGCTGAATACGGGCGGCGCTCATGTTCTTCTGGAAAAGCCCAGTCATAATTTCCGAACGCTTCATCCCTTCCGGCGCAGAACGTAGTGCCTTCAGAATGTCGTCAGCTACGGGATCGCCCATGCTGTCGCCGAAGATGTATCGCGCTGAAGCCTCGGCATACTCCCACACGTCCATAGCCATAGCAAGATGTTCTTGCTTGATTATCTCGGACATATCTAGTAGGGCGAACAGCATAGAGAAGCGCAGGACAATCGGCGCGGCGCGGGCCGTGACTACCCCGATCAGGCCGGGCGTCTCGCGTGTCAAGTAGGGGTAATACTCTTTCCAGCGGGCGCGGGCGCTGTCGTCGCGGCGTAGCTCACCGACGCCCTTTGCAAACTCAACAGCCTTACGGAAACGGTACACTATGCTATCTTCAGCACGAAGAAATAACCCGCCGCCTTCAGGCAGAAGTTTGGAACGCCGAACACAGAAGAAGGCGAAGCGGTTAGCAAAGCCGTTGCCGATCTCCATGCTTGTGAGATAGCGCCGGAGTTCGTCGGCTGTCACATGACCCATGATAGAGATATGCGCCCCGGTTGCTCTTTGCTCTTGCTTCGTCAAAACACGCAGATCGCCGCTGTCCCAAGCCTGCCGAAGCAAGGGACTGAGTGTATTGCCTTCCCGCTCCATGACGCGAAGCGGGGAAGCAAACTCGGTTTCCATGACGAACAAACGCTTGTCTGCCGCGCCGTCGTCAATCGTGACGGTTTCCATTTCGCCGGTTTTCTTGTTCTTCTGCGTCTTTTCCACAGGATCACGAACGGCGGCGATCAATCCTTCCCCGCTGGAAAGCCCGCTCATAATTCGTTCGCTTGACCACGCGGGATCAGCTTCAGAGAGAAACGCTTTGGCGGCGTCGCCTGCCGTACCTTTGCGCCCAACGGAACTTGAACCGACCATGACCGCGAAAAGGTTTGTATGATGGCGCGTCGGGCCGACGCTTGCAAAAGGGCGCTTCCCGACAGCGTTCCCGAACATCGCAAGCAGATGAATAAGAACGGCTATCGGATCGGCTTCCGAGTGGGGTTCAATCGCTCTTACGATCTCACCTGCTAACCCGTCAATATCACCTGTCGGCAATGGTTCGGGCCATGCTTGCTTCTCAGGCATAGCACGACTTACCGCCGCCGGAAGACCGCTGCTTACCGCGATCCTATCAAGTTCGCGTTGCGCTTCTTCCCGTAACTTGCTTGGATCAGCGTCGGGGCTTTGGGCGTTGTCGGCAAGCCGCTGTAACAGTTCCCATAACCGGCGCTGAGTTGCCTTCTCTTTAACGATCTTCGCATAATAGCCGACACTTGCCGCTGTTGGTACTTTGTCAAACAGTGACATGAGGTATTCAATGCCGACTTCCAGCCCGCCGCCCGCTTTGAGTTCTGCCGGAACTGTGATTAAGTCTGCCGGTTCGCCGCGCTCATGCAGGGCTTTGATAGCGTTGAACAGCGCGGTATGATCGGGGCGCGTGAAGTCGCTCGCTGAAAGAAGCGCGGCGGCGGTCTCTATCGCTTGCGGCTCAATTAGCATGGAACCGAGCGTACTTTGTTCTGCTTCTATGTTCTCAGGTGGCGCGGGATTAGCTTTCTTCTGCGTGTTTGGACGCATTACAAGCCCTCCTGCTGGTCTCTTGCAAGGGCGCGGAAGCCTGAGACAGCTAACAGCGCGGCGCGAAGGCCGGGCCGCAAGAAACGCCCTTTGATAATCCAGAACTTAGGTAGCGGCGATACGATTTGACAATGCCGGGAAGGGTTGTTATACTGATAGTGCAAAGTTCTACTCCTGGCCCCTGCCGCGTCAACGGTTTAGGGGCTTTTTTGTGTCGTGCCTCCCGAAGTCGTATCAGCCCTTTGCGCTTCTTCCTGCGCTATGGCTTCTTCGGCTTGGGCTTCGTCTGCCGCGTCAACGCGGGCCGCGATCTTCTGCAAGATCAGCGTTGCTTCCAGAAATCGGGAAGTGGCTTGCTGAGAACACAGATCAGCCGGCACGGTTGTTAATATGACGGCCTTGCGTCGCATTATTCAGCCTTGCCGCCTGCAATGATTGAAAGCGCTTGCCGCCGCCCGCTGTCTATTGCGCTTGACACTGGATCAGGCGACGCCGCGCCGACAGACGAAGGCTTGTCTTTGAGCAGGACGGCGGCGACTTGTTTAACGAGATCGGGGTCAGAGGAAGCGGCAACGATCTTTGCTGAGGAAATCGTATCGCCCGCGTAGATAGCAACGAAAGTATGTGCTTGGGACATGAGTTCGGCCTTTCCGAGTGTTCTGCGGTGTATGCAGTCGGAAAGGCCGAAGTGTGAACAAATTGGAAATTGTTTAGGAGTTTTTTGAGGCGCTAACTATTGGCGGCGATCTTCAAGCGGCGTTTGACTTGCCGAACATGAGCGGGTTGCCAGTTGAGTTCTCTGCCAAGTTCCACACTGCCGCGTACTGCCCACTCAGGGTGCTTGCATAACATTAAGGCTAACTGGCGCTTTTGCCCTTTGAGTTTGCCCGTATCTATCAGCGCCTTGATCTCTGACAATTCCGCTTCCCGATTGACGAACGCCTGCACGTCGTCTTTAGGATCGGCGATAAGCGTCTCAATGGCGTTCATGTCGCTGTCTGGAAGGCTTAGGCGCTTCTCATTCGTGTATACACGCAAGCAACGCCGGGAAGCCCGTGCAATCGGCTTCTGAACAGCTTTAGGCAGGTTTTCTAGTTCCTCAGTGCTATTCACGCCGTCAATCTGTATTGCAACTTCGCGCCGGATTTCCAGCAAGAAGCCCTGCTTATGATTGACCCCTTGCAGATCAAGCGCCTTGTATTGGATTTCCAGCCCGGCGCGAACGCTTGTATACAGGCGCGTCCGGCGTCGGCAAAAGGCTGTCAAGAAGGTTATGCTTGTTTCGCGTATCTTCTTAGCGCATGACTTTTTGCTGTTGTCATAGTGCTTATAGATCAGCCAGCGTAGCAAGGCTTCCATTTCCGTATCTGAATTGCTTCTTGCTTGGAAGCGCGTTGCAACCTGCTCAACAGCGACGGGGCTTGTTGGGTCTTGCTTGTGTCGGTTCGGCCTGTTCCCGGCGTATTCAGAAGGCAACAACAAGAGCGGGTACGTTGTACCGTCTGCGTCCTGCACGACGCGGCGCGGGCTGGCCGTGCCGTCATCGTGAACAATGAGAAAGTTGTCGCTAAGGTCTTCAAGCCAATTCTTCTGCTTGCCGTCCATATCGTCCACAGCAACAACGGTTGTGTCGCCAAGATTGATGCTGACCGTAAGGACAGATCGTTTAATAGCAAAGCCGTCTTGTTCTTCCTGCTCTTGGCTCATTACACGGCCTCCGCTTCTATTATACGACGTTCAGGGCGTGGAACCTTCAATCGGCTTCTGCCGCCGGAAGGCACAAAGACGGGAACGCCATAGCTTCGCGGGTTCAACGTGTAGGTATTTCCGCTTCCCGCTCCCATCTGCGAGTTTATCGCAATAAACTGACCGTGGACACTTGCGATTGGCGAAAGCCGCAAGTGAACACGGTCTTTTTGTATCACCACGATCTCCTGCACCAACCCACCCAAAACTTCCTTCCGCTCGCTTTCAGTCAGCACACCCCAAAGATCGGTGATCTGGCCCCAGGCTGAACAGACCTGCTCCGCTGTGGGGCGCTTCACGGTTGCTTTGGTAATCTGTGTTTCCATCTGCTTTAGTTCCTTGGTAATCTGATGCCGCTCGGCCTGCAACATTTCCAAGCGGTTGAAGATCAACTCAGTGGCACGCCCTTCACCCAATGCGTTGGTCAGGTTAGTGATCTGAACGTTGATGAACTGCAACTTCTTGGCGAGTTGTCCTCTCGTGGCCCGCTGCGTATCTAGTGCGCTCCCCCACCCGCCTGACTCACCGATGATTTTGTGCATAAATGTGTAATGCTTTGCCGCCCTCTCCACGAGGCTCAGGATGGTATGATGCAACGCTTCTGCGCTGATGCTTTTGACAGGGCACTCTGTTTTCTTCTTGTTGGACTGAAGACAGCCATAGTAATGGCTCCGGCTGTTACCGTTGCTGGAAAACTGCGTGTAGGAACAGTTGCAGTAGGGGCAACGCAGCAGGCCGCGCAGGTAATACACAAAGTCGTCTTGATGTTTGGGCTGACGGCCACGGGGGACAGCCACAATCTCCTGCACGGCTTCCCAGGTCGCCCGATCCACGATGGCTTCGTGACTGTTATCTTTTCGCCACTCGCCAAACAGTTGCAGCCCCGTGTAAGTCTCGTTCTGCAAAAGATACTTGACCGTGGTGGTCGTCCACTTCCGCGACGTGACGCTGTTCAGGTAGATACGGATGTCAGCGTAGGTAGCAAGGTTCAGTGCCATCTCGTAAGCCCGGAGAACAGCAGGGGCTTCATCGGGGCTGATGACAAGAACCTTTGGCGGCTCCTTGTCAACGCTTAGGAATCCATCAGTGCCGGGCGCAAAGACAGTCATGTACCCAAAAGGGTGGACGCCGCACCAAAATCCTCGTTCAACCATTGCTTCCATTTTTGTCTTCGTGGCTTCGCTGACCTGCTTGCAGAAGACGCCATCCGAGAAAATCGTGATGTCTTTTTGCATCTGTCCACCGAGATCATCGCTGAACTTCTCCTTGACCATCACGACTTTGACGCCGGCTTCCTTCAGTAGATGTTCCGCGACGTGGAAAGCATTACCCCGCGCTAGGCGGCTCATGTAGGTGATGCAAACAGCATTGAACTTCTTGGCTTCTGCATCAGCCAGCAACCGCTTCCAGTCGGGACGCCTAAGATTGGTCCCCGTCCGGCCCTCGTCAGAGTAGGAGCCGACATGCTGCCCACCCTGTTCATCAATGCGCTCCTGAATGTGGCGGCGGTTGATCTCGCGCTGATTGTCGATGGTGGTAAAGTCCCCATGGCGCTGATCGTCACTGCTACAGCGCAAGTAATCTACCCAGCGCAGCGGGGCGATGGCCTTGTTCATATTCCGGCGCTTATTCTCGTTGGGCATGACTGTGTTCCTTTCAAAGAGATAATTTTGAGTCAAAAACCAGTGTGAAAACAGCCTCGCTGCCAAATCAACGGTTTATCCAGCGGCGGGTGAAAGTATATTACCCAACGCTAGGTAATGTTGTCAAGCCCCTGTGATTCGAAGCCGGTCAGTCTTGGAGGAGTAGTACGGTTACGAGGAAGCCGCCTTCAACTCGGCAGTAGCGACCATCGAGAGCAGCGATTTCAGAGGCAGAGGTTGCCATCGGTTATCCTACACGGCTCTGGCCGGGGCCGGAACAAAGTTTTGAAGGCATCCCAAAAAAACTATTGAACAACCCAACGATGGGTTTGCAAATTCTTCGTGCCATAATGCTTTGGAACAACGGCTTCGGAGGTGGGAGATGCCAGAAAAAAAGCCAGCGGGAGCCGACTTGCAAGGCGGGGATGCCGACGCCCGCCGGGAAGCGGCCCGGCTGATGGGCCAGGCCAGCACCGAGGTGAAGGCTCAGGCCGCACGGGAGAACGGCAAGCGCGGCGGCAGGCCGAGGGGAATGGTTGTCAGCGAGGAGACGCGGCGGAAAATCAGCGAGACAAAGCGGCTCCGGGCAGCCGCCGCTCCACCCGTAGAAACAAAGTCAGAGAGTGCCTTGGATGGCCCGGTCGAGAACTGACGCCATCAGGAGACTGAACTTTTCGTCGGTACTTGCTCCCAGATCTGAGACCGCCGCAACTTTGGCTTGCAGCCGGTCAAACCACTGTTGCTGTTCCAACGTTGGTACTGGAACCATGATTTTGTTCAGCGCACTCAGCCCTAATGTACGGTTCCGGCCAGCCCCTCCGGGTGATGCGTGTCCCAACTGTTCCAGTCCCTCTTTAGTGGAGAAATGGAAGCGAAGAAATTGGGCAGTCGCCATCTCCGGGTTCACAACGCACGTCAGAAAGCGATGGGAACCGACCCGTCCGGCGTCTTCGGGTTTCGCAACGGCCACGGCCCCCTCCCAAGCAAAGACAATCCCAAACAATAGATCGCCTGGCTCAATGGAAAAGATGCGCTTTGTTCCGATTTCGAGTCCAGTGAGTGTCGGCTTGTGGAAGGTTCCTTTGCCGAATGACCGGATGCCGAGTTCGCGGTACTGCCCTTCAGGATCAACGGCGATTGGACGGCGCTGTAAAGGAGCGACTTCCAAAATAGAACAGCGTGGTACGTCCGTGGCAACTTTGCTGTACGCAGATAACAACATTTTGCGAACGTCGGCTCTCACCTGGTGCCTTAACTCTTGAGCCGTTTTCATCATCTTCTCGAAAGACAGAAGTTTTTTTAGGACATCACGCTGTTCTTTTAAAGGGGGTAACGGAACGGGTATGGGTAACAATCGTTTCGATTTTAATTCTGTCTTAATTCCACCTGGAACATGATGTTTAAGAAGATCGCGGAAGGTGTTGCTTCTTAGGAGCCACCACAAATACAGCGGTTCAACCTGTTCTTTGTCGGGTGCATAAGCGCCGTAATGAATTGTGGCGGCGATGGGTTCCGTGTTGTCCTCGCCATAAAATGCGACCGCACCTTTCGATGCGTTGATCCCAGACAGCAAGATGTCGCCGGGACGGACCAAGATCATTCCGGTATTTGTATTACCCCCTGAGCGCAAGTGAATGTTACCTTCGCTAAACCCGATTTTGGCGACGATGCGAATAGTGCCATCAGACAGCGCTTTTTCAGTCGGTTTTTCTTGCCTTTCGGTCAGAATTTCGCCAAGTGGGCGAGTATGCCATCTTGAACTCAAGTCTCCACCTCCGCGAACATTCTGCTGATCTGGTCCAGCAATGTTGCAATCTGCTTTTCCTTGAGCACAATCTCACGCATTATTTCTTCTGGCGGCAAATGATCTAATTCATCAGGCCGGGCTGGATTTTTCTTATCCAAGTTGTAAATCGGCCAGTAGACCATATCACCGGCGGTCTGAAGTTCTTTTGCAAGTTCACGCTGCCGCCGCTCTGCCTCCTGCGCTTCATCGCGTCGCAGGCTCAAGTCCTCTACTTCCTGCCGCGCTTGGGGCCGCATGGCTTCGGCATACAGGCCACCTTGCAACGACCGTTGCAGCGTCTGCATCTGACCGGCTAAATCCTTGACTTCTGTGCCAAAACGCCGGGCTTCAGTCTCGGCTTGCCGCGCCGCTTCCCAATGCGGCGTTGCTTCCGCCCAAGCCCGCTCATAAACCTCCGTCCAACCCACTCTCCATGCCTGTTCGCTCTCCTCGCGGGTATTCCACCACGCCAGCAGCGGCGCAAACTCCTCGTACTGGAGAGCCTGCGTTTTGGTGTACTTTTTGCGGCCCTCCGGCAGCGGCTGTTCGTAATACCAAATCTCTTTCGTTGGCCCGGCGTGGTCAAAGAAGATTAGGTTGGTGGCGATGTCTGTATACGGGGCGAACGTCCCTTCCGGCAAGCGGACGATGGTGTGGACGTTGAACTCTTTCAATAGATCTTCTTTGATCTTAGCGGCGACACCCTCACCGAACAAAGTTCCGGCAGGTACGACTAACCCGGCGCGTCCCGGATTGTCCGGCCCGTGCTTCAACTTCTTCATAATGAGTTGCAGGAACAGGAGCGCCGTTTCGGACGTGCGCTTGTCCGCCGGGAAGTTGTTCTGGATGCTTCCCTCTTCTTCGCCCCCGAACGGTGGATTGGTTAGGATCACCGAGACCCGGTCTTTCGCCCCGATCTCACCCAGCCGAACTTTCAGGCTGTTGTCCAGAGTGATATTTGGCGAGTCCAGCCCGTGCAGCAGCAGGTTCATTTGACCTAGAAGATACGACAGCGGCTTGGCTTCGCCGCCGATAATGCTTCGGTGCTGCAAGATGTCGTGGTCTTCCACGGTCCGGGCTTGTGCTTCCAGATGCTTGTAGGCTTCCACCAAGAACCCGCCGGTACCCGTCGCGGGGTCGTAAACCGTTTCGCCGAGCCGAGGATTGACCACCTCGACCATGAGCCGCACCACGGGCCGAGGCGTGTAGAACTCTCCGGCATCGCCGGCAGCGTCGCGCATTTCCCGGAGCATAGATTCGTACAGATGCCCAAGCGTGTGAATTTCATCGCTGCTGTCAAAGTGAATGCCGTCAACGAGGTCAACGACGTTCCGCAGCAGGTAGCCATCGGCCATGCGGTTTTGCATCCCGCGAAAGATATTCCCGACGACCGCCCGCCGGGGATTTTCGTTTCCCAAAAAGCCACGCAAGTACGGGAACAAGCCTAGTCCCTTTGTCCCGTCAGGACGGCGGGCTTCCTGGCTGCTGATGAACTCCATCAGGTCGTCGCCGGTCGGGCCGGACTTTGCAGAAGCCCAATCGCGCCATCGGTATGGAGCATCAATGACAGCCCGGAATGTTTCGCCGGTCAGCAGGGCTTCATCTTCCCGCCCCCGTTCGTTGTCATCCAAGAACTTGAGGAACATGATCCATGTCAGCATCGGCAAGCGGTCGGCGTCGCCGGAAAGCCCTTTATCCTTCCGCATCTTGTCGCGAGCCGATTTGATCAAACTTCCGAGCCGCTGGACTGTCGTAACCGGCTTCTCGGCGCGAGTGTTTCGGGCCGGTTTGACCACCGGCGGCAGATCACTCATGTCTAAGGCTATGTCTTGAGGGCTAGATTTCGTTCGGGGCATATCGTTCTTTACTGATTGTCTTTCCTGTTTTGTTGAAGTGTTTCTTGTTGCGGGATACACTCAGGCCACAGCCTCGGCATAGAGAAGTAATTGAAGGCTCTGGAGCGCTTCCCGAAGGTTCTCCGGGCCACCGAACTCGCGCATGATCTCCGGCACCGTTCCGTGACTGGACAGCGGCGGCACTCGCAGCACGTCGGGCATTTTGAATTGATCGGCTCCATAATCCGCGTACTTGTCCAGCAACTCGTCCAGAATGGCGCGGGCCGTCGGGCCGTACCGGTCAAAGAAATCCGGTTTGCTCCGTTTCAGCCGGTCCGCACGCTGACGCCGGGTCAGCAGCGGAGCGCCGAAGGCGACATGACAAAGGATGTCCAGCCCGTCGGCATCGCCCGCCCCAAGCGCCTCGGAAAGTTCGCTAAGAAATATTCCGCGCTCGGACAGCCGCTCTTCAATCTCCAGCCGCTGGGCGGGATTGCTCCACTGGCGGCCGACTTCTTCCGGCGACGTGTAAAGGGTCCGGACTTTGTCCGCCGCGTAATCGGTCAGTTGCCGCACGCGAAGAACGCGGCCCTCGGCGTCAAGTTCCTGAACAACCTCGGAAGCGATCTGCACAAAACCGCCGTCAACGTAGTATTTTCGGTCGCCGCCTCCGCCGGTTCCCCCGGAGCCGCCCGTGTCCGTTTCTTCGTCGGCATCGGGGTCGTAGGGCGTGCCGGCTTCCACGATCCGTTTCTGTGTGGCCTGTCCATGAGCATCAATCTCGATCTCAGTCAGCAAGGCCGGCTCCCCGTCAAACTCCGGGTCAGCGAACCGGGCGCTAGCCGAGCCGGCGTAATCCAGGATGTTAAAGAACAGTTTGCCTTCGTCCTCGCGGACACGGGTGCCGCGCCCGATAATCTGCTTAAACTCGACAATGCTTTCAATCGGTCTCACCAGAGCCACGTTCTTGCACGTCGGCGCGTTAACGCCGGTGGTCAGAAGGCGCGAAGTCGTGAGAATGACCGGCGTCCGGGAATCAACTTCCTGGAAGTCACTCAGGTGGGCTTTGCCAACCTCGCCCTCGTCGCTTGTCACCCGGCAGACATAATCCGGGAACTCCCGCACCAAGTCCCGGTTCTCGTTGACAAGGGCTTGACGCATGGCGAGCGCATGTTCCTGATCCGCACAGAACACCATTGTCTTGGCGAACCGGTCAGTACTTTTCAGGAAATCCGAAAGGTGCTTGGCGATGGCCTCGGTCCGGGCCTGAAGCGAGATAACAGTCTCAAAATCCTTCGTCGTGTACAGGCCGTCCGGGATCTCTCGCCCGGCGCGGTCTCTCATTCCCCTATCTGGTCGGAAGCCGACAGCATCGTAAACCGTTTGGATGCGGTAGACGCGGTACGGCGCAAGGAAGCCATCCTGGATGCCTTGTTTGAGGCTGTAAGTGTAAACTGGATTGCCGAAGTATGTGTAGGTGTCGACGTTGTCATCGCGGCGGGGCGTTGCCGTCATGCCTAACTGAACCGCTGGCGCGAAATGATGCAAAATCGCACGCCAATCGGAATCTTCGCGAGCGCTTCCCCGGTGCGCCTCATCCACAATCACCAAGTCAAAAAAGTCCGACGGGAACTCCCGGAACAAGCCCGGTCTCCCGGCCCCACCGGCAAGCGCCTGATAGGTAGAAAAGTAGATTTCCCGGCTCATGTCGGCCTGGCCTTCGAGCTTGCACCGGGCCGCGCCGAGCGGGGAGAACATCTTGTCCATTGGGTCCTCCACGAGAACCGTCCGGTCAGCCAGATAAAGAATACGGGGACGACGGTCGGCCCCAACCCTGTTCCAGCGAGCGCTCCACAACTTCCATGCAATCTGGAAGGCGATAAAACTCTTGCCCGTATCGGTCGCCAGCGTCAGAAGAACAAGGGAATTGCCGGAAAGAATCGCTTGCAGCGCCCGGTTGATAGCGATCTCCTGGTAGTACCGGGGCGAACCTTCGGCGGCTTGGTGGTACGACGGGGTCAAGAGCGTGCTGACGTTGGCATCAGACATCGGCTTGGAGGCTCGCAGACGATCCCACAACTGCGCCGGGGTCGGGTAAACTGGAATGGTTTTTTCGGTTCCGGCCAGGAAGTCGAACTCGACGATCTCAAGGCCGTTCGTGGCATAGGCAAACGACAGACCCAAAATGACCGCGTATTCTTTGGCCTGCTCGATGCCTTCGGCGGCTGGTCGGCCTTCGGCTTTGGCTTCCACAACAGCAAGTGGGAAGTCACGGGTGTACCGCAGCAAAAAGTCGGCCCGTTTTCCCTCTCGGCGCTTCCCTTTGTTGCCTCGGATGACGATCATTCCATCGGTGAAGGTGTACTGCTCCACGAGAGAGTGCGGGTCAGCCTCCCATCCGGCGACCCGGAGGGCAGGCACAACGTAAGTTCGACAGGTATCGGCCTCGTTTAGTTGTTCTACAGAATCGTTCATCCTCGTCCTCGCTGGCAGCAGCCAGACCCGCTTCCATCGAGATCCGTTCCTAATATGGTAGCACATAAACCCGTAGAATGGAGACCCACGTACAGGAGAGTTCGGTATGTATGACAGACAAACACAAACTGGTTTGTGCCGCAACTCTTCAAGACTTGGACCACCGCTGTCTTAGTTGATGATTATCCACAGGCTATCACCATTTTTCGTTGGGGTACCGGGGGGGGTAAATTTTTAGGTTCCCTTTTTGGTATCCTAATTTGGTCATATCCCATCGGGACTCCGGTTTGGGCTTTCGGAGGCGATCTTGGCTGGTGGGAGAGATTCAGCGGCAAATGCCCGACCATCGGCGGAGCCGGTGTTTGTCTTCCCTTCTTCCGATTTTTCACACGTTCTACGGCTTTAGGCCAACCGGAAGGGTCAATTGTTTGAAGAGGGTTCCACGGCCAGTCGGAACTGAGTCCTATGGAACCCGGAGAACCGCTCGTATTGCCTCCATACCAACCCGATACCGTCAACGACCTGAGAAGTTCTCGGAACTCCATCATGCCAGACTTTTCTGGGACCGTAGACCACTCAGAATTGAATTCTGACTGAAAATAAGTGAGGGAGGCTATCGCTGCGCGATAACGCCCTCCCTCACTGTGGTGTCCCGTTCTCCTGCCGAACGCTTCGCTGGCAGGAGAACAGGCCACCAGTAAAGTATGCTTTGTCTCCGCAGGGTAACATAGTTTTTTCTTTCCACAGCCAGATCTTCCACCTCAAAGCATCAAGGGCAGATGGACTTGGTCAGTGCAGTCGAGAGGCTTGGTAAGTGATTCAAAAATCATAAATTCAGAAATTGCTGTCGGGTCTACTACCCCGAAGGCCACCGGGGGGGATGTGCCAGCGAAGCAGTGTCGCCTCTGGCGACAGGCACAGCCACACCGACGGGTTTGGTGCAGGTGGGCGAAGCCCATCCGCACAAACCCGCTTTTAGGCTTCTTTCAGCCCTCATCTTGAACCTTCTTAGTAAAAGCCGTCCCTACGGGACTATTACCATTAAGAAGAGGAGAAGAAGTTGCAGCCCGTTCCGGGGCAGTTGATCTCCTGCGCCTTGCTTACCATCTTGATGTTCGGGCATCTCTAGGGGAACGGATTAACAAGAAGGACATCGGTAGGTACGGACGAACAGCCAAAGTACCCTCGGGATTACAATGAACCGGAAGTTACCCAAGAGGCTCGTAGGCATCTAATTGGAGTGCCGGCTCTGCCCATGGATCATCCGAGTCTAGTGTCTCCGAGGTTTCCAAGTCCGCCGCTTCGAGTTCCTCTTGCTGAACGGCCCACTCTTTTAGGGCGTAAGCAAGTGCTTTTCCCCCAGGCACTTTGCTGGCAGACAGGAGACCTCCCGAATGCAACTGCTTCAGGGCCTGGTCGGCGCTGCTGGTGCCAATATCCTGCTCCTTGAGGGCTGCGAGGATGTCACTTCGGACAATCCAGCCTCCCTCCTGGACAAGATCGGTGATGGCTTCCGTGGCAAGATCACTTTTGCTCTTTCGGTCGGGGTTCGCTGTTCCCTTTCCTGTGGCAGCCTTCCATGCTTGGGCACTGCTGAGTTCAAACCGGTCGCTGCCAGCCATACGAAGGTACAAACTGCCCCGACGCCCAAACCGGTTCTTCGTGATTTCGAGGCGGCACTCGTCTATCCGGTCAGCACCGCCAGTCTCTGAAAGCCAGGTGTCATCGTTGTCTTCGGAACCTCCCCGGCTTCGCCAGGTGAGTCCCACATCCGCGCCGCCCAGACGGGCGGCCGCACCCCGTCCATATGCACCGAGGCTTGTTTCAGCCTTGCCTGTATGGTGGATCAGAATGATCGCCGCCCCGGTTTTCCGGGCGGCGGACTGCAGCCAAGTCATCTGCGCGGCGGCTTCGCTGTTATCATTCTCATTGACAATCCGGAATAAGTTTGCCTGGGGATCAAGCACAACTAGGTCAAACTTGTCGTCGAGAACGCGCCGCACAAAAGACCGTTGGAAGCGTGGATCGCTTAAATTGACCTCCTCTGCGGCGTCAATGACGAGGTTCCCCGGCAACCCTATCCCGATCCTTTCCATTTTGCTTCGGGCGAGGAGGTTCCCGTTCTCGGCGTCCAAGTACCAGATGCGGAGCGGTCGCCCGAGAGCGAACTCAATATCCCAAAGAGTGATGTTCTGAGCCGCATGGACGAGCAGATTATAAATGTAGGTGTTCTTACCCGCTGCCGTTTCTCCTGCCAAATAAATCACTGACGCGGCATAAAGACCCATCCACAGCATTTGAGGACCGCCGAGATCGGCCGGAAGTTCGTTGGCCGGCGTTCCGGTCTTTCCCAGTGGGTGATCCACATCACACAGGTCGGAGAGGGCAAACTCATCCAGCCTCTTTTTCAGAAGGTCCGGGCGCTTGGTTTCTACGCCTCTGGAGACTACGCGCCACATTGGTTCAACAAAGTCGTCACCAAATTCCTTGTTAAAGTCGTTCATCACCGCGCGAACACGAGCCACAACCACGGCTTGTTTCTCATCGTTTGTCATAGGTACTCCATTATTGCCGGGTCATGCTAGTTTTCAGTGAGGCCCGCGCATCGGTTCATCAGGTCTATCAACTAGCCTTGCATATCAGTGGTAAGCCGGGTCATTTGCTCTGCACGCTGTGTCAGAGAGGCGACAATGTCATCCAGAAGTCCAGTTTGCAAATCCATAGAGAACTCGACCAAGTCATCGGCGCTCACCAAGTCGAGGCCAGCATCTGTAATGCTGAACCTCGCTATGTTGCTTTGATATTCGCTTTTATTCAAAGAAACTCCGACTTCCACCTCTTCGCCGCCAAGATCGTTTTCAGCATAGGTACGTCGTAGCGTGTATCGACATGGCAAAGCGACATCAAACATGTCCTCCAGAGCCAGACGATTCAGGATTGTCATGGCGCATGGCTCCATGGCTTTGCGTAGACCTGGCAGAACAGCCGCGTACCTCCGCGCGGCCAGCACCACGGCATTCATCTTCTCGTCTAAGTTTTCCGGGGATAAGGCATTCCCATCCATTATGCTTTTCTCCATAAACGTCTCTTCAGGAGCCATTTGTATGCCTTCTTCACCTGTCTTCGCGTATAGCATTGTCAAAAGTAGCCGGCGAAATTTCGGTTTCTTCCGTATATGCAGAATCAGAAAGTCGGCATTGGGCGAGCAGCAAAATCTCTGTCGCACGTACCCATGCAATGCCAGCGACCAACGACCCATCCCCCTCGTCAGCGGAGAAGGACGGGGCTGACGCGAGGTCTGCTGTGATTGTTGACCGTGGCCTTGCCATCGTCGCCGCCTCGTCCTGCGTGAAAGGTTTCAGCCCTATTGCCAAGCCCCCAGTCATTTTTCACGACTGGAGAGATTATGGAGTTTCTGGCTGAACGAGGTCAGGGGATTGGTCTGAACTTGCCAAAATCAATATATTGCCAGTCTTGACCAACTCAGGCGGGCTATTAAGGAATTTTTTGCCAATGACTCAGTTATCAGTCAGCCGTCCTTGTCAACGTGGAATGGCTGCGACTGTAGTTACGTTCGTACTGCTCAGTTACGATCTGCCGAACCGCATCCATCGTTAGAAAACTCGAACCTGCAGGTTGCGCCTGCCCCAATCCGCCGGGCAGCCCTCTTGCAATGCGAATGTGATTTACAATGTCTGCGATGAGCATCCAAACTTCTTTAGGACGCACAGAATCGTTCTCATAGCGTTTCAACCAAATGGCACGCGCCGGCGACTTCCATGGTGGCTTCCGTTTTAAATCTAACTTCAACCACAGCATCTCGTAGACAGCCTTAGTGACGGCCTTGGCGAGCGGTGAACTGATGCGGCAACGCGAGGCAAGGTCATCCTCAATTTCCATCAAACCGCGTCGCGGCTGCAACCACGGTTGACCAGGGATGGCACGAAGATTGCGAAGGACAGGGGCAATCTGACTTGTGATTGCCGGCTGTGAGACCTCGATGAGTCCTTCCAGTGCTTTGACAGCATTCGTCAGTCGCTTGCGGTAGGTCTTTGTCTGCTGCCATCGCTCCAGGTCATGCCGCCAAATCGAGAAGCAGGCCCATGTCGGTGAACCTTCCAAAAGTCGGCGATAAAACTCCGGGAGGTTATTGACGAAGGAAGCCGTCACGGCTTCTTCGACCTCCGCCCAAGACAAGCCAAGATCAGCAAGTATCTTAGATAAATGCAGATCATGTACGATCCAATCGCGCCGGCGCATCTGCTCGTCATTGGCAATACTAAGCATTTTATCGGCAGCCGTGATCAAATCCCCGTCTTTCGTTATATGACTTTTCTTTTTGACCGGGTAAGATGCTGGCGGGAAGCCGCCGATGTTCAAGGAGTCTGGGTCGTGAAATGGTCCCTCAAGGATTTGCAGGTAATAAATTGTTCGGATGGGCCCAATTCCGAATTTTTGACGACCATCGACAATATCGGTCCAACCGGAAACATAAGCCTGATGCCACGCGAAGCGCCCTGCCTGGGTTTGTCCATCAGGTGATGTGACTAAAGCGCTCGCAAGATCCGTCCGGTTCCGCTCGTTTGCGCTCAGAGCATTGTTCATAGATTGCACGCGTAAGCCGGCGACAAGCCTTTGTCCGAGCATGTCTAAAGCCTGCCGTTCTTCCGCTTCAGGAAAGAAATATCGCTGGTATACCAATTTCATTTTTGCCCCTTTTTTATCTCGGACAGGGCAAGATTTGCTCTGCTCTCTACTTACAATATCGTGCGATTTGCCATAGAATTCAAAAAAGTCGCGCTCTGGGCATAAAACACATGGAAAAGCGAGTTCGGGAAGGCGAGGAGTGGCTTGCGGCGGCCGCCAGATAGGGAGGACGGAGAGGAAACAGGAACCCGGAAACAGCCAGGCCGCCCGGACCTGACCACCGGCGCGTACCCCGCTTGAACACGCGCAAGAATGCTGGCGATTTCCACCTGCCAGACCGAAAGTTTGCCCAGATCATGTGCTCTTGACCTTATCTGGCTCTGACCGGTCGCGGCGCGAACTTGTCCTGATTTGCGTTCGATACTCCGCCGCCTTCTTCACGGCAGGAACCCAGCCACAAGGATTCAACCGGGCCTGGTGTCGAAGGCCATGATTTTGCCGGGCATGATTGTCCGCCTGGAAAATGCAAATCTGCATTGAAGATCAACGGGCTAACGGGGCCATGGTGATGCGGGCCTACTGGGAGAGCGATTGGGAAATGCTGCTGCCTGTTTCGTCGCGAGTTCTTTAAGCCATCTCGACGCCGGATATTCTGGCCTATCGACCGCCCAGTGCCGCTCGGCCCGATACTTGTTCTGCCGAGGAACCGGATTTGGATAATTCAGCCGGCAACCGCTTGGATACGTCAATTTCATTTGAGAACAGCAGATTCGCTTTCCAAGACTGGTAACGGCTGAAACGAGGCAGGTGGGGTATTCTTAGATGGAAAGCGCAGAGAACCGCGCAAGGTGTGAGGAACGGCATGGTTTTCGGTCTGGAAGAACTGGCGGCTTGTATGGGAGCAGCCCCTCCACAGGATGAGAAAATAAAGATGAATAAGATGGTCTACAAGGAGATGAGTGGAAGGAATAGTCCGGCGGCTCGCCCAACGCGTCTTTACACGTTCGGATGCCGGGTCAGGCTCGACCCCCGCGAGGCCGTTTGCGGCACCCGAATCACAGTCAACGGCTCCCCGGATGGCGGCTTTGTCTTTCCGCAAGGCGAGTTCGAATCCGAGGTGGGTGATGCTCTTCTTGACTATGTGATGCAGCAGGTGTTAGCCGGGGAGCGCGAGTTCCGAGTGGAGACGTACGCCTCGTGCGCGGCCGCCACGGGCGTCGTTTACGGCCTCGGACATTTGTTTGGCGCACCGGGGGCCGAGCGCGGTTCGCTCGGAAGCCACATTTACGGCGTCCTCCAGTGCGCGTATGACCGCTGGCGCGGACGGAACACGCCGGCCACACCGGAACCGATTGGTTCTGCCGAGGCAAGGATCGTCTAGGGGACTAGGACAGGTTTGGCAACGTCAGTGTAACATTCTCACGGCAAAACGGGTGAAGGGAACGCCGAGCCTCAAGGGCAACAGCGGCGGCGACGGTCGCATCATCATAGAGACCAAAGGAGTGCGTCCGGCCCCGGACGACGATTTTCACCTGCCACTTTTTTGCATTCATCTGCCAGTGAACATTGCGATAGCCGCTTCTTGCCCAGGGTTCACCAACGGTGTTCTGTAAGTTCTCTGACTGCGATCCGATCCGCAGGGCAGCCTTGCGGCAATCCAGTCTCTGCCCGAAGATATGATCGACCACCCGGCCAGCGGGCGCATTCAGCACAAACCGGTGCAGCAGAATGCGGTGTTTGCCGGTGCGCCGGTTCGGAGTGGAAATTGCGTAGCCAGTAGGATGGAAATGCCAGCACGAATAGGCAAGGACGCGCTCTAAATCCTCACGGTCGATGATGACCTCGGCCACCGTGTCTCCCTTGCGGTCGGTCAAGGCGATGTAGGCAACGTCGCCGGTGATGCGAACTTCGTTGGGCGTGTAAGACCGGACTGTCTGGGCAGGGGCGGTACTTTGCATGGGAAACTCCTCGGGATACGTCCTCAATCTTCCGCGAAGACTTGGGTTATCGTCTCTTTCGGTGTTTGTCAAAGGCTCACCTACCCCGGGCGAAGGAGCACTTCAAAGACCCAACCCGCCGGCACCGGGTTTTTCCGATGGATTATGCAAAGCGCCGTATCAAGTTATGCAAAGCGCCGAATCAAGTCTCGACAGCCGGTGCCACGCTGGGGGCGGCTTGCTCGGCATCCGCGATGAGCCGGTCGTACTCGGCAGGGGTCAGAATGACGGCGATCAGTTTGCCGAACCGCAGGATCGCAATGGGGCCGTTCACCGCAAGGTCTCCCAGACGGTGCATCTGCCGCCGAACTTCGGTAGCGCTGATGGCTTCCATGACTTTTTCTTCCATGACTTTTTCTTCCATAATGCCCTTTCAGACGATGCCGTCCAAGATCCGAGGAAAATCCGTACGCTGCTGGTCGGCTCCCAGTACGCGCATCTGACACGCAGCAAGGTTGCGCCGGTTCCGGCTCAGGGCGTGCCACTGAACGAGGAGAAGCGTTTCCAACTCGGTGTCCGAAAGCCGCGTCACGGTCAGCGCATCGGCCGGATGGACCTCAGAACCCTCGTCGGTATAGACAATGTCGTGATCCCAAAAATACGCCGGCTCCACGGCCAAAGCCCCCGCCATGCGGGATAGGATGGCGGCATCCGGGACACACTCCCCTGCCTCGTAGCCGGTCATCTCACTTGCCGTCACCGTGCTTGCACGGGCCAGTTCTCCAATGGTCATTTCTCGCTTGCGCCGCCGCTCCTGAATCAGAGGCCCGATCAAGTGTCCTTGTTTTTCCATCGTAATCTCCTTTTGTCATAGTTTCTTTCTTATGATGCTCTGTCAGTTCATAAACCGATCCCAGGGGGTGCGCGTGACGCCCGACCTCGGAAAGCCCTCCGGCAAGTCGTTTGCCCGAACGACCAGAGGAAACCCGCCCGTAGCGCTGCCGACGATCAGCGCATGGTGGCGCTTGAGCCGTGTCACAAGGGCCTGCACCGAGTCGGTGTCCAGAAAAGAGTTTTGGGACACCGCCCGGATGTCGTCGGTGTGGGTCATGGGCAGAAGCACCATGGTGTCAAGCGTGCGGAAGACGGTCTCCGGCAGTTTCTTGGGCGTGTTGGAAATGAAAACACTGCCGACGCCGATGTGCCTCACACGGGTCAGCAGGTTTTCTACTGCCCGATCATCGAGATAGGTATGGGCTTCGTCCAGGAACAGAAACGGGTACCGGGCCGTCCCCTTCTGCTTCTCTTTCTCGGCGATTCGGGTGATCACTTTGAGGATGGCTTTGACCACGGCGTCACGTTCTGCGCCGGGCATATCCGAGAGATCAAACACGACAGGCTGACCTTCGCAAGCCGCCCCGAACACAGCCGCCAGTGTCGGGCAGTCTTCTACCTCGGCCACCTCCACTTCGTCAGCAAGTAAGTCGAGATCGGCCACTTTGGTCAGCCGGTCCCGAATGGCATCGGCAACGAATGAATTGTCGCCCCAGTTCGCCGCCAGCAGAAACGGTAAGTCCATCGTAAACCGCTCCCGGCAGCGGCGGCACTCTTCGCGCCGTTCCCGAAACAGACGTGGCAATCGCACCTGTAGCGTCCCTTCAGAGTTTGATCCCGGCTGGAGCGGGAACAGCGTCTCGATGAGCGTCAGGAGCGGCTGGTATCCCGTTTCGGACAAGCGCATTCTCCAGCCGCCGCCGGGCCGCAGAGCCTGTGCGCCCGGCAAGCATGTGTACTCCTCGTTAACATCGAACGCGAAGACAGGAATCCCACGCTGAACCATGCCGTGCATCAAAATCTTCGCCGCATGACTTTTGCCGCCGCCTTTGTTGCCGACGATGGCCGCGATCAGACCGAGGTTGTATCCGTCGACTGCCACAGCGGCGTCCCCAAAAAGCGCAAAATCAAGAGGGAAGTTGCCAGGCGGCAGAACATGGGAAATCAGTTCCTCCGAACCGACGACCTCAAACGAGGCGGCGCGGGAGGGGATCCACCCGTCCCAGGCTGACCATTCGTCGCCGCAGAGCCGTTTGCGAATCTTGGCCTTCGCCATCTTCATCGTCTGGACCGCGTTCAAGCCATGCTCGTGATTAAGCGCCGTCTCAGTTCGGGCGAGTTGGCCTTCCAGGATCGCTTGGATCTGCCCCTGGAGCAATCCCTCAAAATCGAGGCTTTGCTGCTCGATGATCTGCACCAACACGCCTTCTTTCCGGTCAGGCAGTTCCCGGATGGCAAAGTGGGTTCCCACCTCGGCCGGCGTGGATGCAGGATGATACAGAAGGTACACCACGTCTCCACGAACACTCGCAAGTTCCATTATCTCGCTCTCCTTTATTTCCATGCACCTTGGAACGGCGCAAATGCCGCTGTCAAGGCGGCTGCCGGTTCATGGTCTAGTCCGTAATCAGCGCACGCCTGGGCCTGCAGCGCCATCACGTCGGCGCGGCTGAAATAGCAGTAGGCATGAGCACGGGCCAGGATCTCAGGATAGCCCGCCACCATGAGCGAACTGACGAAAAGTTGCGCGATAGCCGAGGCATCGGTTCGGCCATGGGAGGCTTTGACATCCATTCGAAGTGTTGCGCCAAGCGGCGTGAAACGCGTCGCATACACGTTGCCGAAAATGCGTGCGGCCCGATTATCGTGCTGCGTTCGGTCTCCGGCTACTTCCCGCACCTCGGATGCCAGGACGGGCGTGAGATGCCGGTAGCCGGTGACGTTTTTGCAGTCGTCCAGCCAGAACCGAACAGATTTGCCGCCGATCAGAACCCGGCTTTGCTTGCTTAATCCAATCACACTAGTAGTGTTGCGGGCGGCGGAAGCCGCAAGGCTGTGCAAGAAAACGTCCGGGGTATCGCGGTTTCGCAAAATGAGCGCTTCGTCTAGAAGCAACGTGCCATCCGTAATGAGGGTCACGGCTTCGGCCTGTGCCAGCCGTTCCCACCACACCCGAAAACGATCTGCAAGGTACTTGGCCGAGTTTGCCAGACCGCCCTTGATGCGCCGGATGCAAAGGTTCGAGGGGTCGGTATCGTCCAGTTCCACAAAGCAATCGGGCTGGCCCAAATCCGTGCCGATCCTCAGCAGAAGTTCCGCTTGGGCCGCGAGGGGAAGAAGGAGCGGGCCAGTGCGGTACAGCCGGACGGACGGCATGTCCGCCCCGATGTCCACCACAATGGAGGCCCTAAGCGCAATCACGGGGCCGGCGGCCGTCTCTCCGAGATGAATTAGCCCACAATCGACGGCGGCAATAGGACCGGCCTCAGCGGAACGGAACGGTTCCATCGCCGGTACGGAGGAAAGCATCGGGAGCCGACGGCTATCAGGGTCGTCTTCCCAGTCTTCTTCCCAGCCGTCATCGTCCTGTCCGACCAATGGATCGCGGGCCGGATGGAGTGAGAGGGACAAGGCCGAAACGCGCGGCACCGCACTCTGCAAGACCTCAGCCATTTTCCCGAATGCGTTCGTGACACGCTCTGTGTTATGTGATCGCTCCTCCGGGCCTAACTCCATGTCTCTCTCCTGTAGTACGCATGTTCGATTTATGACAGCATACTACCCTGAAGTCCGCACGTTTCGAGCGTTACTGAAAATGTTTTTTAGTAGTCATCTGATTCCTATGCTGGGAGTATTCTCGACTTGAGGCCGAGACTATGAATTCAAATTGCAAGTGCAGCACGGAAGAGGGTGCGTCAGCGGTGGGAGGCCATGTTTGGGAGCCGGCTGTCAATCTGCGGAGGCCGGTGGAGCAATATGTGGGATATAGTTTTCCGGTGATTTCGCTCCGGCCACAGTGACTAAAAAATAGAAATCTTGCGGAGATCGGATGACTGACCATGAATTCTGTCAACATTTGTCTTTGATAAGTCGGTTCTCACGAAGATCCAAAAGTTCGAGCGGTTCGTTACTTTCCGGGCTGTTCACTGTGTTCGGCGTTTAAACAAATCTCGACGACCGAGACTTCAGTAGAGCGATCATCTTTTTCTTTACATCTTTCGACGATCTTGATGCCCAAAAGTCCGGGTGTTGTGCGAACCACAGCGCTGGGTGTCCATTCACATCGGTGAGATTCACATCTGCTCCAGCCCCCAGCAATAGATGTACCATTTCCGTCTTGCAAAGGAAGGCCATACACATTAGGGGCGTCTGCCCAGTCTTATCAGGTCCATTTACATTTACTCCGGCACCCAGCAATAGGCGCACATTCTCGGCAAGGTTACTGTGGGCTGCATTCATCAGCGCATCTCGCCCTCTGGTTTTGCGTTCTTCTGGATTTGCTCCAACCTCCAGTAGTACACGCACGGTCTCCGCGTTACCGCTATGCAACGCATCGATGATTGCGCCGTCCTTGTACGTCCCCGCGTCTGCGCCTGCTTCCAGCAGTGCTCGCACAACTTCCACATGACCATTTCGTGCCGCGTGCTTCAGTGCAGTCCAGCCTCCATAACCTTGCTTGTTCACATCCGCCCCTGCATCCAGCAATATGCGTGCTTTTCCCGCATCGCCGAACACTGCCGCGTGCTCCAGCGCTGTCGATCCCATGTTGTCTAGGGCATCCACCAGTGCATCTTGTGTTTTCGCAGATATCGAGTCCTCGATAAAGTCCCCCTGCTGTGAAACCGGTACGAGAGCCGCCTGACTTTCCATCAGCGGAGATCCATAATCCGAAACACCCGGTGGGATTACCCCAAGAGCCGCAGCCCATGTCTCGACAGCCCACTGTGCCGCCGTGGTCGCAATCCCGTGGTCTTGGTCCAGTCGCATCACTAGATGAGGAACGAGAAGCACTGCCGAAGACGATGGAGAAGCGACGCAGTTTGCAAGTTCTATTGCCATCCCTTCCCGCAAAGTCGTCATTATAAGATTTATCTCCCGCCGCGCTTCGGGGCAGTGTTCATGGAGAAGCCCATTGACACGTTGCGGATCTCCGATGATTACATGCCCGTATTCGGCCACAATCCACGCGAGAACAGACGCTGCCTGCACTTCACAGGATACCGGTTCTTTGTCAGAAAAGTTCGCCACTATTTGCCTCCAATGAAACTCTGTTAGAGCCGCTGACATCGCTAAAAGCCATTTGCCGGTTGACCCGATCGAGATTTTCACAATTTCCGATGGGATTTCTCCACTCACTGCCCTCGAAAGATCGCTCCGTGGCGCGAAGGGCAATGCTACGCTCTCAACTCCTTGACTCAGCACCCTGTTTCTGTTATGCTGTATCTGCTTGAACTGAGTTCCAATTCAGTGTTCAGCGAGAAAGGATCACACAGCCATGGCCCAGTTTCGTTGTAACAATTGCGAGATGCTCGTGAATACAGCCTCGTCCTCGAATCCCGGCAGCGATGTCGGAGGCCCATGTTCCCGGTCACGAGATGGAAGGCATTCCTGGTTCGGTAATGCCACGGTAGCCCGAAGTTTCCGCTGCAATAGTTGTGGAAAGATTGAGCAGGTCTCGTTCGGGCAACCTGACAACAAGCAGGGAGGGCCGTGTCCACGATCCTCAGATGGCAAACATTCCTGGTTCCAGCATTAACTTCGGTAGGATTACTCGGCTCCTTGACATGACAGCGTCTCCTTGTTGAAGGCATGTTTCGGGTTGTCCGAGATTTTGCACTCATGTTTGGACCTGAAAGTATTGCCGGTAGTGTCGATACCTTCGCTTTCGCAATATCCGGGTTGCCCCCAAAGTCCGTCTACAGAGTCAAAAGAGGCTTATTTTGTGCTGATGGATCTGCGCCAGCCTTTAACAGAAGGCTCACGACATCCATTTGACCACTCTCAGTCGCTAGTGACAGCGCTGTGCATCCATTCCAGCCAACAGCGTTTACATTTGCCGCTTTTTCCACAAGAAGACGCACTGTTTCCACGCAACCATGTTCGGCTGCCTCCATCAGCGCGGTACGCCCATTTTCATCGTCAGCAACGTTCGGATCAGCGCTGGCTCCCAGCAGCAGACGAACAACATCTGGATGAACATTTCCGGCTGCGTGCATCAGCGCTGTCCATACATAATCTGAGTCAGTCAGGTTTGCATCTGCGTCCAACAACAAGCATGCAATGTCTGTGTGACCCCCCGATGCCGCAAACATCAGGGCCGTCCAGCCTAACTCGCCAGAGGTCATTATCCCAGCACTGTTTGGGTAGTTCCCGGTGTTAACGTCGGCTTCCGCCTTCAGCAGCAGTTCCACGACTTCTGCTTGACCATGTTTACAAGCCCGCATAAGCACGGTACGCCCCTCGGAGTCAGCAGCGTTCGCATCAGCACCCGCTTCCAACAGCGCTTGAACCACATCTGGCGTCGGAGCCTTCCACTTCGAGGAGTATCCATCACCTTCCCATAATGAGATTAGCGCATCGTTGAACGCCTCTTGCAACACATCAACAGTTTGGTTCTTTGCCCCATCCGAAACGCTGGGTGCTGGGTTCTGCGCGTGCCACAGGATTGAACGTCCTGCGTTATCAGTAAACGTCGTGGTTGCACCAGCCTTCCACAACGACCAAGCGATTTCCGCACGCCCGCTCTTCGCCGCCACCATCAGTGCGGGCCAACCCTCTTCGTCGCGGATGTTCATGTCCGCGTTCGATTCCAAAAGCAGGTGAATACTTTCGGTATGCCCTAACCAGACCGCCTTCATCAGAGCCGTCTTACCTTTCGCATCCACTATATTTGTGTTTGCTCCGGCGTCAATAGCAGCACGAATTGCCACGGCTGTCAAAACCGCCGCAGTTGGGGATGTCCAGTCGCAGCCGGGGGTAGTCCACAAAGACATCAAGTCAGCGTCCGCTGTATGACGATGTTCTCGGGTGGAGCCGCTGAGAGTTGTCCCAACACCTCCGGACCCGCCCGTGACGGGTGAAATGCCGGAAGCATCCGGGGTGCTGAGGTTCATCTCTGAAGATGGCTGAAAAGCAAGGGGAGCGACCGCCTGCGGTATGCTTTGTGTTCCGGTGGGGTCACGGTTCACGGGTGCTGTACTCACCGCAGTCACCGGCTCTTTCGCATCAGCACGACTCAACCGCTTAAGTGCCGCGATTGCAGCAGAGCGAACGCGCTCATCCTCATCGTCCATCGCTTGAACGAGCGGCACAAGAAGGTTGCTTCGGGCTTCGTCAGCCGTCGCTCCGCGCTGGGAACACATATGAGCGACAGCCGCCTTCATATTCTCTTCCGTCAAACTCTGCACTGCGGCTCGGCGAACATTTGACTCGGGGTCACTCACCCCTTCCAGCAGCATTTCTGCTACAGCCATGCACTGTTCGGGCCTGAGTGGAAGACTGCCCAGCGCCGCGATCGCACTCGCACGCACCACTGTGTCGGGGTCACAAGCCCGGATCGCCACAGCGGTAGTGCAATCCGCAGTTCCGAGAATACCAAGCAACTTCAGTTCTCGGAGAGGACGGGGTGTTTCCCGTAGGCCAATCAACGCTTGGGCAACCGCTACACGGATGGTTTCCCCAGCGGGGTCGCCAAGGGAGCGCAACCCATGAGCCGCGTTAGAGACAATCGAAGCGTCTGGATGGTCAAGGAACTCAGCCAATACAGGGACGGCACGCACATCGTGTAAAATTTGAAGGGCACCTACAAGACTGCAACAGACCGTTACGTCTTCCTTATCCATTGTTTCCCACCCCCCCGAGGATACTCGGTCAAGGCGTTCAGAATCTGGGGAACGGCCCGAGGATTGCCAGCCTCGCCCAAATAGTCTGCCGCCGCCTCTTTCGCTTTGTTGTTGGATTTGAGAAAGCCGGCAATCAAGTCTACTGTGTCGTCTGGCTCTGGATGCAGGTTCCAGCCGAGGAGGTGAAAGGCTTTGCACATCTCTCGCCACGCCTTCCAGTCTCCCGTTGTCACGGCAACGAGGAACTTCTCGGTTTCTGGTAGAGCCATATTCCGAAGGACACGGGCCGCAGCATCACGGGCATCACGTTTGCTGTCGAGATCAAGGAAATAAGAGGCGTACAGAAGGGCTGGCCCGGCGGAAGTGCCGATTTTAGTGAGTTCCAGTACCGCCTCCTCCCGGTCGGAAGTTTGAAGTTTGTCAATCCAATAGTTTGCGTTCATAGTTTTCTCGCCGTTACTTACGTTCCACACCGAGTACGAACTCTGGATGATCTGCGCCAGCACCCCAAATGAACCCGTAATCTTTTGCGGGTGTCGCCGGAGAACGAGCCGACTTCAGGCGCAGTCCACGGTTTCCGATAAACCCCGTTGCAGACGGGTAAGGTCGGTCTCGAACCCGGCCAGTTTCTCGCCGGTGTCCTCCTCCATGTAAAGTTTGCGGTTGACTTCCACCATCAAAGACATCACTCGCCTATCGCAGCCGTAGAAGGCCAGCGGCACCAGCGTACCCGCGTAAGGCAAGTCCACGCTGACCGAAAAGCCCTCTGCCTCAAAGGCGACCACAGCACGCGCCGCAAGTTCTGGCGGCGTGTGGTATGGGTCGGTTCCGATACAGATGTCCGGGCGCTCCGGCTTCTGGTCTTGGTCACAAGGAAGGGGCCGAGACGGGAACGAATGGGCGTCAACAATTAGGCATTGGCCGTGAGCCTCCATGGCCTCTCTTGCCAATTCTGTGAGACAGGCATGGTGAGGGTCGTAGCAATCCCGCAGGCACGCCTCCCGCTCGGCCTGCGCCAAAAGCCGCCGGAGCGGGAGGCCGTGAGTCGTTTTCGTGTAGACGGCCCCCATGCCCCGCGCAGCCATGGTCTCGCTTTCGTCATCCCGGAACCGCTCAGGGTCGCAGACCAGCCGGCTGTACGAGTAGACCAGCATATGGGCGTTCAGTCCGCCGCCCGCAAACAACTCGTCGGTGTAGCGGTCGGTCATAAGGACCAGTTCACGCGCCAAGTCGGCTCCACCCAGCACGAACTGCTCCCGAACTTGATCGGGAATAAATGTACTTGCGTGTGGGATGTGAATGATCACCGGTGACGTCGAGCCATTGTTCATGGTTGCGCTTAGTCCTCGGCTTCGGGAAACGGGCGACCAAAAACCTTTGGGTAGGCCCGGACGGCCGCAAGGTACGTTGCCTCGTCCGGCTCGCTGTCGCTAAGAAGAAGACCTTCATCCCCGTGAAACGCTTGGATCAAGGCCAAGGCCAGTGCTGGACTTCGGATCTGTCCCGCTCCGCAGTGCAAGTTGATCGTGTCCAGCCCTTCCAGGCTGCTCTTGATGAATGTCCAGAACTGCACGGCCTGTTCATTCGTCAGGCCGCGCGGTGGCCCGCCAACATGGAAGGATAATCGTAGCAGCGGAGCCGCTTCCAAATGCTTCAGGTTGGCGAGGGTTGCGCGGCGGTCGCTATCGGTGATAGAGACGGTCACGAAACGCTCCTCCGGCGCATTGATGCTTTCAATCTCCCACTGGGCGTACACGCGGATGGCAAGCGCTGGGCGAGTAGTCTGTGTTTCAATCATTTTGGACTCTTTCGCTTGATGTGCATTGATCAACGACTGCCGACGACGTAGGCGGCACTTCGGAGGCCCACGCGGTAGACCCGGCCATAACGCAGCATTTCCATCCACGTCACCGAACCCGCCGGAGACGCCTCGACCGCCTGGGTGATGTCGCCTTGGGTCGCCACCCAGTACCAAGTACCGTGGACATAAACCTTGGTAATCTGGTCCCCCGGAAGAACATTGCCCGCCGCAGCGCCGCTTCCCGGCGCGACAGAGGTAACGCATTGCCCCACCCCTGGTCGCAGCCCAATAGCCCCATCTTCAGAGGAGGTTAAGTCTCTGGTAATGATTCCTACTCGGAGCCGGACAATGGTGACCGGGGCAGGAACCGCCGGCACACTTGGGGCGAGTACCGCTGGCGCGGCAGTGGCCGGGCTTTGGAGCGCCGCCGGAACGCCATCTGTACCTGATGCTGCCGCAGGGCTGTTCGTACCGGAGGAGGTAAAAGCGCTCCGGCCCGGCGGCGGGGTGTCCCAGGCACCATGGGCGTGGCTCATGTCTGTGCGCGGCACGGTCAACAGCAGGACGCCGATGAACAAAACCAAGCAGCCCAGCAGTATTGCCGCACCTCCCAGGACAACGACAACAAATCCTTTCGCAACGGACCTCCCCCAGATTGCGGCAATCAACGCGCCGATAATCAGCACAAGAAAAATAAATCCCATCGTTGTTCCTCCTCTCCCCTGAGCCGGAGGGCGAAAGGGATTTTACGACACAAAAGCCAGTTTCGGATGGCAGACAGTGTTTAATTGCATCGAGAGAAATAAGACCATATTTACGACACCTAGAACCGAACAGGCTTAAGAGTTATACCTGTTTTTGGTTTGGTTTGCCATTGTCTATCAAAATCGTTATTTCCGGTCAAGCCAATGAGCGCGGCACAATAGGAGGTGAGAAAAAGCGTGCATACCCCGGACCAGAAGCGGCTCCAGGCCCTCCTGCGCCGACTCCGGGAAGATGCTGGCTTCACTCAGCGCGATCTAGCAAAAGTTCTTGACGTGCATCAGAGCCGCATTTCCGACATCGAGCGCGGCGCGTCCTTGTTGGACATCCTGGTTTTGCGCCAATACCTTCAGGTCCTTGGCGTTTCACTGGCCGACTTCGTCCAGATGCTGGAAGCCGCGATTTCCGGACCTGCATCGGACCAGAGCAATTACAGTAACTCTGCTTGGAGTTGATATTACTCACCTTCTGTCTCCTCGCTTCCTGTTTTCAGAATGTCCTGTCAAGATCCGCGAATGGCAAGCCCCTGGGGGGGTACATCGAAATTCGCAAAATGGGAACCCGCTTCGGGTAAATCCCCCTTGACACTCCGATTTTGCTCTTTCGGTTGTGCATCAGCCTAATTCGTCCTCCGACGCTGCCAGTAAGACCTGCTCGAAACTCCACATCGCTGTTATTCGCGCACACTTGCCGCAGGGTCGCGCCGCACCGTCCCCTGGCTGCCTTTCTCAGAATATGATGCAATGCCATCATGCTTTTGGGAGAACCGACCTGAGATTCGGGCAACGCTTTTGAGTTCGGGGCATAGCCAGAGGACCGATTATCTCATAGGACGTTGTCTTATCCCTTTTCGGCACACGATGCGGTCAAGGCGTCAGGGGCAAGACGATCCGACATGTTGTCGGCGGTGCCGTGGGCATCCAGACGGGTACATCGAAGCCGATGCCTCCTTCCGTCCGCCCTGGCAGTGTCAGAACATGATGCCCTGCTTCCAAGCCGTCAACGCGCAGCAGGCCCATACTGTTCGAGGTCAGCAACATGGGCCAAATCTCCGTCGTCAGCGGGCCATCGGGACGCACGATATTGACTTCTTGGTTCCGCAAAGGCTTGCCTTTCGCATCTTCCAGAGCCAGAATGACAGGAACCCCGGGCGGCGCGATGTCGAGCGTCATTTCGGGGAGCGCCCCTACCCCAACTGTGATCGTTCGCGTCTCGGAGAGCCAGATGTTGTCCCTCGTGGCCTGCACCTGATAGGTCCCCGGTGTCAAGCCCGCCAACGTCCATGTCCCGTCTGCCTCCGCCGTTGCCTCGACACTCAGCGCGTCATTCAGCCTTCCCTTGCCCTGATATGCGGCTCGAACGCGAAACTGAGACGGCAGGCCCAGCACGGACTGGCCGCCCACTGTCACCTGCCCCTGCAGCGCAACCGGCGGCGGTAGCACCAACCGCATAGCCTGTCCCGGCTGAAATGAAACAATTACTGCGCCAGTTTCTCCCGGCAGCCAAGCGGCAAGGACCGGCCCTACTGGATTGCCCGGCGGTGCGATGCGGGACCGCGCCGAGTCGCACCAGAAGTCGTTCAGCACGAGCCGGCCCTGCGTGTCCGTCCGCGCCATGCGAAGCGGCACCAACCGTTCAGGAATGAAAAGCGCGGCCCGTGCTCCCCAGGCCGGCGTTTTGCCGTCCGCCAGATACACAGTTCCCGACAAAGGAGCCGAGTAAAGTGCTTCCTGCGCGGCCGTGCTTTGGGGACTCAGTTCTGCTGAAATGACCTGTCCGGCTTTCACCGTTACTGTGACTTCACCGGCGTCGAGATTGGCATCCACCGGCGGAGGAACATTGCAAAATAAGTGAAACGTCCGGCTGCCTGCCGGCAGCGGCCCCAGAACAAACTCTTTTGTGGCGGGATCGTAGCGCTCGTTGGTGAACGGCTCGTCGTTCGTCTGGCGTCCTTCGACATAGTAGTCTTTCGCGGAAGCGAGCGGACCGGTCAGGTGCAGACGCACATAACCGGGCGGTACTAGGCCGAATGTCACTACTGTTTCTTCGCCGCCTCGGACACGCACGGGCTGCGGCAGCGGCTGTCCTATTCCAGCGATGAGAGCAGCATCTGAAGGCAACGGTCCGCCGCGCAGGTTCAGGTTGACTGGCTGGGGCCGTCCAGTGATGCGGGCAGTGACGGTATATGGAAAAAAGTTCAGCGGGATGTCTGCAAACATGGCCTCGCCGCTTGTGTCCACTGTAGCCGCGTACAGAGCGCTTTTGAACGGATCGCCAATCGTCACTGTGCCGCGAAGAGGTTTGCCCTGCGCGTCTACAAGATGAACGCGGATGCTGGCCGGGCCGATGCGCCTGGCAGAAACCACGACGGGATGGGAAGAGGCAGTCGCCGCCGACACCGCGACAAGCGCCGTTCCCTCAAAGTACGGTCCTGCCAGCGCATTTATGTCGAGTGGACCGTTCGCAAACCGCAGCGTCGCCTGGAACAGACCCGGCGTGATGAACTGCACTGGTCCGCTCACCGTGCCGTCTGGCCCCAAAGACATCGTGCCGTAATTGGGGTACAGGGCTGTCGTCAGGCTGACCTGGTCGGGAGCAACGGGCGGCAGCAGGCCATTGGGGCCAACGGCACGGAAGGCAACTGGGCCGGGGATCGGCAGGAGGCTAACAGCATAAGAAGAACTTTTCCCGGCCTGCACAGTGACGCCGATGCTGGCGTTGAACGGGGACACAGACGCCTCAAAGAAAGGCGCTCGGTTTGCCGTCACGTCCCACAGCCCTGGCGTCAGGTCCTGAAACCGCACCGCGCCATCCGGCCCGGTTCTCGCGCTTGGAGAGAGAATCGCCCGAAGCGTCTGCGCCACTTCCCCGTGATCTGCCTCGCGGAAGAACTCAGCCGGAATTAACGAATGTTCTTCCTGCGCGGACAGGGCCACAAGGACATTCGGAGCCGGCTTGCCGCCCTGAAGCACACGCACTGTCAGCCCGGAGTGAGACGCAGGCAGGACAAGGTCTTTCTCGATGTCTCTCCAGCGGCCCGAAACGCCGCCCATCTCGCTCTGCCCATCGGCAGCGGCAAGGCCGAACCCCGGCACCCGTGCCACTAAATGCACGGACGGCCCTTCCAGCCTGCCGCCCAACGAGCCGGGAAACTGGGGTGCCGTGTTTGCAGGAATGTCGGGAATGACATATTTTCCGGCGGCGTCTGTCTTGGTGGTCAGCACCTTCTGGCCCCGGTCACTTCCCCTGGAACAGACGGCAAACACGTCCGCACCGGCCACGGGCCTGCCTTCGGCATCCGTGACGCGCCCTCGCACAGCAGGCGCGGCACTGGGAACTGTGACGGCAGGCAGGATTTCCACTGGCTGCTTCGGGCCGAGCGTAATTCCAGAAACATGCTCCCCCGGCTGCACGGTGATATTCACCGGCTCGCTTTCGCCGCGCCCGCCCACTAAAACCAGCCGGTGCTCACCCGGCAGCACGTCGCTCAGGGTCCAGCGCCCGTCGGCAGCGACAGCGGCACGCGGCACATACCAGAGAGTGCCGGTTGCAAGAATAGCGTCGTCCTGATGCACTGCTGCGCCCAGACGGGCCAAGGCCGAGGCGACCGCGCCGGAAATCGTGGCGAACGGCGCGAGTGGAGCCAGAGCCGGCGCGGCTGTTTTCCCGGCCTGCGCCTCAAAGGTCCCGGTGAAGCCGAAGCCGACGCCGGGGACAAGGACCTGGAAGCGCTTGGAGCCGGGAAAGCAGCGCAGGCGCAGGCGGCCTTCGGCATCTGTCCGAGCGGTGTAGACAATCGCCCCACCGTAAAACGACGGCTGCTCCACGGGAACCGCCTGCACGTCCCGGTCCCGCAACGGCTGCCCGCTGGGGCCGCGCACGGTCAGTTGGATGCTGCTCGTGTCCGGAACAACAACGGAGAAAACGGGATGCGTCCCTCCAAGCAGCCATTTCGTGTCGCAGGAGCGCGTCGCGCCTTGCAGCAGTTCCCGCGCATCCTGCTCTGTGTCCGATCCGTGCTGATCGGGCCGCAGGGCCAGCCGGAACCGCTCGGTTCCCCAGTCGGCGGCCAGAGCATAGCAGGCGATGGAGCGGACGCCGATGTAGGCACTGAGGGGAGGAAGGGCATCCGGCACGTTCCAGGTGAAGTGGCCTTGCTCGTCCGTGACGACCGTAGATTGATCACCCAGCATGATCATGTCGGTTTGGCCGGGCGGCAGGCCGAACAAATAGAGCATGACGTGCGCCAGCGGCTTCCCGTCTGGGGTTGTGGCAATGCCTTCCACCGTCCGTTTGGCAGCAGGCGCAGGATCGCCGGAAGCGAAGCCAGGGAAGACGACGAGGAGTAAGAGAAGCGGGAGGAGCCAGAGGAACCGGGCGAGAGTTGCCATGAAGTTTCCTTACTGCCAGCGTTAGAAGGATTATACGGGAAACGGACAGGTTTTGTAAAGAATGCGTGCGGCTAGGACTGTCATGCTGAAAGTTCGTCCATTAAGATTTGCACCCTATTCTTGATGGCTTCCCGAGCGCCTTCATCCAAAACAAAATGTGGCATCTGCTCGCGGCCTACTTCAACTGTAGCAAAAAAAGAAGAAACGGTGTAAGGAAATGGGATGTCCGTCTTCAGCCAGTCCCCTTCCTTTGTTCCAGCGGGGAGAGCCGTCAACAACACGGGATAATCTTGCCCCTCTTCTGTGTCTTCGGTTAAGACCGCCCAATCGCCCTCGATTTGATCGACAAGGAAGTGTGCCTCAGCCATGTTGTTCCTTATTTTCGGGATGAACTGACGTTGACGGATTTGCCATCGGTCTGCAAGGTGATGGTGCCCTGCAAGTCGGTACGCCACACCTTAGCGCCCGCCTGCCGGAGAACGTCAAGTGTTGCCTGGTTTGGATGGTTAAATTGATTCCCGAGGCCGCTGGAAATGATGGCAACTTCGGGATGCACACGCGCGAGAAAAGCGGTGTCCGTGCCGTTTTGGGAGCCGTGATGAGCAACCTTGAGAACCGTCGCTTCCACGTTCTGCCCGCTGGCAAGGAGGGAGGCGCGTTCCCCTTCTTCGGCATCTCCCATGAACAAGATACTTTCATGGCCCAGAACGACTTTCAGAACAATGCTGTTGTCATTTGCGTTTGGGGAATATGCCAGCGGTGCCAAATAGTTAAGCGTCACTCCATCACCCAGGTCCTGATGGGTGCATGCAAGTTGCTTTTGCATGACATTTACAAACGGGATGCCCTGGCGTTTGACTTCCTCCAGCAGATCGTGCTGTGTCAGGCTGCCTTTGACAAAACCGCTGTCCACCACGGCCGCTGTCGGGATGCGTTGCAACACTGCAAGTGTGTTACCGTAATGATCCCTGTCAGGGTGCGAGGTGATCAGCATATCCAGCCTCTTCACACCCCGTTGCTGAAGTTCGGCGAACAGCATTGATCTAGCAGATGGCGGACCAGTATCGATGAGAATATTCTTGCCGGAGGGCGTTTGTATGAGCGTACTGTCCCCCTGTCCAACATCCAGGAAGGAAACCAGCAGAGGCTGCGAGTAAGGCGCAACAGTGCCACGCTTCTGATGAAGATGGAAGCCATAACCCACGATGCAGGCCGCAAGAAACAGCAAGAGAAGAGGTGGTAACCAGCGCCGACGGGAAGGATTGACCAGTTTTTCAGGCGGAGGAAGACCTAGGCGCTTTCGTGCAAGTCGGTCGAAATCGTCCAACGGCTTAGTCGCATCTTGAAGATTATGGCGCTTTCCTGGAAGCGGTCTCTTAGCCATGTTCAACTGTACCGCATTCCGGCGTGTTTCGATGGCACAATCAGCCTTCCCGGCGCACTTTGGGTTTCTCTACAAGTCCTCGATCCACAAATTCTCGAAGCGTGAGTTGTAAATCAACATCGCTTTGCCAAGGATGTTTCCTTGCAACAATATCCCCTGGACCTATATCCTCAGCGAAGCGTTTGATGATACTTGCCTTGTTTGCAGTTCAGTCGTTGGCTCGCACTACGACTTCGCAGTCCGGCCATGCGCCATAATACCTGGGGTCTAAGGATAATAACGTCCTGTTACAAACATGGCTTGGCGAACTGGGTTGTGTTGCCGTCGCCAGCAGCAACCTGCCAAAGAGTTCTGTCGTCACAATTCATGTTTAACCCTTCTTCAAATTTCAAATGTTTGTTGGATTTGCTCTAAGCGCTCAATCTTGCGGATTCCAGAGCAGGTATCCCGTATTTCCAGACAGCCATAGTCCACTCCCGGTGCGAAACACCCCCGTCGGAACGAAATCCTCTGGGACAGGATATTGGGCTGGGACCTGGAATCGGCTCAACTGCTGACCTTCTTTATCGTAGCAATACACACCGTTTTGCGCCCCCACCCAGACCATGTCCTTTTCGACGAGGAGTATTGTTGGGCGCTGCGGCGGGGCGGTGCCCGGTGCGGCCGGCGACTTCGGCAGTCCCAGCCAGTCCATTTGCCCGGTCATTGTATCGTAGCGCCCGAGCAGCGGTGCGTCTGCTTCCGATCCCCTATTCATTTCGATCCTCACTTCTCCCGGCAGAAGCCACACCCAGCGGCCATCCGGGACAATGTCCTGAACCAGTAGAGTCAGATGCGGATCGGCGAGCGCCCCGTGCGTCATATCAGTCCACCGGCCTGTCGCCGCATCCAGCCGGAATGCCGGGCTGTTGCCGTACAGCCATGCGCCCTTCTCGTCTGCCGCCAACTCATTGGACACCGATCGCACCGGTGAGGCATCCGGCCGGTTAAACGTCGTCCACCGGCGCGTCACTTTGTCGAAGCGAGCCACGCCCTGGATCGTCTTGCCCCAGATGCTGCTTGCGGTCGCAACGCTCACCTGGATTTCCTCGTCGTGGCCCGGCACCGGAAGCCGCCGCCAGGTCCGGGTTCCCAGATCAAAACGCCACAGCCCCTCACGCGAAGCCACGAAAAGGGCGTTCCCCGCTTGGGCGACTTTATCGGTGTGAGCGTCGCCGCCGTAATTGACCGGGCAGTCGAAAGTTGACCAATTTTTCGCCTGCCTGTCAAAGTGGCAGACGCGCAGACTTTCTGTGTCCAGGCCCCAGATCGCATCCGGCGAGACCGAAATGAGCGTCAAAGAACCCGGCAAGCCAAACATGGGAGCGTCGGGAACCGGCGGGGCAGCCGCATCCCATGTTCCCGTGCCGGTATCGTACACCCACACGCCGGCGGTCTTTCCTGGCACCGCCAGATAGACCTTGTGGCCTACGGTGATCGGGTGCAGGTCAGGCTGCGGCGAAGGCCAGTCGGTGGGCTGCGGCTTCGTCCACTATCGGGTTTTCGGGTTAAGACCAATCAGGCACACCACCTGCCGGCCTTCGAGCGTCATCCAGCCGACGCACCAGACTATGTCGCCGATTGGCGTTTCGGAGACCGCGACGGGATCGGGAGTCGTCGGCAGAGGCGTCTTCTCCAGAACGTCATTGACATAACCTTCGCTGTCTCGCGGCGGTGGACGCAGCGCTTCAGGCAGCGTCAGCGGCACGGGAATAAGCCTCGTGCTGCCCGGCTCGGCAAATGAAAGCGTTTGCCAGGGAAGTGTGTCATGGTCTTCCGTGACCAGCCAGAGACGCCCTGCCCCGGTGACTGCCAGCAGGCTTCGGCCTTCTCTTGGAGCAGGGCCGCTAGGCTGAAACCAGGGCTGGGCCAGCCGCGCCTTCGGATCGTAACGGGCCACGGAGTATCCATCGCCGATCCAGGCATACCCGCCCTGCACAATGACTCGCCGGGGCGCACCGCCGACTGACGTTTGCCACAGATCCGTCGTGTCCCAGGTTTCGCGCTCCGGTTCCACCGCAAAGTCGCCATGCTCCGTCGTCACGAGCAGCCTATCCCCGATGAAGCCGAGCGTGTTGATGGTCGGATTGGTCGCGATTACTGCGCCCGTCCAGGGATAAACCTGCCGCCCGGCATTTCCAGCAGCCGTGCGGATCACCGCGTAGTCATTCCCCTCATTATGGCCGAGCGCCCAGGCGACGCCGTCAGGATCAGTGGTTTGGGCAGGGTAACGGCTGCCGCTTTCGCTGATGATCGGCTGGTAGCGATCCTCTTTCGAGCGCGGCCCCGGGTTTATGCTGCTCCAGAACGTCGGTCCCGCCCCGAAATGCACCGGCACCAGCGGCGCAGGCTCCTCCGGGCAGAACCATTCTGGAAACCGCCGCCGGTATTCCGGAGCAGGAGCGCTGAAGGGTGTCAGTGGCAGCGGGAATGCGCCGTCGGGAACGGCAGCGAGGCTTGCTGAACCGTCTGCGGAGACCGTCTGCCACTGCTGATTTGCTGGATCAAAGGCGCAAAAGCGGGTTCCCCGTCCAAGCGTTGGGCTGCCCTCGCAGGCCCAGAGATGCCCATCCGGCGCGACGGATAAAGCCGTTGGGCGCGTTGTCCAGGTATCCATCCGGGCCGTGAGGGGCGGGAGCGACCAGGACTGAGAAGCCCCCGTGGCTGCCTGAAGCCGGAAAAGCCGCGGCGGCGGCGGGACATCTGCTGTGCCGGGCGTTTCCTGCGAAATCGCGATCATCCACACGTCATTCTTCACGTCATTCTTCAGAACCGCCGCAAACAGGATGTCCTCTTGCGGCAGGAACCGTGTCCATTGATCCTGATCTACACTGTAGCGCCAGAGGCCGTGGTTCGTTCCAAGCCAGACGACGCCGTCTTCCGAAACTTGCAGCGACGTGATATGCAATGAACCGATGCCGGCACGCAAACCCGCCCCCGGCCCGGCGTCCCGCCAGTTGCCGGAGCCGGGACGCCGCAGAAGAAGCAGCGGGTCGGCAGCCCCCAGGCTGACATCGGGGGCGAAGAAGACACTGTCGCCACTCACCGCGAGACGCGGGCATGCGTTGCCTGACAGCGGTGCCCCTCCAAAACCGCCTCGCACCTGAACTGGGCTTCTCGGAAAAGCGTGCTGGTAGGCTGAGTCACTCGGCTGGGCGACTTCACGCTCGGAAAACCAGCGCTCAGTCGCTTCATCGAAGCGGCAGATGGCCCAGGACTCATTCGCCTGCGTCGTCTGGCAAACGCAGTAGGCACCCGCCGCGTCACCGGCGGCAATCGCCGCGACGCGCTCACCAGGAAGCCCGTCCAGGCGCGTGAAGTGGCGCACTACGCGGCGGGTGCGGTCAACGCATTTCACACCCAAACGTGTCGCTAGCCATTCTCGTGTTCCGACCGTGGCAGATGAACTGATCGCATTCACATCGCGCGAGTAGAAGGCTCTTTTCCCCTCCTGCCATACGAGGGATGTCGGCAGGAGGGTTATTCCTTGAGACTGGTTTTGAACGCTTCGCTCGGGTACTGCAAGTGGGTGCATCGCCGAATGAAGAGGGGTATCTGAAGGCGCGGCGTTCACGGTGAGGGCGACAGCCAGCAAGGCCAGGGAAAATAAAACCACAATTGTATTCATAGTTGCCTCAGAGAACACTCACCCCTTGAAAAAGATCGCCGCGCGTCACGCCATTGTAAGGGCCATCCAGCAGAAACGGTACAACAGGCGAGGCGGCTGCCGTTCCGCCCGGAAGGGTGCGGGTGATCTGAACGGTATAGTTGCTGGCCACCGTCAGATCGGCCAGCCGGGAAAGAAGGAACCGGTACTGCCGCTGCTGTCCGGGTGGAAGAGTGAGTTCAGCGCCGCCTCTGCCGGGCGCATCGAACAGGTCATGACCGGCAGCGAGGAGCGGGCCTGGCGCTGCAACTGGCTCCCCACCGCCCCGAAGCACGCCGGGTGCCTGCCGCTGCGGGCCAGACAAAGACAACCGGAACGAAGCCATGTCCGCCCCGGACTCACCTAAAGCAATGGGATGAGTGGTGATGTTCTTCAAGAACACCGTCAGGACAACAGGCGCGTTAGTTGGAAGCACGTCGCCGCGCAGGGAGGCCGACACCGATATTCCGCCCGCTGCTGCGCCCCAATTCAGAGGCGTACAGGCGACTGCTGATGTTATCTTGGCATCGAACGGAACATCCGTTGTTACATCCAGACCGGATGGGATGAGGCCATGCTGATCGTCAAGCCGGAACGCCGTCAGTGAGTTGGCGTTGCGGTTCAGGATATAGATCAGGTCTGCGACTGGCCCGAAGAACACGGAAGAAAGATCACCCTGCTGCGTCGTCATGCTGAGAAATGTAATCGCCCCACCCTGTCCTATCCGATAGCAGTCTACATAACTTGGATTGACCACCACTAAAAAGCGTCCGGTCGGGTCTACCGCAAGCGCCGTGCAGAAGAAGGGCTGAAAACCCGGTGATGGAAGCGGCGGCGCTTGCGGCGTCTGTACCAGCCCTGGCAGGGGCGTGAGCGTCCCGTCTGCTTGAACGCGCAGCGGCACCACACGGTCAAAGCCGCCCGAAGCATTCTGTGAAGACACTCCGGCAAATGCAAACTTGCCGGATGGCGACAGGGCAACGGCATTGTCATTTCCGCCGTTTGGCCCCAATGACCCGGAAGCCGGGCACGGCAGTGCTGTTACAGTGCCGTCCGGCGCAAGGCGCTGGCCGCAGGTCAACCCGCCGCAGGTATACAGGACAGTCCCGGCCGGGTCAATCGCACCGGAGTAGGAAGCAACAACATTACCTTTGTCGGAGTATTCGATCCTGCCAGGTGGATTGTTCGCCACAGAAGCCGTAACAGTCAGCCGTCCGTCGGGACCGATTGCGTAGACTGTTCCCGACAAGTTGTAAAGGAACCGCCCTTTTGGGTCCATCAGCAGCGGGCCGGGAATGAAGTGTGCCGGAACAGTGGGCGGAGACAACGGAGACAGCACCCCATTATCTCCAACACGGAACTGGGACACTGTATGGTTGGTGCCGTTGCCGACATACAAAAAACGCCCATCCGGAGTGGCTGCCAGTGAGTCCGCCCCCATCGCCACATGGGGAGAACCAAGCGGCGAAGAGGCCGTCGAGAATGACAGACTGCCATCTTCTTTGATGAGGTAATGAGAAATGCCGTCACTATAACGGCTGGCGACATACAAAAAGGTCTGACGGCTTGGCGGAGGCGCAAGAGCCACAGGGCCGCTGGCCGAGGCTACTCCCTCTGCCATGCGAAATGTGAGCGGCTTCAGGATCAGATCAGCCTGCTTCGGGCGTGCAGGCTGACCAGCGACCGGGGCCGGGAGGTTAAACGCCCAGGGCGCGACAGTGCGGCTTGCGCTCACATGATAAACGCCGGCACGGGACAAGTCGAACAGCCGGGCGAGATTGAAGCGGTAGTTAATCGTCTGCTCGGGGCCGACCAATACGGTGGCATTGGCGGAGACCGCCATTGGCGGCGTCAGCACCCGTTCCCCATCCGCCGTGCGTGGCACTGCCTGGCCGGTGCTGTTGGTCACGGTGAGATGGAACGCGGACTGCTCAAACGCACTGCCCCCGATCATCAGGCGCTCTTTGCCGCTGTTATGCAGGGCCAGATGCAAGATCGCCGGCTGACCTTCCGCGCTGCTGCTCTCCATGCTGGCCGTGAGCGTGAACGGCGCGGCGGTCACTTTAGTCTCAATCACCATGGGCTTCTCCATAGTCACAGCCAGAGCCGGCGCTACGGGCTTTAGCGTTTCCTGCACCGGCAGGACCGGAACCGGTGCGACCGGTTTGAATTGTGGGCCGTGTATGACCGGATGCTTGGCTGCAAAGACAGCCCCGGCGGCGACCACAACAAGAAGAGGCGCGAAACGCCAGCGTAGATCTTGGAAGTTCATCATCCCTTCATTTCTTCTGTACTGCCTCGTCGGCAGGCAAAACGTCGAACATAATCCGTGGGCCGCCGCTGATCGGCTGAACAAAATGGTGTCCCGCTTCCAAACCGTCCAACCGCAGGTCACCAATACCGTCGGCGCGAACGGTTACAGGCCAGAGCAGATCCGTTAGTGGCCCGGCAGGGCGGTCGAGAGACACTGCCTCGCCTGGCGACAGATGCAGTGTGATCGGTTGGCCGGCGGGAGAGATGTCCAGGGTCAAAGGCGGTAGAAGACCGTCGCCGACACTGACGGTCTGTGATGCCGAGAGCCAGGTGCCGTCCCGCGCCGCCTGAACCTGGTAGGTTCCTGCGGTCAGCCCACGGAGGGTAAACGTCCCGTCGGGCTGGCAGGTAGCGTCCAGACTGAGCAGATCATTCAGCCGTCCGTGCCCTTGATACTCTGCCCGGACCCGCAGCGCTCCTTTCAGCCCAGACGGTACCTGTCCGCCGATGGTGACACGCCCGGAAACAAAGTTTGCAGCAGGCAGCACAATTCGTACTGCCTGACCAGCCGTGTAGGGCAGCAAGATCGCGCCGGTTAGGCCCGGCAGCCAGGCGATAAGCGTGGGAACGGAGGGGTTCTGCTCCGGCGGCGAGGGCGGCGGCAGGCCCTCCCCCGTGTAGAACCCGCCGGCGGTTGGCGCGGCTGCCCCGCTCAGACGCCCCAGAGCATCTGCCGGAGTCTGCGCCGTGAGCGTCGGATACTGCGGATAAAGCGGCGAGGGGGAAAACAGCACGACCTGAGCGCCCCAGGCAGGCACGGTGCCGTCATGGAGAAACACGGTGCCGGACACCGCTTCAGGAGCGCTGCTTGCGGGAAGCGGCGGCGCAGTGACGGAACCCACAGAAACTGCTTTTCCACCGACAATGTTTGCACTGATGGTACAGAGCAGAACTGGCCGTTCGATCTGTAGATCTTCACATTCCAGGGGCAGCGTCGCCGGGCCGGGCGGCAGCGGGCCGTAGATGAACTCGCCGGTTTTCGGATCAATGATCCCGGCCACATCGGCCTGCCCGGTTCCCGGCAGGTAATGCGGCGTCAGCACATAAGCGTTCAGCGGCGTACCCGCAACCGGTATAATGCGGCCTCGGATGAAGCCTGCCGGCGTCGCCCGCAGGAGAACGCGGGTTTCCGTGTCAAGAGCAACGTCCGCCTGCTGGGATGGAACGCAGATCCTGCCGGCCAGTGCCGCATCCGTCGGTAGAGACACGTTCCAGTCGCTGGAACGTGCAGCGACCGTCGGGGAAGTTGTTCCATCGGCCAGTCGTCCCACAAGATTGTAGGTTCCTGCCGGCATGTCTGTGAAGACGGCCTCGCCGTGGCTATCCACAGTTGCCGCGTAGCCGGGTTCGGCGGGGCCATTGGGAATGACGACCGTGCCGGCGGCGGGCCGTCCGTCCACTCCTTCGAGGCGGACGCGCAGGACCCCGGCGGTCCGGTGCCTGGCCCGCAGCGTCAGCAGTGCGGGCGGCGGCAGTGCGGGCGAAAGGGCGACAAGGGCACTTGCTTCATTGTACGGCTCTGGGATGCTGGAATAGTAAATGGACGATTGCGTCCCGTCCCGGTAGTTCGCCGTCACCCGCCACAGGCCGGGCTTCTCGCGAGAAGCCGGCAGCGGTTCATTGTCCCCGGCATCGGGAATGCGCTCCGAGAAAAGCCGGGTGTCTGTGATCCTGCCGGCGGGTTCCAGCATCACGCCATCCACGGCAATCGGCTCCCCGCCTGGCGACAGCACCCGCACAGCCGGCGCGAGCGGATCAAGCGTGAGGGCAAGAGTGCAGGATGCAGCGTGTCCGGCCTGCACCGCCACCGCCCGGCTGCGGGCCGAGCGTGCTGGAACGGCAGTCTCTTTTGCCGGTGGGTCATTGGTTTCCACATCCCACAGGCCCGGAACCAGGTCCGTAAATCGCACAATGCCATCCGGCCCGGCCGTGCCGGACAGGGTGAACAGGCGGCTCACGATGTCTGGCATACTTCCGGGGCCGGCAGAGAAATACGGTAGCGGGTGGTCTCCTACAGGCGCGGCGGTGATGCCAGGGAGGCCGGCGCTGGGGCGCAGATGCACTTCCACGCCGGGTGCCGGCTTGCCGTCGGGCGTCGTGACATGAACAAGCAGGCCGGTGTGCCGGGTGGACAGGACGAGGTCCGCCGACACGTCCCCTGGCGTATCCCGTTTAATTCGGACTGCCGTGAGAGCAGGCGGATGGCCGGGGGCAGCCGCCGCCACCGGGACAATGAGCGCGGCAGAGGAGCCACCGGAGGAGATCCCAATATCTCGGAAGACATAACCGCCGTCGGCGGCTGTAACCGTAGACAGCGGCGGAGGGCCAAAGAGGAACGATGAGGCGAAACTAACTGATGGCGGATTCGGGTCCGGGAACTCGGCATAGACGACCGCGCCCGCAACCGGCTTCCCATGGTCGTCGGTGACATGGCCGCGCAGGGTGACGGCATGGATCGCCGGCGGCACATAGGGCGGGAACGAGAAGCCGTTCAGGGGCAGGGCCAGAACGACGCCTGCCTTGTTCTCACCCGGTGCAACAGGGTAGTAGAAATACAGGTTCTGACCTGGATCGCCCCGATGCAGTTCCAGCCCGACCTGCCCCGCTGGCAAGTCGGGGAGCGCAAATCGTCCCTGTGAATCTAACGGCACGATTTGCGGGTGCGGGCGACCGTCATTTGACTCGCTCACCAGGAACAAGGTCTCTCCGGAACGGCGGATCGGCGGGGCAATGAAGCCGGACAGCCGGGCAAATGGTGCAAGCGGCGGCAGGGTCGCCTGCGTCGTCTGTCCCAGCCCGACTTCAATGCTGCCGGTCATGCCGTAGCCGATACCCGGTGCCAGGACGCGCAGCCGGACGAAGCCTACCGGCATTCTCACCGTCATCTGTCCATGGCTGTCGGTCGTCGTGGAGACATCCGGGACATCCGGCCGGGGAAACCCGAGGCGAGACACCGTGACGGCGTGATCTACGAGCGCCTTGCCGTTTGGCCCGCGCACGGTGAGTGACACAAAGCGGGTGTTGTTTTCGTCCTGCACCTGCGCCATCAGGCTTGGGGCCATCAGTAGGCACAGAGCAGTCGGCAATGACTTCCAGAAACGTTGTTTGAATGTATGGCTTCCGAAAGGTCTCATCGTCGTCACCTTCTTTGTCCGCAGGAATGCGTTATGATGCTTCGTCCGGCTTGGGGACGTGAATCCAGGTCACTGCCAAGCGGTTCGATTGCTCTGTCACCCCTTCGGCCTCCAGGCCAGATTTGATGCAGTTCGTCTGCTCTATGAACCATGCTCTTCATGTAAGACCTGTATCTTGCCAATTATCTCGCGATATTCTTCCTCTTCGTCCCCGACGACCCTGGCGCTGAGTTTGTGTGCAATCTCGATCATTTTCTTGAGGGTAGGTGTGTCCGGGTTCTTCCTGAAAATCCGGCCACTCTCGTACCAGAAACAAGGATGATTTGAGTTAATATCCGTGTGGGCAAGCCATACCACGGGATGCAACCGCTCGATCGTTCCATCCGCGACCCGACGGTCTGAGTAACTGAGCATATCAATTTCCAACGTGGGATCGGCATGGACGATGTCCATCCATTCGCTCTCCAAAATAGGTTGCTGTTCGCTGTCCATCCAGTTCGCGGCCCGCGTGATGTGAATGTCATAGCCCATGCGTCAACACTTTCTGTCCTGTCACGAACCCATCTTCCGATCAAGTAGCCAGGCTCCCTTGATCCCACTCTCCAGGTCCTGGTCGAAGAAGATCGCCTTTCGGCCAGGAACAAAGGAAAGGATGCCATTTCGGTGATGGTCAATCGTCACTGAGGCTCCTTCCGCCGCCGTGACCTTACAAGCCATAAACCCGTCAAAGTAGACGCCGCGTGCCGCTCCATAAAGCCCTGCTAGAGCACTGGGGTAAGCCTCTTCTCCGATTGCCAACTTGGCGTATTCGTCTTTTGGAGAGAACCAGTCGAAGAGCGGGCCGTAGCATTGGCCTCCCAACTTTATATTGTTCGGCGGAACAAACCAACTCGCCCGCCGACGGGTGAGAAGCGGCTGCCAGCGTCCGCGAACGTCTGCCTCCAGGAAATCCTCGATGAACGCTTTAAGATGAAGATCATACTCCTTCATGGTACAGGAGTACGGTTCCACCGGAACAGACTTGTAAGAGATTGCGTGGGTTTCAGTCCCCATTTTGCTTTTTGATGTGAGTGATCTCACTCTTTTTGGAGCGTCGCGGCAGAAGGGAGGGAGGCTTGCGGAAAATGATTTGTAGAACTGCACCAGGCTGATATGACCTTTCCCCCGAAAACTGTACCACTGGCATGGTGAGTATTGACCCGAAAGGTAAAATACTCGAATGCAGAAGAACCAGTTCACCGACGAGCAAATCGTCGCCATTTTGCAGCAAGCGGAGAAAG
>JAABUQ010001212.1_pt1 | contig 56744 bp, 46 predicted proteins | sample 5560001 | NCBI WGS metagenome assembly JAABUQ01 (sample SAMN10711888, study PRJNA513371) | rock metagenome | isolation source: Antarctica rocks | place: Antarctica: Victoria Land, Finger Mt nord | collected 2015-12-18
TCAGCTGTCTCAATGATTGGCTCAGTGAAATTGGAATAACTGTGCAGATACAGTTTACCTCTAGTTAGACGAGAAGACCCTATGCAGCTTTACTGTTGCTAGTTATTGGATATGACCAAACAAGTTGTAGTGTATAAGGTAGTTGTTGAGATATAATTGAAACACCTTTACTTAGTTTATCTATCTTTAAACCAACAGGGTATAGTTATAGCTATACCCCCATTTGTTATTTTGTTATAAGGAACAGGAACAATTGCTAGGAGGCGGTTTATGCGGGGCACAGATCCCATAAAAAGTACCTGGGTGTATCCAAAGTTAATTTTGTAAAATTGCATCCTGCAATTAAATGTGTTTAGGCTTTTGCCTACATGTTTTTTATTTTTAGTTTGTTATTAGGTATATATTTTTTTTATAACTAATTCAATTATTTTTCTATTAAGTTAGAAATATTATTTTTTTTTAGTAAGATTTTAACTATATGGAAAATAGATGTAAATAACACATTAGTTAGTAAGAAATTATTAGTAATGTTTATAGTTGTTTTATTAGTATCTTATATAAGATAACCACTAATAAAATGATTCTGATTTTTATTTTTAAAGTTTAATGGCTTAATCTTGCTTTACTGTTTGACCTACACGTCTTTCAGTCGCGTAAGCGGGGCATATGATCACAAGATGCAGAAAGGAAAGGTCTTGGATTTTTGAAAAAGCTACGCTAGGGATTAAATGTTAGTCCTCCAATGTTTTTAATATAAACTATTGGTAATTATCTGGGTAAATTTCAAAAACAACTTGACCCTTTAGAGGTCATGTGTATTTGAAGCGAAACTTACTTTTGCATTTTTGTACTTATGTTTATATATCATATTGTATGTTAAGTAAGAACGTTCAACGACTAGAAGGTGAGTACTGCTAACAATAACCCTTTTATTAACACCCAGCATATCTATAAACTATATCTAATTATTGTTGGCCACATCTTACTTTAGATGTTTGTAAACATGACAGGGGTAAATCTTTATGATATATGTATATAAGCATTATATTTATAATATGTTAACACAAGCTTGCATATACAATATTATTATACTTTTTATGTTTATGAACATAATATTAAGCTGTGTCTGTATAATGATTAATATTGCTCACGGCAATATTAGTGAAATAGACTTAACTAATTTGTTTTTAGTTAAGCTCAGGATAAAATACAAATATATAATAAAACTAAATTTTTAAAGTCCTACAAGTATATATAACATGTTAAATATTTTTAATCTTAAGTTAAATAACAATAATAAATCTAAGGTAATATCTTTACACAAAAAAGGTCAAGAGTTGGGTCTGATTACACACTATCCACCTGCAAATAAAGAATGATTTAACAGCATTTATGCATACAACAAAAATACCCTTAAATCATTACCTGTAGCTGATAAGGTAGTAATTAAACTAATCAAAAGTTATTTTAACTTTTACAGTAGAAAACTTGAAGGTAAAATAAAATCTAAACATTTGCGTACTAGAATTAGAAGACTATCTACAAATAGAATATTTGTAAGTAGGGCAGAGTTTAAACATACAAATAATAAAGTTACTATTACTTTATATATATACAATAGACAAAAAAAGTACTTTTTTAACAAAATAAAAAGGATAAAGACAATAGCATGACTAAGAAAAAAAAGCTTTATGAGAAAGATAAGGTTAATAAAGTTACAAGGTTTGGCTATCATTGAAAAAGTGAAAAAAGAAAAAAAATTACTTTTTGAGACACCTAAATGTGAAAATGATAACTTTAAAAACTATCAAAAACAGTATTATGAAAATTTTATTGTAAAATCTTTAGAAAAAGAAATGTTAAATATTTATTACAAACGTATGCTTTACTTTAATAGATCTAAGTTTGAAAATACTCGTTTATTTGCCTTAACTAGCATACTAAAAAAAGTTTATAACAAACATGTAGAATTTAATCTAGTTAATCTAAAATACTTACATTTGAACAGTGATATTTTCTCAGAATCTATAGCTATAAAATTAAAAAATAGGCAAAATAGACTATTAAGAGTACTAAAAGCTTCTATGAGAATGGTAAAATATAGACCTTTAAATAAATTAACTATATTAGATGACACTACTAGTAAAGCAAACAAATCATCGTTTTTTAAAAAAGTCCAAAATTTAAATGTAAATTCATTTTTATCTTATACAGGGCAAAATAAAGATGCATTAGATAAACTGCTGCAAAGAATCTTTCCACATTACACTAATGATAAACCTTTTAACTTTAGGATTAATACTGTTTTAAATTCCATTAAAAATAAGTCAATAAATGGGGTAAGAGTAGAAGCTGCTGGTAGATTATCTAGACGTTTTACTGCTGCAAGATCTGTTTTTAAATTTAAATATAAAGGTAATTTGAAAAACCTTGACTCCTCTTATAAAGGCTTGTCTTCAGTTCTTTTAAGAGGTCATGTTAAATCTAACCTACAATATACAAAGATAAAATCTAAAACTCGTATTGGGTCTTTTGGATTAAAAGGTTGAATAAGTAGTAAATAAATGTTTAATTTAGCCATGATGTCCTTAGATCTTATAAAACGTAATTTTTAGTTTTTCCTTTGTTTATTTAGTTGTTTTATTAAAAACAGTACATATATATGTTAAATTTGTATTTTTTTCTTTTATTTAGTTGTATTTATATACAAGTAGGCTAAATAAATTAGTTTTCACATATTTCGCGTTGCATGAATTTTATATAGTTAATAAAGATGAAGAAATAGTCTGAACCACCTTGTGAAAGGTGGAAATAAAGGATAAAGAGCCTTTATGATAACAAAAATTGAACAGGCTAATTGCGCCAGAGAGTACAAATTGAGTGCGCAGTTTGGCACCTCGATGTCGGCTTAGCTCATCCACATGAATGCAGAAATCATGAAGGGTACGACTGTTCGTCGATTAAAGAGCTACACGAGCTGGGTTAAATACGTCGTAAGACAGTATGGTTTCTATCTTCTAGAGGAAATTAGAGTAAAATAAGGATAGCCCCTTCGTACGAAAGGAGTTGGGTATATTAACCTCTGGTTTACCTGTTGTTTATGTGCCCAATATTAAGACCAAATTTTACTTTATGGTCATACCATACACTTTTTAGTTGTGGTAGGGATGTTACTTTCACTTAAGTAAATTTATAGCATAGGCACGGCAGGAAGGCTATGTTAGTTAAAGATAAGTGCTGAATGCATATAGGCACGAAACTTACCTTAAGATACTCTCAAATATACGTAGTTTAACACTACGATTTTTTATATTAATAAATATTAATATAATAATTAATAGGCTTTAGTTGAAAGGATTTAAATTTCTTTAGGCATAAAGTACTAATTTTTTATTATTGTACTAAATAATACACTTATCGCAACACTATAATTTTTTTATATTTCTTTAATAAATAATCTTTTGTTTATTTTATAACAAGTTTAATGATTGAAAGGTTTAATGCCTGGTTAGCATAAAAGTAATGTAACCGTTTTGTAATCGGTTGAAGTAAGTGCGATACTTGCACTGGGTTCTTATTACATGAAGATATCTAAAATATAAAAAGGCCCAATAGTCAAGTGGTTAAGACATAACGTTTTCACCGTTAAAGGCGGGGATTCGAATTCCCCTTGGGCTCAATTGTTTTATTATTTTTTTTTTATCATATGCGGATTGATGTAATAGCAACATAACTGGCTCATGCCCAAGATATAGGGGTGCAAATCCTCTGTCCGCATTTAAAGATAAAATAAATTGACCTTACTAAGGCTATAGCTTAATTGGTAAAGCAAGCTGCTCATGATAGCTCAGATGAGTGTTCGATTCATTCTGGCCTTAAAATTTATATCATATATTAAATCGTTTTTATTTCTATGATTTGTTTTAAATATATAGCCAACTATATATTAGTCCGAGTGCTGGAATTGGTAGACAGTGCAAATTTAAGCTTTGTTGACGTTAGTCGTGAACGTTCAAGTCGTTCTTCGGACAAACCCTTAAGGGTACTCCTAATATTGGATTAAGCAAAATAAAAACAGATTAAAATAAAACCATGAAGAAAAAAGAAATGAAAACTATGAACAAAAAATAAATATTGGCTACTATTACTATCGCTCGCTCCTATGATAATGCTGATATACAAAAACAGCAAATATGTACAGAGAATAATAATAAAACAGGTATTTACAGATGAACCCACGTTATTTCAGGTAAAAGCTATGTAGGTTCTTCTTTGGATTTATCCATTAGATTTAAGAATTATTTCAAGATTTCTTATCTTGAAAGGGAATCAAAGACTAACAACAGCCTTATATACAGAGCATTACTAAAATACGGTTATTCTAGCTTCAAAGTCGATATCTTGGAATATTGCGACCCGTCAATTGTTGTCCAGAGGGAGCAATATTACTTGGATAACTTAGAATTAGAATATAACACTTTAAAAGTTGCCAGATATTTAGCAGGGTTTAAGCACAGTGCCGCCTCTATTGAACGTATGAGTATGGCAAAACTAGGACGTCCTCGGGATGAAGCTACTAAGCTAAAGCTATCGGCTAATACACAGGCGCACGCTATAATTGCAACAGAAATTAGCACAGGAGAAACAAAAGTGTTTACATCCATTAGAAAGGCTGCTGAATTTATAGGTATACATTCTTCTTACCTTGCTAAATGTCTAAATGAAAATAATATTTATACGGGTAACGGCGGCTACACTATTGTGAAGAAGAATTAATATTTATGGATGGAAATCGTGAGGGTTCAATTCTCTATTCGGATATATGAAAAGCAAGTTTATTTTATCAGTCTCTCTCATGTTTAATTATTGTTAAGGCCTAGGCTGCTGATAAAGATATCTATCCATTGACGTGAAGTAGTTAAAAATCTTTAAAAATTCAGCCGAAACCGGAGCTGAATAAAATTTAAATAAAAAAAAATATTTATTGCTAAATCCAAAAGTAAAATTTTCTCTGAATTGAAAAAGTCTTCTGGAGATGATTTCTTTAATAAATCTAATAAAAATTAATAGCTTTGATTTGGCTTTTTTTTCGCCTTCGGCGATGCAAGGCAAGCTTTCCATTACTCTTTGCTTTTTTTACTTATCGATATGTTTTCTTCTTTTCTTCCTGATCTTACTTGACTATTATAAGGATTTTTTTTTTGCATAACGTGAGGTGAAAAGTTTGGCTCATAAATTACTACAGTAATTAGCTGATTGCTGAAACCTATTTAGATATTTAAGAGGGCATTTAACCTCTGATGGTTCTACTGTTTCTTTGCTGGACATTGGGCAATAAATTACTAATGTGTATGTGTATTTTTTATGGATAAAAATACATATATAGTAAGGTTTAATAACAAGGGGACATAGTTTAATTGGTAAAACTACGATTTTGCATATCGTTATTTCAGGATCGAGTCCTGGTATCTCCATTATCTTTTTTTATAGGATTAATTATATTTTAATTTCTTTTTGTAGGCTCGAGAAGCTCAATCTGGTAGAGCGGAACTCTGAAGATGTTTAGGCTATAAGTTCGAATCTTATCTCGAGCATTTTAAGAGATATACAAGTATAGATTTTTATATTATTATAATATAAAAATGTGAAGATGGAACTGGTAGACATGTATAATTATTTTTGGACTACGCTAAATTATTTGTAATTTACTAATAGATGTGCTGAAATTTGGTAACCAGGCCCCGCTTAGGACGGGGTGGTTGTAAACCATACAAGTTCGAGTCTTGTCATCTATAAATAAATATACTCTACATATATTATTACAAATGTTATGTAAACTTTTTAGTTGTTTTAATTAAGCAATAGATTTAAATTATAAGCAAACATATAAATATTTGTAAGATAAAGGTGGATATAGTTCAAAAGGTAGAACAACTGTATGTGGCACAGTAAGTTCCCTGTTCAAATCAGGGTATCCACCCATGATAAATAACATAATACAATTTTTAACAAATCACCCTGATCTTTGGCAAATAATTAAATTTTTAGCAAGCGACCCGGATTTTATTTTGGATATAATAAGCATCCTAGGTTTTTCTTTTTGATTAATTTCTGAATTTTTTTTTGATTGAGCATTTAGCTTTTCTCAATCTGCTTGTCCTAATATTTCTACTACAGACAGTAATATTACACAAAAAACTGTGTGTAAAATGAATAGTGCCGCTTCATCTTCCAATTATACTGAATCTCCCAACTTTTAATAATCATATAGTTCTCAAGAAACATTGAGAGAATCAAGTAATTATTATTGAAAACAAGAAAATATTCTATTAAGGGTGTACAAAATACATAGTTTAGCCCTTATAGAAAAATAGCAACCAGGAGAATAACTTGAACTCTATATAAAAATGCTTAATGATTACGAACTAACTGGATCTGATAAAAGAAGTTTTCAGGAAAAGTATGATGTTACCAAACGTCAGGTTGAGGATACAAAGAGTGAGATATCTAAAATTGAAAACATTAAATTAAGTCTAGAACGTGATATACGAGCTAAATCTGCGCTGGATTATCTAAATCAATAAGGTTTAGATAAAGAAAAAAGATAAGATAGTGCACATTTTTTAGGTAAAAGAGTAGAAAAAGCTGAGGAACAGTATAAAAAAGAATTACCTGCATTAAAAAAAAAGTTGAAGATCTACATGAAAAATTTTCTACATATGAAGACGACTTCTAAAAGATAAAAAAAAAATTTTTTTTTTCATTTTTTCTAGAGAAATATATGTAAATTCTATTTATTGTGTTTTTTATATCTTGTATTAACATCAAAAAAGCCAGGATAGTTTAATTGCACTATTTGATTTTTAAATCCTATGCGATCCATACGGATTTACCTTATCTAATCATTATTTCTAATTATTATAATTTAACAAATTATACACTATTATAATTAATACTTGTATAATCTTATCTTATTTTAAATTACAATGTTTATATGTTGTGGACTAAGCGGTAAGTCATAAATTTTTGGTATTTATCAATGAGTGTTCGAATCACTCCAACATAAAATGATACTTTGGTTTATAACTAGCTTATTGTAAATTACTTTAAAAGCAGATGTATAAATATATGTGTACAGATAATACATAAAACCAGATATATTTGTAATATAGAGGTGCATGTAGTTCAAAGGTAGAACAACTGTATGTGGCACAGTAAGTTTTCTCTTCAAGTCAGTGTACCATGCAAAGCCAGGATAGTTTAATTGGTTAGAACATTAATTTCATGCATTAAGAATGAGAATTCGACTTTCTCTCCCGGCTAATGGTTATTTTTTCTATTCTATTTTTATTATTATCTAATGCCGTCACCTTAAGACGAGACAAATCAATACTTTTTTCTAGGGTAACCATCATAATTTTGCTTTATTGTTCTTTAATTGCTATGAAAAGTCTATACATGACATATCTAGATAAGGGAATAGGTTTATATGGAGGTCTATACCATGTTACATCTACTACACAAACATTTCATATTTTTATTTTTATTATAAGTGCTGCTATTTTACAGCTAACTGGTTTTTATCCCAGAAAAGTCTGACTAGCAGAATACTCTTCTTTTTACAGATTATTGTTCTGTAAATTTCTTTACTACAAAACAAAAATAATTAATAAAATGGGAGAACAATTTAGAATAATAGAATACCCCTTAATCTTGTTGTTTATTATAACAGGAGCTATATTATTAGTATCTACTAGTGACTTAATATCTATATTTTTATCTATAGAATTACAAAGTTATGGCTTGTATCTATTATCTACCTTGTATAGAAATTCGGAATTAGCTACTTCGGGTGGTCTAACCTATTTTTTATTAGGTGGTTTATCTTCTTGTTTTATTTTGTTAGGTACAAGTTTATTATATGCAAATTCAGGTACTACTAATCTGGACGGATTATATGTAATAACTAGTTTATCTGACATGGCTAATGATAATACTAACAGTGTTTTATATTGATATAAACCTTATTATATAAATTTTTCTCTTCTTATAATGTCAGTAGGATTTTTATTTAAAGTGTCTGCTGCACCTTTTCATTTTTGATCGCCTGATGTCTATGATGCTATACCTACAATAGTAACAACATTTGTAGCAATAATAGCTAAAATATCTATTTTTATCTTTTTTTTAGAATTAGTACACTATACTAGTAATTCCTTTTTTGCATTTCAATTTAGTTGAACGTCTAGTTTATTAGTTAGTTCTTTATTATCTTTAATAATAGGAACAGTGGTAGGATTAAGTCAGTTTAGAATAAAAAGATTATTTGCATATAGTACAATTTCGCATGTTGGTTTTATACTTTTAGCCTTAAGTATTAATAGTATAGAATCTATTCAAGCCTTTATTTTTTATTTAATGCAATACTCAATATCTAACCTTAATGCCTTCATTTTACTAGTTAGCATAGGATTTTCCTTATATTACTTTGTGAATGACAATAAACAATACAACAAATTGTTAGACAGAAATAACTCACCCATACAACTTATTAGTCAAATTAAAGGTTACTTCTATCTAAACCCAGTATTAGCTTTGAGTTTAGCTATAACTATTTTTTCTTTTGTTGGTATACCTCCTCTTATAGGATTTTTTGCTAAACAGATGGTATTATCAGCCGCTCTGGATAGTGGTTATGTATTTCTTGCTTTAATAGCCATATTGACCAGCGTTATAAGTGCTGTTTATTACTTAGGTATCATAAAACAAGTGTTTTTTGATAAATCTGAATACAAATTAAATCCAGACTTTACAGATCTTAATCTGTATGGTAGTGTTGTAAATAAAAATACTTTACTTAAAAAAGTAACATTTAAAGTTGATAGTATTGTATTATCAAGTAGTTTAACTATTACTATTTCTACTTTAACTTTAATAATTTTATTATTTATATTTACCCCTCAAGAATGATTAAGTATGGCTAATATATTAGCACTTATATTATTTAATCCTTAAATGACTAGTACAACTTTCTTTTTTATTTTTATTCCTTTATTAGCATTTATTTTATTAGCAGTTAACTTGATATTTGCTCCTCATAACCCATATCAAGAAAAAGACAGTGCATTTGAATGTGGCTTTCATTCTTTTTTAGGGCAAAATAGAACACAATTTAGTATTTCTTTTTTTATTTTTGCATTACTGTTTCTTCTGTTTGATTTAGAAATTCTTTTAGTATATCCCTATATAGTGAGTGCTTACGCTAATGGCATATATGGTCTTATAGTAATGCTTATTTTTTTCCTTGTTTTAACATTAGGATTTGCCTTTGAATTAGGTAAAAACGCACTTAAAATAGATAGTAGACAAATGTACAGTGTTTGGAATAAAGGAACAAATGTTATAACTTTTATATCTGAAAAAAAAATATTTAATCTCAATAATTTAACTTATATAAACGTTTTTACACTATCATGCAAAACTTTTAAAGATAATTTATCTTTAAAAGTTGTATGCACTAGTATATTTTTACGTCTTGTATTGTCAGGTATAGTCTGTTATTTAATTACCTATCTTAGTTGATCCCTATTAGAAGTATGGCTAGTTAGAATTTTAATTTTAAAGGCAATTATCCTATTTGTTTTTTTCTTTTTTAATGATAGAATAGTTTTTTTCCTAAATAATTGTACACGTAAGGATTTAGTATTTATCATTATCTACTTAGTTATATCACTTTTTGTTATGTTAGCTTTTTTTATAGTATTTATTACTACATCTAGTTATATATTGATAAAATTTGCTATTTTATCACTAAGTCCTGAACTAATTGGTTCAATTGTTTGGATGGATATTGGTAAACTTCTTAATGCTAGTACACCTCCACCCTCTACTAACAATACCGGCGGTAACTTTGGAGGGGGTAATGGTGGGGGAGGTAATGGAGGAAACTCCAGTCTACCTGCTTTAGGTAGTCATGGTACTAACAACTCTAATGACGAGTCTACGGTACAGTATGCACCCCCAAGCTATCCACCAATGCATTTTTTTAATCATACTCCTGAGAAACGTTTCGAGTCTCTTAATGGTGTTAACCGTCTGTTGTACTTTTATGATCGTACGAGACGGATCCATTGCCCTTTACATACTGGCCTTTTCCATGATGAGCCGTTACACGTATATTATGAAAAAACCCGTTATAGATACGAAATGATTCGTATAGAGGGGGCTAGACCAATGCCTTATGCTTCTTCTGTGTCCTTTGCATCTAGTAACTACGGTTCTTTATTTGTAGATAAAATACGAGGTAGACCAGAGTTTGGTTTATTGCGATATGATCCAACTTCTCCTGAGCATTGTGGTAAACTAATTTATTATAAAAGCCTAAACCCTCTTGGGAATTGTGTTGCAACCGATTATATTACTAACAAAGATGTACCTTGCAAATTAGTATCTCATAATAGACCTTATGGAATGTACGTTGCAGAGTAGTATCTCATAATAAACCGTATAAGATTGTAATATTGTTATCTATGTAAAAACATAAAAAAAAATAATACAGTTAATAACAGTAGCAATATACTTGCTAATTAGAAAGTAAGTACAACAACACATCTCATGGTTATCATTACAGCTTTTGTGGGTACTTTAGCTCGAATTGGAAATGCTAAAAACTTATTACTGACAACTATAAGTTAATATAGCACCTTATTATATTATGCCTAAAATAGTAAAAGAGTTATATGTTTTTTATACAAGGATATTTGTTATATACAACACTTCGACAGTCATATGTTTTTATAAAACATTATACCTAGTGGAGACTAATAAACCAGGGGAATATAGTCCTAATGATAGCAAAGTTACTACTTATTTTTATGTTATGGACCAGGCATCCTATTGTAACTAAATACATATTTTAAAATAGTATAAGAATTGCTAGCCTCTCGGTTATTATATTTATATATATATATATATATATATATATATAAATATGTCTAGACATATATATTTTTATCAGAAAATTTTTAAAATATGTTTACTATTCATGACAAGATAACAGTAACAAAAGTCTTAAGTATAATACTGATGTTAAAGGTTAGACCAAATTACCATATTGTTTCTGCTAATAATTGTTTAGCTTATATTATCAAGATTAGGTAGTTTATAATATTATACAGAGTTATATGTATATACTTGTATTATTTGTATGTATAAAGCAATATTTTTGTTTATATATAAAGGATATATAGTAATATGTAATTATCATTTACTATGATAAACCTTTTCTTTTAGAGATAACTTTACATTATTAAAACATTCTAATAAAAAATTTCTAAATATATAAAGATGAGTTAGTCCAGTTTAATCTTAATTGTATTATTAATACAGAATAAGAATAAACGCTTTATTTATATACAATCTTTGTTATTGTAACTTAAAAGCTTTAGAAACAAAATTTAACTCTTAATATTAGAATCACATATTAAGAGTTAAACTTTTAATAAACTAACTTTTAAACTGTTTTAAAAATAAAATACTTTATTTTAGAAGTTAGGAGTTTTTTAAATAATATAACCAGCTGTACTGACAGTTTACTATATTGTCACTAAGTACGGTGATTTAGATGTATATATTTGTCTGCATCTGCCTATCCATTTGTTAAAGACAATATTGCATTTAATACACTTAATATGAGAGAAAAATCTAGAAAAGATGAAACCTTATCTTTTCTATCTTCTGAATCTAGCGAACCTTATAAGATTTATGAATTAATGAACAACTATAGCCCTAACTATAGCCCTAAGACCAGAAAGAATTCAGATGATAATACCTTATGTGATACAACAAAGAAAAGCACTGAGCGATCCCAAAACATTAAACAAAGGATGATGGATATGGACTCAGAGTTATATATAAGTAGGTCATCTATTTCTCTTTGAACAGAAAGGTGATTTTTATCTTCAAATGCAAAAGATATAGGAACATTATATCTTATCTTTGCCTTATTTTCCGGACTAGTTGGTACAGCATTTTCCGTCTTGATAAGATTAGAGCTATCCGGACCTGGTGTACAGTACATAGCAGATAATCAATTATATAATAGTATTATAACTGCGCATGCAATAGTTATGATATTTTTTATGGTTATGCCGGCAATGATTGGTGGATTCGGTAATTTTTTATTACCACTATTAGTAGGGGGTCCAGATATGGCATTTCCTAGACTTAACAATATAAGTTTTTGGTTATTACCTCCTAGCTTAATACTATTCCTATTTGCTAGTGGAATAGAGAATGGAGCGGGTACAGGTTGAACTCTTTATCCTCCACTTTCAGGAATACAAAGTCATAGTGGACCTAGTGTAGATTTAGCGATATTTGCATTACATTTATCCGGAATAAGTAGTCTATTAGGTGCAATGAATTTCATAACAACTATACTAAATATGAGAAGTCCTGGTATCAGATTACATAAATTAGCTTTATTTGGGTGAGCAGTTGTAGTTACTGCAGTATTATTACTTTTATCATTACCTGTACTAGCCGGTGCAATTACAATGGTTTTAACAGATAGAAACTTTAATACATCATTCTTTGAAGCAGCAGGTGGTGGTGATCCTATTTTATATCAGCATCTTTTCTGATTTTTTGGTCACCCAGAGGTTTATATATTAATTATACCTGGATTTGGTGTAATTAGTACTACTATCGCAGCTAGCTCAAATAAAAGCGTATTTGGTCAAGATGGCCCTTTAAATATATATTTTTATTTAACGCAACAAACTATATGCAGGAAATTAGTAGCTTATATACTACAAACTACTTTTTTATGTACTTTTAATTTAAAGAATATTTTTAATATTATAAAGATAAATCTAAGAAATGTAACAATGTTTGTACAAGGAATATTATTTTTCCCTACTAACAACCCGCCGATAACCAAAGCACCAAGTTTTTTTATAAACTTGAAATCTAAGACTTCAATGTCTAAAGGATTAAGCATGTGAGTAGGAATCTCAGAGGCCATACGTTTGTTTTCAACTTCAATTGTAAATTCTAATAAGGAAAAAAAATTTCGTGAATGGTTAGCTGGTCTAATTGATGGTGATGGTTGTTTTCAACTTTCAAAAAAAGGTTATGCCAGTCTTGAAATAACTATGGAGACACGAGATAAACACTGTGTTTATCTCATTAAGCAAAAGTTCGGTGGTTCTGTTAAATTAAAATCTGATGTAAATTGACTAAGATATAGACTACATCATAAGCAAGGAATACTACTTGCTGTTGATGCTGTTAATGGTTTAATTAGAAATCCTGTTCGTATTATTCAACTAGGTAAAATATGTGAAAAGTATGATATAGGTTTAAAATATCCTGAACCTTTAAAATATGATAGTGGCTGGTTTTCTGGATTTTTTGATTCAGATGGTAGCATTTATTTAAGTTTGCTACCTAGTCAGGTTTTTATTACTGCATCTCAAAAAAACAAATTTTTATTAGATAATTTAGTTTATTTGTATGGAGGTACTATTTATCCTATGGTAAAAGTAGGAGCTTTTAAATGAACTGTTTTTAGAAAAGATGAAATTGCTAAATTACTTGCTTATTTTGAAGTTAATCCATCTAGATCAGCTAAACACAAAAGATTGAAATTAATGGAAAATTACTATGAACTTAGAAAACTAAAAGCTCATATAGCTTCTAGTGATTCTTTATTAGGGAAAAATTGAAAAATATTTCTTAAAAATTGAGATAATTATATATAAGTTGAAAAAGAGATGGTCCAATATAACTCGTTAGAGTATATTTGTATCTTGGTATGGTATACGCTATGATGTCTATAGGTGTGTTAGGTTTTGTTGTTTGGAGTCAAATGATGGCTCTCCCATTAAGTGATTTATGGGTAATAAATTCCACTGTAGGCTGGAACGGTCTCCTTTTTTTGTTTCTATTTTTCGTGTTTTCTTGTTGTGTTAAAACAAGAGAAAACAAGAATACAAGATTAGGAAATTTATTAGATACTTTTTGTAGTTTAAATGCTAATAAAAATGCCCAATCAGCAGGAAACTCTATATGAGGATCCTCAGAGACTATACGTGGAAATACTTATGATTTATTCAAAAAAAACTTTTTATATTATTTAAAAAAAGATTTTTCTAAAGATAATAATTGATTATCTTGATTTATAGGGTTTTTAGAAGGTGACGGTGCGATATTAGAACATAAGGGAAGATGTTTTTTTGTTGTTACTCAAAAAGATGATACGGTTTTGCATGAAATACATGAAACCTTAAATATAGGTAAAGTTAAACATTTTTATGATAAGGATGGTAATAGAAAATATTCTAGATATATAGTATCTGAAAATAATGGTATTTTTTTATTATATTTGTTACTTAATGGTAATCTTGTACTACAATCTAGAGTAAATCAATTAAATAAATGAAATATCGCATTAAATAATGCTTCAAAATTTAATTACTCTTTATTTTATATTAGTGATCTACCTAAATTAATAGAAAATACTAAAGAACCAAGCTTAAATGACGCTTGGTTATCAGGTTTTACTGACGCTGAGGGTTGTTTTTCAGTAAAGATTGCTAATGAGAAAAAATTGTTTTATGTGTCAGTTTTATTTATTTTAGATCAAAAAAATGCACAAGAAGTTTTGGATAAAATAGCTTCATTATTTAGTCTAAAATCTAAAGCAAAGCTTAGAACGGGAACGGCGGAAAAGAGCAAAAGTAATAGCAATAGTATTGTTAATAGCAATAGCAATTCCCAAAATTTTTTACGAAATAGTTCCATTAAAATTTGTAATAATATGTTTAGATTATCTCTTTCTTGTAACGATGTCAAAAAAACCACCACTTATAATATATTAAATTATTTTAACTCATATAAGTTAAAAACAACTAAAAAAAGTTCTTTTCATATATGAAGTGAAATATTAGATATTACTTTAGGTAAACAACCTTTATCACCAGAAAATCTTTCTAAAATAAGAAAACTAAGACACAATATGAATTATTTTACTATACAAAATCAATCTAAAGGTTATGCAAACAAATCATAAGTATAAGATATAGTCCAAGGTCTATTAATTATAGAAAGTTAATAAAATCGAGCATCACATGTATACTGTTGGATTAGACGTCGATACACGTGCTTATTTTACAGCCGCTACACTAATCATAGCAGTGCCTACAGGTATTAAAATATTTAGTTGGTTAGCTACATGTTATGGTGGATCACTACAATTAACACCATCAATGCTATTTGCATTAGGGTTTGTGTTTATGTTCACTATAGGAGGATTGAGTGGAGTTGTTTTAGCTAACGCTTCACTTGACATCGCTTTCCATGATAAACACTTTATTTATTTTTACTGTTCATTAGTTGCAACGTTACCTTTAATTAATAACGAACAACGATGGAATGAGTGAAAGTAAAGAAAATGACAATGAATATGTAAAGATGTTTTGGGTTGGCCTAATGGATGGAGATGGTAGTATACAAGTCAATCATTGACATAAACAATCACTACAGTATAGACTTGTTATTAAGCTAAAAAATTTAAAATCTAATTATAATATGTTAATAAAAATAGCTAAAGTTATAGGTGGTACTGTTAGAATTGTGAATGAAAAAAAAGAAGTTATTTGAGTGGTAGACCGTAAAGAAAATATTACCAATATATTAGATATTTTTATTAAGTATCCACCTTTAACTTCAAGATTACAGTGTCAACTTTCTTTTTTAAAATTTTGTCTAATTAATAACTCAGTAAATTCATACTTAAATAAAAGAAGTATGAAATATAGTAATAAACTTAAGATGATAAAGTCTTTTGAAAAGGATTATATTATACCTAATTATTTTCCTAGTTGATTATCTGGCTTTATTGAAGCTGAAGGCTGTTTTTCTCTTAGAATAAAGCAGAATCATTTTTTTTCAATTAGTCAGAAGGATGATCATTTTTTATTACATGCAATAAAAAAATATTTCAATTTAAGCGTTATGGTTAGAAATCCATATAAAAGTTTTTATTTATTGGAAGCTTATAAAAAAGAAAGTTTGAATAAAATTATAAGTCATTGTATAAACTATCCATTATTAGGTGAAAAATCCCTATCATTAATAAAATTCATTAAAGTTTTTCAAAAATAGTAAGTGTCATGTTGTCTTGCCACCATGAAATAATTATTGTTTGTTATTTCGGTAATAAAAAAAATTTTTTATTGCTAACGGTGAAATCTTATATATTTTCATAAAGCTGAAAATTTTCAAAAAGTATAAGACAATACCGTGGAAACCAAAATTAATTTAAATATTTAAACTAACAAGTAGGATCCGTAGAGGCTAAACGTGGCAGTCGAAAGTTTATTTAGTTAAATTATTAGATAAGTTATAGTCCAACTCATTGCGTAAGTGATGTAAAACAAAGCAAGAGTTAGTAATTAGAGGTTTTTTATCACTAATTACTTAGAGCCTAAAAAAATCCAGTACCTCTTTTTTTAGATAGTTTCTAATAATGATTGCAGGCTTACATATCATTAAATATTTGATACTTCTTCATTTTTTTTTATAAAGAGATCTTTTATAACATATCTTGTTATTACATTTATATAAATCATAGACTATTTATGTTTATAATTCCAATAGTTATGTTTATTGTAAATGTAATATTATTATTATCAATAGATAGTTTTCTAGATAATTATGCAGTTTTAATGGAAGGTGGTGATGGGTTTTATGGCCTATTTAATACTAACTCGGCTAGTGGCGGGGGTGGAAATATACCTTCACAAGGGTCACAAGGGCCACAAGGGCCACAAGGGCCACAAGGGCCACAAGGGCCACAAGGGCCACAAGGGCCACAAGGGGCACAAGAAGTAGGTAATCAAGAGGGACTATATGAAAATATTCTTCTCCGTAATGCTATCTATGATCAGGAAAAAGCAGAAATTCTAAGAAAACTTAATTGATGTAAAAATCTGGACGCTGCAGATAATAATGGTTTAGCTCAATTTGGCATTTATGCAAACGAAGAAAATTGAATTTGCGACCAAGCGCGTAATCAACAAACGTATAAAAGAAATGTGCTATATAATCCATTTATAGGCAGATCACTATACAATGGTAAAATTTCAACACCATTTATTGAATATCTCAGTAATCGTGCCTCTTGACGTAGTTAATATTTTATGTATCTGTGTGTTCTTATAATATGGTATTGAGCTAACTATGACTTACTATGTTGTAACTCCTTTCTGCTATATTTTAAGTATGGGAGTTGTGTTTGCACTATTTAGTGCATGATATTTCTGAATCCCTAAGATCTTAGAATTAGAATGATGTTTCAATAGCCCTCATAAACCTCATGCTTTTACAAGTTTACCTTTACAATCTGGTAATAGTTTTGTTACTATAGTGATAGCTGGTTTATTTCTAACTATACCAAGTTCTTACTTATCTACAGTAAAGAATTTTGGTATTGGTTTCTTCTTTGGGCTTCCTGCATTGGCTTTGGGAAACATAGTAGTTTATTCTATGACTGGTGGTGTCTTATTGGATGATTCACATGGCCAATTACAAGAAACTTTAACAGAAATAGATAGACTGTTTTCTCAACTTAGTACTTTCATAAATCAGTTTCATAACTTTGTGAATCAAACTGGTATTAATGTAATTACTGATGCTCAAGGAGAACTAGGTATTGATGTTATTGGTACTCTTGATGACTCTACTGCTCAACAGTATGCAAATAGAATTAATATCCTGGATAGTTTAATACACAATCATATTCATTCTATAGAGAACTTACTTGAAAGAGTTTCAGAAATAGAAGAGCAAATAAGAGAGTCAGATAGTAATTATGTATCTCAATTATCAGAATATACTGATAGATTAAGACAATTTCTTCGTCTTTACGGACATTAGTATTATATGCGGATATGTGGATAACAAATATAAGACTTACTATGTCGTTGCTCATTTTCACTATGTTTTATCTTTGGGTGCTGTCTTTGCACTATTTAGTGCATGATATTTCTGAATCCCTAAGATATTAGGTTTAGATTATAATAGATTATTGGGTAAAGTTCATTTCTGAATCTTATTTATCGGAGTAAATGTCACTTTTTTTCCTCAACATTTCTTAGGTCAACTGTAGGCCCGTTTAAATAGTAATATTTAAAACTGTATATCACTATATGCTGGAAACTCCTATACTTAATAATATATTCTCTATAAAGGATACATATGGGACAATCAGCAGGAAACCAAATTAATTAAGTTTAATTAAAAGTAGGATCCTCAGAGGCTGCACGTGATACATCTTTATCAGATATGTGAGAAAGATGAAGATATAGTCCAATCAAGATAGAGATATCTTGATTCTCTCTCTTTATAATAGTGTGTTGTTGTTATTACCAAATAGAAAAGATGGTAATAACACTAATTTTTACTCCCTCGGTATCAATTATAATAATTATAAATATTATAGTAAAAAGAATAATTAAAATACTAAATAATTAGAAAAACAGTATAAAAGTATTTTAATTACTAGACAAGACTTACATATAACCTATAAAATATTTAGTTTTAGTCCTTTTAAGTTTACATTGAGAGAGAATAGTTAGCTACAAGGGATGCCTAGAAGAATTAGTGACTACCCTGACGCTTTTGCAGGATGAAACTTAATAAGTAGTTTTGGATCTATTATAAGTGTAGTTGCTACTTGATTATTCTTATACATATTATATGTACAACTAGTAGAAGGTAAAGCTACATCAAGATACCCTTGGTTAACTCCACAGTTTTATAGTGATTTATTACAGACTCTGCTGAATAGAGCTTATAATTCATTAGAGTGATGTTTAAATAGCCCGCCTAAACCTCACGCTTTTGTGAGCTTACCTCTTCAAAGTAAATATAGCTTAAGTCTTAACTCATGTTTTATAATGTTATGCTCATTGTTTGAAAGCAATAAAGTTTTTTCTTTATTTGATTATTGTGACGCACCCAGACCGTGAGGTATGTATTTTCAAGATAGTGCAACACCACAAATGGAAGGGCTTGTAGAATTACATGATAACATAATGTTTTATTTAGTAATAATATTATTTGGTGTAGGTTGAATATTATTATCAATAATTAGAAACTACACTAATGATAAAGCACCTATTTCTCACAAATATCTGAACCACGGAACATTAATAGAGTTAATCTGAACAATTACACCTGCTTTGATTTTAATACTAATAGCGTTTCCCTCTTTTAAATTGTTATACTTAATGGATGAGGTAAGTGATCCTGCTATGTCTGTATTGGCAGAAGGGCATCAATGATACTGAAGTTACCAATATCCTGATTTCTTAAACAGTGATGAAGAATTCATAGAATTTGATTCATATTTAGTTCCAGAGTCAGATTTAGAGGATGGTGCATTAAGAATGCTAGAGGTAGACAATAGAGTTATTGTTCCAGAGTTAACACACGTTAGATTTATTGTTACTGGAGCTGATGTTATACACAGTTTTACTTGTCCTGCCTTAGGTTTTAAGTGTGATGCATACCCTGGACGTCTGAATCAAGTTTCTGTTCTTATAAATAGAGAAGGTGTCTTTTATGGCCAATGTTCAGAGATTTGTGGTATCTTACACAGTTCTATGCCAATTGTAATAGAGTCAGTATCAATAGAAAAGTTTTTAGCATGATTAGAAGAACAGTAAATACAATACTTTTAAATTATTATATATTAATAGTTAATAAATACTCTACTTTAACCTCTGCACTTACAAGTAATAACATTAAAAATAAATATCTTATAAACCTGAATTTTTAGCTTTAGAGCATATTAACAACAATAAGCCTATTACTAGTAAACTAGTAAATAGTTTATTAGTTAATAAACAAGTTTCTATTAGTCAACAAGACCTAGAAAAGCTCTTAAAAATAGCTAGTGTAGAACTTAAATTGCCTATAAAGGATGAGGCTTAGAAAGGCTATGTTGATTTGCTTGGTAAGCCTAAAACTAGAGGTCGTCGTGCAGGAGTTTACATTTTTACTCATATTCCATCAGGAAACATGTATGTTGGATCTAGTAATAGTCTGTCTAGAAGATTAAATCAATATTTTTATAAAAATCATAGTTTTAATTAAAAAACATCTGTATTGTTGTTACCTTTAATAGAAAAAGATGGATTAAGTGCATTTAAATTAAAAATATTTGTAATGCCATCGCCTATCAATAAAACAATAGATTCACATGTAAAATGGCGTGATTGCCGAAGTTAAACACCGGATGAGTAACTTGCCAAAATCAAGATGACGTGGCAAGTATGGATCTAAACTAATATGAAGTTTATAATGTTTATCTATCTCTTATTAATCATTTGGAGATTATTATTACGAGATCTTTAGGAGCTATTTGATAATAGACAACTTTTTTCTGGAAAGAGCTAGCAGAATGTCAAAACAGAATATTTATACAATATTTAAATATAACAGTAAGCACATTCTTTTATGTTTTTAAAGCTTTATCCTATTTTGGTTATGCTGATGCTACTCCAGTGTTAATTTCTAATGTGGATATGAGTCATGCATCCGTACCTACTAGAATATTAATATAACTTCAATTAATAACAATGAGATTACAGGGCCAGCCTCTTACTTTTTAAGCGCATCTGTATTTTACTGAATTATCTCTAGATGGTTGGTCCATGGATTCGATAATGCAAAAGGATTTCAATGAGATTTTATCTATTTTTACATGCCATGCCCCGACGTATTAGGAGCAGATGGTAATAATAGATTATTACACTTCTTTTTTAAATATGTTAGATAATATTGTATCTATAGTGATACATTCAATGATTTAAAAATAAGCATTGCTGATATCCCCACAATGTAACTTTTTGTTTATCTTGCTTTAAAAAAAGCTAGTTTTAGCTAGCTATCGGCCCATTACTACTAATATTATTTTAAAACATTTTATGTTTTAAATAATATTATTATCTAATTTAAAAATACACACTATTAAACATAATAAACAAAAATATAATGAATTTATCACTAATACTTTTTTTAATAGGGATCTTAGGATTCGTTTTAAATAGAAAAAATATAATTCTAATGCTTATTTCTATAGAAATAATGCTTTTAGCTATTACATTTTTAATATTGGTCAGTTCACTTAGCTTTGATGATATATTAGGCCAAACATATGCTATATATGTTATAGCTATAGCTGGTGCAGAATCAGCAATAGGTTTAGGTATTCTAGTAGCTTTTTATAGATTAAGAGGAAGCATTGCAATAGAATATAAATAATGTATTTAGCTATAATTGTGTTACCTTTATTAGGATCAATAGTTTCCGGCTTTTTTGGTAGAAAAGTCGGAGTTAGTGGAGCACAATTAATAACCTGTAGTTCTGTAATTGTAACAACATTGCTAGCAATAGTTGCCTTTTTTGAAGTAGGTTTAAATAACATACCTGTATCAATACAATTATTCAGATGAATTGATTCAGAATCACTTAATGTACTATGAGGTTTTCACTTTGACTCCTTAACAGTTTCTATGTTAATACCTGTATTAATAGTTTCTTCTTTAGTACATGTATACTCAATAGGATATATGAGTCATGATCCACATAATCAGAGATTTTTTAGTTATTTAAGTTTATTCACCTTTATGATGATTATTCTTGTTACAGCAAACAATTTTTTATTAATGTTTGTTGGTTGAGAAGGTAACCATAAATGCCTTAAATGATTAGATAAAATTGAGAATCGTCACATTTATAGCCATAAAAAGAACTTTAGATTTAATAATGTAAAAAATTATATTTTTAACCAGACTACACGGAGATTTTTTCACACAGAAACAGAAACAGAAACAGAAACAGAAACAGAAACAGAAACAGAAACAGAAACAGAAACAGAAGCTGGTACTAAATTAAGATCTGAGCTACGTATAGGACCACACAATTTTGATGTGCTATCTGTATTAATAGGATCACTATTTGGTGATACACAATTAGAAAAAAGGAAAAATAGTGCTGGCACAAGAATAATATTTAAGCAATCTAACCATAATATAGAATATTTAATGTGATTTCATAAATTTTTTGCTTTCAGAGAGTATTGTAATCAGGATAAACCTAAACTGTTAAGAAAAATTCTTAAAAATAATAAAGTATTATATAGATATCGTGTAAGTAGTTATACTTTTACTAGTTTAAATTGGTTACATGAGATGTTTTATAAGGATAATAAAAAGAGTATACCTTGTAATTTATCAGATTACCTAACTCCTTTAGCGTTAGCTGTATGATTTATGCATGATGGTTCTAAATTATCTAAAGGAGCTAAAATAGCTATTAATTGTTTTACTAGAAATGAGTTACAATATTTGTGCGAAATATTAAAAAAGAAGTATAATTTAGATACAGTTCTACAGACAGGAGGTAAAAATAAAAAGGATAAGGAAATTATATATATAAAAAGTACCTCTATGACTATTTTTTATAAAATAATAAAACCCCATATGTTACCTTTCTTATATTATAAATTAGGCGATTCTTAATTTATCTAGTTATAGTTAGTAATTGATATTATATTTAAATAATCAAAACAGAGAAATAAATATAGTTATATATAACTGACGTAACACAACTATAAGACATAACTCGTCTTGCTTAAGTTATTAATTAATCAATTATTAGCAACATTATTGAAAACGATCAAGTAAATAGAGTTTATTTATAGATCGTCGGTCATGTTTTTGGTCGCGATCGACTAGTTCAATAGTGGGTGCCTGTAATGGTGCTTAATGTATAGTCAGAATCTTTATATTAAAACATATTAGGGCTTTAAGTAAATCCTCTTTGGTATTAAAGTACAGGAAAATAAATATAAGCTCTTCATTTTATGAATTATTTATTTTTAAGATTTGGTTGGAATATGTTCATATCTTTTAGTAAGTTTTTGGTTTACTAGAATAGCTGCAAACCAAAGTTCCATCTCTGCCTTTTTAACAAATAGGGTAGGTGATTGCTTTTTAACTATAGGTATGTTTGCTATACTATGATCGTTTGGTAATCTAGATTATTCTACTGTGTTTTCATTGGCTCCTTATGTTAGTGAAAATATTGTTACTATTATAGGAATTTGCTTATTAATAGGTGCTATGGCTAAAAGTTCTCAAGTTGGATTACATGTTTGGTTACCTATGGCTATGGAAGGTTGGTGTAATCGGGCTTTCCTTAAACTTCACTATATGCGAGAACATCCTGCTTTAATTATTGATCCAGTCAAAAGATATTTCTTGCTAGGAAAAATTCAAGAAGAGGGACAATTCGCAGGAAACTTAATAAATACAGATAAAGCTTCCTCAGAGACTACACGTGATGCGTTTATATTAAAAGATTTTAATTTTATGTTTTGGTTTATAGGTTTTGTTGAAGGGGATGGATCATTTGTAATAAATAAAAATGGATATTTATAATTTAAAGTTATATAATCAAGCTTAGATGCTCAAGTTTTATTTTACATAAAAAAGAGTTTAGGCTTTGGTATTGTAACAATTAAAGACAAAACAAACAATACCCATTGTTTTAGAGTAACGGATAAAAGTGGATTGTTTAAAATAATATCAAGATTTAATGGTAATATCTTTTTAGATGTTAGAAAAAAACAGTTTAAATTCTGAGTAAATGCATATAATAAAATTTATAAGCAAAACATTATTTATCTAGAAAATAATAACAAGCCTAATTTAACTAATTTTTGGTTATGTGGATTTACTCATGCTGAGAGCTGTTTCACTTGTTCAGTGATAGATAAACCAGTTAATGGTGGTTTAGTCAGATTAATTTATATATTGTCTCCAAAAGGTAATTATGATGAAATGCTATATTTAGCTAAAATGTTAAATGGCAAAACACATTCTCTTAATAGTTATGATGGTTACAATGTAACAGTTAACACAACTAGATTATACCTGGTTATTAAATATTTTGATAGTCATCCCCTGAAAACTAAAAAATCTATAGTATATTTTAATTGGAACAAAATGTATAAATTAGTGATAAATAAAAAGCATTTAAGCGATGAAGGATTAAATACTATTAAAAGATAAAAAAAAAAATCTAAAGAGATTAGATAAAATAATATAAATGAAGATATAGTCCGAACAGTTGTGAAAATAACTGAGTGCTTTTAATAAATATATATTAAAAGTCAACAAATTAGCCGACACCTGTTTCCGCATTAATACACGCAGCTACTATGGTAAATGTTTGCCGTGAATTGGCGTAAGCCAATTTATTATGATATCGCTATATGCTGGAAGTACCTTTTATCAATTTTATACATATCTTTGCTGATACAGTATCTCATCTATATTTATTAATAATTTTAGTTTTTAATTGTTGTAATATTGTTTATCAAATATTAACAAAGATGTATAAGAAAATCTTGTGACTTACTTGTAAATATATTTTATACTATTTTAAGTTAAGTAGGGTTAATCAGCAGGTAACTTTATTAAATAAAGGAACCTCAGAGACTGAATGCGATATAACTTTTAATTTTAATGATTATTCAAGTGTTTTACCCAAAATATCCTAAAAGTTGGATAAACGCTTTTTAGAATGACTAGTAGGCTTTACTGAAGGGTATGATTCTTTTGTTATATCAAAAAACAAAGTATATTTTGATCTAACTCAGAATTTAGATGATATATAAGTTCTTTATTTTGTAAAAAAGAAAAAAAAAAAGTTGGATTTTTGTAAAATATTACTTAGAAAGAAAAACTATAGAAATGTAGGAGTAATTTATATTACATCAAAAGATAATTTTACTTGACTTATTTTTATATTTAATGGTAACTTACGTTTAAATTCTAAAAAATAAAGCTTTAAAAAGTGACTACAAGTATATAACAATCAATCTAAACATGATGTGAAATCTATAGATAGAAAACCGAAACCTAGCTTAAAAACTGCTTGATTAAGGGGATTTGTAGATGCTGAGGGTAGCTTTACTGGTAGAATATAATAGTGTAAAACGTATCGCTTAAGCAGAGCTCCACATCTTACTTTTTCAGTATCACAAAAAGAGTTTTATATTTTATCTTTGATTAGCAAAATACTTTTAGGTAATATTAATAAAAATATTAAATACGATAAGTCTTGCAATGGCTGAGTATTTCATATTTTTACTAAGCTTAAGCTTAAGCTTAAGCTAATAAGAGATTACCTTTTGATATATAAATTAAAAACTAAAAAATCTCTTTCCTTTAGTAAATGATGTAAGATTCATGATATGGTTCTTAATAAAACACATCTTTCCATGAATGGATTAGATAATATAGATTTATTAAGCAAATTCATTAATAAACTAATTTCTAAAATTAATCATTAAATATTTAAAGTTAAAGATACAGTCCGAACCATTATGAAAATAATGGTGTGTTATTTTTTTTTTATTTTACTTTTTTTCTTCTTACTGTAGTTTAAACAGTAAAAAAAAAAGACTAGAAAATAACCAACATAGTTGAACTGCTGGTGTGTATTTATTAATGCGAACATCTCCTTTAATAGAATATAGTTCAACAGTTTTGATACTTTGTATGTGAATAGGAGCTATAACTACTGTTTTTAGTTCTCTTATTGGTTTGTTCCAACAGGATATCAAAAAGGTTATAGCTTATTCTACTATGAGTCAATTAGGTATGATGGTTATTGCAGTAGGTTTATCATCATATAACGTTGCTTTATTTCATTTAGTTAACCATGCCTTTTATAAAGGGCTTTTATTCTTAGGTGCTGGTGCCGTAATTCACGCTGTAGCTGATAACCAAGACTTCAGAAAATATGGTGGATTAAGACCTTTGTTACCTCTAACATATTCGGTTATGTTAATTGCTTCTCTTAGTTTAGTAGCCTTCCCTTTTATGACTGGTTTCTACTCTAAGGACTTTATACTTGAATCCGCGTATGGACAGTTCTACTTTTCTAGTACTGTTGTTTATTTCATAGCCACTATTGGTGCTATGTTTACTACTCTATACTCAGTTAAAGTTCTATATTTAACCTTTTTAACTAATCCTAATGGACCTTTAGTTAATTATAAACAAGCGCATGAAGGTGATATATTTATGAGTTTACCTCTAATTATATTGGCTATTTTTTCTATCTTTTTTGGTTATATAACTAAGGATATATTTTTAGGATTAGGTTCTGGTTTCTTTGCAGATAACAGTTTATTTATACATCCTTCACATGAAACAATGTTAGATACTGAGTTTGCTGTACCAACTTTCTTAAAATTAGTACCTTTAGTTTTAACTATATCATTATGTGTAATATCTATAGTTTTATCAGAATTTTTACCTAAAATACTTATCCATTTTAAGTTTACCAGAATGGGTTATAACATATTTAGCTTTTTAAACCAACGTTTTTTGATTGAACTTTTCTATAATAAATATATTACTGGTCTTATTCTTAAACTAGGAGGTCAAACTACCAAAGTTATAGATAAAGGTTCTGTAGAATTATTAGGACCTTACGGACTAGAAAAAGGATTAGTTAATATAAGTAGAAATATTGCTAGTTTAGATACTGGTGTTATTACATCTTATGCTTTATATATATTAGTTGGATTAATTTTTTATATCTTAATACCTTATCTTTCTTTAGCAGATAACAGTTTACTATTGTTAATTTTATTTGGTTTATTTAGCACTATTAAAAATATATAAAGATATTATATATTTCGTCATAACCCCCTTTGTCTTTTTGCCTTTACAAAGTAACTTTTTATTTGGTAATAGTCTTTATAAGAAAAATTGTTATAATTTGTTTAACAATAATATAGATAAAAGATTTTATCTACCTAAATCTAATTTTATATTTAAAAATATTTATAAAGATGTACGCAGTGTGAGATGATATTCAAGTAATAACAATATAACAAAATAAAAAAAAAAAAGCCTCCCCCCCCGTAGGCCGTCTGCAGCACCGTTGTCATTGAAGTGTGAAGGCACAGTCTCGTAGATGGATCTGTTCATGCCTTAAGATGATTATCTATGTCAAGAAAGGAAGAGCGCCGTCCTTCGATGACCCTTTCAAGTTCCAGGGGCCAGAGTATGTCTAGCCAGTCGTCGGTAACCTCTTTTTTTTTTAGATCATAATAAGTTAATTACATGTTAATTAAAAGTTTTATCTAAGTATATAAAAAATAGTCTTTTAAGTAAATCACTAAAGCCAACAGATTTCATTAACAGTTTATTTGACCATTATTTTCACTAATATCTTATTTATAAAGATATTTATCGGTACCTTAATAATAATGGTCGTATACCTAGACAAACTACAATTGCTCTTATTGCTAAAAGACGGTGTTGCTCTACAATGAGAGGGTAGGTAAGGGGTTATTTATAATATATAAATAAATTGGTAATGCAATATATGCATTAACTAATAAGTTATTACTACTACACAATTTTGCGAAAGATACTTTTTTATTTGCTTATAAAATTAGCCTTTTAAAAATAGGTTATATTATAAATATCATGTAACATTATATTTGTTTACTTTTTGCTTACTTATTACAAATGCTGACCCTGATCCTGAGGCTGAGGCTGAGCCTGAACCTGAGGCTGAGCCTGACCTATAAAGTAAAATTGCATCATTCCTAAGGAAGATGCAATTTATCTTCCTGTAAAACCTTTATCTTTAATTAGATATCGATGCATAAATGATCGCATCAAACCAAACTAGAAAAAAAAACAAAAACTATATATGCCTCAATTAATACCTTTTTATTTCATAAATCAAATTACCTTTGCTTTTATACTACTTATTGTAATGATTTACGTGTTTTCCAAATATATCTTACCTAGATTTGTTCGTTTATTTTCAACACGTGTTTTTATAAGTAAATTATAGTAATTATTAAAACAATTACTAACCAGCTTCTCTTTATGTTAAACCTTCAGTAAAACAAGAAATACCAGGTGGTATTTCTTCTTGCGATTCGTATAATGAAAACAAGTAGTTTTCATTTATTAACCACAAGCTATTAACAGTTGATACTAAAATTTTACCTTGTGAAACGAGTCATCTTCATTATCCTTTATAAAAATTAAATTATATATAGCTCAACTCATTTAATAAGGTAAACCGTATAAAGCATAAACCATTAAAAACATCACGCTAAACTGGAAGATATTTTTTTTTTAATGGTAACATATTTTCTAGCATCTTGTACATATTTAAATAAATATTATAATAATTATTAAAAAGTGAAATCCAATTTAGACACAGAAATTGCCAGTCCCTTAGACCAGTTTGAAGTTAGAGACTTATTAAGTTTAGACGCTCCTATCTTAGCTAATTTACATATATCTTTAACAAATATAGGATTATATTTAACAATTGGTGCTTTAATTGCTTTAAGCTTGAAGATATTAGCAACTAACTATAACAGAGTAGTTTCTAATCGTTGGTCTGTTAGCCAAGAATCAATATATGCTACTGTACATAGCATAGTTATAAATCAAATAAATACAAATAAAGGGCAAATATTTTTTCCTTTTATCTATGCACTATTTATATTTATCTTAGTAAATAATTTAATAGGAATGGTTCCGTATAGTTTCGCTTCAACTTCCCACTTTATACTGACATTTTCCATCAGTTTTACAGTAGTTTTAGGTGCAACTATATTAGGCTTCAATAAACATGGTTTAGAATTTTTTTCTTTATTTGTACCAGCAGGTTGTCCTTTAGGTTTATTACCCCTATTAGTATTAATAGAGTTTATATCATATTTAGCTAGAAATGTTTCACTTGGACTTAGATTGGCAGCGAACATACTTAGTGGACACATGCTACTTAATATTATATCTGGTTTCACTTATAATATAATGACTTCAGGGTTTATATTTTTTTTTTTAAGTTTAATACCCTTAGCATTTATTATAGCTTTTTCTGGTTTAGAATTAGGTATCGCATTTATCCAAGCGCAAGTTTTCGTAGTTTTAAGTAGTAGCTACATTAAAGATGCTCTTGATTTACATTAAAAGTTGATATTTTACACCTTAAATAATATACAATAACATTACGGTGTAGGTTTTTAAAAAGATAAAACTATAAAATGTATTTAAGCCAAAAACAAAATCTGATCTACGCATTTAGATTTGTAACATTATTTTTAATTGCTTTCATTTTTTTTTATAGTGCTTATTTACAAATTCTGTTAAATAGAACTTATAACTCACAGGAGTGATGTTTAAACCGTGCAGCTAAGCCTCATGCATTTGTTAACTTACTTTTTAAATTTAAATATATGGCAATTATAAGTTATCTAAGCTTTTTAATATATAATCTTTTATATAGCTATATTATAAGCCAAATTATAAACTTAGGATTATTAGGTAAATAAGTAAAATAAAACTTTTAAAACTCTTTTAAAAATAAAATTTTGCATATACACTTATCCTTGGAACATTATTTTTTTTTCATCGTTTTTTTTTTATTAGAGGTTATTGCAACATTGCTATATTGTATTGATGGAGAAACAGACAAATTAAAAAAAAAATAAAGAAATGTTAAAGTTAATAGTTCTATTTCTGGTGATACAGTGAGTTTGCAATCTGAATCTGTAAATATTAATGTACCTCAGCACTTACTTAAAATTGTTGGTCTAGGTGACACTAACTAGTTTAAACTTTAATAAAATTATTAAAAACATGTAGTTAACCCTATATAAGCTTTTCAATATTTACAAAACACATTATTTGTACTTAAATCTTTTTTAGCTAACTTAGATGATCTGCGTTCTGGTTTAGATAATGTCATAATAACTATTCAAGATTAAAGTTAGTACCCTAACTTTTACCTAATAATATAGCTGGTAAATCTTGTGCGCTTTGTAGAAGAGATAAGCATATCATCTTTTTTTTTTATTTTAGCTGTAATTTAACTGATATATTTAATACTTTAAGTATATAGACGTCTTTTAATTTTAAATTTACATCTTTGTTATTTATTATTTACACAATAAACAAGAAAACTCTATATTATTTTTATCTCTTTTCTAAACCTATAGAATAAACAAGTTTAGTTTAAATTAATGTAAATTTATATATATTTTTTTTATACTTTTTTTAACATTAAACGTATTTTTAAAATTTAAAATATATTAAAAATAAAATACTTGTTTATTTTTTGCTTACTTATTACAAATGCTGACCCTGATCCTGAGGCTGAGGCTGAGCCTGAACCTGAGGCTGAGCCTGACCTATAAAGTAAAATTGCATCATTCCTAAGGAAGATGCAATTTATCTTCCTGTAAAACCTTTATCTTTAATTAGATATCGATGCATAAATGATCGCATCAAACCAAACTAGAAAAAAAAACAAAAACTATATATGCCTCAATTAATACCTTTTTATTTCATAAATCAAATTACCTTTGCTTTTATACTACTTATTGTAATGATTTACGTGTTTTCCAAATATATCTTACCTAGATTTGTTCGTTTATTTTCAACACGTGTTTTTATAAGTAAATTATATTGTTTTAAATCAGTTAAAAACTTTTTTAAAACTTGACTTAAAAATTTAACAATAATAACTCTTTTTTGATTTACTGTATCCTTTACTATAAGCTTGGTGGTTGGTCCATTTTTTAGAACTTTTATAAACATTATTGTATTATCTCTATATGATTTATACAAAAACTGAAATAAAGTATTAACCTTTTGTAGAAATAGTAGTAAAAAACAAGTCTTTTTTGCCTTTAAAACTTATGTAATATCTCGAATATTTAACTATATTTTTGCTATTATAACTTTTGAATTGTATATGTGAATACTTGATACATATTTTCCTACATTTAAGGAAACAATAGTAAATATTATAACATCTATTATTAAAGAACTTTTAGATGTGTTTTACGAAATATATATACCAAAAATTGAAATTCTGTATTGTTCTGATAATAGTTCTTATTCTGAAGGTGATACAGTTGGAGGTAACCATGGTGGGAATTATGAGTCTGAGAATGACGATAGTCAAGACAATCATGAAGATGGTCCTTCTGCATATTCAAATGATGGTAATTTAGCGGAATCTTCTCAGGATTTAATAAGGAGACAATATGATTCTAATGATCCTCAAACCTGAAATACAGAGCATATGAATGATTATTCATGTGAACATTACGGACAAATGACTGAAATACCTACAGGGCATACTGGGAGTGTAAGGTGTGAACGTGATGATGGTCCAGGTGGAACAGGCTGAACAGGTGGAGCACACGACACTGTAGAAACCGGTGGTTGAACTTGTTCATCCTGTCAATTGGATATTTGTAATGTTTGTGCAGAAGATGAGGTATCTAGAACTGGGCATATTGATGGTAAAGCTTCTTATTCTGTAGAAGATGGCTATGCCTATGAATCTAATCCCACACCTCAAGATGATGCAAGTGATCAAGCTACACAAGAAGAGACACAAGATGATGAAGGCTATGATGATAGCTAGTGTGTTTTGTGTTCATTATAATTACTATTGTTAATAGAAGGTGTTATTTCTTTTTATTAGCCAACTATTTTTAACATAAATATGTTATGTTGTTACAACAATTTGTTTATCTTGCCTGTTACTTTAGAGGATGGTGTGAGTAATTCTGTTACATTAGATATCGTTGTGGTTTTCTTAAATCCTAATTTAATTTTATATATACGTCCTTTTTGCATTTTCATTTGCATTTTCATTTGCATTTTCATTTGCATTTTCATTTTCATCGTTCGGTCGTGTTTGTTATGGTTTTTTTAGTTTTATGTTATTATGCTCAGCTTTATGTTTTTAGTCGTGGCTTTCAAAAATAAAAATAAGCTCTTAAAAAAAAAGTAAGAGTTTTTCTTATTGGTAAATATTTATATAGAACCTTGTATAAGATATTATATCTTTTATTAATCTAGTATTGTATGTTGTTCTTTTATAGATATGCAATAAAACTTGTAGTTATTATTATCTAAATTTTAATTACATAATTGAGATCTTTATCTATATTGTATACGTATATTTAAAGCGTTAATATTATTATTATTTTATTATGTGTTTTAATATTTAAATCGTATGATGTATATTTCTAACAATTCGCAACAAGTGTGAAAAAAAAAAAATGCTGTTTCTTGTTTAGAGTTCTTTGTTATTATTATTATTAAAAATAATATAAGTGCCAAAGCTATTAAGGTTAATTTATCTTTGTGAGAGTTAAGTACTTTAATGAGACAAAAGATGAGCTTTTTTAATATTTATTAAAAGTTACTTGTAAAGCTATTAGTATAAAATCAGTAATAATAATAGTAACTGTAAAAAAAAAATTTTTTTTGTATTGTTTTTTTTAGTTAGATATTTTATACACAATAACACTGCACTAATTTTAGTTGTTTAAACATATTAATAATCTAACCAGATGTTAGAGTAAACAGTATACAGTAAACAGTCAATAGTTAACTGTGCGGTCAACAGTTAATTGTATACAGTCCAGATGCCGGGAGGCCGGCCGGCAGGCCGGTCAGAAAAAAAAAAGTCTAACCTAAAACTAGGCAACTAGAGTTTTTTTTTTATCTAGAGATCTAGAAAATCCAAGATCTCTAGATATTTGTCAAATTAATTAATATTTGGGATTAAACCCTATATTTACTTAATATTTGATTGATTTCTAGAAAAGTAAACAAATAAAATAAATTAAAAAAAAAAATGAGAATTTTAAAAAGTCATCCTTTATTAAAAATGGTAAATTCCTACGTAATTGATTCTCCACAGCCATCAAACATAAGCTATCTTTGAAATTTTGGTTCTTTATTAGCCCTATGTTTAGTTATACAAATAATAACAGGTGTAACTTTAGCAATGCATTATAATCCTAGTGCCTTAGAAGCATTTAATTCAGTTGAGCATATTTAAAATTCCGCATAATGTGCTCTTTAAACCGAGCTGTATGCTGGAAACTCCCTTAACATAGAGGACAATCAGCAGGAAACCAAAGTAATAATAATTTACTAGTAGGATCTTCAGAGACTATACGCTTGGCATACTCTATATAGATAATAATAGAGATGATTATATAGTCCAACTGTGATTGAAAAATTATAGATAGATGTGGTTAATTATCTATACCTTTTAATAGGTATAAGTTTACTATTCTTTATTTATGTATCGGGTAATAAAAATAAAATGGGATTTTCTCATTTTTCTACTATTTCCTATAAAAAGTCTGAATTAGACACAGAAAACTCCAGATTATCTGGTGTCTCTGACGATTTCTTGTTTTGATTTTCAGGATTTACTGATGCAGAAGGTAACTTTTTAATTACTTTAGATCGTAATTATGTAAAATTCAGATTTAAAATATCATTACATCTTGATGATATTGAGGTTCTTCATACCATAAAATCTAAGTTAAATATAGGAATTGTTATAGTAGAAAATAGTAGAAATCGTTGTTCTTTTATTGTAGAAAATTATACAGATATAAAAAATGTAATATGTCCTCTTTTCAATCGTTTCTGTTTACACACTAGTAAAAGATTAGATTTTGAAGACTTTGATAAGGCTGTCCTTATTAAAGATTACATCAAAAAAAATCTATCTGATGTTGAAATGGAAAGAATCATATCTCTTAAAAATGGTATGAACTCTAAAAGAGAGATATTTACATATCAAGTTACAAATTCTCAAATTATAATAAACCCTAACTGATTCATAGGATTTCTAGAAGGTGAAGGTACTTTTGGTATTAAAACAGGATCTGCTTTGTATCTACAAGTAGCTCAAAAAAATACAAGTCAAGAAAGTTTAAATGCCATAACAACCTTTTTAACTAGATTACCTAGCAGTGTTTTACAAAATAGTAAAATATTGCCTTTGAATGTAGTAAGTACGGTTAATGTAAAAACAAATGTAGTATCTTTGGTTGTTAATAGTGTAGACAGTCTATATTACTATTTATTGCCTTATTTAGATTCGTCTAATATGTATGCACGTAAAGCTATAGATTTTAAATTATGAAGAGTGGCTTTATTGTTAAAAATACATGGTTACTACTTTTTACCAGAAGGTAAAAGATTATTTCTGGATATTTCAGACATTATTAACAAAAGATATGCGACAACACCTACTAAAGATATAGATGAAATTATTGCAGGTGTTTTTGAAAGATCTCAATTTATATTAGCTAAAGATCCTCTCTTTGATGTACAGGCTAATATACCTTATGTTGATCATGTACGGGCTATTAGTATAGCTAATAGATCTGAAAAGCCAAAGACTGTTTATATATATGAAGGTAAAAATATGATTAAAGGTTCTCCTTTTACTTCATACAGTGCCGCACATAAATCATTGGGATTAAAATCTAGTAGTAATACATGTAATCGTTACATTGATACAAATAGATTGTATAAGAATAAATATCTTTTCTCTTCTAATCCTATAGATAGTACGTCTAAAAATTAGAACATAGTAGATAATTAACACTCTTTGATTATGCGTGATGTAAATAATGGATGATTAATACGTTATTTACACGCTAATACAGCTTCAGCTTTCTTTTTTATAATATACCTACATATAGGTAGAGGTTTATATTACGGATCATACAGAGCTCCTAGAACATTAGTTTGAACTATAGGTACAGTGATCTTTATTTTAATGATGGCTACAGCCTTTCTGGGTTATGTTCTTCCTTACGGGCAAATGTCTTTATGAGGTTTTTAAAAAAGCCTCAAATGTATAATTTTATAATATATAACTTTAGGCAAGTAATTAATTTACTTGTTATTTAAACCATAATCTTGACTTATATATATCTTTTATAATAGTATTTTTAATGAAACTTTTTTATCTGATCCTTTAATAGAAGGAACCCTCTATGGCCTGAGCTTAGGACTAAAAGCTTGTATTATGATTTTCGTTTTTATATGAGCTAGAGCTTCTTTCCCTAGAATACGGTTTGACCAATTAATGTCATTCTGTTGAACTATACTTTTACTTATAGTTATAGCCTTTATTATTTTAGTTCCTTGTATTTTATATAGCTTTGAGATAACACCTAGTAATGTGTATTTACTAAAACAACAATAACGATAAAAATAACAATTACAATTATTGTTAACAATATTTTGTATTTTTCATAAAAGTATTTTTTTTTAGAGATAAAATTATCTAATAAGGATGTTTCTTTAGTTAATGTACATAAATAGCGGTTAGATAAGCTATGTAAATAATTGGCCATGTAGATATATGTGGTGTTACAAAAGATCGTTATACCTTAGCGATCTTGTGGGAAATTTTATATATATTAAGAAAAAATTAAATATGACATCATACATTAACATGGAAGTCATTAGAGTGGCTCTTAACAGAGTGATCGACTCTAAAAGTCCTAAAGATGCTAAAGATTCTAAAGTTTCTCATTATGAACATACAGTTGGAACAGTATCATGTGCTCTTTTACAACACTATTTTCCTCTGGCAAATGGATGAATTATAACACCAGAACAGCGTCAAATCCACTTAAAAAAACCTGATTTTGTAGTTGAAAAATTATCCAATAAAGACCTTATACCGCATATCTTTGTGGAATGCAAAAAACATAAAGGAGATTCATTTGATAAGATCATGCGTCAAGTATCAGTTGCTGCAACTATGGCTGCTGAATTTAAATCACAAGATGACTTTTCTGTATTTGTAATAGCATGCCGTGGGCTGGAAATTGCGTTTTTTGAATATTATAACTACCATACTGTTTTAGATGAATCCAATATTTATCATTACGAGGGGTTGATTCCTTTGACTTGTCCCTTAGATAAACAGGAAGATTATTTTAGAAAACTTACTCCTTTAACACTAACTTCAATACCAACATCTCAAGACGAACTAACTAACCTTGGAGTAAAAAGTTCTCGAGAAATGGAGCATTCTTATATCTGGGATTTGTCAAATGCAAAGCATCAAAACTATATCCATATGCTATTCCTTCATATGATTCAAGGTAGTCCAAGACAACATGTTATAGGCTAGTTCAATAGTCTAGTAAGATCATGTTTCAGATAATATTTTATCAGATTATCTTTAAAAATTATTACAAATATTTAAGATAAAATTAAGTTATATATATTATAAAATTATAGATAGTTACATAATGACGTATAAAGCAATATTTACTTAAAATTTATACAATAAATTATGTAGCAATGCTAGTGAAAACGGTTAAAAGTGTTTGTTTTGCATTAAGACCGTCGGTAGAGTAAAATATCGCTACAGACTGGTTCACTGGTGGGTGTCTGCTTATTTATTTTTTGCATCTCAGCGATCAAGAAAATAAATACTATGATGCTTAATGTACAGTCGGAATCCTTTTTAATTATATTTAATTAAACACAAGGCTTTATACTGTATTTAAGAACAATCCTTTTTAAATGAGTATATAGTACAGGGTTTGTTTGTTTTAAACATAAAAGTCTCAAGACTAGAATAGACAAATTAAGGATTTGGCCACAGTTATTACCAATCTTATGAGTGCTATACCATGAGTAGGACAAGATATAGTTGAGTCAAAAAACAAAACAGAATTGCCTACAATAGGCACTATTAGTCCCCATGCACTAAAAAAAGGAAAAAAAGAAAGATGAAATAAATCTGAATTTCTTTCTATTCCTTACACATTTATAGCAATGTTAGTTGGTTTAATAGATGGGGATGGATATATCCTTATACATAAAACAGCTAAGGGTTATATAAAAATTAATCTAACTATTTCATTAAATATAAGGGATTTATCAGTTTTACAATATATTAAATCTGTATTAAATATAGGTGAAATAACAACTTACCCAAAAGGAAAAAAGCCTGATACTTGTAAATTAATAATTAATAAAACTGATTTACAAGAAGTTTTTTTTCCATTATTATTACACCAAAAAATTTTCTTTTTAACTGATACACGTAGAGATCAGTTTGAGAAAGCAATGTTTATATTAGAAAATGAAAAAAAAATGTACTATGAAATACCTGAAATTGTTCCTATTGTATTTAAATTACCTGAAACTGCTCTAGATTATCAAGGTTTATCTTTTTTTAAAGATTGGATTGTTGGATTTACTATAGCTGAAGGTTCCTTTCTGGTAAAAGTTAATAAAGATGCTTGTTTTCAGTTAAAACAAAAAATACATGTATTATTGTTTGATGCCTTTAAGTTAGTATTTGATAGCAATCCTAAAATAGGAAAAGATAAAAATATTTATAATTCATTTAGTGTAAGTTCTAAATCTGATATACAAAAGGTGATTAATTTTTTTTCATTTTCAGGTCATCAACCTTTAATTGGTCACCAAGGTATACGATATATACAATGGTTGACTTATTTACGTAATAGTGCACGATATTGTAATCTAAAATTCCCTTAATAAATCTTGACTTTGCTTAATGCAAATTATAAAGACTAATAGTATATGTTCTGTAGTATAGGCTCCTTAAAACAGTAATGTTTTAAAGGCAAATGAGGTGAATTGCAAAAACATTCTAATTATTTCTCCCTTAATTAAAATTATTTGCAGCGAAGTTTGATATGGTAATTACAAAGTAATCTTTGTTTCGGTTTCGTTTGTTTTATCCTAAAAAAATCTGCCGTGCATTTTTGCAGGGCAGGGCTGAGCAGAAAGCATAGATAGAATAAAACAAGCAGTGTATCAAAAACGTTCAACGACTAACAAGTGAGTTATACCAACAATAATCTTGACAAGAGTGCCCACAACCTAGTTATAGATAGGTTGAAGAGATAGTCTAAACATTGCTGAGAGGCAATGAAGATAAAATTAAATATTTTATCAGTAATATGTTGTTATATGGGGAGGTTTTAGCGTTAATAATGCTACTTTAAATAGATTTTTTGCCTTACATTTTGTATTACCTTTTGTGTTAGCTGCTCTAGCCTTAATGCACTTAATAGCACTTCATGATAGTGCTGGTTCAGGTAACCCTTTAGGTGTTTCAGGTAATTATGATAGATTACCTTTCGCCCCCTATTTTATATTTAAAGATCTTATAACTATCTTTATTTTCATCTTAGTTTTATCAATTTTTGTATTTTTTATGCCTAATGTGTTAGGAGACAGTGAAAATTATGTTATGGCTAATCCTATGCAAACTCCACCTGCTATAGTTCCTGAATGATATTTATTGCCATTTTATGCTATTTTAAGATCAATACCAAATAAATTATTAGGTGTTATTGCTATGTTTTCTGCAATTCTAATTTTATTGGCTATGCCATTTACTGATTTATCTAGATCAAGAGGTATACAATTTAGACCTTTAAGTAAAATTGCCTTTTTTATTTTTGTTGCTAATTTCTTAATATTAATGCAATTAGGAGCTAAACATGTTGAATCTCCATTTATAGAATTTGGACAGATTTCTACTGTAATCTATTTTGCACATTTCTTAATAACAGTACCTGTAATTAGTTTACTTGAAAATAGTTTAATAGAGTTAGCTAGCAATAAAAATGGTACAATATCTATATCTGAAGAAATGAAGGAGGAGGAGTAGGAGGAGGAGGAGGCAACAGAAAACCATAGTCCTGCTAAACCTTTGGCCTTTCTAAGTTTACCTATGCAGAGTGGAATAAGATTTAATTTTAAACGTTTAAATTTAAATCTTAGAAAAATATTTACTCTTAAAAATATTATTCCATTAGGTTTAGGTATACTTTCTGCCTGATTTGTTAGATTATCTTTTATTAGTATGGGGGCAAACTTAGATGTATTTAGAGATTTCTATACTACAATGAGTACAGTTTCTGTTACAGGTCTTATTACAAAAGAGGTTTTAGGTGAACTGCTTGTCTATTGTGCTGGGGTTTCAGGAGCTAGTGACGGTAGCATGCCTGGTTTAGGTGAAGGAAATAATGCAGGAGGAAAGAATCCAGGAGGAAACCCAGGAGGAAATAATCCAGGAGGAAACAATCCATGAGGAAGCCCAGGAGCTAAGCCAGGAGCACTAAATGTAACAAATTCTTGGGGTGATCCTAATCAGCCTGCAGCTGGTCCAGATACTAGGACTTTGCAAGTTAATGATCCTCTTGGTCAACTAAATGTAGGGTATGATGCTAAGCTTGGAGCTACTAACCAACCTTATGCTAGAAACTTAGCTGATGCTCTTGAGCATCAATTCGCTCAAGTTAAACACCCTTTGAGTAAATATACACTTGACAAAAAGCAATGAAATTTTTTAAAAGGTTATTTGGATACAAATGTTCCACATAAACATGACGAAATATGGGGGTAACGATGAACGTGCATCAAATCCTAGATACTCTTCCTTAGGTAACACTGATGCATTAAGAAGATTACTGCGTACTGCTAAATAAAATAGCAATGTTTATAGAGTTTTGTTATATGCTAAAGATTTAGTTCTAAAGATTAGATAATATAGATACAAAAACAAACCCTTTATTTATTAATAATAAATAAATAAAATGGCGATTATATCATATAAATAATACAAAAGTTATATATATAGTTACATGATAAAACAACGAAGCAATTTTTACTAAAAATTTATATTGTAAATCATGTAGCAATACTAGTGAAAACGGTCAAAGATGTTTGTTTTTAATTAAGACCGTTGCTATAGTATGTTTCACTTCCCGATCCTAACAATAACAGGGGACGGTTTAGCATTAGCTCTTTTACTTTTAGTTTGTCCTATTGTGATGGTTTGTTATTTTAGCACTTTAGATGGTGGGGATCCTTCTACTGATACAGCAACTGTTTTAGAGCAATTACACGTTCAACTTTCTAATCTAATAGAAAGAAGGGAGGAAATGCTTGATGAACTAAGAAGAGCTATGGCTTGGGAATAGATGTTTGATCGTCAGGAGGAAGATGTAGCTAATGGTATTTCGGTTAACCCTCTTATTGTTAATGAAACCGGTTAAACTCCTGAACATCGTCTTGAGTCTGCAACTTGTGCAGTAGCACGTCTTTTAGATAGAACACGGTCAGTAGAAGCCGAGATTACAAACCTAGATCCTAGTTTTGTGTCACAAATTGAAGGTTAAATTTTAGTTTATAGTAAATTTACTAGTAAGTCTGGTGCAGTAGTTTTTATTTAGTTTTGCTTAGCTCTTAAAAAAAAACTAAAGCTTTTATAGCTCAACGGTAGAGCTAAATACTGTTAATATTTAGACAGATGTTCGATTCATCTTAAAGGCTATACAGCTAGTTAGTTAATTGCTATAAGGAAAAACAGCTAAAGTAAAAAGTTAAATCTTTTTCTTTTTACTTAAATTTATATAAGTGCGTTAGCTGAATGGTTACAGCATTGTGCTACGGACACAAGAGTTACAAGTTCAAATCTTGTACGCGTTTCTTATGTTTATCTGTTTTTATATGGCTATTTCTCTATTAAATATACATAGTTAGCATACTAGCTAGCTTTTTACTACATTAACTATTAAACTCTCATAACAGGTAGTTGATATTGTTCTTTTCTTCAGAATTCTCTTAAAAGAGAGAAAAAAAAGATATGTAAAAGTGAGAGATAAAAAACAATTTTTTTATAAAAAAAAAATATCATGTACAGTTTATTTATTTTAAACGAAACCTTCACTAATGGTTACAGAGCTGCATTATTTACTTTTTTAGGAATACGTATGTGGTTTTCATCTTTAAATGCAAAAAATCTAGGAACAAACGTTATAACTTTTATATCTGAAAAAAAAATATTTAATCTTAATACATTTAATAATTATAGATATGCAGGAAAAGGAAATACATTTGACATTCTCTTATTAACTACTTCTATTAGATCTTGGGGAGATATTTTAATATTATTTATTTGCATAATTGTTTTTGTATATATTATTAGGGATTTTCTAAGTTATGTTAATTTTCTATTTGATATTTCCTTGGGTAGAGTATCACTTTATGTTTTATTCTCTATGTATATCTTTGACTGTTTCAAAGATTGTATTTATTATCTTCTTGAATTCTCTATACATTACCGGGTATGTTGTGTTTTAATAAAAGAAAACGGGATTAAAGCACTTCCTATTGTTATATATATATACTATTCTCTAATGGATTTTATTAAGAATTGTTGATCTAGTTTGGTATTTTTATATATTTTTTGTATAATTGTTGCTTATTGTTTTCCGTTATTCTTAGGTGTTTTATATGTATTAAGCTCTATTTTTCTTTTATTCTCTAGTATATTATTATTTACTTATATAAATTTTATTAATTTAGATTTTAAAAATAAACATACTTATTTCTATTATTTATTGTCTGGTTTATCTATTATTTTAATTGCTTTCTCTCTTTTATTTGCTAAACATGCTATATATCATCTACATTTATCATATATACAAATGTGTAAAGGGAATAGTGGAGATAAGCCAACAAGTAATGATAATGGGAGTCATAATAACGGGTCCCAGAATAATGGGGGTCCTAATAATGAAAAAGCTAATTACTGTGGTAGTAATAACGATAAAAATGATAATAAAGGAAAAAAAAAAGAGTATATTTCTACTGGGCCAAATGAATATGTAAAAGAAAAAGAGGAATATAATAAATTACAAGAACGTTTTGAACCATCTTTGGATTTGTTAATTAGTCCTGAACCTAATGAATACTTAAATGATATTAAAATTGGATTGGAAAAAGTAAATAAACCTGGAATTTCTTGATTAGAAAAGGTGAAAAGTTATTTTGATGCAAAGGATGCAGGAAGAGAAGCTAGTACTGAAGATGTAAATGCTTTTGATAAACGTAAGGAAAGATATTTAAGTCATGCAGCTAATGAAAACTGAAAAGGACCTCATGTTAACTTTAATGATCCTTCAAATGTACGTAAAGTGGCCGAAAAAGATTTACAAGAACTTAAAATATCTAAAGAGAAATCTGAAAATATTGTAAAAGGTTTAGAAAAAGAAAACTTTACTGCTCCTGATGCTAAAGCTAATTTTTATAAACGTCTTGATGAAATCTTAGCTGAACATCATTCAAAACATGATGAATTCTATAAAAAGAAGGATATACGGGATAAGGCCTTTATTGATTCCTGATCTAAAGAAACCTTAGATTATATGATAAGAGGAATGAGAGAAAGTAGAGAAAAACTAGAACAAGATATAAAAAAAAGGTTAAAAGATAATATAAATACTTAATATACACTAATTCTAAGCAAGTGAATAAAAATCATAGTTTAATTAGTATAATATTTTATATAAAATCTAGGATTGTTTATATATATTAAAAATAAGTCTTAGTTTAACCGTAAAGCTACTATTGTTTATAGTCTCAAAGGTATTAAATCAAGAGTAATATAAGTTGAAATCTTATATACTTAAAATGATAAATAAGCTGAAGAATAAACCAATAAATGCGCATAAAATTAGAAGTTGTTTTTGTATTATTAAATAATCTATAACTTGAATAAGTTGTGTTTTACTTCTTTTATTTCAACCCCCACTTAGTTTCTATCTTTAGTTTATTTTGGTTTCTTTTGGATTTAGGTATGTTATTTTTTATGTGCCACTTATATCGGTTACTAGACTTTGCCTAAAAAAAAAAAAAATGAAACTTAAAGATACTTTTAAATCTTTAAATTACTCTTCAAATAAGAGATTCGCAGAACTTCCTAAATTACCTTTTTATTTAGTTATGCGAAAAAAAAATCTTTTATACTAAAATTAATTTTAAGTTTAATTAAACCTTCATATTTTAAGCCTAATTATTGTATTATTTAGGGTTATGTTGGTTTAAAACCTAGACTTCTAGATAAAATTTTATTTATAAAATTTTTAAGTAAATATTTTTTTTTATTCTATTTCTAGTTTTAATAATTCTATTATTGAATGATTTAGTGAGAAAATTCTTTCAGTAGTAAAAAAAGTTAAATATTTAATTTAAAATTTAGATGATCAAATTTATTTAGGTGATAAATCTAATAGTACTAAAAATAGTATTAAAAGTATTAATAAACCTGAAAGTTATAAAGATATTATCTCAATGATGAATAATCTTGGGGGTAATAACCAAGGTAATAATCCTGCCCAACCTAACAATCCTATATTACCATTAATGAGAGATCTAGATCAAGCATAACATCAATTAGATTTATTTGAGAATGAATTGCGTCCATTACGTTAAATATCACTTAATACAATAGGTATTCAGCCTATGGGTGCTTATTATGATATATATATATATATATGCGCTTAATCATGAATCATTTACTGCATCCTGACCTTAATAATATGGGAAATACATTTCATCATGTTCCTCGATATCTTATACCTGAACTTAAAAGTATAATAGATGCTATAAATACCAAATGATAGCTTAACGAAGCCCTTCAAATTAATATTCACAGCATTTCGGCTAGTATTATTAGGCTATATCCTGGTTTTGTGCATCATAGACACTATTATTTTTTTTAGGGATTATGCTTGGCCTTGTTTCTTAGACGATAATCGTGCTTGACCACCTCAGCTTGATCATCTTGGCTTGCTTGGACGTAATAGATATTTATTTCCTAGGGGAGACTAAGTTTTTTAATTTTTATAGTTATAAAACAATGGTAAGAGCAACATTTTTTTTTACAAATATAAACGTAAAAAAAGCATATACACGTACTTTACACACAGTTTTACTAATTAGATATGTAATTCTGATTTAACTATATCTAACTAAAGATATGTAGTAGATGGCTATACGTTTTTATCGCAGATCGTTCCTGATTTAAACTTGGATATTCTCCAGCAAGTAAAAACAAAAGTACGATTATGCGTTTAAATTGTAAGATGTAATTGGCCATATTACGGCAGGGTAGATTAGTGGATTTATATCTAATTACTTTTTTTTTTCTTTAACATCTATTACTTGTGTATAATTTATTCAATTTATATATAGTGTAACAGCCGTTTTTTTTTATTTGTAAGATCCGTACAGATCTTTATAGTAAAAAAAGGGATATGTTGTAGATGGCTCTACAATTTGATTGCAGATCAAAAATAAGGGGTTCGATTCCTCCGTATCCCTCTAGCCATGCTTCATTCTAAATACAAACAAGTATGGTTTAATTGTTCCATATAGTCATATCCATTGCTTAAAAAAAAAATATCTCTAAATATTAATGAATAAATTGTAAATAGTTTAAAAGTAATATTATCTATCCTTTTAGTTTTTTGTAAAAAAAAACAAATCCTCACATAAAAAAAAAAAATACAATTTAAACTAGTAAAAGGGTACCTTTATAAAATAATATTTTAATATTAAAAGAAATGATACAAGCAGCAAAAATTATTGGAACAGGATTAGCTACAACAGGTTTAATAGGTGCCGGTGTAGGAATTGGTGTAGTTTTCGGTGCATTAATATTAGGTGTGGCAAGAAACCCTTCACTAAGAGGTCAACTGTTTTCATACGCAATATTAGGTTTTGCTTTTTCAGAAGCTACTGGTTTAAAATAAAGCGAATAGATCAGTATAAATGGGGTGAATTGCAAAAAAGATTTAATTATAAAGTTAATTTGCAGCAAAGCTTAACTTAACATCAAATAGTTTATATTTAAAATAATCCTATTTGTCGAGTTATGAATGTTCAACGACTAGTAGATGAGTAATGTTAACAATAATTCTACCATAAGTGCCCTACAACTAAATTATAACCCAGACAACGGTTTACTTGAACACATAGTCTTACCAACAATGCGAATTGTTGAAACAAGGATAAATAACCTTGTGATACAATATATTGTATTCGCTCTTATGATGGCATTTTTATTATTATACGTTGTCTAATAAGATGTTAGCCACTACTTTGGTTTATTTAAAGGTTTATAGTGTAAAATCACTAAAACATATAAAAAAAAATTTTTTTTTTGTGCTTAATAATATACAAGCGGTCTTTAAATACGCTATAAAAATATATACAGATCCTTTAAGTAAAGCTAACTCTATACATGAATAAGATAACGGTAAAGTTAGTATATATTCATGGGCTTAATAACGAACGTTAACAATTACTACTGTTTATAAATCAATATGTAAAACTGTTACTGCTGTTAACTCTGAGATAAAAACTAGTTTACGACATGAAAAAGAACCAAAATAAAAAGGTGTTAAAACCCCATATAAAGATATATATATTTTAATAAAAAAAAAGTTAGTATAGGGCACTTATTATATATAATTTTAGAGCCAGCGCATCTTCTACATATATAAATAAATATTTTATATTTCCAATATTTATGTAACAAAATAATGCATATTTATTATATAAATTTCTTTATACATTTGTTTTTTTTTAGTGTGTTAAGGTTGTTAGTTCAATACGAACTATTTGCTTATTATTTACGAAATAAACTTGATTTATTTTTAAAAATTAAACACATTTACTTTAAAGTATTTTTCTGTGGTTTTTTTAATTTTATTATTTACCTTATCTTTATTTGATTTAGATCCTTTATACTGTATACATGGTGACTAGGAAATATAGTCAAGGTAAAGGTATATTTTAAGTAAATAATATTAAGGTTACTGGTTTATATGTTGTAGTGAAATAAACTCAATATTGTGCAGTTTATATTGGTGGATTGGAAGCTGCTTATAGAGTTGCGTTGCAACTCTATAAAAGTTATTTTATACCTGCAGGTGGTAAGGCTTTAATTGCTCTAGGTTCAGGGGGCTGTTTCATTGATTCAATTTAAGATGGTTCAAAATAAATTTTCATCTAGTAGTGGATAAAATAGTGTAGTACTAGAAGCAGATAGTGTAAAAACTAACGCAGCTGTTTCCTCATCTTTTTAAGATGTGGGTTTGCTGGATGGTTAGCTCACTAAATCTATTTTAGAAGCTGGTGTCGGTATGGGGGATAAAGATTAAGATGTTATATCTTTACTTATCATATTTTTACTAATTAAATATATTAGTAAAGATAGCGGGAAGATAAATTTTTATTTTTCTAAAAAATTGCCTTTTCTTGATTAGAATAAATACATGTTAAACAAATTACTTGTATTGTAAAGTAATACAGCTGACATTTGAATTTATATAGTATTATTTTTTTTTTTGAATAGCTGCTCTTCTGTTTTATGTGCATGATCTGTTTATGTAATTATAAATAATATAAGTTAAATGCTCTACTGTTTAATTAATATTAATAAGAGCTTTTCTCACAATTTTTAATGCTACAATTAAAAAATATAAATTATATATTATTTGCTTTTATGTTGGCATTTTTATTGTTATATGTTGCTTAATTGTGAAGATAAACAACTAAAACATTAGCTACACTATATAATGACTAATAAAACAGTGCTTTTACATACAGTAACCATGAATACTTCTTATTAGCTTAATGGTAGAGCAGGATACTTCTAATATTTAGATCCAAGTTCAAGTCTTGGATAAGAATTTCTCCAGCCATGTTACTAGACTGTATATAAGCACTGCTATAATTAAGTGTTGGATTTTGTAGACCTGTCTAGTTTTCTTTTAATATGTAAATATCTCTTAAATTTACATTTTTTTTTACTTATAGAATATATAATAAAATATTAATAGATAACTTTTAAATATTAATGTAAAATTAATAACTTTTTAAAATCTAAAAAGATAGTTATCTTTAACCTAATAACTTCCTAATATAAAATGTTTATAGTCTAAATGACTCTTATTTTTCCATTAAGAAAATTATATATAAAATTCTAAATCAAATGTTATATTTACCTACAATTATATCGATCATTGAAGTGTTATTAGTTACTGTGCCTGTTTTATTAACCGTGGCGTTTGTAACGATAGCTGAAAGAAAAACAATGGCCAGTATGCAAAGAAGACTAGGGCCTAACATCGTGGGATACTACGGTCTTTTACAAGCATTTGCAGACGCTTTAAAACTTCTCTTAAAAGAGTATGTGTCTCCCACACAAGCAAATTTAATTTTATTTTTCCTTGGTCCAATAATAACTTTAATTTTTTCATTATTAGGATATGCTGTTATACCATACGGTCCTGGTCTAGCTATATCAGATTTTAATCTAGGTATACTTTATATATTAGCAGTGTCTTCATTATCTACTTACGGAATATTACTAGCAGGTTGATCTGCTAATTCCAAATATGCATTTTTAGGTTCACTTAGAAGTACAGCTCAACTAATTAGTTATGAGCTAATATTAAGTTCTGCTATATTATTAGTAATTTTATTAACAGGTAGTTTAAATTTAACTGTAAATATAGAAGCTCAAAGAGCAGTTTGGTTTATAATACCGTTATTACCAATTTTTATTATATTTTTTATAGGGTCTATCGCAGAAACTAATAGAGCCCCTTTTGATTTAGCTGAAGCCGAATCTGAACTTGTTAGTGGTTTTATGACAGAACATGCTGCAGTTATTTTTGTATTCTTCTTTTTGGCTGAGTATGCTAGTATAGTTCTTATTTGTATACTAACTAGTGTATTGTTTTTAGGTGGTTACTTGTTAAATTTTCTGCCTTTAATTTCATTAATTCAATATATTGATTTTGATTACTATCTTAGTATTATAAGTACTGATCATGAAACTTTCTTATTTGATCCTTTAATAGAAGGAACCCTCTATGGTCTAAGCTTAGGACTAAAAGCTTGTATTATGATTTTCGTTTTTATATGAGCTAGAGCTTCTTTCCCTAGAATACGGTTTGACCAATTAATGTCATTCTGTTGAACTATACTTTTACCTTTGGTTATAGCCTTTGTTATTTTAGTTCCTTGTATTTTATATAGCTTTGAGATAATACCAAGTAATGTGTCTTTATTATAATAATTACAATTATTGTTAGCGATTTTTTGTATTTTTCATAAAAGTACTCTCTTTATTAAGTATTATCTAATAAGGATGTTTCTTTAGTTAATGTACATAAATAGCGGTTAGATAAGCTATGTAAATAATTGGCCATGTAGATATATGTGGTGTTACAAAAGATCGTTATACCTTAGCGATCTTGTGGGAAATTTTAAATCTCAATATATTTTTATACTATGTTACTTTTACTATTATTATTAATACCTATAGTAGGTATATTTATTATTTCCACAGGTATGTCTTATGACTTATCGGATTTAAAGATAAAGCGAATTAAGTTTACTGCTTTGACTACATCCGTTGTTAACCTATTTGTTTCTTTAATTATATTTATTCTATTTGACTTTACTAGCAACCAATTTCAATTTGTTCAAGAATATCATCAAATAAGTTCTTTTGATTTTTATTTAGGTGTGGATGGTTTATCCATATACTTTGTATTACTAACAACTATAATAATACCTATTTCATTGTTATCTAATTGATCTTCTATATCTGAAAATATAAGATCTTATGTAATAATTCTTTTATTATTAGAAACACTATTATTAGGTGTATTTTTAGTGTTAGATATCCTATTGTTCTATATTTTTTTTGAAAGTATATTACCACCTTTATTTATATTAATAGGATTATTTGGCTCAAGTAATAGAGTAAGGGCGAGTTTCTACTTATTTTTATATACATTATTAGGATCTTTATTTTTATTACTATCTATTCTTACAATGTCTTCAATAATGGGAACTACAGATTTCGATGCATTATATAAAACTAATTTTAATTACTTTACTCAATTATTTTTATTTTATGGTATATTTATAGCTTTTGCAGTTAAAACTCCTACTATATTTTTAAACACTTGGCTTTTAAAAGCTCATGTTGAATCACCTTTAGGTGGTAGTATAATTTTAGCTGGTATACCTATGCTAGCTTTAAATTTAGCTAAATGCTGGAAACACCAAAAATTTTAATTTTGGTTAATCAGCAGGAAACTATTTGCTTTAACTTTACTAGAAAAATTTATAGATGTAAGTGTAAGCAGACTTAAAGATATATTTTGAGAAGATATATCTTTAACTTTAAATATTCTTGATTTAAGTTATAAACTTGATCTAATCAAGATAAAATTAAATAGGATCTTCAGAGACCATACGCTAAAAGTAATTAATCTTGATTTAAAACAGATAAACTAGAAATACGTCATTAATAAAAATAATTTGGATGTAAATGAAATTAAAAATAATAATAATAATATATCTAAACAAAATGATAGAAATAAAAATCTAGCTTCTTATTTAGCAGGCTTAATTTAAGCAGATGGTTATATATATGTAGCAAAAAGTAATAAAGATGCTTATACGATTATAATAATTTTCAATAGCAAATATTTGCCTCTTATTTAACTATTAAAAAAAAAAATTAAAGGTAAAAATAATTATTGTTATACAATAAGTGAGATAAAAGGTTTAATTAAATTAGTAAATCTTATAAATGGATTTCTGAGAACACCAAAAATTATACAATTCTATAAATTAATTGAGTGAATAGGTAACAAAAATTATAAGATTTGTAAATTACCTTTAGATAATTATTTAATAAATTCAAATGCATGGCTATCCGGGTTTTTATAAGCAGATGGTTATTTCTTTATAAGAGTGACACAAAACAAATATTGTTTAACTAAGAAAATTGCTTGTTTGTTAGAGTTAACACAAAAACCACTAACCCCTATAATGATTAATTATTAAGTATTATGTCTTTAATTAGTAACTTTTTGCTAACTAAGCTTAAAAGAAAGACTAATACTAACTTTCATCAATATTGAATAACAACTAATAATTTACAAAGTAATATTATTTTATAGGACTATTTAAGTAAGCATCCTTTATTTACTAGTAAATATTTATATTATTTAGCTAGAATTAAAACTTTTAATTATATGGTAAATAAAGAGCTCAAAAAAAGCTTAGCTAAAATAATTAAAAAAAAATAGTGTTAATTCCAAAACAACTTGTTTTAACTTAAATCACTTAAATAATTTTTATTCTTATTTATAAGAGTTTTAAAATAAAGAGCTATTGTTATCTTCATTAGTGTTTTTATTAATATTTACTGGTTTATTAGTTTATATATATGTAAATAGTCCTATATTATATTGTGAGGTAGATATGCATGAACTTTTAGATAAAAATAAAAGCTGTTAAAAAAGCTGTTACTGAGATAACATAAAAATTAAATGAATAAAGTGTATTTGATAAAAAAAAATATAGTGATTAATTACAAACTGAAGTAAGTAAAACATTAAATGGAAAATTTCATTCTCATTCTCATTTTCCTTTCTTGATTCAATTTTTTATATTGGCTAAAAAAAATTAAATAATTTTATAAAGAAATAATTACTTATTTTTTTTTTTGTAGAAAAAAAGAAATTTTTGGGGTTTATCTTGAGTCTTATATTTATAAGATATTTTCTGGATTTATCTAAAAGCATTTATTTAATTGTTTTTTTTACAACTAAATATTTCTAGTTTCTAAAATTATTGATCTTGGATACAAGATACTAAATCTAGTATTGTATTAATAATATAAAATAATGAATAATATGAATAGTAAAATGAATTTCCGTAATATTTTTGTGGATACTCATTATTTAATAAATCCTGACTTGCAACATGCCTTAGAGTGTGACCGTTTATATGATGATAATAGGTTACTTGATAAAAATTGTGAAGGTATTTATTGGGTTATCTTTAGAGCTTTAAAGAAAGATACTAATGTTTTGGTTTATAATTGTATTTATTATCCTGCACTCTTTTTATGTCTATTCGTATATTTTTTATTTAGGGATAGATATAAAAATAATGAAGGTTCTAGATAATGAGGAGATTATTTAACAATTCTAGATGAGAAGTTTCAAAAAATTAGTATTAATGATAAGTTAAAATTAAATGCATATAATAAAGGTCTTATACCTATTTTTAATAATATAAGTTATCATGAATATACATTACCTAATTCTTATGATATATTTAATCTAATAAAGGGATTGACTTATCCAGCTAATTATGACAAAATGTCTTTTTTACTAGACTTAGCTTATAATAAAAATTATATGGAATTTAGAAAGACGATTTTAGGTAGTTTAGATGAATATGATACGTTTTAAATAAGATTATATAAATTTAATGCAGCAGGCAAGAACCATCTCTTAATATAATTAATGGATGTGTTTTCCTAGTAAAAAATCTTAATTTTTTTCTAGATAGTAGAAAAAAAGGCTACATAGTAAATTAAATAAGTCAAGTTAATTCTATTAGTAATTTTTTTAAGTTGTTTGCATATGGATTTTAGAGATAGTGTTTAGAACCATAATGATTATCATGCTAAATCTCTAAATCTAGATATAAAATTTAAATTACCTAAAAGTAAATTTTCTTTCCATAATATTCATTTAAATATAGGCAATGTAAGACAATATTTTAGTAAAAGACCTCTTAAAAGTGATAAAGTCTTGACTAAATTCTTAGTTTCCACAGACCATGCCCAGTAAAAAGAAATAAAACAATCTTATACAATTTTTAATTGCTTATTTAAGTGAAATAGCACAAAAACACACAAACAAGAAATTTTAATACAAAAATTAAATCGCTACAGCTTCAGCTATGCTCATTATATTGTCTATATAGTTATTAAATATAATGTTTAATCTAAGATACTTATATATTTAATAGCTAAAAAAAATAATACTTTTATAATTACTAAGATATGGTCCCAACCATTATGTAAATAATGGAGTACCTACCCTTTTTTAATTAAATTTCTCAATCAAATATTTAACTATTTGATATTTAATTTAAATTTTGAGATTTAATCATGCCCTGTAAAGGGAGTAGGTCAAGAAATTAGATAGTTTTAAAATTAAGTTTATATGGTATACTTAGATTAATTTTACCTTTATTACCTAAAGCTTCTTTAGATTATACATATATAGTATATTTAATAGGTGTTATTACTATAATATATGCTAGTTTCAGTACACTAAGAACTATAGATGTTAAAGAGCTTATTGCTTATTCATCTGTGTCTCATGCTGCTGTATATCTTTTAGGTGTATTTAGTAATACTATACAAGGGATAGAAGGTGGTATTACGTTAGGATTAGCCCATGGATTTGTTTCTTCCGGTTTATTTATTTGTGCAGGAGGTGTCTTATATGATAGATCTTCCACAAGATTAATTACTTTTTATAGAGGAATAGCTCAAGTAATGCCTTTATTTTCTGTATTATTCTTTATACTTTGTTTAGGTAACGCTGGTACTCCCTTAACTCTTAATTTTATTGGTGAGTTTATGAGTCTTTATGGTGTGTTTGAGAGACTGCCTTTATTAGGTGTTTTTTCTAGTTCTTCTATAATATTTTCTGCTGCATATACTATATTTATGTTTAACAGAATAGCATTTGCAGGATCATACTCTAAATTTTTCCGTGTTAATATACCTGATTTAAATAAACGTGAGTTTTTTATTTTATTAACTTTAGTTTTATTCACGGTAGTACTGGGTATATATCCTTCTCCTATATTAGACGGTTTACATTATTCAGTATCATCTTTAATATACTATGCTCCAATGAAGTATTAATTAAAAAAAAACATGAAAAACAATCAAAAAGCTTTCTTTAAACGTTTTCTTATTAGTGTAAAATTAGGTATTAAACTTTTTTTATTGCCTGAGTATATTTCTAAGTAAAAAAAAAATTACGTCTTACATATGTGCCAAATTTACTTTTCTTCGTAGCATTTTAACAACAAAACTTTTCAAATTAGCTTATGCAAATTTTTTCGTTAGAAAAAATATAATTACATTGGTTTTGTGTTTCTTTGTTGCTTTAATTATAAGGTTGGGTTTTAAACAAATTGATATCATTTTTATACATAATGACTCTTTATTTGGTATGTGCACTGCTTTATCTTTATGCTTATCATCATTTATCAAAAAGTATATGGAATTGCTTGATTTAGATTTATTAAAGTTACCTTTAATTAATATTAATACTAGTGGTTATATTAGTTTATTAAAAAGAAATCTTGTTTCTTCTTTATCCAAATTCTTGTACGATTATAATAAATTACCTGTTGAAGGGATGGTTGATGACAAAATACTAGGTCAATCAAAATTAAACAAGACTATTAATTGTATGGAAGGTAATCTTGATAACGCAGGTGGTGATCTTAATAGACCTCTTGTTAATAGTAACAAATTAGAAGTAGAGTTTGAGAATGATAAACCTAAGATTGTTTGTTGCCGGGATTCTTCAGGTCATCTCCCTGTATTAGAGCCTGGTGATCAACAAACGGATAATATCTATCAATTAATAGATACTGTTATTTACACAAAAGCCCAAGTTAACTCATGAAAGAACACTATATCATGTTCTTTAGAAGTAAAACATTATATTATTAATAAAGACCTTATTCATAAGCCTTTTGCTACAATTATTCCTAATACTAAAATTGATGGCTATGCCGCTAATTTTGTTCAAGCTTTTAATAAAAGCAAACATCCAGGATTAGCTGATATAAATCGAGATAAGTTAACCATGAAGGAGTTTTATGATGTTATGAGCGTTAAGGAACAAGGGCTGGCTAATAAGATAGAGAGGGGTAATGAAAGAATTGCTCATATAAAACAACACTTGTCTAGTTTAGATAACTGAGATACAGCTGTAAAAAACCGAGAAAATGTTGTTACAAAGTATCTGGTAAAGAGAGACATAGGTTAATTAAAATTCTTAATGTGGTTATATTTTAATAGGGTGTTTTCATATTTATATATTTAAAAAATTGTGTAAATTACTTATATAGTTCTGTTAAATTTGCTTGTGTCTTTAGATTTATAAGTTTGCTTTTGTTTGTAATTATATTTGTCTAGATATGTGGGTATAATTAGTAGATAAAGTGCGTAATATCAGTAGTCAGTATATAATTTTGTTTTTTAGATTGCAGGATAATAATTTTATTCTACTTTAGCTTTAATGCATTTAATAGCACTTCACGATAGCGTTGGTTCAGGTAATCCTTTAGGTGTTTTAAATCTTAGACCTGTTAGAGGATCTGGGCAAGGGCAAAATTTTAGACTTTCAAATGAAACTGTTCTTAAATTGATAGGTAAAAAACAAAAGGATGACACTCGACTTATTTTGAGGCTGGCTAAACAAAAGGAAAATAACCCTAATTACGGTAAGTTAAATGTAGTTAGTACGCATATAACTCTTAAAATAAGACATAAAGAGACAAATAGAATAACTGTGTCCTCTTCTTTATCAAAAGCAGTAAAAGAGCTTAACACTACTAGTAAAACTCTTAAAAGTTACATAAAAGATCCAACACTTTTAAGATGTGAGTTTTAAATAAGAGCTGGGAACCTTCAATCTATTGCTTTGCGTGTTCAAGTAACTAATCTAGAGACAAATACAAGAGATGTATATGATTCAATTAGAAAAGCTGCAATAGGGGTTAATACAAGTCCCTCGATTATTTAGAGACATATTTCAAATAATAATGTTAAACCTTTAAAAGGTAAATATAAAATAATATTATTATAAATATATGTTTATATTCGATAAATTGTGGAGTTCCTCTTACTTTAAATTTTGTAGGTGAATTTATGTCATTATATGGTGTGTTTGAGAGACTGCCTTTATTAGGTGTTTTTTCTAGTTCTTCTATAATATTTTCTGCTGCATATACTATATTTATGTTTAACAGAATAGCATTTGCAGGATCATACTCTAAATTTTTCCGTGTTAATATACCTGATTTAAATAAACGTGAGTTTTTTATTTTATTAACTCTAGTTTTATTCACGGTAGTACTGGGTATATATCCTTCTCCTTCTCCTTCTCCTTCTCCTTCTCCTTCTCCTTCTCCTTCTCCTTCTCCTTCTCCTTCTCCTTCTCCTATATTAGATGGTTTACATTATTCAGTTTATTCTTTAATATACTACGGGGCAAATTTGTCTTTTTAATTAGCGCCTTAATTAGGTGTTTAAGAGTTGTGACGAGATTATATATGTAATCTCAATTTCGCATTTTTATTATTACTGCTTTAAAATTTATATAAATATAATCTTTAACTTTTTTAAGTGGTGTTTATACAGTCCATCTCATCCCCATTTGTTTGTAGAATCCTCTTTAAAAAGTGAATTTTATTTTTTTTTCTATCATAAAAGGTTTAGTAAGTAATGTTTATGTAATAATACTTATTACTATTATCCTAATTTTAATCTATTTAGGCTGGTTATATGGTATTCCTAAATCCTTTATGTAACAATCTTTATCAATCTTTTCAAAAATACCTGTTTCTGATGTAATTTCTAGTAAACACTTGGAAAAGTTTTCATATTTATTTGAAAATCCTGAATTTGTTGAGCATTTAGTAGATCTAATTGCGAGTATACTAACTTACATTTGATTATTTTTCTCTTCTAATAAGTCATCAGATAAATCTACTTGCTTAAAACAAAAATTTTTACCAAATGTATTATTTCTGAAACGTAACGGTGATTCATCTGCAAGTGAGGGTGACCATTATGGTAAGGAGGAAGTAATAAAGGTAGATGAAAATAAAGAACAAGAAAAACAAGAAAAACAAGAACAAGAAAAACAATAAATAGAAGAAAAAGGGTCTTGTATATATGAGGACCAACTTACCCTTAAGCTAGATAAAGGTAAAAGTAAAGCTTTATATGTAGATAAAGAATAATCGCCTGTAGAAAATGAAAAACAAGAAGTTGAAGATATATATGAAAAATTCATACAAGAGCAATATACAGAACAACAATTAGAGCAAGAAAAGGAGGCATTACTTTATTACAAGCAAGAACGAGAATGAGAACAACAACAAAAACGAGAATGAGAACAAGAGCAAGAACAAAACAGTGAGGATAATTCATCATATAGTTACATAAGTGAGAATGCCTCAGTATCCAGAAATAATGACTTTATTTTGTAAAAAAAAAAGAAGTCTTAGAGATCAAGATGAAGAGCTCAAAAAATAGAAAGATCTTAAAGAGAGTACAGATGAAAACAACAAACGTAAAACAGACAAGGATTCAAACTTTGCTAATGAATCTAGTAAAAAAGATAGAAAAATTATTCCAAAAGAATAATTTTTTTTTGTACTAGTTACAGACTGTATTAAAGAACTTAATTATACACTTTTACAACTATATCTATAAATTATATAAGTTTATGTTTTCTCTTTGTTTTAGCTTATTAATCTGTAATTTATTTATATCTAACAAAATACTATCTATCGTTATGATGTTATGTTGTTTATGCAAATTATATATAGATTAAACATATCTTCTTATATCCTAGCTAGTATTGATTATATGCTTGTTTTAAACTAAATTAAAAATAAAATACTTGTTTACTTTTTGCTTACTTATTACAAATGCTGACCCTGATCCTGAGGCTGAGGCTGAGCCTGAACCTGAGGCTGAGCCTGACCTATAAAGTAAAATTGCATCATTCCTAAGGAAGATGCAATTTATCTTCCTGTAAAACCTTTATCTTTAATTAGATATCGATGCATAAATGATCGCATCAAACCAAACTAGAAAAAAAAACAAAAACTATATATGCCTCAATTAATACCTTTTTATTTCATAAATCAAATTACCTTTGCTTTTATACTACTTATTGTAATGATTTACGTGTTTTCCAAATATATCTTACCTAGATTTGTTCGTTTATTTTCAACACGTGTTTTTATAAGTAAATTATA
>JAABUQ010001213.1_pt1 | contig 56742 bp, 44 predicted proteins | sample 5560001 | NCBI WGS metagenome assembly JAABUQ01 (sample SAMN10711888, study PRJNA513371) | rock metagenome | isolation source: Antarctica rocks | place: Antarctica: Victoria Land, Finger Mt nord | collected 2015-12-18
CGCAAAACGCCCAAAGTGCCTCAAATTGTTCCATCCTGACGGCATGGTTGCTCTTGTTCCCACTGATCTTTCTTTCTCGCGGAACTTTTCTGGAAGTTCTGGTAGAACTGTTTAGTCTCAACGTCAACAATATAGTCGAGTCGGATTAAAAAAGTGTACTCTTATACGCTTACGTACACATGCGATCCGTCATCATACTTATACAGCGGATTGCCCTTGTGAAACTTCAATGTTCCGTTCTCGTTTGAGAGCCAGAGCAGCACACGCGTCCCTGTTGGCACATTTAGACCGTAATGCCAGTGATCGAGTGATCCCGCCCCGGTCACGCCGAAGAGCCATGCTCCCTTGTCGTCGTCTATCGAGTTGGGCATGAGCTGGTCGCAGGAGAGCGAGTTGTCGTCGTGCGTGTCATCCACCTGGAAGTCGCAAGCGCGCAGAGACATGCCATCGAGCGAAGCCTTGGGGTCCGCGTAGGGATAGTCCGCAAAGCCTGGTACATTCTTGCGGGCAAGCGTTGCCTGTGCCCACACCCACGAGCCGACGCGAAGAGGCAGCGTCGTTTGCGCCTGTAAATGGACCTGCACCTGTGGCGCGAGGCGCACCGTTAGGAGACAGCCACCGGTACAATCTGCTGCTACCTGCTGCTGATTGTTGACCTTGACAAGAGGCGTTGGCAGTATCTGCTGCGTTGTCGTCGCCTCCACCTTGAGTACTACACCGCCAAAGGCAATGAGAGGATATTGTGGCGAGAGCGGCAGCACCATTCCTGGTTGCAGAGCATGACAGTCCTGACCCAATGAAGCATTTAGTGATTTCACCGTGTTTGGATTGACATCACTGAAGACCTGTCCAGCATCCGCCATCCGCATCTGATAGGTCAAGATGCTATCACATGAGTCACTACCCTGCACGGTATAGAGCAGCGAACCCACTTGTGGCAGCGTGGAAGGAAACGCAGGTTGTGGCGTAGGTGAAGCTGAAGTCTGTGGAGCAGAAAGCGAATAGAAAAAGTTTGTCACTCCAGGTATAACATATTTACCCACGCCTGATGCGTAGAGATATGTCGGGACCGCGAACACAGCGAGAAGAGGGATGAGTATGAGAAGTTTCCAGGGTATAGAGCGCGTAACAACGCGCAGATTTTCCGCAGGTGTGCTTCGTGTGTGAAAGCGGTGAGCCATGGGCGTATCCTATCTCTATCAGCTTGATTCAACTCTATTATAACAGAGAGACAAAAAGTTTACTATCGACAAAATAAAGAAACCAAAGGCACTCCAAGACCTATCAGCAACTTACGAAAAGCCCTGCATCCTACGAAATAGCCATTGACTTTTACCGCCTCCTTGTGTAATCTATTTTGTAACCTTGGTTATAGTTATACCTTAGCCATCTGCACTATTGCATCTGCTTCTTGCACTATCACGCAAGAAAAGTAGAGGAGAAATCATGGCCGATACGTATGAAAAGATCAAGTCAGGTACTTCCGCAACTTCCGTTCTCCATCCCTTAGAACCACTTACCGCCGAAGAGATTACTGCTGCTGTTCAGATTGTCAAAACAGAGCGCGATCTGGGTGAGCGGGTGCGCTTTGCGTCGATTGCACTCAACGAGCCTCCTAAGGAGATCGTTCTCAACTTCAAACAGGGAGATCCAGTTACAAGGGAAGCTTTTATTATTTTGCTCAATAACAGTGATGGTGCAACATACGAAGCAGTGGTCTCCATCACTACTGGTAAGGTGATATCATGGCGTCATATTCCAGGTGTTCAACCCTCCATCATGCTCGATGAGTTTTTTGAATGTGAGCAGGCAGTAAAGGCAAACCCAGAGTTCCAGGCTGCACTACGCAAGCGTGGGATTACGAATTTCGATCTCGTCATGGTTGATCCCTGGTCGGCGGGAAATTATGGAACCAAAGAGGAGAACACACAACGCCTCTCACGAGCACTCTCATGGGTTCGCTCTGACCCCAACGATAATGGTTATGCCCGTCCTATCGAAGGCGTCCTTGCCCTCGTTGATCTCAACAAAATGGAGGTGGTAAGGATCGAGGACAATGGAATCGTACCACTGCCTCCCACTTCTGGAAACTACACACCTGAAGCGGTTGGTCAGCTACGAACGGATCTCAAGCCTTTTGAGATTCAGCAAAACGAGGGTCCTAGTTTTTCGATTCAGGGGCATGAGATCCACTGGCAGAAATGGCACATGCGCATTGGCTTCACGCCCAGAGAGGGGCTGGTGCTCCATACCGTCGGCTACGAAGATCAAGGCCGAATCCGTCCCATCCTCTATCGCGCTTCACTTGCGGAAATGGTCGTTCCGTATGGGGACCCGGGACCAAACCATTATCGCAAGAACGCTTTTGATGTTGGAGAATATGGTGTTGGCATGCTTGCCAATGCCCTCGAACTTGGTTGCGACTGCCTGGGATACATTCAATATTTTGATGCCACTGTAGCTGATAGTCGTGGCAATCCTATGATCTTAAAGAACGCTATTTGTATGCACGAAGAGGACTATGGCATCCTGTGGAAGCATATAGATTGGCGTACGAATCAGACAGAGGTGCGACGCTCACGACGGCTAGTCCTCTCGTTTATTGCCACTGTCGGCAACTATGAGTATGGCTTCTTCTGGTACTTCTACCAGGATGGAAACATCCAGTTTGAAGTAAAGCTCACTGGCATCATGCACACCGGAGCTTTCCCGCCAGGGGAGACACCCAAATATGGGCAACTGGTTGCGCCACAGTTGCATGCCCCCATCCATCAACACATGTTTAATATCCGCCTCGATATGACGGTGGATGGATTGCAAAACTCGGTGTACGAAGTACGTACGGAGGCCGAGCCGATAGACCCCGAAAACCCGCACGGCAATGCGTTCTTCGCCAAGTCAACGTTGCTCTCTACCGAGTCAGAGGCGCAACAGGTGATTGACCCGCTCTCTGGTCGCTTCTGGAAGATAGTCAATCCTGCCAGCACTAATAGTGTCGGTCAGCCAGTGGCTTACAAGCTGATGCCTGGAGAAAACATTCTGCCCTTTGCACATCCGGAATCCAGCGTGGCGAAGCGCGCCACGTTCGCTACAAAACACCTCTGGGTTACGCCTTACAATGCCGAAGAGCGCTACCCGGCTGGCGACTACCCCAACCAGCATCCAGGGGGAGCGGGGCTTCCTACCTGGACACAGGCTAACCGCCCCATTGAGAATACCGACGTTGTCGTGTGGTATACGATGGGTGCTCATCACGTTCCTCGACCCGAGGATTGGCCCGTGATGCCTGCTAGCTACATTAGCTTCATGCTCAAGCCGCTGGGCTTTTTTGACCGCAACCCGGCTCTTGATGTGCCCCCTCCGCCAGCGAAGCATGGAGACCACTGCGAACATGAACATTTGTAAGAGCCCTCTTACCCGGCTGTACGATACCCTTCATGTTGATTTAATCGGGTCCAGAAATATGACCCTGATTAACGCTGCCAAAGATTATGGTTTCCCCAAAAACCTACTGTTGCACTCCCTGCTGAGTATGTATCGCTCGCAGCACTCGCTCAGGAGTCATTGGTAACTGCTGTATTCGTACTCGCAAAGCATCTACTACCGCGTTCGCAATCGCAGGAGCAACACCACTCAGTGAGACTTCAGAAACCGATTTTGCACCGAAGGGTCCTGAAGCATTTTTGGTCTCTATCAAATAGGTCTGCATCTCAGGCATATCGGGGGCGTTGTAGATACGATAGTCGCTGAGGTTTGTCGAGAGGAGTTGACCTTTCTGATCATAGAGTAACTCTTCGCTCACGCCAGCACCTAACGCATAGGCCACATTTCCTTGCACTTGTGACTCGGCAATTAAAGGATTGATAAGTTGTCCAGCGTCAACTGCTGTAACAATCTTCAAGACACGCACCATGCCTGTATCGGTATCAACCTCCACCTCGACTCCTTGGGCAGCGAACGAGGTAGGAATTTGCCTCTCTTTCCAGGATGCGGTTGCTATAATATGCCTTCCTTCGACAGCGAGAAGATGTGATGCCATTTGCCCAATAGTCAATCTTTGGTCGTTAAGAGAGGAGGTCGTAATCACTCCATCATGAATTTTAAGGGCTTCAGGCAACATACTTAGCATACGTCCCGCACTTGTAAGCAATTGCCGACGTACCTGCTCCGCCGCCTTCTTTACAGCGCCACCAGCACTATAGAGTGTATCTGCGGCGCTCGTAACCGTGTTGAAGGGAATAGTATCTGTTCCAGATGTATGCAACAAAATATCTTCTATAGGTACGTTCAATACCTCGGCGGCAATTTGAGTCAACAGTGTCTTCGAGGTATCATCAGCTACGCCGACGAAGACATCAAAAGAGCCGTCTTCATTCAACTTAATGGTTGCTCCACTGATATCCGTATCACCGACAGGATTTCCGTAGAGAGAAAGCGCAATACCGACTCCGCGCCGAAAACGATCACGGCCTGATTTTCCCCGCTTTTCGTTCCATTGTAGTACTGCCTCTACCGCCTCCACGCACTCTGGTAAACCACTACTTTCGATGACTGCCCCGTTATTCCGGCCTGCTGCTTGCATGAACGGATACGTATCACCTGCCTTTATCCAGTTCTTACGCCTCAGTTCTATCACATCTATGCCAAGCCTCCGAGCAATCTCATCCATGTGACATTCAAGCGCGAAGAATTCAGGGCTAGAGCCGAAAAAGGTACTCGATGGTGGAAGGTTTGTATAAAGCACCTCCGCAACAAAACGCGTGTGTGGGCAGGGATAGAGCGGCAGAGCACTCGGAGTCGCACTACTTGTAGTGGTGAGCGGGTGTGTTCCGTATGCACCTGTGCTGGCAAGAATGACCATCTGGTTTGCTATGAGAGTTCCATCACGTTTCACACCAGTTTTCGTACGCACGATGTGCTGCTGTTGCACACTACTACGAAACTCATCAGCGCGCGAATGAGCTAGTCTCACGGGCCTGTTAGACGCCAGTGTCAACAGAGCGCAGATGTCCTCAAGAACCACTCCCTGTTTTACTCCAGGACCGCTACCAACATTTGGTTGTTCCACGTGAATGCGACGGGCAGGCAGACCAAGAATGGGAGCAAGTGTTCGTCGTACTAGATGAGGAGCCTGTGTACTCGTTCGCACAACGAGAGAGTCATTTTCATCAAAATAAGTGATCACTGTGTGATTTTCGATGGGGGCCTGCTGCGTTATCGGAACAAGATATTCTCCCTCAACGATCACATCAGACTCCGTGAACCCTCGCTCCACATCGCCTGTATCGCTATGTACACGCGCGGCGATATTGCGTTCGGCATCATAGATGTTCCGCGATTCTGATTCGGGATGTAAACGTGGTGCATTAGCTTCTAGTGCCTGGCGTGGATCAAGGATAGCAGGCAATACATCGTACTCGACTTTGATAAGTTTTATCGCTTGTTCAGCAAGTTCCGATGTCTCGGCGGCTACAGCGGCCACACGGTCTCCTACATAGCGCACGATGTAGTCCAGGCTGTAGCGATCTTGTGGGCCAGACATACCTCCACTGGCATAGGGTACACGCTGTACATCTTCATAAGTAAGCACTGCGTGTACCCCTGGCAGAGCCTTCGCCTCGGATACGTCAATACTACGAATGACAGCGTGTGCATAGGGGCTGGTAAGAATTCTTCCATATATCATGCCATGTATTGCTACATCATCAGCAAAGGCTGCACGCCCTGTCGTCAGTTTGACCGCATCGACATTGTGCACGGACTTACCTACTGTCTGCGCTTGTGTAGGGGTCGTAGAAGCAGTTACAGCACGTTGTTTGGCAGTGGTACTCGATACACCATTAGCACCTATCGCACGCATTCCTCCTGTAGTACCGCTGTCCCTTCCCTCACTTCCATTAGCGACTGCATATTCCAGAGGAGCAGCTGTTTCACCGCGCAGAACTGCGGCGGCTCGCAACACAGCCTGCACAGGCTTCGCATATCCTGTACAGCGGCAGAGGTTGCCCGAGAGGGCGTCTCGTACCTCATCCTCTGTAGGATTTGGATTGCGCTCGAGTAGTGCAGAGGAAGACAAAAGCATTCCTGGTATGCAGAAGCCACACTGGACCGCTCCCACGTCAACAAAGGACTGTTGTAATGGATGCAGATTACGCGCCGAACCCAGTCCCTCGACCGTTGTTAGCGTACATCCACCAGCCTGCGCTGCCAGCATCACACAGCTCGGACGCGGCACACCATCGACCAGAACAGTACAGGCTCCACATTCGCCCGTCTCGCATCCCTGCTTCACACTACAGTACCCATTACGGCGCAACATCGTGAGTAGCACCTCGCCAGGAGCAACATCAAGACTCTCTACCACTCTATTGACACGTAGTTCAAGCTCCATCTCTACCTGACCTCTCGTTTTTCGCCTCTATCCGACGAGACCAGACCGCACCTAAACGAGACACTGGCGGCCTCCTCAAGCACGTGCTGGGCGAGCCTCGTTCCGCTTACCCGTCGATAGCCGCTACTGACACGAGCATCCGCCGGAAGGCGAACCTCGTTCATACCCGCTTGTAGCGCGTCTACAAGCCCCTGGCTATTGTCGATACGTTGACCTTCGAGATATCGCTCAACGGCCTGAACACGTACCGACTCCATGTTGACGCCACCAAGTGCCAACCGTACGCGTCGATACACGTTATTCTCTATCTCCACAAGAGCGACAGCATTCATTAAGGCTGTATCCGTAGGAGTACGTCCTATTCGTGCAAAAGAGGCTCCACAGATCGCATCTGGTCGAGGCACGATCACCTCGACGATCAGTTCATTGGGACGCAGTTCTCTCTTCAGGGCGTCACTGGCAACGCGTCGCTCTTGCTTTCCTTTATATACAACCCCTGAAAGAGCCAGACCTGGACGTTCAGAAGTTCCCCCACTCAAATTGACCTCTGTTCTGGAACCTGAACGCACCACCACCTGCGCTTCCATTGCGGTAAACGCCGTCAACAGATCGGCCTGAGATGCAGCACCGACAGCGAGCGTGCCGCCAATCGTTGCGCTATTGCGGATGAGACGTGAAGATGATGAAGCGGACGCGGAGCTTGATAGTAGTCCTGAAGCCAGCTCCTTGAGCAAAGGCGCATCTGCCATACTCTGTAAAGTCGTCATCGGGCCAATATAAATGCCTCTCGTATCCTCTGAGATATACGCAAGCTCCAGATCACGAAGATCGACAACAGCTTCGATACTCTCATCATCCAAGCCCAACAAATACGTTCCTCCAGCTATAGGAACGGTCTTTATGTCGAGACGAGCTAACAAAAGAAGTGCATCGTCGATGTGCTCTGCCCAGTGATATTCAGTGAGATTACGTAGCATGAAATTTACCTTTGTAGTGGAAGTAGGGTGAACGCCTCTACATCGACCAGGCCCTGATCTGTCAACTTGAGTGCAGGGATAACGGAGAGCGAGAGGAAACTCAGCGTCATACAGGGGTATTCTAAGGTGCAGCCTAGCTCTGCAGCAACAGCATCGAGTGCGCGTAACTGCTGCACCAGCTCGTCTGCGGGAAGCGGTGAGACGAGTCCACCAAGCGGTAACGCGACGCGCGCCCGTACCTCTCCATTCACGACACAGGCAAAGCCGCCGCCCATCTCTTCCAGAGTACGAGCGGCCTGCAGAATATCACTATCATTCGCACCCGCAATGACAAGGTTGTGCGCGTCATGTGCGACGCTAGAAGCGATGGCTCCCTGCTTGAGGCCAAAACCCTTGACGAGTCCAAGCCCAACACGCCCACTGGCATGATGTCGCTCGATCACGACCAATTTCAGTAGATCGCGGTCGGGGTCCGCAACAATCTCACCAGCAGAGATAGGTGCTTCTACGTGCAGATGTTTGGTGGTAATCTGCCCTGGTTCGATACCTACCACCTCAACAAGCCCTGATTTACCTGGTATGCGTAGATCTGACTCCGATACCCGCCCAATGTGTACCGTCTTCGTCACCTCTACCTCTCGCATCGCTATATCGGTTTCCACACCCATAACAGCGGCAGAAGGCACATTTACAAGCAACTGCCCGTTTTGAGCTACCAGCACGCCATCTTTATACACTGACTCAACCTTAAATGTGTCCAGGTCGTCCAACACCACAAGGTCTGCTACAAAGCCAGGGGCGATAGCACCGCGATCATAGAGACGAAAATATTGTGCCGTATTATAGGAAGCGAGACGTACGGCCTCGACTGCATCCAGCCCCAGTTTGATAGCGCGCCGCACCATTGAGTCCATATGTCCACGTGTCATCAGGTCTTGTGGGTCGCGGTCATCAGTAACAAAAAATACTCGTGGTGGGTGCAGTTCCTTTACAAGTGGCAGAAGTGTATCAAGGTTGCGCGCCGCCGACCCCTCGCGGATCATCAGCCACATGCCCAGGCGAATGCGTTGTCGTGCCTCTTCGCGGGTGGTACATTCGTGATCAGACATCACGCCAGAGGCTGCATAGGCACAGAGGTCACGCCCTACCAATCCGGGAGCGTGACCATCGACAACAAGGCCATGGCGCAGTGCAGCGTCAATCTTCGCCAACACTTGTTCGTCGCCATGCAGCATCCCTGGCATATTCATCATCTCCGCCAGCCCTAACACACGCTCATCACTTAATAAAGGAAGGAGATCATCGGCCATCAGGACGCGATAGGGGCTTTCGTAGGATGAAGCGGGTACACAGGATGAGAGCATAATATAGGCAGAGAGGGGAAGGCCACGTCCCGATTCGAGCACATAACGGATACCCTCAATCCCCATCACATTCGCGAACTCGTGGGGATCAAGCATGACGGAAGTTACGCCGCGTGGCGTCACGATACGAGCGAACTCGGGAAGAACCAGCATCGTACTTTCAATATGCATATGCCCGTCGATAAGACCTGGAACTAACCAGCGTCCTTGCAGGTCCCGCTCCTCATGCCCTTCATACCCCTCCTCGACTGTACCGTCGGTACGTCTTTCGCTTACTCCCACAACACGCCCATCAAAGATGGCAATGTCGGCAGGATAACACTCACCACTACACACGTTAACAAGTTGTGCATTGTGCAGCACCAGGTCTGCAGGCAGTTCGCCACGTGCAACCTGAATGCGACGCTTCAGTTCATTCATTGGCACCCTCTATCTTCTTTCTACAGCGTCTCTCACCTAGTGAGAACATTGCTGTACATAGTAGCAGATTTTAACACAAGAGTCGAGATTTCCTACAATTCTAGAGTTTTATATAACCCGTATGGGTTGTGGATGAGCAAGAAACGCCTAAGAGACGCAACTGCTTAATACAACGTATAATCAATAGAGATGATGTATGAAAAATGGACGAGAATAGCGGAGAGAGCTTTATTCTAGTTTGATATAGGAAGAAAGGGAACCTCATGAGTAACGTTGGTACAACAGTAGCAAAAGTTGTTTTGCTGGCAAGTGGGGCAGTTCTCGGTGCGATACTTGCTCGTATATGCGATGACTTGCTCACATCGCATTCACAAGAGCAATCCGAGTATGATAAGACACGTTATGCTCAGGGGCTTGGGCCAATTCCTCAACAGCCCAAAACGCCGCCACAGGCACCGTTTCAAGCTCCAATAGATGATTATCAAAGTCAGGAATAAAGGGGTACAGCATCATGACCACTACCATGACGGCTAGTGAACGTGTCCACGCCGCTCTCAAGGGAGAGCATGTAGATCGCGTCCCATTCTGCTTCTGGCATCACTTCAAGCCCGAAGGCTCTGGTGAGCGCCAGGCGGCCTACACAATGGAGTTCTTCCGTCAAAAGTTTGATTTAGATATTGTAAAAATCATGCCTGATCTGCCTTACCCAGACCCTCCGGCACCGATTGAGGAGGCAGACCAGGTGAGGATGCTGCCAAAACTGGGGCTTGACACACCTATGTTTGAGCAGCAACTCATCTGTATTCGCGCTCTGCGTTCTCAATTAGGTAACGACTATCCCTTGATTGTCACTCACTTTAGTCCGCTAACCTATGTGCTGCGTACTATGGGTAAGCAAAAAGCAATAGAGGAAGCTCGTAAAAATCCAGAACCAATCGAGGAGGGACTGGGAACGGTAGCCGCGAACCTACGTCACCTCTTCGAGGCGTCGATAGATGCAGGAGCAAGTGGCATTTTTTTCTCCTCCATGGGAGCGACTAGTGCTCATTTCACGCGCGAAGAGTATGCGCGCTTCGGTCGCCCCTACGACCTGTATGCGCTTGAGGGAGCTAAAGCTGGCTGGCTCAACACCGTCCACGTCCACGCCGACCCCGATCAGACTGGCGACCAGATTTACTTTGAAGACTTCCTGGATTATCCGGTCTCAGTACTCAGTTGGAGTGACCGCATCACTGGACCAAGCCTGAGCGAGGCATTCGCAATGACCGACAAGTGTCTTATGGGTGGACTCGACGAGCGTGGCCCACTCACGCACGGCAGCGAGACCGAGTTAGACAACGAGATCATGTCAGCCATCACGCAAAGCAAAGGCCGACGCCTCATCCTTGCCAATGGCTGCTCCATTCCCGACGACACCCCCGAAGAGTGGCTCCATAAAGCCCGTATGCTGGTAGACAATTTGCACTAGTCGAAATCAGTGGAGCATGCGGGTGATTATGGCTCTCATGCTTCACTGTATCAATCAATTCTTGGCAAAAACACTGATTGTAAGCAGAGCTAATAGCAAGTATAATAGGTCTATGGATGTAAAAACAGAGGAGGGTCTTATGAAGACATTAGGGGTACAAGAACTAACAGAACGTATCAATGAGATATTAAGTCTATTGCAAGCAGGTGAGACCATCGAATTAACGAACGATGGTGAGGTTGTTGGACATCTTACGCCGCCTTACAGGTTAGAACAAAAAATAAGGCCATATGATAAGGAAGCTTCTGATAAAGCTTGGGCCGATTTAGAACGTCTGTCCGCTGAAATTAGTGCTCACTGGACAGGGAATATGGACGCAGTTGAAGCAGTACGAGACGCGAGGCGTGACTTATAGTGAGTACAGAAGTAGTAGTGGATGCTAGTGTTTGGGTAAGTTGGTTAATAACTGAAGATACTAATCATAATGCAAGTCGCCACTGGATGACACAATATCTTATTGCAGGTGGACTTCTAATAACACCTACGTTTTTACTTATAGAAGTTGCAGCCACCATATCTAGGCGAACAGGACAAACTGCATTAGTTCAACAGACCATCAATAAGTTGAATGCCATCAACGCTATGCGTCTTGTACCGATGGACTTCACATTAGTTCAAATAGGTATCGTAGTCGCAACTAACACACGCTTGCGTGCAGGCGACGCGACTTACACAGCAGCAGCATACCAATTAGGTGTTCCTCTACTTAGTTGGGATAAGGAACAACTGCAAAGAGCTTCTAATATAGTGAAGACTTACTCGCCTGCCACCTACCCTTTCTAAAGCTTTAGGATTTCATCGGATATTCTAACATTGAACAAAATGCTAATCATGAAGAGCCTGTTGTGTACACATTTTATGACGCTACTAATAGGCTCAAACATTGAGCCTATTAGTAGCGTCATAAATTTCACAAGTCGCACAATTGTCTTACTCGTACCGCAATACCTCTAGCGGTCGTATGCGCGTCGCATTCCAGGAGACGAGCATTGCAACCAGCATCGTTATCACTGATGTCGCCACCACGATCAACGCGATGAGCCACGGCCCTACCCCGAGTTGTACCTGGAAGACAAATTTGCTCAATACGCTGATCGAGCCTGCAACAAGCAGCATCGCGACGAGAGAGCCGAGCAATCCTACCAGACCGTTCTCGATAAGCACCGTCGCCAGTACCGCCCTACTGGTATAACCAACGGATTTTAGAATGCCGATCTCGCGTTGACGTTCTAGCATCGCCAGCGCTACGGCATTAGCAATGATAATCAAGCCAGCAATCATTGCCAACGATGCAACGGTTGTCAACATGATGATCAGATTATCGAGCACCTGATTGATGATGGCGTCAATATCAACTACGCTGATGACAATTGCATTTGGCACCGCCTTGTTAAGGTTTCGCTTGAACGCGGGCAACTGATCGGGATCGACCTTGAGCGAGAACACATCTAACGTCGATGATCCACCCAGTTGAGCCACTACTCCTTCATCTCCTAACACGGATGCAAAGTTTGGATTTCCAGTCTGGTTCGACTCGTCATAGAAGCCAACCACAGTGAGAACCTTCGTCACTGCTCCATCAGCACTCTGCACGATGAATGTATCGCCCAATTGCAGGCGTAACGGTGCGTTTTCCAAACGTGAACTGACAACTACGTTGTTGGTGCTAGCATCCGACATACGCAGGTTACGCCCATCCTTGAGCGCAATTGTCGGAACATTGTTGCTTCCCTCCTTCAGGTTGAAGCCCTCAATGTTACTTAACCCTCCAAGCACGTCTCTGCGATCTATCTTAGCCTTGCTACCGATACCCTTCAGCACCGTGTCCAGGTCTTGCCCCTTAATAAAGAGAGGGTATATCTGTCGTACTACCGGGTTCTCCACTGTTTTACTGGAGTCTATTCCTTTTAGTCGCGGCAATTGTGCAGCTACGGCATCTTTTTGCTTGGGTGGCACGGCAACAAACACGTTGCGTGTGAACAGTGTATTCAACGTACTATTGATTGTGTCTTTAATGCCTTGACCAAGCACCAGAACCAGACCAATAGCAAAAACGCCTACGAAAAGAGCGGTAAGTGTGGTAGTTGTGCGTAGTCGTTGCCTCCCCATATTGCGATACGCCAGCATCACCGGAGTTTTCCATGAACGCGGCGTAAACATCACAACACCATCTACCAGCGTTGCGAAAAAGAAGACAAGCGACCCGCCAAGCAACACGATACCCAGTCCACCAAGGACAGCTAACGCATAGATACCGAGTGTACTGTTACCAAGCTGCCGCGCGGCGAAGCTATTTGCTCCAGCACCGAGAAGACCAAGCAGCCCAAAGGCAACTGACGCGAGTACAACGATACCAATAGCCGCGAGTATCCATAAGAGGATGCGCGGTCTCGGTTTCTCATATACAGGCAGTTTCGATATCGCCAGGACCAACAGTCCAAGTCCCAATGCGAGGGCAGAGATGACTATAGAGCCGCCGTAGACCGCGATAATGGCGGTAGTCACATCTCCCAGGATACTAGCCGCCAAGGTGACAAAGAGAAGTGACAATAAGATGAGCAATATTACGGTCGTGAGCCGTGAACTTGTCCTCGCGCCCTCATTGCTCTCACGTAGGACCGCCAGGGGACGTATCTGACTTGCCTGCACAATGGGCAGTAGTCCGAAGATTAACGCGGTTGCCAGGCCAATCAGGAGACCTGAAACGATGGTGAGTGTGTCAAGTACAATCGGGAGATGCAGTGTGAAGGCATGTTCCACAACCGAGCGCACAAGATAGCTTGCGCCAACGCCTGCCGCCGTACCTACCACGCCTCCCAGTATCCCTAGCAAAGCCGCCTCTAATCCAAACAGTCCATACAAATCGACCTGCCGATAGCCCGTTGTCTTGAGCATCGCTATTTCAACCAGTCGCCTACGCAGCAACACCTGCATGGTGTTGATGATACCTATTCCACCGATGAAGAGCGCGAGGAGGCCAACAATGCGCAAGAAGAGCCGTATCTGGTCAACCTGGCTCTGCCGCCGCTTGAGCAAGTCTTGTGCCGTAATAACAGTCGTTGCAGGGAACTGCTGGCTTACCTGCTCTCTCACCTGCTTCAAGTTCGCGTCTGATACTGTGGCATATACCGTGTTGTACTGCTCTGACAAGGCAGAACCATTGGGTCCAGGAATTGCCGCTAAAGTATTTTGTGCAATGATGACTTGTGGCCCCTGGAACGCGCCTCCCTCTTGAAACTCAGCTGCCACTGTAATTGGAACGAGGCGTCCGTCCGATGTTTTGACCCGATAGGTACTCCCAATATGGGCACCTAAATTCTGAAAGACTCGTGTACTGACCGCGACACTATTGCCACTTACCACCTGTTGTATTGTCAAATTCTGCGATGGAGCGACAAAGCTTGCCTCTCCTATCAGAGGGAAGTTGCTCGACACAGCTTTAAAATTAAAGGTCTCCTCATCGCCCGAAGGCAGCGTAATACTCCCACCCGCATCATACGCCGTTGCATAATCAGTAATGCTTCCACGCCGCTTTAATTGATCGAAGAAGGGCAGATCACGTCTACGCAGCGGGGCCACTCCGGCAGTCACACGAATATCGCCTCCATTCGCCTCGACAATATTGCCAACGAGAGCCTGGTTGACGCTCAACCCCACCAGTTGGAGCGCAACAATCGCCATTACGCCAACAGCTACACAGAAAATAGCGAGTATCGTTCGCTGTCCCCCACGAAATAGTGAGCGCGTCGCGTAGGACCAGTAGAGTCCGAGTCTCATAAATATCCTCTTCCAGAGCAACCTTTATGTATTCTTAGTTTCGTGTTATTATACGGAAGAACTTCCAGATTGTTATAGCACACAAAGACAAGAACAGCATACACCCGAAACCGCAGAATAAAGAAGAAAAGATAGGTAAAACATGCGAAAGATTGCCCGACGATATTCTGAATTTCCAACATGATCCGCTTGCATGCGCCGTTGCACTGGGCTGGAATGGGGTGAAGATAAGCGAGATACCTCTGTTGCTAACGGTCAAAGATGAATGGTTATACGAATATTTTAGTGAAACAGGTAAACCGACACGTGTGGTAACAGAGGTCGATGGGAATAGGTTTAATACGTTCTGGCTGGAGACAATAACACATTCCTAACATATCCTATCCAGTCGTTCATTAGCACACCTTTTTGTTATGTAATCTCTAGTAGTATCATAGCGCAACATATCCAAAGGAACTCAGTATCCTTGCAGATACCTGGTTCCTTTGGACGTGTAAGGCAATAATATGCAAGCTACACGAGCGGCAGCATAAGCATTTTACGCAGGATCACCGAACACTGTATAGTGCCAACTCTTGTTGGGTTCACCTGTTAACTCGATCAGGACATGCTTGATCTGAGTATACTCCTCAAAAGAATACATCGACATGTCCTTGCCGATTCCACTTTCTTTATAACCACCATGAGGCATCTCGGAGGTGAGGGGGAGGTGGTCGTTTACCCAGACCGTGCCAAACTGAAGCGTCTTACTGGCGCGCATCGCCTTATAGATGTCCCTCGTCCAGACAGAGGCGGCCAGACCATACACAACATCATTAGCCTTCGCCAATACCTCTTCCTCGGTCTTGAAGCGGCTCACGACGACAACTGGACCAAAGACCTCGCTCTGGATAATCTCGGCATCGTTACGGTCCTCCGCGATCACCGTTGGCTCGAAGAAGAAACCTTGTTCAAAGCCAGCGATAGAGGCGCGTTTGCCACCTGTGAGAATATTTGCACCTGCTCGCAGCGCGCGCTCGACATAGCCCTCAACGTTGTCGCGCTGCCTGGCAGAGATCAATGGCCCCATGTCGGTGCTCTCGCTCGAAGGATCGCCGACACGAATTTGCTTGACCTTGCTCATGAATGACTGCAAGAACGTATCATAGATGCTATCCTGTACGTAGATGCGTGTAGCCGCCGTACAGTCCTGCCCACAGTTAACATAGCCACCCACAACAGCACCGCTCGTAGCTGCATCCAGGTCTGCATCATCAAAGACGATGAAGGGAGCTTTGCCACCGAGTTCAAGATGAACGCGCTTGATCGTGTCGGCAGCGGCGCGCATAACATATTTGCCGCTGCGTGTGCTGCCCGTGATCGAGATCATGTTGACATTCTTGTGGCTGACGAGACTTGGGGCAACCTCTGGACCGTCAGCAATAATATTGAGAACACCAGCCGGAATACCCGCTTCCAGTGCCAGTTCGCCAAGCTTGAGCGCGGTTAATGGAGTCTCAGGCGATGGTTTGAAAATGGCGGTGTTACCTGCTGCAAGCGCAGGGCCGAGCTTCCAGGCCGCCATCATGAAGGGGTAGTTCCAGGGAGCAACCGAGGCAACAACACCGATTGGCTCACGACGAATGATGCTGGTATGCCCACCTGTGTACTCGCTGGCAGCGGTTCCCGTAAGTTGACGAGCCGCACCAGCGAAGAAGTGTAGATTGTCCGCCGCGAAGGGGATATCACCATCACGAGCAAGCTTGATCGGCTTACCTGTGTCTTGCGACTCTAGTGATGCCAACTCGCTTGCATGCTCCTCAATCAATGATGCCAGCTTCTCAAGAGTTGCGGCACGCGCACCATGCGTCAACCCCGACCAGCGTCCATCATCAAAGGCTTCACGCGCGGCGGCTACGGCACGGTTCATATCATCTAGCGTGCTCTCTGGCACCTCTGCAAGCGTCTTGCCTGTCGCGGGACTGATATCTTCGATAGTCTTACCTGTACTGCTGTTGACTAGCTCTCCATTAATTAAAAGTTTGTATTCGCTCATCGTCGGTCGCTCCTCTCGGATGACTGAATTGACATTTTCTTCAATACATTACCACATGTTCGATACTGCTTACACTATGCGCGTCTCACTTTCAACGTGCATATCGTATCGCGCCAACTCATGGAAAAATGAATTGGTAGGAATACACATTTCAGGGCCAAATGCTCCACGGAGTGTTACCTCGCCTCTCCCAAGCATACGCCCAGCAATAGCAAGCGGCGTTCCAGTATCAAGCGCGCCAGCACCAATGCCCCAACGACGATAGGGAAGCACGACAACCTGATTGGTGATCTCAAGACGTTGTCCATTCGCCTCACCTACCGCAACGATGCGCAACACATCACAGTCTTGCGGCTCGACCTGCTCAACAGGAGCCATTTCGAGGAGACGTGCCAGCACCTCGCGTGGCGAGACCTTGACACCCTGTACACTGATCGGCTCGTTGCTACCAAAGCCCAGGTCAACCAGGAACTTGAGCCTGGTCAAGAAATCGTTGGGAAAGGCAATCTTGAACGAGACATAGCGAATACCCTTGTCTCGGAAAGAGACAGGAAAGGTCGCACACTCTGAGTGCAATGAGTAGATAGCGGTGGCGCGTCCAACAGGTTCAGGAAACACCAGTTCCTCCTGGCCCGTCAGTGGTTGCTGTGCATGCCACGCGCCAGCCTGGAAGACCTGCGGCTCTTTCGTAAACTCGTCCAGAATGGTGCGAATAGAGTACGGGGCCACCAGAGGTGCGCTTGATGGAGTTGTATCGCCACAGCCAAGCTGAACCTTGACGCTCTCAACGCGGTCAAGCTTGTCAACCGCAGCACGAGCGAGGAGATTTGTTATGCCAGGAGTACCACCAATGCCGAGAATGGCGGTTATACCTGCTGCCTCTGCCTCAGCACTCATGGTCATCAGCTTGCGCGACATGTGGAACAGACCGCCGAGGTCGGCGTAATGTACCTTCTCTCGAATGCACGCTTTGAGAATGGGCATATTGAAGACATATTCGACCGCGCTCAACACCACATCAGTACCGTGCAATAATTGGCCGAGTCGTTCCTCGTTGGTTACGTCGATCTGCCTTACCTGTATCTTGCTACTATTGAGCGAGAAAGCAACTTCATGGGCACGTTCCTCGTTATAGTCTGCAAGTGTGATCTGATGCACGTCGTCGTATTCGGTCAGGGTACGTACTGTAATGCGTCCCATAGCGCCAGCGCCGCCAAGAACGATAATATGCATGAAAAAGCCCCCCTTGGTGTTGCCTTGCAGTAGAAAAAAAACGGCAGGGTAGCCTGTAGGGGTCTAATTATGCCGGAAGGATTCCCCGTAGGGGTGCAATTGATTGCGCCCCCGTGGTCCTCGGCAAGGCGGGGCGCAATCAATTGCACCCCTACGGGGAATCTCCATGACCAGATTATTTGGTAAAACGGCATTATTACACCCCCACAGCACCAACATAGGGTTGTTGGCAGACGCGGGTGTAATAAAGTAGACCCCTACGGATGACTTCTCATGTTATGCCACTGCCGTATCTGTATCAGCAGGCGGCACAACACTCAGCGTGTCCGTTACAGGAAGGCTCGGTGTCGAGACCGCTGCATGCATTTCCTGGAGCGTATCTTCCAGGCGGTTCAAGATGGTGTCGATCTCTTCTCGTGTGATGACCAGAGGTGGCTCTACACGGATGACACGCGAATTGTTCAATGTGCCAGAGATAAGTACGCCGCGCTTGAATAAGCCAGACGCCACTGCATAACCAATGTCATCATTGATGAAATGCTGGCCGATCAACAGACCCTTACCTGTGATGTTGGTATATACATCGCTGTGCCGTGCGGCAATATCCTTCAACTGCTTGATGAAGTATTCGCCCTTCTCGGCTGCCTGCTCAGAGATACCTTCTTCAAGCGTCACGTTAATGGCAGCGATAGCCGCGGCACAGGCCAGTGGGTTCCCACCCGTAGTAGACGTATGGATGAATGGATCACTATTCATCACACTCCAAATCTTAGGAGTAGACATGAAGGCTCCGATAGGCATGACGCCACCACCGAGCGCTTTCGCGGAACAGATGATGTCAGGCGCAACATCCCAATGCTCGACTCCCCACAACTTGCCAGTACGTCCCATACCTGTTTGCACCTCGTCGGCTATCAGCAGCACCTCATACTCGTCGCAAATCTGGCGCAGACGAGGCCAGAAATCGTCGGGTGGCACAATCGCGCCAGCCTCGCCCTGCACCGGTTCCATGATAACGGCGGCGATGTCGTTGCCAACTTCGCGTGCGATACGCAACTGCTGCTCAACAGCATCGGCGTCGCCATAAGGAACATGGAAGACGTTATTGTGTAATGGCATAGCGGGACGGCGGAAGATAGCCTTACCCGTGAGGGCAAGCGAACCAGTTGTTTTGCCGTGGAAACCACGCACCGAGGCGATAAAACCACTCTTGCGTGTATAGAGTTTCGCAAGCTTCATAGCGCCCTCAACCGCCTCGGTACCACTGCCCACGAAGAAGCTATATTGAATATCACCCGGAGTAATCTCTGCTAGCAAGTGAGCGAGCATACCACGCAGTGGATCAAGCAGTTCCTGCGTCGGCAATGGACTCTTCTCTAACTGTGCTTGCACGGCCCCAACGACCTTTGGATGCGCCCAACCGAGATTGAACACTCCAAATCCACCCAGGCAGTCGATATACTCACGCCCCAACACATCTTTGAAGGTCGCGCCGCGCCCTATCCATTCGACTGCTGCAAAGTCGCCAGCTTCGGCGACCGATTTACGATACTCGATAAAACCGCTGTTATAATATTTCGCGAAATTGCTGATCGTGGTCTCGATTAACCACTCCGACTCGCTCTTACTCAATTGAGGTGTATGCACTACATCGAGGTAGCGCTGGGAATCGTTGAGGGCCTTGAGTAATCCATCGGTACTCATAAAAAACCTTTCCAGTAACGCAGGCAAATTGTAACCCACTCCACGTCGGGCCGCGTAGCCGAGAGAGCAATTATCGGTCAGTTGACCTACACATTCTGCTTGTGGATATGGTAAAGTGTAGAGCAAAAACTATCTATAAGGATAGGTACAGCCTACTAAAAAACTAAGGAAGCTTGCTAATGGGCAGAATTAACCTGGCTGCAAGAAAGCCTCTTGGACGATGTGTTTTGTCTTAAAAAAGCAGGGGTCTATCGTCCTAACAACAAATGACTAGGACGCGAAAGAAGAAGGGAAGAAGCATCAGGGGTAACATGTGGACAGGTGGAAGCCCCGGAACACATAGAATTTCGGTATGTAGCGGCCTCTTCGTTTGCCTGGAACGTCTCTAAGTTTCATTTTCATATTACAGTACCCATCAGGTCATCAGCTTTGAAACTCCTATGTGGGCTTCCTGCCTACAGTATAGCTTATGTCATGCTAAGAAAGCAAGCCTATTTTATGTCAATAAGACGGGTAGTCAAGAGATGAGCAAAAATGCTAATACGCCACCTGCATACGCCTCTCCAGGTGGCGAGCAAGCACAGTAAGGGGATAGCAGACGGCAAGGTAGACAAGAGCACCAAGAATGAAGACGAACAACTTGGTATTCGCATTCGTCAGCGGAAAGGCAAGAGAATATGTCTGCTGCTCCAGTTCGATTACTGAAAGCGTAGCAAGCAGGGCGCTATCTTGTATCAGCGTGATGAAATAGTTGGTAAATGGTGGAATGGTGATGCGAAAAGCCTGGGGTAGCACAATGCGACGCATCGTCTGACCAGAGTTCAGCCCCAGGCTCAGCGCGGCCTCTGTCTGCCCCTTCTGCACCGATTCAATGCCTGTACGGAAGACCTCTGTGAGGTAGGCCCCATAGTTGAAGCTAAGCCCAATGATCCCATAGAAGAAGCTGTTGAAGCCATCCGGTACCAAACTGTTGCTTTGCAGTGGCGTTAGAGCTTGAAATGCTATAGTGTATGGATCGAAGCCAAGGGCAGAGAGAAATGTGCCGATACCATAGTACCATAGCAATAGCTGAACAAGTACAGGCGTACCGCGAACGACCTCAACATACGTAACGCCGATAGCACGAACGATAGCAAAACGTGAGAGCCGTCCAAGAGCGCCGATAAAGCCAAGCAGTGTTGCCAAGATCATACTCACTATCGAAATGATGATAGTAACTCCGGCTCCTTGTAGCAAGAAAGGGAAGTCCAGGAGAATAGTATCGCGGAAGGAGTAGAGATAGTAGGCAAGTCCACATAGTACTGCTACAACAAGGGCGTAGAATACATAGTCAAGAATGACGAGCCAACCTCGTGATCGTGGTTTTGGTTCACTCTTTATCAGTGCAGGCTGCATAATCTTTTCCCTTCTCCTTCATCACAGTGCCGCACGTAGTCTGCGTTCAAATACTTTAGCGATATACGAGGTTGGAAGGCTGAGTATGAGGTAGAGGACGATGGCAAGCGCATAGAGCGGTAATGGATTACTTCCATGTCGCGAGACCCAATAGGTCAACACGGCGGTAAGCTCCGTACCGGAGATGACGCTCACTATTGCAGAGTCTTTGAGCATGTAAATAAAATCATTAACGAAGGGCGGAATCATAAAGGGAACCGCCTGGGGCAATACCACGCGAAAGAAGCTTTGTCCAGATGATAGCCCTAAGGAGAGTGCCGCCTCTGTTTGCCCCTGTTCAACGGAAAGTAGCCCCGCGCGGAAGACCTCTGCCTCGTAGGCCGCGTAGTTAAGTGTTAATACGGCAATTCCCGCTACCCAGGCATTCACGAGATAGGCCAGATTAAATTGTACTAAAACGGCTCCGACTCCGTAGTAGATGAGGAAGAGTTGTACAATGATCGGAGTACTACGCATGACCTCGATAAAAACACGCGCAGGTCCCTTTAACCATATAAAGTGAGAACTATCCATGAGAGCCAGGATTAGCCCAAGGATGAGCGCAAGAGGAAAAGAAATCGCGCAATAAATAAGAGTATCGCGCGCGCCAGCCAGAAAAGCAGGAAAAGCCTGTTGGATTAAATCCATGTATACGCACATCCCCTGTCATTAACACTTGTCACATAGGGAAACACTCCCTATGTGATGCCTATTGACGCCTGTAGATCGTTCCAGAGGCTCCATTTCTGATAGATTTGCTTGAGCGTCCCATTTTTCTTAAGTTCGGCAATTGCCTGGTTGACCTCTGCTAGCAATGTCTTAGCATTAGGGTTGCTCTGATTAAAGCCAATCACATAGACATCGGGAAAGATCGGTTTGCCGACAGGCTTAAGGGCTGAATCGGGTTTTCCACCGGGTCCACTACCCAGCACATAGTAGGCGATGATTGGAAGGTCTACCATCATCGCATCAAGCTTTTTCTGCTTCACGTCATCAAACGGGAGATTGCCATCATAGAGCTTTGTAGTGATCTTGGAGTCTGTCGCCAGATCATCTGCCGCCTTATAGCCTGTACCAGTGCCGACCTTAAGGCCCTCTAAGTCCTTCAATTGCACATCACTGGTCGCTGTCAAGCTGGAGAAACGTGAGTCATCTGAGCGAACGACTATCTGTTGGCCGTAGCTGTAATAGGGGTCGGAGAATAGCTCGGTCTTCTTGCGGTCTGGCGTTATTTCCCAACCGTTCATCACAAAATCGAACTGATTTGATAACAACGCCTGCTCAAGCTTCCCGTAGTCCGTCTCTGCTTGCTTTTGTGTCACACTCATCAAGCCAGCGATAGCTGTCGCAATCTCGACCTCAAAGCCAACAAGATTATTTGGGTTAGTAGGGTCTTTAAATACATAGGGAGCACCATCGACAAAATCAGAACCCCACTGCAATTTACCCGGAACCTTTAGACCCTTACTCTCTATCTTTGTAGTACTGGACGTACTTGCAGGGGACGTAGTAGCAACATTTCCTCCACACGCCGCCAGTAAAGACTCTAAGGTTCCACCCACTGCGAGAAGACCTCCCATTTGACCTGCACATTTCAGGAGTCTTCTACGATTTAATTCGTACGACATTCCTACGATGCCTTTCTGCTATCCGTCCTGGGAAATAAATAGTCAGGGTAAGACAGACAGCACGCGCTCCAGGAATAGCTGCGTGCGCTTCTCTTTGGGTCGCCTGAACAGCTCTTCGGGATCGCCCTGCTCGACAATCGAGCCTTCAGACATAAATACCACGCGATCCGACACATCTCGTGCGAACTGCATTTCATGTGTCACCACCACCATCGTGCTCCCCTCGTAGGCCAGGTCTTTCATCACCTTGAGCACCTCGCCCACCAGTTCAGGGTCAAGTGCTGAGGTCGGCTCATCAAAAAGTAGAGCACGAGGCTGCATTGCCAGCGCACGAGCAATAGCCACGCGCTGCTTCTGCCCTCCAGAGAGACGGCTAGGATACACGTCTCGCTTTTCTGAGAGACCCACCTTGGCAAGCAACTCTTCACCCAAAGCTACCGCCTGGTCTTTGGGAAGCTTGCGTACTAACAGGGGAGCCTCAATCACATTTTGAAGCACCGTCATATGGGGGAAGAGGTTGAAGTTTTGGAAGACCATGCCTAGTTCGCGGCGCATAGAACTTAGCTGCTTCACGGAGAGATAGGGATTAAGTTTCTGTTCATCGATATAGATTTCGCCGCTCGTGGCCTTCTCCAATGCATTGAGACAGCGAATCAGCGTGCTTTTGCCTGAGCCACTGGGGCCGATCAGCGCGACAACCTCACGTCTGCGCACCTCAAAATCAATGTCTTTCAGGACATGCTTATCGCCGAAGAACTTGTTTAGCTTGACGGCGCGAATAATAAAATCACCCTCAACAGGCTTGATAGATAGAGGACCGCTTTGATCGACAGAAGTGGGAACAGTTCTCGGCTTTACAATGTTTTCGGAGTTCACGTGACGCTCCTTGTTACTCGCTGAACAGTAATATGCGGCAATACGCGGCACAGAGCATCGCCTATAAAACGCAGCCTTTGATGTTGCAATAAGTATATGCATCCGTTTATACTATGTCAAGCATGCGGCGCAAGTATTTTTCGCTCGACTCGCATGCGCTTCTACGAAAGAAAATACACCATCATGGTAGGTGAATGATGCCATTCCTTGACGCACTCTACGCTACTTTGTACTACGACCTTTTCGCGCAAGACATCACTACCAGTACTGTAGCTGTCCCTTCTCAGACACTTCTGCTCCTACATGGTTTCGCAGGGACCCCCGAAAGCGACTTTACAGCACAGCTACCGAACTTACGTACCCAGTATAATGTCCTTGCGCCGCACCTTCATGGTTACGGACTTTCTTCCCACCGTGACGCCTACAACGTCTCATACTACAGGGAAGACGTAGCGGATATAATATCGCTTCTCGATGCGCTCAATCTCGACACAGTGCGCGTTCTCGGCTTTAGCGATGGTGGCATCGTCGGACTGCTGTTGACGGCCCTGCATCCGCAACGAGTCGAAGCCCTGGCAGTCCTCGGTGCGCAGCCTACAATCAACGCAAAGGATGTGGCGGCGATTCGTTATTGGCTACTCGAAAAGCCACTCTCCGAAGAGCGGCAAAAGGAACTGGCACAGTTGCACGGCGACCTCTACTGGCGTTCCCTTCCTGGTATGTACGTCAAGGTACAAGAGGACCTTGTTGCCAATGGGGGCATACTCATTAGCGACAAAGAGTTGGCAGCTATTCGCTGTCCTACGTTGATAATGCACGGCAAGCGTGATCGCATTGTCTCCGCCGACTACGCACGCATTCTCCACGAGCACATCCCCGATTCGCACCTCCTGCTTTTCGACGCGGGACATGCCGCCCATTTGCGCTGTGAACAGGAATATACAGCAACGGTGACGAGGTTTTTTAGTGATCCACAGAGATTTGTTCTATAACAACGGAAAAGTAATCCAATAACCCATATTGAACTTATCTTAGTATGATGGATTAACAATATGAGAAAAGGCCCTGTAAATAGTCTTCACCTAAAACGTGCTATGATAGTATGGTCAGCTATATTATTACATGTAGTCGAGGAGATGTAGATTGTGCTAACAACCGAGAAGGTTGCTATTGTCATACCTGCCCTGAACGAAGAGGACGCTATCCCACCCCTAATCGCAGAGATTCCCCCTGCTTTCGCTCAATGGATCATTGTGATCGATAACGGAAGCACCGACGCGACCGCCGCAGTAGCCAGAGGTGCAGGGGCTATCGTTGCCAGTGAGCCAACACGGGGCTATGGACGTGCCTGTTTGAAGGGGCTACAAACGGCGAAGAGTCTAGGAGCCGACATTCTTATTTTTATGGATGGTGATGGCAGCGATGATCCTGCCGATCTATCCATGATGCTAGCCTCAATCAGTGAGGGACGTGCCGACCTCACTATAGGTTCTCGAATTAGTAAACGTGCCGAACGTGGTGCTATTCTCGCTCAGGCACGCCTGGGCAACTGGCTCGTCAGCCATATGATACGTACTCTCTACGGGGCACGCATTCACGACATAGGCTCGTTTCGCGGAATTCGTTGCTCCGCACTAGAAGCTTTACAGATGCGCGAAATGACCTTTGGCTGGCCCGTTGAGATGGTGGTCAAGGCGGCACGAGCAGGCTATCGCATCATCGAGTTGCCCATTCACTATCGGCGTCGCAGTCACGGTCAATCAAAGGTCGCGGGAACTATTCTCGGGAGCGTTAAAGCCGCATACTACATGCTCAGTACAACGCTGCGCTATGCTGGAACGAGGGGAGTAAGTGGTGTAAAGGGGATCAGGAAGGTAGAAGAGGTGCATGTCTAACATTATAGATACAGCACTTGTGATTATGGCCCGTTACCCGGAAATGGGCAAAACCAAGACACGCCTGGCTCGCACCCTCGGCGACGTGGAAACGCTGAGTCTGTATCGCGCGTTCCTCGCTGATCTTGCGCAATGCCACTCTGGTCAAGCCTATACGTTATGCTGGGCGTATACGCCAGCCGAAGTTGACTATCAATCTTTTGTAGCGTCACTCGCACCAGCATATGCCGACAAGATGCGATACTTTCCACAGCAGGGTCTCGGGCTTGGTGCGCGCCTACATAACGCTTTTGAATGGACAAAAGCGCAAGGCTTTCAGCACACTGTCCTTATCGGCTCCGACTCACCACATATCAGCCGAGAGATCATTGTCCGCGCGAGGGCGGCACTTGATGAAGTTGACGTGGTGTTAGGACCTGCCGACGACGGTGGCTATTATTTAATTGGGATGCAAACACAGTATGATGTCTTTAGCGGTATTCCCATGAGTACCGCGGTAGTGACACAGATGACGATTGAAGCGGCACAACGACAAGGTTTAACTGTGCGTCTCATCGACCCGCTTTTCGATGTAGATGAACAGTCTGACCTGGTACGACTCGCACAGTTGTTAGCGGCAGACAGCACACTCGCACCTGTCACCGCGGCCCACCTAGCTAACATGAGGAGCATTCATGACGACAACACCAACTACGCAAGTAATGACGTTGCCACGCTCAATATACATCGAGCCAACCAGCCGTTGTAACGAATTTTGCCAGCAATGTCCGCGCACGCTCCTCTCCCGAGAGGACGACCGCGATCTGAGCTACGATAAGTTCCGCTACATTGTAGACCAGTTTCCGGTGTTGGATCGCGTCGTGCTGCACGGTCTCGGTGAGCCACTGCTCAACAAAGACCTGCCGCGCATGGTAAGCTACCTCAAAGAGCGAGGGACTTACGTCCTCTTCAACTCAAATGGTATCGCGCTTACGGAGAAGCGTGGTCAGGCCCTTATCGACGCTGGACTCGACGAGTATCGGCTCTCGATGGATGGCTCGACCCGCGAGATGTATGCACATGTACGCGGTGTCGATGCATTCGACAAAATCTGGCGCAATGTTCGTGCCTTTGTCGCTATGCAAAAGGCTCAGGATGCCAGCAAGCCCGCCGTCTCCGTCTGGTTTACAGCCATGCGTGAGAATTTGCATGAGTTGCCAGGACTCATAGAACTCGCAGGCGGCGCAGGTATCAAAGAGGTCTACATGCAGCGTCTCGTCTACTTTGAGGAGGGATTAGCAGCCTCACAACAAGCCCTTTTCCGCCGCTCGACACGCGAGGAACTCGACCTGGTGCGCGGGTGTGAAGCAAGATGCAAAGAATTGGGCATCACCTTTAATGCCGCAGGCTCCGCTACACCTATTGAGAGTTTGGTACGCGACTTCGGTGAGCGCCCCTGGTCGGGGTGTCAACGTCCCTACAGCTTAACCTACATCACCTCTAGCGGTAACGTTCTCTCTTGCTGCTTCGCCCCCTTTGGACACAAGAACGCGAAGGAATACAAAGAAGAGCGCGTCCTGGGCAATGTCTTTGAGGAGCCAATCGTGGACATATGGCACGGCGAACGCTACAAGTCATTCCGTCGCGCCTTTGAAAGCTACCATCCCGCGAAACACTGTTCACAGTGCGGCCTCAATTGGAGCTATTAGAAGTATGTTTTTACAAGGCTCATGAAAGAGATTGTAGGGGCGCAATTGATTGCGCCCTTCACTTGATTCGCCCTATCTCTCTTCGCCTACGATAACACGGCTCTTTTCCTGCTGCTGTAGCTCTTCCTGATACGTCCGACGGCGCTGTAAACGCGCAACGCCTTTATCCTGCTTGACTCTCTTACGCAGTCGCAAGAGCAGTACCAGGCACATGAGTACAGCCTCGGCGGTTGCCGCGCCTGACAGGGCCAGTGGAATAGCTAAAATGATATGTGTTCCATAAAGCATATGCAGTAAGAGGACAATCAAGCCATAGCGTGCAGCAAGAGCAAACAGATTAGCAAAGAGTGGAGTGCGTGTATCCTTGAGGGCGAAGAAGCCACCCGCTAGCAACTCACCCGCGACAATTCCTGGTAAGCCAACGGCATAGCCTATCACTGCCAGGTTTGTGAGGTTAGACGAATGCTGGTTGAAGGCACCATGCTGGAAGAGTAGGTGAATTATTGGTTTGCCCAGAAGCCAGAGCAGGATAGCGGCGGGGACAGTGAGCAAAATTGAGGCTCCCATCACCTTTAGCGCGGTCTGGCGCATACGTACGTACCGTCCAGCCGCTGCTTGCGTTGCCAGGTGTGGTAAGAGCGCATGTCCTATCGCTTGAGCCATCAATGCTTCTGGCAGAGCATATAACATTTGGGCATTGTGTATCGCGGCGAGGCTGGCGCGATCAGGAAGGTACGAGATAAACGCGGTATCTACAAGAAAGCCAACCGAGCCAACGCCAACTGCGAGTGCATTCGGCCCCAGAAGACGCGTAACCTCACGCAAACCGGGGTGGCGAATATCCCATACAAACGAGTACTGTACACCTTGTTTTATCAGGGCAGGTATCTGTACAGCCACCTGAAATAGAGCGGCAACTATAATGCCATACGTTGGACCGTAGATGCCCACCTTAGGTACAGCTAATGTAACAAGTAGACCACCAATCAAACCAAAATTATATACAGCAATAGATAAGGCTGGAAGCAAGAACTGACGTTTGCTATTCAGAGTCGCGGTTATAATCGTGCCGAGTCCCAGGATAAGCGGCTGTACTAAAATAATGCGCGTTAACGATGTCGTCAATGCCTGCTCAGCAGGTGAGTAGCCAGGAACAACAATCTTATTTATAAAGGTAGGGACAAAAAACTCTCCGACAAATATCAATAAAGTGATGACGACGAACAATACATTAAACACTAAACTTGTTAGTCGCCATGCCTCTCGTTTCCCATGATCCTTCTCATAGGAGAGAAAGACGGGAATAAACGCGTGCGTCAAAGCGCCGCCAGCGATAAGGTTGAACAGCGTGTCGGGTAGACGGGCAGCCGCGTAATAGGCGTTAGCTTCAGGACCTGTGCCAAAAATCGCGTTGAAGATGCTCTGGCGTACTACTCCTAGCCCACGTGATGCCAGGAGTGCCAGCATGAGCAGTAATGCGGCCTCTACGATGCTAAAGCGACGCAGAGAGGCACTGCCACCAAATCGAAAGTTGTTTATGTTAAAACGAAACGTCCTACCTCCCCATGATTTTCGTCGAGGTGGGAACGAAGGTTTGTTTTCGGTAGATGTGTTGGATGCAGCAGGTGACAGAGATTGAGAGTCGGTGTCCGCAACTACCGTTGTGCTAGGCAACTTCGACTCTGATGATTCGTGCGAGATAACATATCCTCCTTCGAAAAATAGATGGATATATGCTAGAGATAGAGTATGGCTATTATACCAGCCACAACTGTAACCGACTAGCAAATACTCAAAAAGTACCGCTATAGGCATTTCTCCTAATTTTTTTGGCTCTACCTCATAAAACGTTTTCCCCATCTGTTTACTCATATACATAAGAAAATCCAACACGACAAAACAGATATGCACTCCACCCTCGAACCCATAGAGGACAAAAAGAAAAGGCTGGCAATTTCGCCAGCCTTTTGCAGTACTATTTATTTACGCTTGAACAGTATATTTCGAGCGGCGGCGGCTGATAGAACCACCCTTGCGACCTGCGGCCTGGGCCTCTTCGCTGGTCCACTTGTGAGCTGTGCCTAGAGCATGAGCTGCTTTTCCGCCTTTGCTGGCGATCTCACGCTTTTTATCAGCACTCATTGATGCAAACCCCCGACCGCGCCCTTTTTGTCCTTGCATTGTTCTTTCTCCTCTTGTGATAGACAGACAGTGTATCTTCAGAAGTCGCAGCAGTAAAAAAGAGAATTCTTTTCGACGCTCTACCCGCGTCGCTTCTCATCTTTATTACCGCTTCGATGGCTATAGCAGAAGAGATCATCTCTACTCATTCACGAAAGATGTTCGCATAGTGAAATACCATTTTGCACTTCTTAAGATACGATATGCCTAAGTAAATTACGTATCTGCTTCACCTGCCCTTGGAAACAGGTCTCGGTGACCTTCACCATTCAAAGAATAACAGGTATATAGCACAAGCACAAGCCACCCATGAAAAGTATAAGCCTCCTCTAAGGTAGCCTCAACCATTTCTAAGGCAATGCTGAGCTAATTTTCTTTTTTATGCTCAGCATTGCCTTAGAACACGTTAGTAGATTCATCCTTTTATTAGAAAAGGATGATACTAGATATATGTAGAAATACAGGGAGGCAGCCTGATACTAAGCTCTTTTTCAAAAAATACTGCTGAGGGGTTCATACTACTCTGCGAGAGTGTGTGATTGCGTCAGGCCCTTTATCAAGACGGTTATTTCATCGATAGAGAAAGGCTTTTCCAGGAAGGCTGCTTGAAGGTATTTCAGTTCTTCAACATTATGAAACGCTGCAGCGGTTGTCAAAATAATTGGTAAGGATTCGGGAGAGTTATTCATACGAATTTGTCGTATCACTTCGATACCAGATAGAGCTCCGTTGAGACGCCAATCAATGATCAGCAGGTCCACAGGAGGCTGAACCGACTCTTGAGAGGCTGTCGTCAATGCTTCAAGACATACCTCTGCGCTAGAGTAATTTGTGGCTGTATATCCTTCATCTTGCAACACCAGAAGAAGCATTTCCTGAATTGCGACATCGTCCTCAAGCAGTCCTATGCGCATGCCTCATCCCTTTACCATACAACAAAAGTTCGAGAATTATACAAGCACACTATAACAAACTGGACAGTATTTCGCAAGGGTTAAACAATCTCAGATATTACAAAGAGCTACACAGTTCGAACGAAGTGGACGCTACACCGGGAACCTCTTTGGGCAGGGTAAAGGAGACGCTCGTACCACCATCCTCGCTGCTGTGAAGCATAATGCTACCATCCATTGCCTCCACCAGTTTACGTGAGATGTAGAGACCTAACCCAAAGCCCGCAACATTGCGTTTTATTGGATGCTCTCCCCTTCTAAATAAGCGGAACAGCGAAGATTGCTGCTGTATAGGAATACCCATACCCCAATCACGCACTGTAATCGAGGATGACGCATGCCGCGTATGCACCTGTATCTCTATTGGTCCTCCATCGGGAGAGTACTTTACTGCGTTCTCCACCAGGTTCGTTAGCACCTGCCGCACCCGGTCAGGATCGGCCCATACCAGAGAAGATTGAGCATCCAGGCTACAACGAATGTGGTACTGACCAGCATGTTGTTGATCGACCTTTTGTTGCATTACCTGTGCCACACGTTGGCAGAGCGGAACAATATCCACCCACGTGCGGCGAAGGGCGAGACGGCCACTCTGTATACGTGACACATTGAGGAGGTCATTGATGAGCACCTCCATGTGCTGTGTCTGCTCCATAATGACATCTATATAGTGTTGTTGGAGTTCCGGCGTTAATTCAGTTGGTGCTGACGAGGTATCTTCCTGCTCGGAAGTACCGTACGCCTGCAACAATCCAGCATAGCCCTTGATCGCGGTCAGTGGCATACGTAGATCATGGCTTACCAGCGAAACAAGCGTTTGTTGTTCTTGCACGTTAGCAAAAGTACGTTTCTCATGACTCTCAGTATGCGGCGTACACACTTCGTGAACCTTTACACCTTCATAATCATCGCACAGCTTCTCTTGTTTTTCCACATTTGACGGAAGAGTACAAGCATCACATAACGTTTGCTCTACTCGTTGTGCAACGATTGGGAGATATAGCTCTAGCAAGCGGCGCTCACCTTGTAAGAACGCATCAGCGTGTTCGCTTACGCAGAGGAGAGAACCAAGTATTCCCATTGGGCGTTGCAGTGGGACAATAGCAATACTACCAACCATAGCCTCTTCTGTTTGCAGTCCGACTCGATTTATACATAGCATCGACCCTTTCTGCATCGCGACGGCCCTCAACGGATGCACCTGTTCGATAGAGAGAAGGGAAGTCAATTCACCTGAAGCATAATAAGAGGGAGAACAACGATTTTCAAACTCAATATCTGAGGTGAACATATCAAGTAAAGGATGGCGCATCGCAAGGACCGGGCAATCCAAAGACAGGATCACAGCGGTACAACCAAGAACGTTATGAACGAACTGAGCTATATCATACAATTCTGCTTCTGCGGACATTGTGTACCTCCCGACCACGCCACATATCAAAGTTCTTTTTTAGTATAGATGGATACACAACAAGCGAGCGGAGTAATTTATACCCTTGACCATAATGGCTGAGAACAGTACAATAGGCCAATACATTGACGAGAAAGTGTTTACATTAGGGCTAGAGGCGCTCTTGCGCACCTGGAACGAAAGGATAGAGGACGCATGGCAGAAATGGACCTGGGGCAGATGGAGCCAACGCCCCCGACTGGTGGGGATATATCAGAACCTGCTGGCGCTGGTGGCTTCCTTCACATCGAGGAGAAAGAGGAAAGTACAACCCCTGCATCCGTTACACAAGAGACATCTTCCGCTTCCGGTGCCAAATTAGCAACACCCACGACTCCTATCTCGCCACGAGCTATGGAACGTGTAGGAACTGCTGAGCATCTAGCAGTAAGGCGACCTGTACTGGCACTCGATCCTGATGCACCGGATATTAGAGAGCGGTTAAGCGAGTTGCGTGCGGAAATCACCAGGCTCGTCACAGGTCTACGCTGGGGTGGTCAGTCTGTAGACAACACGGTAGAGCACATGATGCCACTTCTTAACATTGGTCCCATTCCACAGTGGAGGCCCGTCTTGCTGCCCTTTCTTTTGGAGATAGATCGAGCCGGAAATCTTATTCCTGTATGGCTCAAAATCATAGAGCAGGAAGAACCGAGTGATCTTCCGGCCAGCGCAAATCCTGCAGAAACACCTGTGGGGCGTGCTCGGCGGTACGCCATCCTTATGTTGGGAAACTACAAATCGCAAGATGGTATGGAACAGAACAAGCTAGTAGGCTTTGCCAGGCCAGGAACGAGTGCCAGCGCTGTCAGGACACCAGAGTTTGTGAAGGTACTGGGTAAACTTGCTATCGACCCGAATACCTCTCTCTATGCTACTCAATCATTAGTTAAACAGAGCACTACAACCTCTATACAGACGTTAGTCAGCGCACTCAAAGACGCGGAGGGATGGGCAAAGGTTGACGTAGTAGAAGGTATACTAGCGCTGCAGCAGACGCGCTTCCACGAGTTGCTAATTGCTAGCGGTCTCGATCATGCACCAGGACTGGAAAGCTACATCTCGATTCCTATTTACCAGGCTATTCCATTGCAAGACTATCTACGCGGGAGCGACAATGTTGCACCACGGCTCTCTCAGCAAGCGGCTCTCATCTTCGGACAGGTTATACAGGATAGTATGACTCTGCCGAGGCCAGGGACAAATGAGCTTCCCCTTATCTTCGAGGGCAATTTGCCAATTACAGCGAACGCGCTCTTTGAGGGGTCCCGCAGAACACCAAACTGGCAATATGCACTCGCGCTGCATCGCCTCGGAGTCTTCCTCGGTCGTTACTGGAGCGAGGTTGCACGGGGAGCAATACAAGATACGCGCATCGTCGAACCCATCTATACTACCGTCCCCATGATGCCAGAGGTAGAACGTTGGATGAGTGGTCCAGGACGGGATGTTCTGCTCAGTGGACTTGTAGATGCAAACGAAGGTGCCCTCACTCCCATTATTAAGGTACTGGGTGAGCTGCGTGAACCACGTGCTAGCTCCGCGCTCCTGACACGTCTTGATGCGACACGGGAACTGATCAGCCGGGAGCAGGCCCTCTCACTGGCAACAATGTGTGACACATTGGCACGGCTTGGCGACCGTCGTGCAATTTCATCCATGTTACAGCTTGTGGACCGTGTCATCAATGTAAACAGTCGTATGCAGATGCCGAAGCGACGCGACAATTTGCCTACTGGTGATAGAGAAATCCCTGGCAGCATCGTTTATGCCGCTGTTTTACGTGCTGCTGGACAATTTGGTGATCGCAGCGCATTAGACAGCACTCTACGCGCTGCCAACGACTTCGACCCCTATGTTCGCACACAAGCAATAGAGGCTCTCATGCGCATCGACTCAGTAGGTGACGACATGCGCAGCCGCTTAGCAGTCCGTGAAGCTCTCAACGACCCCCGCGACACAGTGGTCCGTTCTGCCTGTCAACTGGTGGTGCAATATCGAGATATCGACTTGGCTCCCACACTCCGCCACCTTCTCGATACGCGCAGCGAGGTTGCACCAGTTGCATACGATGCTCTGCGTCAGCTAGGAATGTAATTACAGACACGTAGAGAGGCCGCGTGCAGCCTCTCTACGTGTCTGTACACATCATCTCATTCAAGCGTCTATAGTCCTTTTGTCCCATATATTTTTCCCTGGTCTGTATACTGGTTTTAGAAAGCTATGACTAACGTTTGGAGGTTGGGGTGGAAGGGTCTCTCCTTTCATTGCTACACTCTCACCTTTCGTTATAGAGGGATGCAGGATGACTATGTTGGTGGGGAAGACGCTCGGTGGGTATCGTCTGATACGTCTCATCGAAAGTGGTGGTATGGGTGACATCTACTTAGCCCAACATGCGCGAATTGGACGAAAAGTAGCAATCAAAGTGGTCTGTGGCGACCTGCGCTCGGCTCCTAACACACCGGAGGGTAAGCAGGCGGCTGTACGCTTTGAGCGCGAGGCGCGTGCTGTCGCCGAGTTAGACCACGAACACATCTTGCCGCTCTATCACTTTGGAGAAGAGACGCTGGAACCTGGCGGCCTTCCCATCACCTACCTGGTGATGCCCTATCTGTCAGAGGGTTCCTTGTGGAACTGGTTGCAACGACGTACACAGCAATTTGGCTTTGGCTGGCCCATCTCAGCAGAGGAGGCGGGCTATTATCTTCTACAAGCTGCAGCCTCGCTTCAATGTGCACACGATCACGGAATCATTCATCGAGACATCAAGCCGACCAACTTCCTGATTCGTGTCGAGCGGGGAGCCCTTAAAGGAGGGCAGCCGAGCTATATCTCCACCATTTTTCCACACGGTAGACCGCACCTCTTGCTCGCGGACTTTGGTCTGGCTGCATTCTACCGCAATGGGCGTTCGCTCCATCGCTCAGTTGGAACACCGCTCTACATGGCCCCCGAACAGTTCGACGATCCATCATTGGCGACCTCTATCCAGGTCGGGCCTGCCGCAGATCAGTACGCGCTCGCAGTGATGATGTATCAGCTCATGACTGGTCATGCCGTCTTTGAAGGCACAGCAGCACAACTTCTCCATCATCACCATCACACCGCGCCAACGCCGCCGAGCGCCTCTAATCCGTTACTGCCGCAGGAGCTAGATGAGGTATTTCTTCGTGCTCTTGCTAAGAAGCCAGAGCAGCGTTATCCTAACATCTTTTCTTTTGCACGAACCTATGATGCTACACTGCAGACAGTACTCCAGGCGCGCCAAACCTACGGACATGGGCGTAGTATCGAAACGCCGAGAGAACTCGTGAAAGAGACAAAAGTATTCACTACACGCGTAAAACAGCGTGATGCATCTACGCTGCCCCAGGTTACAATGGATAAAGTCGCGGCTGTACCCGCACCAGTACCCGTTCCTGCTTCTATCCCCCGACCAGCCCAAGCGCGTTCTGGGACAACTACACACGTCGCTACCTTAGAAGAGACGAGGGCACGCAAGCAGACACCTATCCCAACCGAAAAGGAAGATGCCAAGCAAGACAACCTGGTCTTCATTCCAACCCTATCTCTGCCAAACGCCTCACACAAGGCAAATAAGCTGCGCACGCTCACCAGTTCACCTACCTTCGGAATGGTTATGCTTGGCCTAGTTCTACTTTTGCTACTCGTTATAGCTGTAGTGACGACACTCCTCATCTTGAGTCGCGGTCACTAGAAACGCTTTAAATGACCCAATGCCCTGTCAGGAATTGGAGCAGTAGGAAAGCAAGCATAGAGACTGATAGCATTACATAATAGAGGTTCGTCTGCTGCTGCTTGACCATCATCGCCAGCACGATAAAGACGGGAAATATCTCTAATACATAGCGCGATAGTGCTCCTAACATGTCTCCCCCTGCTAAAGGAAACATCAAACTAAAGAGGTAGACGACAGCGGCATAGAGTGCATAGGATCGCTTGTCACTAGAGAACTTCCACGGTCCAATAAAGCCGAGCACAACAAGCACAAGCATCAATAGACCCGCGCTCAAGTCAATGACAGTGTGTATCGTGACAAAGCTCAAGGCAGCGTGTAGCCCGCCACGGACGATGGTCAAGAACGAGTCGATCAACCCATGCCACGGGCCATGAAACTCGCGGTTCCACGCAATCTTTTGGGCATGAGAAAACGCAAGCACATCATGAAATCGCTCATAGCAGTAGAGCGCGAAAAGGCCCAATCCTGCAGGAATCAGCGCACCACTCACGACATCAAAACGAATAGCCTTGAGTTTGAAGGAGTGTTGACGGAGATACTCGTACACGAAAGGCAATAGTAACAGCGGTCCCGCTGAACGCGTCAAGCTTGCCAGGAGGCCGAACAGACCCGCCACCCACCAACGTCCTCGACGCATATAATAGAAGCTGAGAAGGGTAAGACACAGAAAAAGTGACTCGTTGTACGCAGCCACGAAGAAAAAGGCTGTAGGGAACACAGCAAGATAGAGGGTTGTACGAAAGGCATGCTCCTGATCGAAATCTTCCCATACCAGACGATACAACACGACCAGCAAAATGAGTTCAGCCAGGTTTGAAATAATGAGACCTGCTCTAAAAGGCCCCCCTGTCAAGAACGCGCCACCTCTTTCAAGTAGAGGAAACAAGGGAAAGAAAGCTGTTCGCCACGCCGCATCATAGCCGTTAGTCGCTATTGCTGTGAAATGTCCAGTATCCCAGCGATTCCACTCCAGGACCAACATCGAGAGGGGCAGAGGTGTAGGAGAATAGTTGCCGATTATGAAGAGCGAAGCAAGGTAGGAGAGCAGGAAAAAGAGGACATGTATCACAATGTAGAGAGGCAATACATTTTTCAGTGCTTGCAACCACGTCGTATGAACTACAGCATCCTTCGTCTCTAGTGGTGAAACGAGAGATTCAGCATCTATTATTACATGTGTTGTTTGTGAAGAGTGAACTCGTTGATCATCTCTTGAATAATCAGAAGCTCGTTGCATATATAAGCCCTTATTCCCAGTTTCTATTGACGAGGGTCTATCGCATGTTAGGACGTATACATAGAAATATGGTAACGACATAGTTATAAAGAAGTACAATATGTAGGGGCCTCATGTGTTACATCCACGTCACTACAGAACCAACGTGGGATGGTAGGCAACCACGCAGGTATAATAAAATGAGACCCCTACACAAGTCGTTTCCCTCAATGCTCTCTACGATGCTGTGGGTACAATCGGCAGAACAATATATGATGGATGGTCAGCATCGTGCAGAATGGTCTGTTGAGCTACAACGACCTCGCTATCGGCACCAAATTCATGGCCTGTATTGGGGTTGCGGTCCCAGCGCGGGAAATTACTGCTTGTCACATCCAGGCGGATGCGATGCCCCTTCTTAAACAGGTTGCTGGTTGCCCATAGGTCAATATCGTACTCGTATACCTTGCCAGGTTCGATCAGCGAAGGCTTCTCATCAAGAGCGAAGTTGCGATACCGCGCCCGAATAATACCATCCGTAAGGTTCTGGGCGTAGCTATCAGGATGCACATCCACCAGGCGTGCTACGAAATCAGTATCAGATGCACTGGACACGGCCCATAAATGCACCAGGATTGGGCCAGTTACCTCCACATCCTGTTCCAGCACAGGAGTGCTATATACCAGCACATCCTCTCGGCCCTCCGTTGGTCGCTGATCGAATGGGCCTCCCGGGAACTCGGGAGTCATCAACAATGCTCCACCACACGTCGCAACCGGATTAGCCGGATCATACGCAAACTGATCGGGTTGCTCTGCCTCTGGCACACCCTTGCTTAACACTCCATCCCCACTAAGCGTGTTGGCCTGTCCGCCACTGTGCAGGTAGTAGCGGGTCTCGACGGCACGAGCCAGAGGCCACTCTTGCTCATCACGCCATACATTCGCGCCCATGACAAAAAGCTTAATGGGAGCCTCATTCAGTATGCCCGTGTCGGTACCCTTCAGAAATTGATCGAACCAGCGTACCTGCAAACTGATAAAATCAATCTTGAGGTCGATAAGTGCGGCGGTCGACGCGAAACCAAAGTTCATCTCGCCAATAGGATTGGATGTTCCACTGTGCGTCCAGGGGCCGATCAACAATTTGCTTTGTCGTGCCTCTGGTGTACTCCCCTGCTGGCGCATAATCCTGAAGTTTTCAATGGTGTCCTTCAGGAAAATATCGTACCAACCACCGATATTGAAGGTAGGAGCCTTCACCTGCTCATGTTTACCAAGAATAGTGAGTGGCTCAGAACGTTCGCGGTCCATTGTATGGTCAAAGACATCGAAGAAGGCGGAACCGATCTTGTTGCGTGAAAGTGGGGCAAACTCTTTGAGTGGCAGCGACCAGTAGCCCTGCGTTCCCATAGCATCTATATCTTTCACCAACGAGTAGAGCGCATAGCCGAGATTGCGCGGGTCGGGGTCGCCCCGATAACGACGCACTAACTCATCAAAACCCATGCCTATTTGCCAACTCGCCGAAGTGCCCAGTTCTAGTGCTCCACCTCGGAACAACACGCCATTGAGAGGATCATTCCATGTAACGAACGGTATCATCGCCTTGAGAGCCGATGGTTGATGCACGGCAGCCGACCACTGGGTAAAGCCAAAATACGAGGCACCGTACATGCCAACATTGCCAGTAGCATAGGGCAATTTCGAAGCCCATTCAATGGTATCAACACCATCAAGAGCCTCTCGACGCATCGGGTCCCATTCTCCCTCAGAGGTGAAACGCCCACGTGTGTCTTGCACAATCACCACATAACCGCGTCGCGCCACCTGTACAGGGTCTATGACGGCGCTTCCTAATGGTAAGTCCTTACCATAGGGTAAACGGGTGAGAATAACAGGCCATTGCCCCTCACCTGCCGGACGATAGACATTGACACGTAGGGTGACGCCATCCCTCATCTTCGCTGGAACGTCAAAATCCACAGCAATTTGTTGACCCTTTTGCATGACCATGTATGATCGTTACCTTTCGTTTGTGAAGTTGTACTTGTATAGTGGCTCAAAAGCACCTTTTGACATCCTCCCCCGCTTCAAAGACGGGGGATTCCCTATCTCACGATAGAGGTTTCCTGTTTCATTGAGACTTGCCTGTGCGAGTTTTCACCCGTCCGGGTCTTACAGCCTCTCCGCAGGCACGAACCGCTAATCCAGCGGATAACACATTTTTCGCAGCATTGAGGTCACGGTCATGGAACACCCCACATTCGGGACACGTCCATGATCGGACCTCTAACGAAAGAGAGTCGAGAATATGTCCACACTCAAAGCAGCGTTTAGAGGAAGGGTACCACTTGTCGATCTTGACGAGGGTCCGTCCATACCACTGTGCTTTGTACTCCAATTGTCTGACGAACTCTGACCATCCTACATCAGAGATAGCCTTTGCCAGACAATGGTTCTTGACCATATTCTTGACGTGCAAACTCTCAACACATACGACTTGGTTTTCGCGTATGATCTGAGTCGAAAGCTTGTGTTGATAATCCCGTCGTCTATCGGCAATCTTCTTGTGAACATGCGCTACTTTCAAACGGGCCTTGTTTCGGTTCCTAGAGCCTTTTTTCTTCTTGGCCTGTCGTCTTTGCAACCGTGCCAGTTTCTTCTCATCTTTGGCAAAGAATTTGGGATTACCGTAGGTATGACCATCACTGGTAATCACCATACTCTTGAGTCCCAGGTCCAGGCCAACCATCTTGTTGACCACGGGCAACGGCTGGATATCCTCTTCAACCAGGAGACTGACAAAGTAGCGATTGGCTTCATCTTTGGTGATGGTGATACTAGAGGGCTTAACCCCATCGGGCAAGGGGCGCGACCACACGATAGCAAGGGGTTCTTTTTGTTTGGCAAGCGTCAGTGTAGAGCCATCCCACTTGAAAGCGGATGTCGTATATTCCGCCGATTGTGCGTGGCTCTTTTTCTTGAATGTGGGATACTCAGCACGTCCTTCAAAGAAGTTGAGCATCGCCTTATCGAGGTGACGCAAACTCTGCTGTGTAGGGACAGAAGAGACTTCATTGAGCCAAGCATACATATCTTGCTTTTTGAGAGCGGTCAACGCACTGGACATCTGCGCATAGTACCAACGCTCACCACGTTGGTAGTACGCATCGGTTCGTTCTCGCAAGGCCCAGTTGTAAACAAAACGGACACAGCCAAAAGTACGAGCAAAGTTGTGTTTCTGCTCATCAGTTGGGTATATCCGATATTTGTATGCCCTCTTCTGTTTCATGGTTTACATTATAGTATTTATGGTGTAAGATGTCAAGAGAAGAGTTTTAGAGGGTCTCCATCCTTCCGGACACTGTTGGTAAAGTTCTCGAACCAATAGAACTTGAGCTTGTTTTCAGTTGCTGCTCACTATCAGAGAAGACACGGAATTTGGGTTTACCAACAGTGTCCGGAAGGATGGAGACCCGTTTTAGAGAGGAGAGCGTGCTACCTCCCCTGCTTAGAAAGCCTGTCTTTTACCCACATTTTACAAACGGATTTTGTGAAACGGCCTCTCAAGCCAAACTATAATGACCCTAAGATTTCAGACAAAAATTTATTGGCTTGTAAGGTGTAAATTGGTACATGCAGAAAAAGAAACGGAAGCAGTATACGGCAGACTTTAAGGCGAAAGTCGTTAAAGAGATGCTCAGAGAAGAAAAGACCATAGGGCAGTTGGCATCGGAATACGAGGTGCATAGCAACATGCTCTATCGCTGGCGAGAGCAGATGTTAGCTGGCTTGCCTAGTCTCTTCAGTGACCAGGCAGCGCAGGAACTTGCCGAAAAGGAAGAGGAGTGGCAGCAAGAACGAGAAGCCTTGTATGCAGAGATTGGACGCTTAACCACGCAGGTGACGTGGTTGGAAAAAAAATCTCGCGCAGGGCTTAAGTAGGGAAGAACGGCGCAAACTGGTGGACTGGGAGAATAAGGAATTGCCGGTGAGCATGCAGGCGGAGTTGTTGACCCTCAACCGCTCAGGCCTGTATTATCAGCCGGTGCCGCCCTCAGCGCAAGAAGTGGCCTACAAACATCGCATTGACGAGATCTATACAGCGCATCCCTATTATGGCTACCGGCGCATCGCCGCCCAGTTGCATCGTGACGGTCAGCTGATCAATCAAAAGACGGTGACCCGCTATATGCAAGAAATGGGATTGGCGGCGATCTATCCCGGCCCCAATCTGAGCAAGCGAGCGCATCAAGCGGGCATCTTTCCGTATCTGCTAGCCAATGTGAAAGCGACGACGCCCAATCATATTTGGGGCATAGATCTCACCTATATTCGCTTGCGAGGCGGCTGGATGTATCTGGTGGCGATCTTGGATTGGTACTCCCGCTATGTGGTGAGTTGGGAACTGGATCAAACGATGCAGGTCGCTTTCGTGATCGAGGCGGTGCAGCGGGCACTCTCGCAAGCCAGGCCGCAAATTTGGAATAGCGATCAGGGCCGCCAGTTTACCAGCCCGCAGTACACGCAGTTGCTGCTGGCCCATGATGTGCGCATCAGCATGGATGGCAAAGGCCGCGCCCTCGATAACATTTTCACCGAGCGGTTGTGGCGTACTATCAAACAGGAGGAGGTGTATCTCAACGATTACGCGACGCCTCGTGAGGCGCGGCAAGGGTTGAGCAACTACCTGCGTTTTTACAATGAGGGGCGCATCCATCAGTCGCTCGACTATCGCACTCCCATAGAGGTCTACTTTGCAGACTAAGAAAGGAGATTGATTTTCAAATTAGCCTCAAGCTACCTTGCATATTTTTTGTATGGCGTGGAGAGACCTGTTGAGGCAGTTTGATGTATATCCATCCAATCTCATGCGGCAAACGTAACATTGTACAATAGCTGTCTTCCCACGTTCATCTAATGCAAAGAATATAATAATTCAAGATGAGATTGTTGGCTCTTGAGGGAAGTGAGCAATACTAATGAGCAAACAAGGCAACATACAATCATCTGTAGTGCAACATCCCATAACAAATGATCCTAATGAGTGGAAAGCGTACTGGAAGGCACAGGGTCAGAGGTGGCGTACCGAACCCGAAATTGATGCTGAACGTCAGAGCTATCTCAATGAGCGTCGTGGCATAATAGCAAACATTAGACACGGTATTTACCCTTTCAAAGGCATCAAACTAGGTCGCGCAGATGTAGAATGGCTTCTAGCGACTCATGAAAACGGTTGTGGACAAATTGATTGGAGCAATAAGAACCAAGGAGAACATGAGGGATTGGATCTTCGGGGTACAGACTTGCGTTCAGTGGATTTGCACAGAAGTCGCGTTTGGGGCATGAGAGGGGCAAGCCCTCCATAGCACCCTGCTGACTCCGCAAACTTGACACCTCTCTCATACATTAGCTATACTCGGCACAGGTGGAACGCAATTCCACGTATATCAAATAACTTCTGGTAATGGGTAGAGTGGAATAAAATGACGCAAGAGCAACCTTCTGGATCAGCATATATTGTCCTTCAACGAGGAACTGTTGGCAAACGTATAGAGCTATGGAAAGATTGTACCACTATTGGTCGCAGCCGTGACTGCGACATTTTCTTAGAGGATATCGCCGTTCATCGCAAGCAAGCAAGTATACTATGGACTATCGCAGGCTATGTCTTACGTGACGATAACGGCAGCAACGATAGCTTCGTCAACGGACGCCCCGTACAAGAACACCTTTTGAACAATGGAGATCAAATTCTTTTTGGCAACAGTCATATAACCTTCCATTCCAATGAAGGGACAAGACCATTCCAACTTCCTGTCTCACGTGGGCGCGAACTGCACATTGGCAAGAAACCTGAGCCGGATACAGGTGTTGTTGCTCGCTTTGATCTTACTCGGGGACGCACCGTTGTACGAAGTGTCGAACTGTTCTCAGAAATGACGATTGGACGTAGTCGGGACTGTGACATCTTTCTGGAGGACCTCGCGGTGAGTCGGCTCCACGCAACCATTAACGAACTTCCCAATGGGAATTACGAACTCGTTGACAAAAACTCCGCGACGGGTACGTTCGTTAATGGGCGAGCAATAACGCGTTCTGCGCTCCGCGAAGGCGATATCGTACAAATTGGGTCGAACAAGTTCATGTTTCGTTTGTCACACTCATAGCCTTTTTTTTATCAACTCGTTCAGTTCCCTCATATGCTCTGCATAGTAATCGATTTCAGAGCCATCAGGCAGACGTAGTGGCGGGGCATAGGCACGCGTCTCGCGCATAAACTGCCGCACCTCTTGTGGCACATCTTGCGTAGAAGTATCTATACCTTGTCGGATGCGAGTCGAAGATATATTTCGATATTGCATGCCGAAGGGAAGAGCATGGATGTAGCGCGCAAAGCGTTCGTTCTCAGGTTGACGCAACAGAGTGTCTAGCTCCTTTTCGCCATCGTTCCCTCGCGGCGCGACCAGCAATTCGGCAAGATGAAAGAGGGCAACAAGCGAGGCATCACGGTCATCATAGTAGCGTGGGTCGAGTATCTGCACAATCTTATCAAAGCCCAACAGGAAAAAGATACGCTTTACCCTGGGAAAAGAGGAGCGGGTCGCCTGAGCCTGTTCTACGTATAAGCCCCGATTAAACAGCATAATACCAGTGTGTCGCAAACGCCTATGTAACACCTTATTGAGCAAGTCAATGCGGTCCAGCAGTGAAGGTCGCTCAACTTTCTCTTTATCCACAGTACGTTTACTAATCGCGGCATAGAGATACATCGGCTCGTGCAGACGAGCGAACTGCAGAGCCTGCTTTAGCAATGCGATATGAGCATTCGTAGGCGGATTAAACGAACCAGGAAAGACAATAATGTTCGCCTGAGGACGTGGAGAGCCAGAGACAATGAACGCTTGTGGCTCAGCATCAGGCTGAAGTTGATCGAGTAACGCCTGTATGCGTCTGAGACGCTCAATGGTGCGCGTAGAAATATACATAGGGCTATTTTAGCATATCAAGCGCACACCTTAATCTATTTCTCCGTTGTAAGTTTCTTCGCCATCTCACGTGCTTGCAGTGCCTCCTCTATCCTCCCGAGTGCCTTCAGCGCATCACCTTTGTTATTGTAAAAGGCACCTATGGTAGGTTGAAGTTGAATTGCTTGTTGGTAGGCGGCAAGAGCCTCCTCGTAACGCCCTAGATCAGACAGCACGTTTCCTCTTCCGTTGTGTGCTCCAGCCATGGTAGGATTGAGTTGAAGAGCGCGATCATAGGAGGCAAGAGCATCTTTATACCGCCCAAGATCATAGAGCACTCCACCTCTTCCATTGCAGGTTGTGGCTGCACTCGGATTAAGGTTGAGCGCCTGGTCATAGGCAACCAACGCATCTTCATACCACTTTAACTGAGAGAGCGTATCGGCCCGAAACTCATAAATGAGAGCAATCCCTGGCTCAAGTTGGATGGCACGCTCAAAAAATGGTAGGGCTTCCTCGTAGCGTCCGAGTCGATAAAGCGTTCTCCCTGTTCCATTATAAGACGAGGGATTGTTGGGGTCGAGTGCTATGGCACGCTCGTATGCCTTGAGGGCCTCCTCGTGACGCTTGAACTGACGCAAAGCCCAGCCCTTACCATCATAGGCCAGTGCACAGTTCGGGTCGCGGCGAATCACCTCTTCATAAGCGGCAAGAGCTTCCGCAAAACGCACCAGGTAGTAGAGGACATTGGCTTTACCAAGGTAAGCATCCGTCAAGGTCGGATCGAGCTGGATGGCCTGGTCATGGAAGGACAATGCCTCGCTGTAGCGTTTGAGGTAGTACAGGACGTTGCCCTTCCCAATATAGGCCATAGCATACCGAGGGTCAAGGTCAATTGCTTGACCATAGGCGGCAAGAGCCTCTGCATGTCGTCCCAACTGGTAGAGCACACTCCCCTTACCCTCGTACGCATCAGCAAAAGCAGGATCGAGGCCAATAGCGCGTTCAAAGGCGTTGAGCGCCTCTGGGTAGCGACCGAGATCGAACAGGCGGTTGCCATCATCTATCCATTGCCGCTTCGTCTTCAGCAAAGACCCAGAAGGTGTATGAGTCTCTATCAGGTCACTTACAAACGACGCGACATCAGGGTAACGATCCTCGCGTTTCTTTGCGAGGGCAGTGAGGATGGCACGCTCGACATGCGGCGGTACAGCTGGATTGATCACGCTAAGGGGACGTGGTGGCTCCGTCTGATGTTTGCTCCATAGGGCGATAGGATGTGATGCGACAAAGGGAGGTTGCCCCGTTAGTAGTTCGTAAGCGATGCACGCCAGGGCGTACTGGTCGCTGCGTCGGCTAGCAATGCCCTCGAACTGTTCCGGTGGCATATAGAGCGGCGAGCCAATCACGTTGACATACTTCGTCTTCGTCGTCTCTAAAAAGACCGCGATGCCAAAGTCGGCAATGAGTGGGTCATTCTTGGCGTTGAACAGAATATTTTCGGGCTTGAGATCACGATGCACAATATTTTGCTCATGGACGTAGTGCAGCGCCTGCCCAACCTGCGTCAGAATTGACAACGTCTCCTGTAGCGGTAAGATTTTGGGACGATGACGCAAGATACGGTCCCGCAGTGAACCATTGGGAGCGAACTCGGCTACGATATAGGGGAAGCCATCGTCGATGCCTAAATCGTAGATTGGCAGAATATTCGGATGCTTCAATATTTCAAGAAAGCGCGCCTCTTGCAGAAAGTTCTCACGCTCTTGTGGTGAGCCGAGATAGGTGAGGTGCAGCACTTTGATCGCGGCAATGCGATTTGGGAGGTAGATATGCGTTGCCCGATAGATACGACCAAAGGAGCCAGCATCAAATTTCTCCGTAATGCGATAGTTGCCAATCTGCTTGCCGATGTACTTGTCTTCGCTTTCCATGGCATAATCCTCGCAGGTCTGCTATGGTTTTGCCGACCTGTATGCTAATTTTCGTGCAGTATCAGTGTGAAGAGAATATTCATGCACCATCTATGTGGATGAAGTAGAGACAACGATGAAAGCACACATAAATAAAGACGCAGCCGAGAGTCAAATTTAAAATATGAAGTAACGCCTTGTTCTTCTGATCAGAAGTTGCGCTATGCTCTCGTATTGAAGATTATATCATGCAGTATTGCCTTCCCCGAACTTGACAGACCCGAATGCACACGTTGCTGTTTCTTTGGGCCTGTCAAGTTCGGGGAACCTTTATATCTTCATCAACCGTCTTAACACTGTTGGCAGGATACCGCCATTCTCGTAGTATGTTACGTCAATGGGGCTATCCAGGCGTGCGATGGTTTGAAAGGTAAAGGTCAAGCCATCTTCGCGAGTGGCCTTCACCATCACCTCCTGGCGTGGTTTCAGGCCCTGCTCAATGCCTTCGATGTCGTAGGTCTCGCGCCCGGTGAGACCGAGCGACTCTTTGTTCTCGCCCTGCTTGAACTGGAGCGGTAGGATACCCATGCCAACGAGGTTGCTGCGGTGAATGCGCTCAAAGCTTTCAGCGATGGCAGCGCGAACGCCAAGCAGTTGTGGTCCCTTCGCGGCCCAGTCGCGTGAACTCCCTGAGCCGTACTCCTTGCCAGCAATCACGATTAACGGCACATTCTCTTGCTGGTAGCGTACCGACGCGTCATAAATCGTCATCTGCTCGCCATCGGGCAGGTGAACAGTGTAGTATCCTTCCTTATCCGTCAACTTATTGCGCAGGCGGATGTTACCGAAGGTGCCACGGACCATCACCTCGTGATTGCCACGACGCGCACCATAGGTATTGAAATCACGCTTCTCTACTCCATGTTCAATAAGGTACTTACCCGCAGGACTCGATGGTGAGAAGTTGCCAGCAGGTGAGATGTGATCAGTCGTGATCGAGTCGTCAACCATGACCAGGACTCGCGCAGCATGAATATCCTTCACAGGCGCAGGCTCATCTGAGACGCCGTGGAAGAATGGCGGCTCCTGCACGTAGGTCGAGTTGGGGTCCCACTCGAAGAGCGCACCAGTCGAGTTCGACAATACCTGCCAGTGCTCATCGCCATCGAAGACGTGCGAGTAGTTTTGCTCGAACATCTCAGGCGAGATTGAGCTGGCAACGACATCACGCACCTCTTCTTGAGAAGGCCACAGATCGCGAAGATAGACGCTTTCGCCGTTCACATCGGTTCCTATTGGCTCTTTGGTCAGGTCAATATCGACTGTACCCGCGAGAGCATAGGCCACGACCAACGGAGGTGATGCCAGGAAGCTTGCCCGCACCTGTGGGTGAATGCGCCCCTCAAAATTGCGGTTGCCGCTGAGAACTGCTGCCACAACGAGATCATTATCCTGTACAGCCTCCGCGACCGGGTCGGGCAGGGGACCGCTATTGCCGATACAGGTGGTACAGCCATAGCCGACGAGGTGGAAGCGTAGCGCTTCAAGATATGGCAGTAAATCCGCGTTCTTGAGGTAGTCCACGACAGCCCGTGATCCAGGGGCAAGGCTAGTCTTTACGATGGGCTTGACTGAGAGGCCACGCTCTACCGCGTGCTTCGCCACAAGGCCAGCCGCCACCATGACCGAGGGGTTCGAGGTGTTGGTGCAACTTGTGATCGCGGCAATAGCAACTGATCCATCGGTCATATGACTCTGCGTGCCGCTCATCTCCACCAGCACATCTTTACTATGCCCATTGTGCCCGTTCGTGCCGTTACCATTTCCGTTGCTCTTTGCTTGCGCCAGTTTCTTCTCTGCATCTTCCTTTTGCGCAACAGGATCAACAAGCCCTTGTGGATCACCCTCCCCCAGGTAACGGTTAACATCAGAAGATGATGTTGCAAGGTCTTTTGCCTCTTCGAAGCGATCAGCATAGGTAGTACGGAAGACCTGGCTCATGTTCTGCATAGGAACGCGATCTTGTGGTCGACGTGGACCAGCGAGACTTGGCTCGATGGTAGAGAGATCCAGTTCGAGCATATCATCAAACTGCGGCTCCGGTGTATCGTCTGTACGGAAGAGGCCCTGTGCCTTTGTGTAGTGCTCGACCAGTTCAACCAGTTTCGGGTCGCGTCCTGTATTGCGCAGGTAGAGCAGCGTCTCAGCGTCAACAGGGAAAAGGGTTGCAGTTGCGCCAAATTCAGGCGACATATTGGCAATCGTAGCGCGATCAGCAAGCGGGAGGCGACTCAAGCCAGGACCGGTAAACTCGACAAATTTTCCAACGACACCACGCTTGCGCAGCATCTGTGTCACAGTTAGCACAAGGTCGGTTGCAGTTGTACCTTCTGGCAACGCTCCCGTGAGACGCACGCCAATTATCTCCGGCGTAAGCTGGTAGAGCGGTTGCCCAAGCAGTACCGCCTCCGCCTCGATACCACCAACGCCCCACCCGAGCACACCTAGACCATTAATCATCGTGGTGTGCGAGTCAGTGCCAACAAGAGTATCTGGGAAAGCAGTCGTTTCACCGTTTTCCTCTTTCGTCATGACGACATGAGCGAGATATTCCAGGTTGACCTGGTGGACGATACCTGTACCAGGGGGTACGACCCGAAAATTACTGAACGCCTGCTGACCCCAGCGGAGCAGGGCATAACGTTCGCTGTTACGCTCATATTCACGGTCAACATTACGAGTGAACGAGAGAGTAGAGCCAAACGAGTCCACCTGCACCGAGTGGTCAATGACCAGGTCGGCAAGCACTAATGGGTTTATCTTCTGGGGATCGCCACCCATGCGAGCAACGGCTGATCGCATCGCGGCGAGGTCTGCTACGGCGGGAACACCCGTAAAGTCTTGCAGCAGAACACGCGCAGGCATAAACGGATATTCCGCTTTAGAGGTCGAGGACTGACCAGGTGCCCAACGTGCAAGTGAAAGCACATCGTCCTCTATCACCAACTCGCCTCCAGCATGACGTAGCATGTTCTCCAACAAAATCTTCACTGTAAAGGGAAGACGGTTCAAGTCTTGTACGCTCTTTGTTGCAAGCGACTGTAATTTGTAATAAGTGACTTTTCCGTAAGCACCTTCAAGAGTCGTGCGTGCGCCAAATACATCGTTGTACATAGTCATATAGGGTTCCTTTTTTTTTACGAGTTTGTAGAGCATGGGCGACCGCGAGGATCACTCAGACATTCTATGACAGCTATATCTTTTGACTCATTTATTATACAACAAAGACCCTCAGGTGTGACATTTTCGCCCGATGGTACGTTATTTGTTAGCAATGACAGAAATGGTAGAATTTACGCACAAGAATGCACACAAGACCCATATAAATTCATCTATTGACAAAGTAGCGGTGTTTTCGTTACAGTAGAGGTGATAAATCAGTAAGCATATAGAAGAACAGTTATGTGCAGGATAGGGAGTTAGGAAGGCATCATGGGGAAGTGTTTGAACGTAGAAGAATGTGGCTTTCAAAATAGAGATAAGGCTCGTTTTTGCGCTCGCTGCGGCATTCCTATGCAGGGAGCATTTTTACTAGGTCGTTATGAAGTCCAATCCTTTATAGACAAGGAACGTAGTACGATAACGTTGCAGGCTATCGACCGACATAGTGGGCAGCCAGTGATTGTGCGCGCCCTTGTGCCGGAAGAGACAGGCGCAGCAGAGCGTGAGAACTTTTTGCAGGATGCGGAACTAGCGACTTCGTTCTCCTCGAACATTGACGACCCCGAAAGTATTCGTGTTATCGACTATGGACAGGATGGGCCAGTCGTATTTCTGGTGAAGTCGGAACAGCTAACTACTATCACGCCATCCACACCCAACACACCTGCTAACGAGCTAGATGACGAGGACATGCAAACACAGCTACGCATCGCCTTTCCGTCCATAGCGAAAGGGTTGCAGGAGCAGGCACAGATGCCAGAAGCAGCATCCCCACAGCCATCTTCACTATCCAAGCCACCTGCACAACAGTATCACGATTGGCTAGCGGAGGGGAATCGCGCTTACGAGTTGGGGCATTATGAAGAGGCGCTGAGTGCATATGAGGCCGCGGCGATTGCTGATGCCACCTCTATCGATGCCTGGAGTGGAAAAGGTATTGTGCTGCTTCACTTAGGGCGTGCCGAGGAATCTTTGCTCGCTTATGACCAGGCACTCTCCTTGCGACCCAACGATCCTGAGTTGTGGACAGCGCGCGCAAGTGTACTCCACGAGTTGCGTCGCTTCGATGAAGAGATGTACAGCTACGACCAGGCATTACGTTTCAACGCGAACTACGTCTACGCGTGGAGCGGACGTGGCATGGCACTCGCGGAACAAAATCGTTCGGAAGAGGCTCTTATGGCCTTTGATCAAGCACTGCTCCTCGACCCCCTGCAGAGCGTTATCTGGCAAGCTATGAGCGATACTCTCTATAGTCAACTGCGTTATGATGAAGCTCTCATCGCTATCGACCACGCTCTTGAACTAGATAGTAACAATCCGGCTCTATGGGACACAAAAGGGAATATTCTGCGGCGGCAGAAAAACCCGGAGAAGGCATTACCATTGCATGAACGAGCAACGCTGCTCGATCCAGGCAATGCCATGGCGTGGTTCGACCGCGCAAACGATTTGCGCGACCTGAAACGCTATGCCGAAGCACTGGCAATATATGACCAGGCATTAGGTCTTGACCCAACACTAGCGGGGGCGTGGTATAATCGAGGAAACGTTCTAGCCGCACTGCGGATGTATGAGGATGCATTGGAATCCTACAATCATGCCCTTCAGTATGATGGAGGATTGATCTCTGCCTGGTATAATAAGGGGAGTTTACTTCACGAGCTGAAACGCCATGAAGAGGCTCTTTTCGCATTTGATCGCGCATTGAGCATAGATGCACATTACATAGCAGCGTGGAACAATAGGGGATTAGCACTCTTCGCACTAGGTCGTATGGATGAGGCATTAGCAGCGTTAGATCAGGCGACATCATTTGCCCCGGAGGAGCCGGATGCCTGGTATAATAAAGCTGTCGTGCTTGAGAAATTGGGGAGAAAGCAGGAAGCTCAAACGTGCCAGGAGTGGGCACGTTCACTAGAACAACAGATGCGACCTATCGGGGCGTGACTTATTTTATGAGGGGGAAGCCCTATGACTCGGAGAACGACATGCGACGCTGCGCCGATCAGGTAGACTGTGGATATGACAATCGGGACAGCGATTTGTTTTGTCGAGCCTGTTCACTACCACTACTGGATACATCACTGGCGGGCCGATATATCGTGGATGCGTTGCTCAGTAAGGGTGGATATGCAGCGGTTTTTCGTGGAATAGATCAGAATCTATCACGTCACATCGCTATAAAGGTGCTGTTACCAAGTAAGACGACATCACAAGAACGTGACCATTTTTTGCGTGAAGCCCGTATTGCCGCGACGTTGGATCATCCGAATATCGCACCAATACTCGATTACGGCAAAGATGGTCCAAGTGTGTTTCTGGTCATGCCACTCTACACGGCAGGCTCGCTACGTACTCGGTTGGCACAGATTCAAGGGCCAATGCCTCCACCCGAAACAATCCAGAACTTTCATCAACTCGCGCAGGCGCTGCAGTACGCGCACACGCGTCAACGTCCGGTTATTCACCGCGATATTAAGCCCGAAAACATTCTGATTCACCAGGAAGATCATCGTCTCGTCATCACGGACTTTGGCATTGCTCGCTCATTGGAGCCAGGAGCACGTGTAGGTAAAACGATCACAGTGCGTGGTACAGTAGGCTATATGGCACCGGAGCAGACAGCCGGTATCGTCGATCCGCGCAGCGACCAATACGGTTGTGCTATTGTTCTCTACGAGATGTTGACGGGATATCATCCCCTCGATCCGCTTGGTGGGAATATTCCCCCCGTGTCAACGCTCAACCTGGAACTGCCGAACTCGCTCGATCCTGTACTACAACGCGCCCTCGCATCACGACCAGAGGACCGCTATGTCGACATGCTAGAGTTTATGCGAGCCTTCGATATCGCTTGCCGCCCTACATCGACAGCGAAGATGCGAGTTCCTACACAAAACACACCGCCAGAACTGCGCCTGCCATCTAATGTACGAGGTGCCACTAGCTCTGCGGTTCCAATTGTCCAGACTGGCACCAGCAAAAACTCCGTCGTAAATGAGAATCATTCCACGCCGAGATCGACTCCTAACACCGGAAGTGTGCGCGAAAAGTGCCGCGAGGGCGATCAATATCTCAAGCAGCAGCACTACTCGCAGGCCCTACAAGCCTATGAAGAGGCGCTGCGTATGGACTCACGCAACTTCTATGCCTGGAACGGCAAGGGGACAGCACTCTACAATCAGGGGAACTATCGCAAGGCACTAGAGGCATATCAGCGGGCCACCGAGATCGACCCCAGTAATGCTGTAGTTTGGGTCAGCGCGGGACTTGTCCTGAACCGCTTACAACGCTATCAACAGGCGCTCGTACATTTTGAGCGAGCATTAAGTATCGACAGACAGTATGTAGCTGCCTGGAACGGCAAGGCCGATGCGCAGCTCGACATGAATATGCCAGCCGAAGCCCTGGCATCATACGAGCAGGGCCTCACTATCGATCCCAAGAGCTTCCAGGCATGGAACGGATTAGGTAACGCTCGCTCCTGCCTGCGTGACTTCGCGGGAGCCGTAGACGCCTACACGCGTGCGCTGCTCGTCAATCCGCACAGTGCGGTTGCATGGTGCAACAAAGCAGAAGCTCTCATTCGTCTCGGTCACAATAGAGCCGCCCTCGACGCACTCAACGAAGCAACCGAGATGGACAGAAACTATGCCCGGGCCTGGACCCTCAAAGCCGATGTGTATGAAGCGCTGGGCAATCCGCAAGAGGCGCAAAAAGCACGCAGGCGCGTCAGACCCTGGGGATTGTTGAGCTAACTAGCTGGTAATCTCCTTTCGCATCAACAAAACCCCACACCCTACAGTTGCTACAGTCCTGGCACTGGCATGTCACGTGCAAAAAGATCTGATGAACTAAACAATAGGAAGATAATAAAAACGCATTATCTTAAATGTTTAAAACTTATCTACGGCATCTTTCATACCAAAAGGCTTGCTGAGTTAACTAAAACAGCGTAAGATACAAGCATCAGATATAGTCTTGATGCTCTATAGAAAACAAATTTGGTAGAGGAAACAGCGATGATGCCAAATGTACAATCCAAACGTTTAATCATGATACCCTTTTCGCCGGAACTTATAAGGCTGGCAATTCATGATAGAGCACAGCTACAAAAAACACTTGATATTGACATTCCTGATAACTGGCCCAATACTGATTTTGCAGAATTTTTGCTGATGATGCTAGAAGGATTTGAAAAAGACTCAACACGGGAAGTCTGGAACGGTCTGATCATTCTCAAGGAGCAACGTGTTCTGGTTGGCGATATGGGCTTCAAAGATGGACCTGATGCCAAAGGAACTGCCGAGATTGGTTATAGTATCGTGCCAGGGTACCAGAATCATGGGTACGCCACTGAGATGGCAGCAGCTTTAATCACATGGGCTTTTAAGCAGAAGGGCATTAAGAAGGTCATTGCAGAATGTCTCAACGATAATATTGGCTCCATACGAGTACTTGAGAAATTGGGGATGCGGCAATCTGGTTCCAATGGAAATACGTTACAATGGACACTTTCTATGGAACAGAAAGACCTGCCAAATTCAACACAAGAGGTGAACCGATGATAGAGGGTATGTTGGATCAGTTACGATCCATCTGTCTCGCCCTTCCAGAGGCCAGCGAGCAAGGAGGCGTGGGGAATCCATCATTCAAGGTGCGGAACAAAATCTTCGCCATGCAGCACGGTGTTGACGGTCGACCGTCACTGTGGTGTAAGGCTCCACCAGGAGCTCAGGATGTGCTTATAGGTTCCGACCCCGAACGGTTCTTCGTGCCTCCCTACGTCGGCCACCATGGGTGGGTCGGCGTCTACCTTGATGTCGAACTCGACTGGGATGAAGTCGCCGACCTGATAAAAGAGAGCTATCGGATGACAGCTCCCAAACGCCTCTATGCACTGCTCGACCGGAGCTAACCTTGCATTCCCATCAGATTGCCACTTTCATAGCGATGCAATCCCAGGTGGAACACTCCAACAGCGATCCCTACAAACAGTACAGTGAAGCCAGTCAGTCCTCCCAACAAAGGCCATGTGAACTGATGCAACAACTGCAACGGGATGAATGAGATAAAGCCAGCAGGGATGATTGTGAACAGCAGCAGTCGTACCGCCCCCTGGAAGATATCCATTGGGTAGGTGCTGAATGAGATCAATGCGCCCAACATCTGCTGCATCAGCCCCTCGGTATTACCAAGAAAGAATGCCAGGGAGCCGAGGATAACGGCGAACGCAGTAAAGATGAAGCAGACATGCAGCGTCAGCAGCACGAATAACGTCCAATGCAACACGTCAGGATGCAGAAACAGCAGGTATGCCCCGATAGCAAAGAGAATGTCGCCCCACGCGGTAGGATCGGTTGCGGCAATGCAGACATGCAGCAAGGCATAGCGCGGCATTCCCAGGTATGCATCCAAGCCTCCATTCATGATAAGAGACGGCAGTTGACGCGCGTTACCGAAGAGACCAACACTGACGCCAAAGCCACACGCCGAAACCGCCCACAGGATCACCACATCAGTACTCCTCCAGCCATGTACCAATGGGAACTGGTGAAAGTAGGTCCACCAGAAAAAGAGCCAGAGGCTATCATTGGCAGCCATCATCACCACCTGCACAAAGAAGGCTGTGCGATACTCCATTGCTGATTGTAGATTAGCAATGGCATACGCACCAATAAAGCGCAAGGGACTTGTGCATTTTTTGAGTATAGACATCTCCTCAGCCTCCATTGATATTGACACGTCGAATAGCTACCCGGTACAGCAGTATCAACAGCACTCCACCTCCGGCCAGCACAACTGCCTGTTGCACCAGAAGCCAACCAAAGCGGTCTAGTTGAAAATGCACGAGCGTTCGTGCTGGCCCATAGAGAATAGTGCTAAACGGCAGTGCCTGAGCGATACTACGCAACGGCTGTGGAAAAATCTCCAGGGGAGCCAGCACACCGCCTAGTACCAGTGTCAAACGACTATACACGAACGCGAATGATTGCGTCTCCTCCGTCCAGAAGGCAAGTAGCCCAATGGCGAAGTAGACGACAAAATCAATGCACAGGGCTAGAAAGACGACCAGAGGCCACACCACTATGCCCAACCAGGAAAAGTGCGGCACACCGACGACCAGCAGAGCCAGCACAATCCCTACAACACAGTTCATGATGAGCCGTACCAGCCGCTCACCGAGGTAGTGCGCGAAGTTGTAGAGCACGTAGCTACACGGTCGCCCCAATAGGTAGGCCAATTGACCTGAACGCACCTCCTGGTCGATACGCCGAGTCAACTGCGGCAAAGACATCGCAATCACCTCGGCAGCCACCAGATACCAGATCATATCGCTTACGCTGAACCCGCTCAGTATCTTTGCGCCCCGGTTCGCAAAGGTCGTTTTCCACAACTGGCTCAAAATGAAGACTATCGCGATCAGCATCAGGGCGCGAAAGAAGACCTCCATCATATAGGCCAGATTGCTTGCAATACTGACTCGCAACACAGCAACATATTTTCCCAGCGTGAGGAACCTGCGTCTTCGCCTGCTAGAAGCTTTCGATTGTATTCCCGCCGTATCCATGCGTTACTCACTTCCTCCTATGGGTATCGTGTCTATCTGCCCCATCTCTCGCGACTCCTGATTCATCTCCACAATACCCTTCTCACCGTAGATTGCCGTGATAATCTCCTCCATCGGGGGGTCAGTGATGGTCATATCCAGGATGTGACAACGCTGCATTATCGCAGCGATGATCGGCTCCAACGGATTGCGCGAGGTGTCGATCTCTAGCTTTAGTCCGTACCCCTGCACCCTTATAATCCGCACGCCCGTTGTATCTTGCAACTCCTCGTGAATAGAGCCAGGTGACTGAATGCTCAAAAGCTGATCGCCTGTCTCTGCGTCTGTTTTGAGCAGAGTTGCCGCAGGCTCTTCCAGCAGCAGATCAATCGTCTTCGCCTTCAGATAATCGCGTTTTAACTTCGATACGGGTGCGTCCAGGATAATATCGCCATGATTGATGACGATGGCGCGCCGACACACCTGTTCAACATCGCCAGCGTCGTGAGAAGTCAGAAGAACAGTCAGGCCCTCCTCAGTGTTCAACTGACCGATCAGATCACGGATGCGCTGCTTGGCGATCACGTCCAGGCCAATGGTCGGCTCGTCCAGGAAGATTATCTCTGGTTTATGGAGCAGTGCCGCCGCCAATTCACAGCGCATTCGCTCGCCCAGACTCAGCTTGCGTGCAGGTGTGCGCATATGCTGCGCGATATCGAAGACCTCAATCAGGAAGTCGCGCCGCTTACGATACTCGTGCATATCCAGTTCGTAGATGTGCGCTAGCAGATCGAATGTATCCTGCGGAGGCAGGTGATACCACAGTTGCGATTTCTGCCCAAAGACGCTGGAGATCGAATATGCCAGTTCGCGCCGCTGTCGCCACGGCGTCAGCCCTAACACCTGTGCCTTACCAGACGTAGGATGGAGAATACCAGTGAGCATCTTGATCGTAGTAGACTTACCCGCACCATTTGGTCCGATGAAGGCCAGCACCTCCCCTGCGTCGAGCGAAAAGGTAATATGCTTGACCGCTTCCCGCTTCCGATAGCGCGGAGCCACAAATGAACGCAGGCTACCAGCAAGGCCCGCCGCACGCTCACGGCTGCTAAACGTTTTCGCTAATCCGTCTACCTCAACGATTGCCATTGGTTTCCTCCTTTGTAGAGACAAGAGGTCTAGTTTTCTTTATATTCAACGAATGCACAAGGGGCGCAGGTTTGTCGCCTGCGCCCCTTGTGCATTCGTTCTTGCAATTGTCTTTGCTCACCTGAGCCTTACTTGCGTGTGTGTAGAGGAGGATAGCGACACTGTGCTGGATTCCATGCATATAGGCATCCAGTAATCGAAGGTAAGCGCGATAGAAATGAAACGGGCATGCTCGGTTCGCAAAGTTGTCACAGTCCTTTGATAATATCTCAAGAGCATCTGCAAACAATGCTCTCTATAATAGTTGGAATTCTTACGTTAAGTGTACCTATAAGGCTTGTGGTTTGTCAAGTGCAAAAAGCGCTTGGTTCTCCGTCCTTGCGGGTGGTGGGGGGGGGGGGGGGGGTTTGGGGCCCCCCCC